>JAAIGE0100059605.1_pt1 | contig 313040 bp, 279 predicted proteins | sample 6487951 | NCBI WGS metagenome assembly JAAIGE01 (sample SAMN13974128, study PRJNA590717) | phyllosphere metagenome | biome: tomato field; feature: multiple bacterial spot infested tomato fields; material: tomato leaves; isolation source: leaves from tomato fields | host: Solanum lycopersicum ...
AGTCTGTGATCCAGCAGGACTTCGACCTGACCATCGTCAACAAGATGGACGTGGACCACGGCCTGACCGTGCCGCTGTCGCTGATGTGCGGCCAGCAGGACGCGCGCACGGGCGCCTGGCCCTGCCCGGTGATTCCGTTTGCCGTCAATGTGGTGCAGTACCCCGTGCCGTCGGGCCAGCGCTGCTTCAACCTGGGCCGCGCCATCCGCCGCGCCGTGGAAAGCTTCGACGAAGACCTGAACGTGCAGATCTGGGGCACGGGCGGCATGAGCCACCAGCTGCAGGGCGCGCGTGCCGGCCTGATCAACAAGGAGTGGGACAACCGCTTCCTGGACCTGCTGATCGAGAACCCTGCCGGCTTGGCCAAGATGCCGCATATCGACTACGTGCGCGAGGCCGGCTCCGAAGGCATCGAGCTGGTGATGTGGCTGATCGCGCGCGGCGCCATGGCCGATGTGGATGGCCCCGCGCCGCTGCCCAAGGTCAACCACCGCTTCTACCATGTGCCTGCGTCCAATACGGCCGTGGGACACCTCATCCTGGAGAACGGCTGAGGCCCCCACGTTCATCACTGCGTGTATTCACTGCCCCCCGAGGGGGCCTTCGCCTCCTTGAGGCGGCTCTACGGAGACTCATATGAGCAACAAGACCATCAAAGTCGCCCTGGCGGGCGCCGGTGCCTTCGGCATCAAGCACCTGGACGGCATCAAGAACATCGACGGCGTTGAAGTCGTCTCCCTGGTGGGCCGCGAGCTGGCCAAGACCCAGGAAGTGGCCGACAAGTACGGCATCCAACATGTGACCACCGAACTGGCCGACAGCCTGGCCCTGTCCGAGGTGGACGCCGTCATCCTGTGCACGCCCACGCAGATGCATGCCGCCCAGGCCATCGAATGCCTGAAGGCCGGCAAGCATGTGCAGGTGGAGATCCCGCTGGCCGACAGCCTCAAGGACGCGCAGGCCGTGGCCGATCTGCAAAAGCAGACCGGCCTGGTGGCCATGTGCGGCCACACGCGCCGCTTCAACCCCAGCCACCAGTGGGTGCACAAGAAGATCGCGGCCGGCGAGTTCAACATCCAGCAGATGGATGTGCAGACCTACTTCTTCCGCCGCACCAACATGAACGCGCTGGGCCAAGCCCGCAGCTGGACCGATCACCTGCTGTGGCACCACGCTGCCCACACCGTGGACCTGTTCGCCTACCAGGCCGGCAGCCCCATCGTGAAGGCCAATGCCGTCCAAGGCCCCATCCATCCGGAACTGGGCATTGCCATGGACATGAGCATCCAGCTCAAGGCCGCCAATGGCGCCATCTGCACGCTGAGCCTGTCGTTCAACAACGACGGCCCGCTGGGCACCTTCTTCCGCTACATCGGCGACACCGGCACCTACATCGCGCGCTATGACGACCTCGTCAACGGCAAGGAAGAGAAGATCGACGTCTCCAAGGTTGATGTCTCCATGAACGGCATCGAGCTGCAGGACCACGAGTTCTTCGCCGCCATCCGCGAAGGCCGCGAGCCCAATTCCAGCGTGGCCCAGGTCCTGCCCTGCTATCAGGTCCTCCATGATCTAGAGCAGCAACTGCAGGCCTGACCCGCCCGGCGAGCCGTCGCAGCGCACCATGTTTCCATCCGGAGTACCGCAATGACCGATTCCTCCTCCAGCAGCCGGGAAGACGTGCCCGAGGCGTCCAATCGCCTCGGGATCGACGGCATAGAGTTCATCGAGTACACGACCAGCCAGCCCCAGGCCCTGGGCCAGGTGCTGGAGGGGCTGGGTTTTCGCCCCGTGGCGCGGCACCGCTCGCGCGAGGTGACGCTGTACCGGCAGGGGGACATGAACCTGGTGGTCAATGCGGGCGCTGCCGATGCGCTGGCCAATGCCGCCTCGGACGGGCAGCCCGTCATCTCGGCCGTGGCGCTGCGCGTGCAGGATGCCCTGCAGGCGCATACGCGCTGCATCGAGCTGGGGGCGTGGGCGGCGCCCAGCCAGGCCCAGGCGATGGAGCTGCACATCCCGGCCATCCACGGCCCGGGTGGCAGCCGTTTCTACTTTGTCGATCGATGGCAGGAGTTCTCCATCTATGACATCGATTTCAAGCCCGTCGCCGGGGCCGATCCCCGTCCACCGGCGCTGGCCGGCCTGGGCTATTTCGGCGTGGTCCAGTACATAGGGCGTGGCCGCAGCGCCGACTGGATCACCTACTTCGAACGCATGTTCGACTTCCACCTGCTGCCCGACGCGCAGCGCTTCGGCATCCTGCCCAAGGGCAAGCTCATGCGCAGCCCCTGCAAGCGCTTCCTGTGGCAGCTCATCGAGCCCGATCCGGGCCTGGAGTGGGACGACATGCCCGAGCGCCTGCAGCGCATCGGCCTGGGCACCACCGACGTGCCTGGCGCCGTGCAGGCGCTGCGCCAGCGCGGCGTGGAGTTCGTGGAATCGAGCCGCCTGCACCCCGATGACCGCGGCGCGCTCACGCGCAACGCCATGGGCACCGTGGTGTTCGAGCTGGTGCACCGCGACGCCTAGCGCAAAGCCTGGCGCGCCGCCGTCCGATTCAACCGCCGATACACACAACGATCCTGGAGGGCAACATGGGCTTGCTGGACAGCTATGGCATGGACACCATCACTCTGAATGGCTCGCTGGAGGCCAAGCTCGACGCCATCCGGCGCGCGGGCTTCACCCAGGTCATGCTCAGTGCGCGCGACCTGGCCGGCCACCCCGGCGGCGTCAAGGCAGCTGCGGCGGCCGTGCGCGCCAGCGGCCTGCGGCCCACGGGCTTTCAGGTGCTGCGCGACTTCGAGGGCCTGTCCGACCACCTGCACCACTACAAGGTGGACATCGCCAAATCCATGCTGGAGATGTGCGCCGAGATTGGCAGCCCCGTGCTGCTGGCCTGCTCGTCCACCTCGCGCCATGCCACGGGCGATCTCGACGTGATTGCGCGCGACCTGCGCAAGCTGGCCATGCTGGGCATTCCGCTGGGCGTGAAGATCGCCTACGAGGGCCTGTCCTGGGGCCGCTCCGTCAATGAGTTCACCACCAGCTGGGACGTGGTCTGCCGTGCCGACACGTCCAACCTGGGCATCGGGCTGGACTCCTTCCACATCCTGGCCGCCAAGACGCCGCTGGACGCGCTGGAGCTGATCGACCGCGACAAGATCTTCCTGGTGCAGCTGTCCGACTTCATGTGGCACGACGCCCCCACCTTCGAAGAGCGCATGGCCACGGCGCGCACCTTCCGCGTGTTCCCGGGCGAGGGCGTGCACAGCGAGCGCCTGGCCGACCTGGTGCTGCGCCTGGACCGCCTGGGCTACCGGGGCGACTACAGCTTCGAGGTCTTCAACGACGACTACCAGCAACTGCCGCTGGACACCGTGGCCGAGCGTGCGCGCCGCAGCGCCCTGTGGCTCAACGACGACGTGCTGCACCGGCCCGTGCCGCTGCCGGCCTGGGCGCGCACGGGCGTGAGGGGCACGTCGGTTTGACGGCAAAATGGCCTTCGACATTGCAAGGGAGCGCTGGCCGCTCCCTTGCTTCTTTTCCCTGTGAGAAAACCATGACCAACCTGTCCACACGCCACCTGGGTCCCTTCTCCGTCAGCGCCGTCGGCCTGGGCTGCATGAACCTCAGCCACGCCTATGGCCATCCGCCGTCGCCCGAGCAGGGCAAGGCCGTGCTGCATGCGGCGCTGGACGCCGGTGTCACGCTGTTCGACACGGCGGCGCTGTATGGCTTCGGCGCTAACGAATCCCTGGTCGGCCCCGTGCTCAAGTCCCACCGCAACCACATCACCCTGGCCAGCAAATGCGGCATGGCCGGCGTGCGCGGCGACGACGGCGTGGTGCGCCGCGTGATCGATGGCCACCCCAAGACCCTGCGCCGCAATTGCGAAGACAGCCTGCAGCGCCTGGGCACCGATGTCATCGACCTCTACTACCTGCACCGCTGGGACCGCCGCGTGCCCATCGAGGAATCGGTGGGAGAGATGTCGCGCCTGGTGGAAGAGGGCAAGGTGCGCGCCCTGGGCCTGTCCGAGATCGGCGCCGACGCGCTGCGCCGCGCCCACGCCACCTTCCCCATCGCCGCGCTGCAAAGCGAGTATTCGCTGTGGTCGCGCAATGCCGAGCTGGGCACGCTGCAGGCCTGCAAGGAACTGGGCATTGCCTACGTGGCCTTCAGCCCGCTGGGCCGCGCCTTCCTCACCGGCAAGCTCCAGGAGGTCGAGGGCCTGGTCAAGGGCGATATCCGCGCCGCCATGCCGCGCTTCGCGCCCGAGGCCTATGCGAAGAACCTGCAGCTGCTCGCGCCCATGCAGTCCATTGCCGAGCGCGCCGACTGCACGCTGGCCGAGCTGGCCATCGCCTGGGTGCTGCACCAGGGCGAGCATGTGATTGCCCTGCCGGGCACCACCAGCGTGGACCATCTGCACGAAGACCTGCGCGGCGGCGCCGTGCGCCTGGATGCTGCCCTGCTGGCCGAACTGGACGACCTCTTCAAGCCCGAGCGCATCCAGGGCGACCGCTATGCCGTGGCCTCGCAGCGCGAGGTGGACACGGAAAAGTACGCGTTCGAGACGGTCTGAACACGCCGCAGGCCGCTCATGGCATGGATGCGGCCAGGTCGAATGGCGCCGTGGGCGTGCCCTGGTGGAAGCGCATCTGCCAGCCCAGGGCCGTGCGCAGCCGAGACCCCTTCCTTGCGAGCGACGAGCGATACGCTCATGCCTGGTTCGTAGATTCGGCGCACCAGCGCCGCCTTCTCTGCGAGGGACCACCTCTGTTGACTCCGTATGCCTAGTCATATGCATAGTCCTATACCTATCTTCAAAGATAAGCGATAGGACGGGGCCTGGGAATCAGGGGGGCTATCTCACATTGGATGCAACCTGCCCTGAACAGCCGATTTCTATTGATCCATGGCTGCCGCTCGGCTCAGCATTGTCTTAACCGCCGCTTCTGGAAACTTCTAGCGAAATTCCTCAAGCCGCGTCTATGCTGTGGTCGCGAGCAGCTTTGAGAGCACGGTTAATCGGCGCGAGATCGACTAGAAGCGCATTACGGATCAATCGCAGGTCGGCGTCTTTGTAATCCCGTCGAAGCAAGTTCTCGATCAGTTCCTGTTGTCTCGGCTGTCCGAAAGACAGCCGATATAGGGAGAGGATCCGCAGAATTTCGTCAAGCCGGTCGATTTCGCTGCTGAATGGCGCCACCGGCACGATCCGCTCGAGACAAGCATAGCCACGCGGGACGTACCAATACGGCACGAGATCCGTGCGGCGCTCGTCGTTACCTGCCAGATCGAAAAGACGCGTCCACACATCGCCAGACTGGGAAGGTGCGGGCGAAGTCGAGGCGTTGCCATACGCCTGCGCGATGCGCTGGCGCACCACGAGAGATTTGTAGCGGTTGATGCGCCCTTCGCGCTGCTCAAGATCGATCGGATTGGCAGGCAGGCTCCAGTGCACGACGCGCCGGCAATACCAGTGGAAATCGAGACCCTCCTGACCAATGGAGGTTGAATTAAGCATGAACGGCCAGAAAGGCGAATTGAAGGATGCGCGCACGTTGGCGATTCGCTTGATCCCTTCCTCCTCAGTGCTGCTCTGATTGCCGAAGGGCACGGCGTAGTGGCAGTGGAACGTGAAGTCATGCCGTTTCACCTGGCCTTTTAGCGGTGGAAGGGCAGTCTGCGCTGTAAGTGAAACCGCCCCCGGTGTAATGGCCGCATGAAACGCCTCGACCGACTCGTCCATGCCGCGATGAACCGATCTGAGCAAATGCATGAACTCGTCGAACATAGCCTGCAAATTGCCCATCGCGGCATACGATGAGACAGCAAGCCAGGGCTTGGCCCTGGGCAGCACGGCTCGCAGCACACGCTGCGATTCCATGCGGTTCATCTTGTCGATGAAGGATGATGCGCAGTCCGTCGCGTGCGCCAGCCGTTTGTCATAGCAGTTTTTGACCACGCCAGTGTCCCAGACCGCAGCGAGCGTACGCCACATGCATACCGCAGGCCCGGCGATCGCAAGATCCACGAGCCAGTCAAGCAGGTCCGCTGGCGGCTCGCCGAGCCCGCGATCAGCGCTGGCAAGTGCGTCCAGAACAGGAAGCGCGTATTCCTTTCGCGCCTGGCTGGCCCGTGAGAATTGCTTGAATGCGAGCGCCCAACGCGTCACGCTTGGCTGCGCGTTTTCGCCATCGGTAATCGTGTCAAGCAGGAACGGGGCGAGCGCGTACCAGCGCGCGCTGTAGTGCTGCGTGCCATGCCCGTAGTGCTGGCACAGCAGGCGGAAATCCGTCGCTAGTTCGTCGCGCACATGCTGCCTGACACCCTCGAGCGAGGTGCCTGGATGACCTACCAGCGTGGCAGCCAGGCGCGTCGACGGATAAATCAGCCCCCAAGCCGGCCCGATCCTGACCCCATCGAATAGCAAGGTTCCCTTGTACGCTTCGCGCTTGTCCAGGTAGTCCTGATGCTTGCGGCTCTTGCCCAGCAGACGCCGTTCGCACTCGTACGAAACATAACTGCTCAGCGCACGCGGAGCTAGTACGAGCGATGAAAACAGCAATGTCTTGCTGAAGCCTTCTTTGTCCTTGAAGGGGCCGCAGCCCGCATAGTTGGGCAGGCTCGGTGGCACCCAAAGCAGTCGTTCGGAGCCCTCGGGCGCAGCCGCAAGCAACACTTGCGCGAAGCGCCCGCTCGGCGCCTCGTGCGTCAGATTCAGACTGTAGTTCCTGAAGCGCTGGTGCGGAATCCAGCCCGCTCCGGCTTCCTTCAGTGCCTTCTTGATTGAGGCCTGCTTGGCATGCAGCCGCAGCGTCTCGCGAAACTGGTAGCCGCTCAGGAAAGACAAGCTCCACGGCGCGGCCTTGTGGAACTGCATGACATCGCTCACGGCGTGACCATGGCTAAACGACTTGAGTGCCTGGGCAAGTCGGTCGAGCGCGACGAATCCATCGATCTCCGCCGTTTTCGGGCTTGCGTCCCGCACGTCCGCCTGCGGGGTCACAAAGATCTTCTCAATGTCCGGCTCGATTGCGCCTCGTTCAGAGCGGCAGATGTAGGGACTCAGGGCATTTTCGACGCGGTCGCGCTCGGTCGTGCTGAGCGTGCCCGGCACGAGCGGTGCTGCCGGCAGCGTCAGCAATTGCCGCAGCAGCGCATCGCGCGCCTTTACGTAATGATCGAGCACGACTTTGTCGTCCCGGCACAGATAGCCGAGCAGCTCGTTGAGCTGCTTCTCGTGCGCCTGACCTTCACCATCGTCGTCGAGATGCGTCAGCGCCTTGAACGGAGTTGCTGACAGCAGCAGCGTTGCATAGCCGGTACCTTCATGCAGTACCCGCCGCGCGATGATCTGCTCATCCGAGACGGTGTCGTCGCCGCCAGCGGTGTCCGGCGAAGCGGAGCCGGCATGCAGCAATGCAGAAAACCGCTGGAATTCATCGAGGATGAAGATGTCCGCCTTCAGATTGCGCGCGCATGCTTCCACGAACATCTGGCGGATGCCTCCGCGCACACAAGTCGCCAGATGCGTGCCGTTTTTGGTCGCCTTAATATCTTGCGCGCCCGCTTCGGAGAGGCTCTGGATCAAAGTAGCATATGAGTGCAGATTCAGTTGCAACGCTTTAGCTGCGCTTCGCGCGGACTCGTCAAGCCTCGGTCGCTCCTTAAGACGTCCGATGAACTCCGCACGGGCCATGGGCTCGAGCTCCCGGTCCTCGCATGACCGCTTGGCGCTCTCCCATGCACCCTTCACGCCGTTGCAAAAGAATTCTTCCAGTTGCTGGGTGTCTTGGATCTGGCGAGCCTCCTTCACGGCACGCCAGAGGATATGGCGCTCCAGCGCATTCCCTCCGCCCCGGGTCAGCGAAAAAGATGTCGCGGGAGTGAGCGAGCACGATTCCATCAGAACGCCGGGCTTGGGGGCGTCCTGCTGCAGGCCGAGTTCCGCGAGGCGGCTGAATTGCAGAGAACTGACCCATTGCTGCTGTTCGCTGCCGCTGAAAACGGCAAGCTTGCCCGCGTTCTCTTGTGCGAGCGCCTGGTTCGAGCAGATATAGACCACTCTGAGCGGCTGCGCTGCGCGACCGTTTTCCAGGCGGCGACTCAGGAGAGATGCCACGATCCCGCGCGCCACCAGCGTCTTGCCTAGCCCGACCTCATCGCCGACCAGCAGCCGGCCGTGCAGTCCGTTCGGACCATCGAGACGCATGCATGCTTCCGTGACGGTTGCACGCTGAAAATCCCTTAAGTCATCAAGCGCGTCTTGGAGGCGCTGTTGCGCTTCATGCTTCATGCGTTTCGTTCCAGGTGGTAGCGGGCAAAACTTTCAAAGAGCAGGTCCAGCCCTTCCGGCAAAGTTTCGACCTCGGCGCGAATGCGCCGGTAGATATCGATGGCACGGCTCATCCGGTGTGGCGCTCGTGATGCCGCTCGCAGCAGTTGCTCGTAGAGCGCACCCTTGTCGTCGAGATCGAATACGTCTGCACGCTGCCCGTTGCCGTCGGCGCGCGACCAATCGGTGCGCGACGGATCCAGGTCCAGAATCAATGCAAGGTAACGCAGGAGCTTTCTGCCGTCACCGACGATCTCCCGGAATAGCGCGCCCTTGCGCCGTTCGAGCAAGTCGACGGACAACACCGCCTGCATGACGAATCGCTTGCGCACCTCTTTCGGCGAGACGATCTCGATCGAGAGGAATGCGCTGATGTCCGTCAGGCTGATGCCGATCCACACCATCGGGGCGCCCAGCGCGCGCGGATCGTCGCGGCTGAGTAGGCGCACAGTGGCCTCATAGCCCGTAGGCAATAGGGCCGCGCCGTCCAGCGTTGTGTCGAGTCGCAGGTCGAACCGGCCCGGCACGGCTGGATCCTCCTTCACATGGAGAAGCCACCTGGCGGAACTGAGTGCATGCACGGCTCGACGCATTGTGCTGTCTTCCTCTGGGCTGGCCGGCCCGGCATCGCGAAACACGTGGGTATGGAAAACATTAGACGTCGCCCATGTTTCCAGCAAGGCACCGGGACCGAGCTTGCTATTCCTGCCGGTGAGCCGCAGCATCAGTTCGCGATTGCGGGGTAGCGCCAGCTTGCCAGGTTGCCCGAACGCTGCGTTCGTCATATTGGCCGAACCGATATGCCAGATGGCCTGCGCGCCGTGCTTCGCGACGATGAGCTTGGCGTGAAGATTCTGTTGTTCTGGCGCGCGGCTTTCGTGCCGCTCCTCGCCGTCGACCACGCGCTCCGAAAGCGACAGGCAAGTCCAGTTGCTCAGCGCGTCGTGGCCAATCCTGTCGAGCGTGTCCCCTCGGCTGATAAGCGTGCGCCTGGTGATAGAGCGCGTGCGGCTGGCTAAGTCAGCGAGCATGCTTTTCCCATCGGCATCGAGGAACGGGGACATGACCAGCAGATCGTCCAACTTGGACGGCAACTCCAGAGGCACTCCAACGTTCCTCTCATGGCCCTGAAAGCCTGGAAGCACCTCGAACGCCGGGTCGAACTGGTCGGGCGCCGTCCAGACAACATGTCTGAGTGCATCGCACCAGGCTTTGATCCCGGCAGCATGGCGCCGGTCCTGCACCAGTGATCGGAGGAATGCGAGGAGGCGCGGATCGCCGTTGCCGCAACGCACCGTTTCGCCGTCGATGGACACGGCAAGATCCCAACTGCGATCGAATGTAAGGTTGCGCGACAGAACCAGCAAGCGCCAGCGATCTGTACCAGCCTGATCCAGCGCGGAGAAGCGCAGCAGCCAGACCTTGGGATGGAACGACGCGAAAGCACCGTCTGCACCTTCTAGCGCCACGACTGGCACGAGCAGCGGCTCAAGCAAGGCGAAAAGCCGATTGAACTTTTTCGGTACCTTGATGTTGCCGCGCTGGTAAAACACCAGCAGGCGCTTTTGAAGCTGATCGATGGATTCGAGCAACGCCACACGCTCGCCCGAAAGTTCGCCCTCGTCCTCTTGTTCCAGCGTCTGATCCAGCGTGAGCGCGATCGAAGCAGCAGTGAGCGTTTCGAGATCGAGCGAGAAGGTGGTCGCCAGGGCCGAGTGCAAGGAATAGCCCGCTGGCGCGCGCAATTGAGCGCCGTAGTCGAGGCGGTCATTCTCCAGCTTTAGCACGGCAGCACCTCGACGATATCGTTCAACATGCGCCGTACCGTCTGCCAGCGATAGTCGAGCGCACCCATGCCATACCAGTCGGCACGCTCTCGTGGTAGTTTGATCAACAAGGAACGAGCGGGCTTGTTCTCGACGGCCTGAGTACGCACAAGTGCATCGAGACTGGACTGTTTCGGCACTTGAGCCTGATTCAGCGCGTTCCATTGGCGGAGGAAATCGATGGTCCGCTGCTTCACTCGTGTGCCATCCGCGTCGGCAACACGCAGCCATTCGATGTCCGCACCCGGATGGAAGATGCCAGCGAGTCTGGATGTTGCGTGCCAATCGGCATAGCGCTCATCGCAGGACGCACGCAAATCGCCATCGTCGATGGCTTCAGCAATCAGTCGGTTGAAGACGATATGAGCTCCCTCGACTGCGAGGCTGAAGCGCTGAGCCGCCGCTATGTTGTCCCGGCAGGGCTTACTGAGCCTCGGTTGGCCGGCAGCCCATGCGCTGAAAGCGGCAAAGCTGGTGTGGCTATCGTCCAGTGCGCTAGCCGCCAGATCATTGGAAAGCAACTGGGCGCAAACCGTGTTGTCAAGGTCACGCGCAGTAGTGAAGCGTTCGCGTAGGAAACGCGCTTCGGCCACCTCCAGCTTTAAAGTGAGACCGATAGGCCAGTCGCCTTGTGCGCCGGGTGGCCGACGCACGGTGGCCTCGAAGCGCTCCCTGGTGTCATCGTTGCCTTCTTCAGAGCTTACGACTTGATGAGGCTCGCCGCCACGACGCCAATAACGACAGAACTCCGCGAGCGAGCCTTCTGTGCGTACGATCTCGAACACACGCAGACCGTTCCAGTAGGTCGAGGACGGACGCCGCGCGACGCCTCCTTGCTCAACCACGGTGTGGCCGATCACGCCTTCAGGAGCCAAGCCTTTCGCATCGTAGTTGGCCTTGAGCATCCTGGCGAACTCGTTCTCTGCGGTTTTCAGATACTCGGCGAGTGGTTGGCGGCGGCGCTTTGCCTCCGGCCAATCCGCCCAACCCAACATCATCTTTGGTAAGGCAAGGAAATACCGTGCGCGAGTCTGAATCGTGGAGAAGCCGGGGAAAAGCGTATCAGCGTATGCATCGCGCAGTTGTCCAAAGCCCATTTCATCCAGAGTGCCCGGTTCCTTTATCAGCGCTAGGACTTCGTGCACGCGCTTGCGGTCCGTCGAAGAAAAGTCGATCCATCCGACACTGCTCAAACAAGGCTCCTTCCGATATTCATGTTGCCCGAAACATACAGCAAATGGATTGAAGGCTGCTTCGGTTCAGCGTGCCGAATTTATCGCTAGCTCCGGAGAGTCCATGTGCCGTCGGGTTCAATCTCAGGGCGAGAACAGTAGCAATCCAAGTGGCACGCCAACGCCGGAAACTCAAGCCCAGCTAACGCCCGGAATTTACCGACAGCAGGTCTCAGCGAACGCCGCCTCTTGGCCCCAGGGTCCGCGCAGGATGAAAAGGATCGCTGCTTACTACCGTTGCATAGCCGCCGATAATTTTACGAGGCTAGCCTGCTGGGCCAACACTGGTGTGCACCGCTTGTTGTAGTGCAGCTTTATGTTGCCGAGCCACCTAGTGCCTGTCCGTGCTCTAAAAAAGAATCGGCTATTCCTTTTGGGGCATGAACTGTCTATCGCGGCAACAGCTTTCCGGTGCGCTGGCAGTAGTCGTCGTAGGCGGTGCCGGACTCCGGCGCGCATCATGGCTTCCCCGCCTGGAACCGGATGAACCACATGGCCGCGAAGGCGGGGATGACCGGCGCAGCGGCGATCCATTTGTGGACCAGCAGCGGCTGGGTCAGCGCCGCAATCCGGATCGCTGCGTACATGAGATGGCGGATACGCGTGGTAGACGCCTGCGGTGATGAGCTGGTGCTCCTTGCGTAATTCCAGGCCGGGGCTCCAGTTGCGGCCCAGGTCGGCGTGGCTTCGCCAGAAGAGCCAGGCGAAGGGGATCTGGAGCCGGGCTCCGGTCCAGGTTGCCCAGGCGGGAGGCTCGTGGTCCGCGAAGGCCAAGATGCCGGTGGCCAGGTGTAACAGCGGCAATGCCATCATGCCGAGCAGCAGCAGGCGCTCGGCCAGGCCTTTGCGGCCACCGACGATGACATTGGCATTGATGCAGATGGTGTGCGGCGTGCGGATCGAGAACATGGCGATGAACGAGGCCAGCTAGACCACGGCACCCCAGTCACTGTCGTGCCAGCGCAGGACTTAGCCGGTCGCGCTCTTGTGCTTCGCATCGAGCCACCGGGCCACAGGTGTCCCGTCGTATCGACCCATCCGGGCGCCGATCGCTGACGCCTGCGCGCTTCGCTTGTGGGCAGTGAGCCGGTCGCTGGCCGTTGTGGCGGTGCAGAGATCCAAATGTCGACGGTTACGATCTCCAGCAGAGACAGGAGGATAAATGGCAGAAATGACATCGACCCAGCTGGTAGTCGGCGAGATATACACCCGCCATGGTCTGCGGGAACTGTTCGGCATCACAGATGCCACGATCAACAACGGAATCTTCCACTCCAAGAGCACGCGGTCCGTCTGGCTGTTTGTGACGGAGGAGAAGACGCCCGACCGCGTTCAGTACACGGATCATCTGGACGGGGACGTGTTGTTGATGCAAGGCCAGATGGAAGGGCGCACCGACCATTTCCTGATCGATCAGGCCGTGAATGGACTTGAACTTCTGGTCTTTCATCGAATGAAGAAGTACGAGCATCCCGGGGCCGGCTTCAAGTACCTAGGGCCATTCCACTACATCCGCTCGTTTGGAAGCCGCCCGACATCCTTCGTATTGACGCGCGACACGGGTCGGCAATTCAACTACGGTAAGCAGACGTGGCGTGTGGCTTTGGAGGCTGTCCAGCAGCTCGGTGGTAAAGCCACCGCAAGCGAAATCGAGAGCTACGTCGCATCGAAGGTCCCTGATTTCGAGCTCTCAAATATTGGTCCAGACCTTCGGTTGATTTCGGTGAATGAATACAGTCGCAGTGCCTGGCAGGCCAATCAGGTGGCGCGCAGCACCGATGGGTGGAATCCTATTGACGCACTGTTCCGTCGCGGAGGGAGAGGCGTCGCAACCTACGAGACCTATGACCCGGACCCTGCTGTCCATGGGGTCTGGGAGCAGACGGCCGATGAGGAGGGCGTCATGCGCCCCCGTCTTGTTACCGACTCGCCTGAGATGGTGCACGTCCAGCGTGAGTTAGAGGCGTCGCCGGCTGGGGAGTTTGATGCCAGCAACGAAGACGATGGCCGCAAGCGCGTGCTGGTCAGCATCGCACGACGACAAGGGCAACCGAAATTCAGGCAGGAGCTGCTAGCAGCCTACGACGGACGTTGTGCCGTGACTGGATGCGCGCTGCAAGCCATCTTGGAAGGGGCGCACATCAAGCCGTATCGAGGTGATCACACCAACCACGTGACCAACGGCTTGCTTCTGCGCGCGGACATCCACACACTGTTCGATCTTCGATTGCTGAGGGTGGACCCGACCACGTGGACCGTGGACGTTTCTGCGCAGGCACGTCCATCCTACGGACGCTTCCACCGCCAAGCTCTCCACCTGCCTGCAAACCTTCAGCTGTGGCCGGATGTGTGCGCGATACGCCAGCATTACGAGAGCTGCGCTGAGAGCTTCGTCCAGATCTGAGAGAAATTCTCGGTGTGGGTGTTGGGCTGGCTTGCTGGTGAGCCCAGCGTGCCAAGGCGTTCTGGCCGTCAAGGTCTGCGCGCACTGCGCTTGCGGCCTGTGGCCGTCTTTGAGCTCTGACTGCTGTGCTGCGCCGTGACCCGGAGGGCCCGGGCAATTGCGGTGGATGCCGCCAGGCATCTCGGGGCAGCCTCACAAGAGGATAAGCCCGCTGCTCAGAGATCTGGGTGTGTTCCAGCATCTTGGCGATGGCCTTGCATTTGTCTTGTGGGACTAGCGCTTTACCCAGAGCCCGACCTTGAGAGCCTCCAGGTCCAGGTGCGCGTCGGCCGGCAGCCGGGCGTTCTCGACTTCAAGGTTCTTCAGGCGTCGGGCCTCGTCGACTTCCATGCTGCCTTACTTGGCGCGCCATTTGTAGTACGGGGGCTCGCTGCCCCCACCTTGGCGGCAGACCTCCTTGACTGCCAGGCCATGCTCGGCCTGCTTCAAGAACCCAATGATCTGCTGCTCGGTAAATCGACTCTTCTTCACGTCCGTCATTCGCGCAGTTGGCGGACCTTACTTGCATTCAACTGGTACGGCTATGAAGGGGCAGGTCAGCTCGAGCTGCCGAGCTCCAAGAAGAGCGCCAGCAGCCCGGAGGCGTCGCAGCGCAGCATCAGGTTGTGCAATCGCTGTCCCATCGCCTGACGATGCTGCAACAGCGCGAGGTCGCAGTCGCCTGCCTGCAGGGTCTGCTCCTGCATCAGATCAGATCCCGCATGGCCTGCGCCGTCTCGCGCAGCATGGGCAGCACACGCGCCACGGCGTCCTTGCCGGTCTCGCGGCCCATGGGCATGGTGATGTTGAGGGCGCCGGCCAGCGCGCCGTGGCGGTCGCGCAGCGGCACGGCAATGCCGCGCGAGTCCAGGTTCAGCTGCTGCTCGCACAGCGCCCAGTCCTGGGTGCGGATCAGGGCCAGCTCGCGGCGCATTTCGGCGGGGCAGGTGATGGTGTGCGAGGTGAAGACCGTCAGCGCGCGGTTGTCCAGCCAGTGCTCCAGCTCGGCGTCGCTGCGCATGGACAGCATCAGCATGCCGGCCGCCGTGACCTGGGCCGGCACGCGCGCGCCCAGCACGTAGCCGGTGTTCATGTTGCGGTTGGGGCCGTTGCGCGCGATGTAGACCACTTCGTCGTCGTCCAGCACCGCCAGGTAGGCGGTTTCATGGGTGCCGGCCGCCACGCGCTGCAGAAACGGCTGGACGATGCGCGGCAGCCGCGCCGACTCCAGGTACGACTGCCCCAGCCGCAGCACGCGCGGCGTGAGCCAGAACAGCTTGCCGTCCCCCGCCACGTAGCCCATGTGCTGCAGCGTCAGCAGGTAGCGCCGCGCGGCCGTGCGCGTCATGCCCGTGCGCTGGCCGGCCTCGGCGGCCGTCATGCGCGGGTGGGCGTCGTCAAAGGCTTCGATGATCGATACGCCGCGTTCCAGTCCGGCAATCCAGTCGCGCTGGGCGAGGGTGGAAGGTGTTGTCATGGCGAGCTTGAGTTTTCCGTATTAACCCTGGGTGCGTGCGATTATCGAACCGCGCGGTGCGATCAGCGCACATGCCCCTGGAAATTGGCTTGGGCAGATTCATAGGCGGGAACTACATTTTTTACATCCCGCTGGCCTGGCCGCAAGCATCCATCACTTGCCGCAGCGGGGATCTTTTGCCTGGAGGAGACAACACATGAGCGCAACACCGGTACATACGCAGTCAACGCAGCACCAACCCAGGAAGGCCGCAACCAGCGGCTGGATAGGCTCGGCCCTGGAGTACTACGATTTCTTCATCTACGCCACGGCTGCGGCGCTGATCTTTCCGCAGATCTTCTTTCCGCAGGGTGATCCGGCGATTGCCATCATCGCCTCGCTGGCCACCTATGGCGTGGGCTATGTGGCGCGGCCCATCGGCGCCTTCGTGCTGGGGCACCTGGGCGATACGCACGGGCGCAAGCAGGTGCTGGTGTGGTGCATGTTCCTGATGGGCTTTTCCACCATCGCCGTGGGGCTGCTGCCCACCTATGACCAGGTCGGCCTGTGGGCGCCCGCGCTGCTGGTGCTGATGCGGCTGATCCAGGGCTTTGCGGTGGCCGGCGAGATCTCGGGCGCCAGCTCGATGATCCTGGAGCATGCCCCGTTCGGGCGGCGCGGCTTCTTCGCCAGCTTCACGCTGCAGGGCGTGCAGGCCGGCCAGATCCTGGCAGCGGCCGTGTTCCTGCCGCTGGCGCACTACATGCCCACCGAGCAGTTCAACAGCTGGGGCTGGCGCATTCCCTTCATCCTGAGCTTCGTGGTCATCATCGCGGGCTGGATCATCCGCCGCGAGGTCAACGAGACCCCGGCCTTCACGGCAGCAGGCCGCAGCGAGGCGCGTCCGCGTTCGCCCGTGGTCGAGGCCTTCCGCCACCATTCGCCCGACATGCTGCGCGTGGTCTGCATGGCGCTGATGAACGTGATCCCCGTGGTGGCCACCATCTTCGGCGCGGCCTACGCGGTGCAGCCCGCCTACGGCATCGGCTTCGCCAAGGACATGTACCTGTGGATTCCCGTGGTGGGCAACATCGTCGCGGTGCTGGTGATCCCCATGGTGGGCAACCTGTCCGACCGCATCGGCCGGCGCCCGCCCATCATCTTCGGCGCGCTGCTGTCGGGGCTGCTGGCCATCGGCTACCTCTACGCCATCAGCACGCGCAACATGCCGCTGGCCTTCGCCATGTCCATCCTGATGTGGGGCGTGGTCTACCAGGGCTACAACGCGGTGTTCCCCAGCTTCTACCCCGAGCTGTTCCCGACCCGCACACGCGTCTCGGCCATGGCCATCTCGCAGAACGTGGGCACGGCCATCACCGCCATGCTGCCCGCGCTGTTCACGGCCGTGGCGCCTCCGGGTTCCCAGAACATCTGGCTGACGGTGGGGCTGATCGCCTTCGGCATCACCGTGGTCGCAGCGCTGGCCGCCTGGAGCGCCCGCGAGACCTACCGCGTGCGCATGGAAGACCTGGGCGAGGCCGGTGCGCAGCCTGTGGACGCCGCCGAGTACGAGCGCCTGCGCACCCAGGCCCTGGCCCAGTCCGGCCGCTGAATTGCACACGCCACATTCCGCCAACCCAAGCATCCGAAAGCCCAGGGAATGATTTCCGGAAAAACCACCCTCATCGCGCACATCGGCGATCCGACCGAGACCTTCAAGTCGCCCATGATCTACAACCCGTGGTTCGACGGCCGGGGCATAGACGCCTGCGTCGTGCCCATGGGCGTGAAGGCAGCGCATTTCGCGCCGGACTTCGCGGCCATCATGCGTTTCACCAACCTGCGCGGCGCGCTGATCACCATGCCGCACAAGGTGTCCGTGGTGGACCTGGTGCACGAGGTCACGCCTGCCGTGCACATTGCAGGCGCCTGCAATGCCGTGCTGCGGCGCGAGGACGGCTCGCTGCTGGGCGACCAGTTCGACGGCGCGGGCTTTGTGCGCGGCGTGCTGCGCAAGGGCCGGCAACTGCAGGGCGCGCGGGTGCTGATTTCCGGGGCGGGTGGCGTAGGGTCGGCGATTGCCGCCTCGCTGGCGGCAGCCGGCGTGGGCGAGCTGATGCTGTTCGACACGCGTGATGAGAGCGCGCAGGCCCTGGCGGGGCGGCTCGCTGCCTACTACCCGAGGATGAAGGTGGGCACGGGCTCCAGGGACCCGCAGGGCTTTGACGTGGTCGTCAACGCCACGCCGCTGGGCATGAAGGCCGATGACCCGCTGCCGTTCGATGTGCAGCGCATCGCGCCCACCACCTTTGTGGGCGAGGTGGTGATGAAGTCCGAATTCACGCCCCTGCTGCGCGCCGTGCGCGACAAGGGCTGCGACTTCCAGGTGGGCACGGACATGCTGTTCGAGATGATTCCCGCCTACCTCGAATTCTTCGGCTTCGGCAGCGCCACGCCCGACGAGCTGCGCGCCACCGCCCACATCTCCTACTGATCCAGCCGACAGACAACCGGCCCTGAATGCGTCCAGGGCAGGGCGCAGCCACGCCCGAAAAAGCATTTTTCACAGAGAAGGAGACAAGACCATGCAACAGCAAATGCACCAGACACCGCGAGTGCCGCAGCGCGGGGCCCTTCGCATCCTGGCCCTCGCCACCGTGCTGGGCGCCTGGGGCGCGGGTGCCCACGCCCAGTCCTCGGTCACCATCTACGGCAGCGTGGACCAGTACATCAACCACATGCGCAGCAGCTCGGGCGCATCCATGACCACGCTGGAGGACGGTGCCCTGCTGCGCAGCCGCCTGGGCTTTCGCGGGCAGGAAGACCTGGGTGGTGGCCTGTACGCGAAGTTCCAGCTGGAGATGGGCATCAACGCCGACAACGGCACGCAGGCCGACAGCACGCGCGGCTTCGACCGCCAAAGCTGGGTGGGCCTGGGCGGCGGCTGGGGCGAGGTGCGGCTGGGCCGGCAGAACACCGTGATCTTCGGGCGCGGCGACTACATCGACTTCACCTCGCGCACGTTGGGATCGATGGTCAACAACTTCGGCGTGCCCTCGCGCTTCGACAACGACATCTCCTACACCTCGCCGCGCATGGCCGGCTTCCTGTTCGAGGCCCACTACGCCATGGCCGAGACCGGTGCTCCAGCGCGCCAGGCCATCTACCAGCTGGGCCTGGACTACCTGAACGGCCCCTACCGCGTGGGCTATGCAGGCCTGTATGCGCGTGCGCCGCAGAACGCGGCCTATACCGACGCGGTCCGCTACGACAACCTCTACGCCAACTACGACTACGGCAAGGGCAAGGTCCAGCTGGCCTTTGTGCGGTCCAACAACAGCGCGGCAGACTCGGCGGGCAACAACACGGGTACGGTGCTGGGCAATGTGGGCGGGCTGGTGGCGGGCACGAATGCCGATGTGCGCCGCTTCTACCGCGTCTGGCAGCTGTCGGCCGACTACCGCGTGACGCCGCAGCTGCGCGTGGGCGCACTGTGGGGCCGCATACAGGATGGCTCGGACAGCGGGCGCGGCGCATCGGGCGGCGCGGTCGCGGCCTACTACGACCTGTCCAAGCGCACCATGCTCTACGCGGTGGCCGAGCAGTTGAAGAACGACCGCAACGCGGGCTTCCGGCTGGCGGCCTCGGGCGGCATGAAGCCCAACTTCACATCGGCCGACGACGTCAACGGCCGCACCATCAAGGGCGTGCAGCTGGGCGTGCTGCACCGCTTCTGAGGGGGCATGCCATGGCACAGCTGCACCCGCTTCGCATTGCCGTGGCCGGCGCCGGCGCGATCGGCCAGGCCCATATCGCCGCCATCGGGGCCCAGGCGGACTGCCGCCTGTCCGCCATCGTGGACCCGGCGCCCGCAGCCCGGGAGCTTGCCCAAAGGGCCGGAGTGCCGCTGTGGCGCGACCTGGGCGAGCTGATCGCCCATGACCGGCCCGACGCCGTGGTGCTGGCCACGCCCAACCGCCTGCATGCCCCGCAGGCGGCGCAGTGCATGCATGCGCGCCTGCCCATCCTGCTGGAAAAGCCCGTCACCTCCACCGTGGCCGAGGCACAGCGCCTGGCCGCGCTGGCCGAGCGCAGCGGCGCCCGCGTGCTGGTGGGCCACCACCGCGCCCACAGCCCGATCATGGCGCGGGCCGCGGCCCTCATTGCCCAGGGGCGGCTGGGCCGCCTGGTGGCCGTGACCGGCGCGGCCCTGTTCTACAAGCCGGACGCCTATTTCGAGGAAGGCCCCTGGCGCCGCGAGGCCGGGGGTGGACCCATCCTGCTCAACATGATCCACGAGGTCCACAACCTGCGCATGCTGTGCGGCGACATCGTGGCCGTGCAGGCCTTCGCCTCGCATGCCACGCGCGGTTTTGCCGTGGAAGACACGGTGGCCATCAACCTGCGCTTTGCCAGCGGTGCGCTGGGCAGCTTTGTGCTTTCGGACACGGCCGCCAGCGCGCGCAGCTGGGAGCAGACCTCGCAGGAGAACAAGGCCTATGCCAGCTATGAGGACGAAGACTGCTACCTGGTGGCGGGCACCTTCGGCTCGCTGGCCATACCGAGCATGCGGCTGAAGACCTATGCATCGGCCGGCCAGCGCTCCTGGAATGAGCCCTTCGCCCTGGATGTGGCCGCCGTGGAGCGCGAAGACCCGCTGGTGCGCCAGATGGCGCATTTCGCGCAGGTGGCGCGCGGCCTGGCGCAGCCCCTGGTCAGCGTGCACGACGGCCTGCGCAACCTGCAGATCACCGAGGCCATTGCAGAGGCTGCCCGCATGGGCGCCGCCATCGACACCACGGCGTGACCCGGACACCACCGGCGCGCCATCCTCCATCCATGACATCAAGCCACGGAGCCTCCATGAAAAAGATCCTGATGCTGCACGGCATCAACCACAACATGTTCGGCCAGCGCGACCCCGCCCAATACGGCACGGTCACGCTGGCCGAGATCGACGCCTCGCTGCGCAGCCTGGGCAGCCAGCTGGGCTGCGAGGTGGACAGCTTCCAGACCAATTGCGAAGGCGCCATGTGCGATCGCATCCACCAGGGCTTTCGGGACGGCGTCGACGGCGTGCTCATCAACGCCGGCGCCTGGACGCACTACAGCTACGGCATCCGCGACGCGCTGGCCATGCTCACCGTGCCCGTGGTGGAGATCCACATGAGCAACATCCATGCGCGCGAGCCCTTCCGCCATCACTCGGTGTTTGCCGACATCGCCCGGGGCCAGATCTGCGGCTTCGGCGCGGACAGCTATCTGCTGGGCCTGCGGGCCGTGCTGTCCGCCGTCGCATAGGATGCATGGCGCGCAACTGGCCATGTATCGTCCTTCGAACTCCCTCGCTCGACGCGCTGCATGCCGTGACCAGGCTTCATTGAGATGAACTTCGCCGATCCCGGCCCGCGCCGCTCCGTTTCCTTTCTTCTGCTGCTGCCGCTGCTGCTGGCCGCGCAGCCGGTCGCCACCGATGGCTATCTGCCGGCGTTGCCCGAGATCGCGCGCGACCTGGGCTCGGCCAGCAGCAGCCTGACCGTGTTCATGCTGGCCTTCGGTGTCGCCCAGCTGGTGTGCGGACCGCTGGCCGACCGCTTCGGGCGCCGGCCCGTGCTGCTGACGGGTTTGGCCTGCTACACGGCAGCGGCGGCTGGCTGTGCGCTGGCGGGCAGCGCGGACGCACTGGTGGCCTGGCGCGCCGTGCAGGGCGCGGCCATGGCGGCCATCCTGGTGTGCGCACGGGCTGCGGTGCGCGACCTGTATCCGGCCCATGAAGGGCCGCGCATCATGGCCCGCGGCCTGATGGGCCTGGGGCTGGTGGCCCTGGTGGCGCCGATTGCCGGTGCATGGGGAGTCCAGGCCACCGGCTGGCGCTGGGTGCTGGTGGCGATGGGCGTCTACTCGCTGGCTTTGCTGGCACTGTGCTGGCGCACTTTCAGCGAGACGCGGCAAGCACCGGCGGAGTCTGCCCCGGTCATCGCATCCGTACCCGCATCCGTATCCGTATCCGCTGGCGGTGTGCGCCAGGTGATCGCCGACCCCGGCTTTTGCGCCTGGACGGCACTGGCCGCAGCCACCTACGGCGGCATCTTCTGCTTTTTGCTGCTGTCGCCGATGGTGTACGTCGACCTGTTCGGCCTGTCGCCCGTGCTCTACGGCTGGATTCCAGCGGGCGGCTCGCTGGTCTACATCCTGGGCATCACATGGTGCCGGCGCCTGCTGTCGCGCCACGGGCCGGTGCGCACGGTGCAGCTGGGCGCTTCGCTCAGTCTGCTGGGGCCGTGCATCCAGATCGCCGGCTGCGTGCTGGCGCCGGCCTCGCCCTTTCCACTGCTGCTGGGGCACGCGGTGTATGCACTGGGCCATGGCCTGCACCAGCCTTGCGGCCAGGCGGGCGCGGTGGGTGGCCTGCCGCCGCAGCTGGCCGGGCGGGCCGTGTCGTGTTCGGGCTTCGCGATCATGTGCGTGGCCTTCTGCGCCGGCCAGCTGGCGGCGCAATTTGTCGATCCGACGATGCGTCACGGTGCCTGGCCGATGGTGCTGCCCATGGCGCTGGCAGGCGTTGTGCTGGTTCTCATCGCCTTTGTCTGGCTGCCGTGGCTGTACCGGGTGCGGTCAGCGCAGAGGGTTCAGCCCCGGTCATGACGCTGTTCATGCATCCGCGCGGTATTCCCCCCGATGCTTCATGAACCGGTGGTAGGACATGCGCAAGTGCAGCTGCATCACCTGGCGTGCCAGCTCCCCATCCCTGGCACGTACGGCGATCACCAGGTCGCAGTGGTGGTGCAGGCTTTGCACCAGCTCTTCGGGCGTGTAGATGTAGAACGACCGCCTGATGATCGGCATGTCGATCATCGTCGCCAGCATGGTCTTGAGGCGCGGCGAGCCCGATGCCTCGATCAGCGCGTGGTGAAAATCCCGGTTGGCTGACTGCACCTCGCCAATGCCGTCGTGGCCAGCGGCAATGCCGGCCTCCATGCGCTGGTTGCTGGCCTCCAGCTCATCGGCCAGCCCCTCGCCGCCGCGCGTGGCCGCGAGGAACGAGGCGTACGGCTCCAGCAGCATGCGCAGCTGGAAGGTCTCCTCCACATCCCAGTCGCTCCACTCCGACACGCGGATGCCCTGGCCCGCGCCATCGGTGGCCAGGCCATCTTCCACCAGGCGGTGCAGCGCATTGCGCACCGGCGTGCGGCTCAGTCCCAGGTCGCGGGCAATGGGCTCCTCCTTGAGCTGTTCGCCGGGTCGGTAGTGGCCGCCGATGAGCCGCTGCCGCAGAACCTCGTACGCCTTGTCTTTCACGTTTTGCACTGTGTTTGCACCAAGTGGGTGGGGATGGTGCGCCGATTCTAGGTGACGACGGAGGGGCTCGCTGCGCTGCGCTCCATCTGGAAAAATACAAAACAAGTACAAATATCCGCAGTTCTACGGGAAATCTCTATGGATGGATTGGAGGTGCACTCCATAGACTGCGATCAATGTTTTAAATTTGTACTTTTATGAAGTTCGCAATACTGGGTGGTGGAATGGTCGGCGCCTGCTACATGCAGGCCTTTGTGGAGCAGGGGCACAGCTTGGTGGGCCTGTGCGACCTGCAGCCCAACGCTGCGGTGGCCGACGCCGTGCAGGCCGCTGGTGCGCAGGTGCATACCGCGCCCGGTGCCTGGCTGGCCGAGGCCGACGTGGTGGTGAGCGCCGTGTTCGGCACCGTGGCGCGCAGCCTGTTCGAGGCCTGCCTGCCCCATCTGCGCGATGGCGTGGTCTATGTGGACATGACCACGGCCGACCCGCAGGAGATGCGCGAATGCGGCGAGCTGGCCCGGCGCGTCGCCCAGGGCAGGGTGGTGCACTTCGTGGACGTGGCCATCACCGGCGCGGTCAACCTGGGCGGCAGAAAGACGCCGCTGCTCGTGGCCGGTGGCAAGGCCGGTTTTGTACAGGAATTGTTCTTGCCTCTTGGCGGCTCCGTTCGCGTGGTGGGCGGACAGCCAGGCGATGCCGCCGCGCTCAAGCTCTTGCGCAGCATCTACACCAAGGGGACCGAGGCGCTGGCCGTGGAGTGCCTGGTGACGGCCCAGCAGATGGGCCTGCGCGAGCAGCTGCATGCCGTGCTGCAGGACATCGACGAGACACCGCTGCGCACGCTGATGGAGTCCATGGTGCGCACGCACATCCCGCATTCCGCACGCCGCCGCAACGAGGTGGCCGAGGCCCGGCAGCAGATGGCCCGCAACGGCCTGGCGCCCATCGCCTTGCCCGCCGTCGAGGCGCTGTTCGCCGCCACGGCCCGCGCGCATGCGGCCCAGCCGTTCACCGGCACCTCCACCGACGAGGCCATCGATTGGCTGGGCAGCCACGTGCTCGCCAGCCAAGCCTGATCAACGTACCCCTGCGCCAACCGACACCACCAAAGGAGACATCCGCAATGACGACCCCGACCCGACGCCGCCTGGCCCTCGCCGGCCTGCTGGCACTGACCGCTGCCGCCATGGCCCCGGCCCATGCCCAGGGCACCTATCCGCAGCGGCCCATCAGGTTCATCGTGCCCTTTCCGGCCGGTGGCGGCACCGACAACCTCACGCGGCTGGTCGGCACCAAGCTCACCGAGGCCCATGGGTGGGCCATCGTGGTGGAGAACAAGCCCGGGGCCGGTGGCAACCTGGCTCTGGACCAGGTGGCCAAGGCCCCCGCCGACGGCCTGACCCTGGTGATGGCGCAGACCGACAACGTGGTGCTCAACCCGCTGCTGTACTCCAAGCTCACCTACAACCCCGACAAGGACCTGCGCGCCGTGGCCCTGGTCGCCGCCGGCCCGGCCGTGCTCGTGGTGAATGCCGATTCGCCGTACAAGTCCCTGGACGACATCGTCCAGGCGGCGAAGAAGGAACCCGGGCGCCTGAGCTTTGCCACGCCGGGCACCGGCACCATTTCGCACCTCATCAGCGAGGCCTGGCAGAAAAGCTCGAATGTGAAGTTCACCCACGTGCCGTTTCGCGGCATGGCGCAGGCCATGCCCGACCTGCTGGGCGGGCGCATCGACATGTACATGGGCTCCGTCCCCACGCTGCTGTCGCACATCCAGTCGGGCAAGGTACGCGCCATCGGCGTGACCACCGCGAGCCGCTCCAAGCTGCTGCCCGACGTGCCGACCTACACCGAATCCGGCATCAAGGGCGTGGAGCTGGCCAGCGTGTGGGGCGTGATGGCCCCGGCCGGCACCTCCGACGCCATCGTCAAGCAGCTCAACGAAGCCATCAACAAGGTGGTGAACGCACCCGACACGGCCAGGAAGATCGCCGACTCCGGTGCCGAACTCATCACCGGCACACCGCAGGACATGGCCAGGCTCTACGCCAGCGACCGCGCACGCCTGGCACCCATCGTCAAGAGCTCTGGCACCACGCTCGATTGAGCGGCACGGCTTTCATTCCATCCACTCTGAGCACCACACCATGATCGGTCTTCAAATTCTGAAGCGGCAGCGCGCTGTCAGCCTTGATATTGCCAGGCGCTATCTCGACGTGCCTGTTGCCAACGTCAGCGACTGCATGGCCCGCATGACGGCTGGCGGCGCGCGGTTGCGCCCCATGCACGGCGGCGGGCGCATGGCCGGCCCCGCGTTGACCATCAAGACACGCCCGGGCGACAACCTCATGCTCCACAAGGCACTTCAACTGGCCAGCCCAGGTGACGTGATCGTGGTGGATGCGGGCGGCGACCTCACCAACGCACTCATCGGAGAAATCATGGTCGGAGACGCCATGCGTCGCCAGCTGGGCGGCATCGTGATCAATGGCGCGATCCGGGACGCGGCATGGATTCGTGCAGGCAGCTTCCCGGTATTCGCCGCGGGCGTCACGCACCGCGGACCCTACAAGGACGGCCCGGGCGAAATCAATGTGCCCATCGCCATCGATGGCATGGTGATCGAGCCAGGTGACCTCATGATTGGCGATGACGATGGTTTGCTGTGCGTACCGCATGCGCAGGCGCAGGCCTTGCTGGATGCAGCACTCGGGAAGCAGGTCGTTGAGGCCAGGATGGTGGCCGACATCGCTGCCGGTACCTACAGCGCGCCATGGATAGACGAGACACTCAAGCGTCTGGGGTGTCCGATTCAGCCGTAGGGCCGGCGCTGCATCACCCATACAGCACCCATTCAGCACCCATGGCTCGTCCGCCTCAGGCCTCGGCCAGCGCCTTCAGATGGCTTTCCAGGTCACCGGTGCCGCTGGCCGCGTTCACATGGTCGAAGTAGCCGTACCAGCCGCTGGCCTTGATGCCCGCCAGCAGGGCATCGCGGGCGGCGGTATCGGGAAAGCGCCAGATGCCCAGGAAGCGGTGCGGGCTGGCCTGGTCCAGGCCGCGCTCGGTCTCGGCCAGGGCCAGCACCTGCACGCCCATGGCAGCCAGGCTGCCCATGGTGCTGGCAACCGCGTCCAGAAACTGCTGGCGCTGCGCGGCGGGCAGGGCCAGCCAGGCGGGGTTGGGGGAATAGAGCTCGACCAGATAGTGGGACATGGTGTTTCCTGGGGTTGAGGCGCTGTGCGCCAGGTGTGGTGTCGGCATATTGTATGGTGGCTAATCATATATTTTCCTGATGAAACACCTTGGAGGGAAATGCTGCCACCGCCGTCCTGGCGACCGGTCGGCCCTACACTGGCGCATGCACGAATTCAGGGTGATGGTTGTCGGGGGATATGGCTTTTTCGGCAGCCGGCTGGTGCGCCGGCTGGCACGGCAGAAGGCGCTGCACATCGTGGTGGTGGGCCGCTCGGGCGCCAAGGCACAGGCCTTGGTCGATGCGCTTTTGCCTGATGCCCATGCCGGGCTGTCCGCCGTGGCGGTGGACGCCATGGACCCGGGGCTGCAGGCCCGGCTCCAGGAGCATGGCATCCATCTCCTCATCCATACCTCAGGCCCTTTCCAGGGGCAGGACCATCGCGTGGCACAGGCCTGCGCCCATGCGGGCGTGCACTACGTGGACCTGGCCGATGGCCGCGACTTCGTCGGCGGCATCACCGCCCTGCAAGCCGCTGCGCTGGCCCGGGGCGTGCTGCTGACCAGCGGGGCCAGTTCCGTCCCCGCTCTGTCCACGGCGGTGGCCGATCGGCTGGCAGGCGGCATGGCCTGCGTGGATTCCATCGACATAGGCATCAGCCCCGGCAACCGCACGGAGCGCGGCCTGTCCACGGTGGCCGGCATCCTGAGCTACTGCGGCAAGCGCCTCGCGTCCGCTGGCCCGCAGCCGGTGTTCGGCTGGTCGGGCAGCTGGCGCCACCGCTATCCCGAGCCTGTGGGGGCGCGGCTGCTGTCGCCCTGCGATGTGCCTGATCTGGTACTGCTGGCACCCCGGTATGCGGGCAAGCCTGGCGTGCGTTTTGGCGCGGGGCTGGAGTTGGCATTTCTGCACAGGGGCATGAATGCCATGGCCTGGCTGGCGCGCCTGGGCCTGGTGCGCGACTGGTCGGTGCACGCCGCGTGGCTCAAGCGCGCGGCGGACTGCTTCAAGGACTGGGGCAGCGATGCGGGTGCCATGCATGTGTGCGTGCGTGGGCGGGACGCACAGGGCTTCGTGCAGGAGCGCGTCTGGGTGCTGGTCGCCGGGTCGGGCGACGGCCCCTATGTGCCCACGCTGGCCGCCTCGGCCCTGGCGCGGAAGCTGGCGGCAGGCCAACTGCCCGCCGTGGGCGCCATGCCCTGCATGGGCCTGCTGACCCTGGAGGATTTCGAGCAGGAGGCCCGTGGCCTGGACATCCGCATGAGGGAGATCCATCCATGAGCCGGAGGCTGTCCATGTACGAGCAGGCCATGGGCGAGCGCTTTGCCCGGCTGGACCCCGCTGTGCAGGCCTTCCACCGCCTGACGGGCCGCCATGAGCTCCATGGCTGGGCCCGCACCCAGGCGCCGCAGTCCCTGGCGGCCCGGCTGCTGGCGCTGTGTCTGGGCACGCCGCTGCGCGCCAGCGAGGGGCCCATCCGCTTCGCGCTGCATGCCCAGCCCCAGCGTGAGGTCTGGACCCGCCACTTTCCCGCGCAGACCATGCGTTCCAGCCTGCGCCTGCAGGACGGGCAGATCATCGAATCCTTGGGCGCAGCGCGGCTGACCTTCGGGTTGGAGGCCGATGGCAATCGGCTGGTGATGCGCCTGCGCAAGTTGCGCTTTCTGGGCATGGCCTGCCCGGCCTGGCTGGAGCCGCGCATCGTGGCCGAGGAGCGCGGCGAGGGGGATCGCCTGCATTTCCACATCGAGGCAGCCGTGCCCTGGGTGGGCGTGGTCGCCAGCTACAGCGGGCATCTGCAATTGCCCACGGTGCGGCAAGACACTTCAGTGCCCAAGGAGGGCGAATCATGATTGTGGTGTTCGACGGCCAATGCCTGCTGTGCAATGGCTGGGTGCAGTTTCTGCTGAGGCACGACAGGCGCGGCAGGTTCCGCTTTGCCTCCATCCAGGGCGAGGCCGGCGGCAGGATGCTGGCCGATGCAGGCCTGCGGGTCGAAGGTCTGCAGACGCTGCTGCTGGTGGATGGGGACCGTTCCTGGCAGCACACGGACGCCATCCTGCGCGTGCTCCATGGCCTGGGCTGGCCCTGGCGGCTGGCATGGGCGGCGTGGCTGATTCCCCGCCCCCTGCGCGATGGGCTGTACCGCTGGCTGGCCCGCAACCGCTACCGCTGGTTTGGCCGCAGCGCGCAGTGCATGGTGCCCGATCCGCAGGTGGCCGCGCGCTTTCTGGACTGAGCGGCTGCGGCCCGCCTGCACGCAGACGTCCACCAATCATTTCTGCTTTGCATATGCGGCAGGCGTGTTTGCGCCAAGCGGAGTCGGCCCTTAGGCTGGCGCGCTTTGCCAGCACCATGTCCAGCCCTGCCGCAAGCTCCCCTTCCCAATCCGGCGCATTCGCCACTTCCCCCCAACCCGCCACGGCGTTGCACCGCGCAACGCCCGCCACGCTGGCGGCCGTGCTGGAGCAACTGCCTCCGGGCCAGGCCCGATGGGCGCGCGCCGCAGGCTTTGATGCGCAGCCGGGCCGCATGCTGCTGTTGCCCGGCATGCAGAGCGAAGGGCAGGGCGAGTGCACTGTCCTCGCCGGCGTGCTGGTCGGCGTGGACCCGGACCAGCCGCTGTGGCAACTGGCCGGCCTGCCGGCTGCGCTGCCGCCCGGCACCTATGCGCTCGCCGATGCGGATGAGGCTCAGAGGCCGCATCTGCTCCTGGGCTGGGCACTGGGCGCGCTGCCATCGACCCGCCAGGCGCGGCAGTCGGATGCGGCAACCGCTCCATCACTCGCTCAGTTGGTGGCAAGTCCTGATGAGCAGGCCGCCGTCGCGCCAATGGCCGCCGCCATTGGCGAGGTGCGGCGGCTGGTCAACCTGCCTGCCAACCAGCTGGGTCCCGAACAGCTGGCCCAGGCCGTGGCCGACCTGGCCGCGCGCCATGGCGCGCGCTACCGGCAATGGGTGGACGACGAGCTGCCCGCCGCAGGCTTTGCCCTGGTGCACGCCGTGGGTCGGGCGGCGTCCCAGGCGGCGTCCCAGGCGGCCCAGGCGCCGCGCGTGGCCGAGCTGACCTGGGGCGATGCCGCGCTGCCCCATGTGGTGCTCATCGGCAAGGGCGTGTGCTTTGACTCCGGCGGGCTGGACCTCAAGCCCGCCGCAGGCATGCGCTGGATGAAGAAGGACATGGGCGGCGCCGCACACGCCCTGGCCCTGGCCGATCTGCTGATGCAGGCGGGCCTGCCCATCCACCTGAAGCTGCTGGTGCCTGCGGTGGAGAACGCCGTGGGTGCCGGTGCGCTGCGGCCCGGCGACATCATCGAGGCCGGTGACGGCCGGCGCGTGGAGATCGAGAACACCGATGCCGAAGGCCGGCTCCTGCTGGCCGATGCGCTGCACCACGCCATTCGCAGCGCGCCCACGCCGCCTGCGCTGCTGATCGACCTGGCCACGCTCACGGGCGCTGCGCGCACGGCGCTGGGGCCGGACCTGCCTGCGCTGTTCAGCAACCATGACGGCTGGGCCGAGGCCCTGCTGACCCAGGGCCGCGCGCAGGCCGACCCGCTGTGGCGCCTGCCCCTGTGGGCGCCGTACCGCCGCATGCTCCGTTCCGACCAGGCCGACCTGCTCAACGCCGCCAGCACGCCGCAGGGCGGTGCCATCACGGCTGCGCTGTTCCTGGAGAGCTTTGTGCCGCCCGAGCTGCCCTGGCTGCACCTGGACCTGTTCGCCTGGAATCTGGAGGAGCGCCCCGGCCGGCCCAGGGGCGGCGAGGCCCAGGGCATGCGCGCGCTGTACGCCTTGCTGTCGCAGCGCTTTGCATCTGCGCGCAGCGCATTTGCATAGGCGCAATCGGGCTTTGCGGCGGGCTGGTGGCTCCACACAATCGGCCGTCTGGTGCAGCCGGCGCGGCACCCGCCGCCGCCTTTCTGCGATCTTGTTCCGGCTGCCAGGACACTTCATGACCCAAAGACGCTTCCTGCCTCGCCTTTCCCTGCTGCGCACCCACTTGCGCACCCTGCGAACTTCCGCACTGCTTCCCGCCCTGGCCGCAGCCCTGCTGTGCGCACCGCCCGCCCAGGCCGAAACCCTGCGCTGGGCGCGCTCCACCGATGCATCCACGCTGGACCCGCATGCGCTGAACAACGGCCCCAACCACAACCTGCTGCACCAGATCTACGAGCCGCTGATCATCCGCACGGCCGATGGCAAGCTGCTGCCCACCCTGGCCACGTCCTGGGCGCTGACTGCCGACCCCTCGGTCTGGGAGTTCAAGCTGCGCAAGGGCGTGAAGTTCCATGACGGCAGCCTGTTCACGGCCGACGACGTGCTGTTCTCTCTGCGCCGCGCGCGCTCGGCCACCTCGGACATGCGCTCGCTGCTGACCTCGATCACCGACGTGACCAAGGTCGATGCCTTCACCGTGCACATCAGGACCAACGGGCCCAACCCGCTGCTGCCGGCCAGCCTCATCAACATCCAGATCCTGAGCGCCGCCTGGGCCAAGGCCCATGGTGCCGAGCAGCCGCAGAACGCGCTGGCCAAGGAAGAGAACTACGCCACGCGCAACGCCAACGGCACGGGGCCCTACGTCATCGCCTCGCGCGAGCAGGACACGCGCACCGTGCTGCGGCAGTTTCCCGGCTACTGGGGCAAGGGGCTGTTCCCGCTGGAAATCGACGAACTGGTCTACCTGCCCATCAAGTCCCAGGCCACGCGCGTGGCGGCGCTGCTGTCGGGAGAGGTGGACTTCGTGCAGGACCTGCCCATCCAGGACATTGCGCGCCTGAGCGCCGACCCGCGCTTTCGCATCAACCAGGCCGCCGAGAACCGCACCATCTTCCTGGGCCTGAACGTGGGCGCCGCCCCGCTGTCGCATTCCGATGTGAAGGACAAGAACCCGCTGGCCGACCTGCGCGTGCGCCAGGCCTTCCAGCTGGCCATAGACCGCCAGGCCATACAGCGCGCCGTGATGCGCGGCCTGTCCGTGCCCACCAACATCATTGCGCCGCCCTTTGTGCACGGCTACGACAAATCCTTTGGCGCCGTGGGCAAGGCCGACTTGGCCCAGGCCAGGAAGCTGCTGGCCGAGGCCGGCTATCCCAACGGCTTCGGCATCACCCTGCATTGCACGAACGACCGCTACCTGAACGACGAGGCCATCTGCCAGGCCATCGCCGGCTTTCTGGGCCGTATCGGCGTGAAGACCGCCGTGTCGTCCCGGCCGCTGGCCATCCAGACGGCGGCCATCAACAACCAGGAGACGGATTTCTACCTCTACGGCTGGGGCGTGCCCACCTATGACTCGGCCTATGTCTTCGACTACCTGGTGCACACGCGCGGCAAGAACGGCCGGGGCAACACCAATGCCACGCGCTACAGCAATGCCGAGCTGGACAGCCAGATCGTCTCCCTGGCCTCCGAGGGCGATGCGCGCAAGCGCGATGCCACCATCCACTCCATCTGGAGCACGGTGCAAAAGGAGCTGATCTACCTGCCGCTGCACGACCAGATCCAGACCTATGCCATGGTGCGCAAGTTCGACATCCCGGTGAATCCGTCGAACACGCCGTACTTCAAGCTGTTCAAGCAGCCCGGTGCGCGCCAGGCTGCGGTGGCTGGCGCGCAGTGATGCCCGCGCATTCATGAGCGCGATTGCGCAATCGCCGCACAGGTCTCAGCAATGCCTGCAGCCATCGCTCCTACGCTTGCACCCTTGTCAATGCAGGAGTGCAGGCGGATATGGACTGGATGGTGTTGGGGCTGCTGGCCGGCCTGGTGTTGGGGGCATATGACTTTCTGACCAAGCTGGCGCTGGGGGAAAAGTCCGTGCTGGAGGTGGTGTTCTGGTGCTCGGCGCTGGGCGCGCTGCTGTGGCTGCCTTTCGTGGCGATGGGCGATTCCTCGTCCGCCGCGCTGGACCTGCGCCAGCAGATGCTGCTGCTGCCCAAGTCGCTGATGATGGTGGCCACCTGGGTGCTGTCGTACTACTCGGTGAAGGCCTTGCCGCTGTCCATCTCTGCGGGCGTGCGTGCCAGCGGGCCGCTGTGGACGGCGCTGGGCGCGGTGCTCCTGCTGTCCGAGCACCTGGGCTGGTGGCAATGGCTGGGGCTGGCGGTGTCCATGGCCTCGTACTACCTGTTCTCCCTGGTCGGCCGGAAGGAGGGCATAGGCTTTGGCCGCAATCTCTGGGTGCTGTGCATGCTGGCGGCCACGCTGCTGTCTTCGGCCAATGCCCTGTACGACAAGCACATTCTGGCCACGCTGCGCATGGACCTGGTTGCCGTCCAGGCCTGGTCTGCGCTGCAGCGCGGCGCCCTGGCCTTGCTGCTGTTGCCCTGGATCTGGCGCGGGCTGGAGCTGCGCAGCATGCTGGGGCGCAACTGGGCCGTGCCCGCCATTGCGCTGGCCTATGTGCTGGCCGAGTCCATCTACCTGGCCGCCGTGCAGATGGAGGGCGCGCAGATTGCCGTGATCTCGGTGCTGCGCCGCGCCAATCTGGTCATGGTGTTTGCGCTGTCGGCACGGTTCTTTGCCGAACGCCATCTGCGGCCCAAGGCGGCGGCCATGGCGGGCGTGCTGCTGGGCATTGCGCTGACCATGGCGCGCTGAGGATGTGAGGGCGTGAACGTGCGAATCGTGAACGCGGGTGGCGGGCGGCGGCGCCCGGCTATCCGGCCTCGGCCGCCACCGCACGAATCCAGTCCATGACGGCTGCGCCATGGCGCGAGACCATGGCGCGCTCGGAAGCCAGCAGGAAATAGCTCTGGCTGCAGGGGATGGCCGTGTCCGAGACGCGCACCAGGCTGCGCTCGGCCAGCAGGCGCTGGACCAGGGAGCGGCGGCCCAGCGCAATGCCTTGCAGGTTCAGCGCCGCGTCCAGCATGAAGCCCGTGTCCGAATAGCTGAGCTGGCGCTGGGCTGACGAGATGCGCAGGCCCGCGGCCTGCAGCCAGGGCTCCCAGGGTTGGCGGCTGTGCGAGAGCAGGTTGGCCCGCCGGAACAGCCCCGCCAGATCCAGGCCCTCGAACTGCTCCAGGTAGCGTGGCGCGGCCACGGCAAACCATTCGTCGTCCAGCAGGCGTTCGCAGTGGAATGCCAGAGGTGCCTGAGGCGCCTGGTGTGCAAAGCGGATGGCAATGTCCGCCTCGCCCTGCTGGAGGTTGACGGTGCGCGTGGTCGGATCGATGGCGATGGAAACGTCCGGGTGGCTGCGCTGAAAGGCCGTGAGCGACGGCACCAGCCGCAGCCGTGCGAACGAGGGCAGGGCGCTGATGCGCACCACGTCGCGCCCCTGCACCAGGCTGCCGAAGGTGGTCTCCAGCGCCTGCAGCGGGGCGCGGGTCTGCTGGTGCAGCCAGGCTCCCTCGGCGCTGAGCGTGACCACGCGCGTGGTGCGGTGGAACAGCGGGGTGCCCAGCAGCTTTTCCAGTTCGCGGATGCGGTGGCTGACGGCGCTGTCCGAAAGGTTCAGTTCTTCGGCCGCCTGCTTGAAGCTCTGGCTTCGCGCCACGGCATCGAAGGCGGCGATGAGGTGAAGGGGCGGGATGTTGCGCATGGCTGGCCGGCATCGTACTGGAGCCGGGCGCGCCGGTGGCCGGCGCCTTCATCCGTGCTCTCATTTTTTGCAAACAGTGACCCCTGAAAACCGCCCATCTCGGACACGGCGCCCCATTCGCAGCGGACAATCGTCAGGCCAGGAATATGACGGGATTTCGACAGTTCCCGCCGCCTGCTGGCCAGCCAAGGACTACCGCGCATGACAGAAGACCCCCGCCGAGATTCCCCCGCAGATGCCGCCCCCGCCGCCGCCCAGGCGCCGCAGACGGCCACGCAGCTGCGCATCGGCACCGTCGCCAAGCTCAATCTCGCCGACTTCCAGAACGCCGTGCCCGCGCTGCTGGAGCTGGCCATCGTCAACGAGGGCGAGCTGCCGCTGCAGGCGCTGAGCCTGCACCTGGCCTCGGAGCCTGCCTTCATCAAGCCGCGCACCTGGCGCCTGGAGTCGGTGGCCGCGCACAGCACCTATGCGCTGACCGACCTGGATGTGGCGCTGGACGGCGCCTTGCTCTCGCGCCTGACCGAGGCCGAGCCCGCCGTGCTGCGGCTGGAGCTGCGCAGCGGCCAGCCGGCAGAGACGGTGCTGGCCCGGCACGAACACCCGCTGGAACTGCTGGCACGCAACCAGTGGGGCGGCCTGGGGCATTTGCCCGAGATGGTGGCGGCCTTCGTGCAACCCAACGATCCGGCCGTGGACCGCATCCTCAAGGGCGCGGCGCAGGCGCTGGAGGCGGCGGGCAAGTCCGGCGCCATCAACGGCTATGAACAGGGGCCGCAGCGGGCCTGGGAACTGGCCTCGGCCATCTGGACCTCCGTGCTCCAGAAGAAACTCAACTACGCGCTGCCGCCGGCCAGCTTCGAGCATGCGGGCCAGAAGATACGCGGCGCGACCCAGGTGCTGGATGCGGGCCTGGCCACCTGCCTGGACCTGACGCTGCTGTTCGCCTCCTGCCTGGAGCAGGCGCACCTGAACCCGCTGCTGGTCTTCACGCGCGGCCATGCCTTCGTGGGCCTGTGGCTGGGCAGGCAGGAATTCTCGACCGCCGTGGTCGATGACATCACGGCCGTGCGCAAGCGGCTCAAGCTGCAGGAGCTGGTGGTCTTCGAGACCACGCTGGCCGCGCAGGGCCAGGCCGTGGCCTTCAGCCAGGCCATTGCCCAGGGCGCGCGCCAACTGGCCGAAGAGCATGAGGACCAGTTCGAGCTGCTGGTGGATGTGCGGCGCGCGCGCATGCAGCGCATCCGCCCGCTGGCGCTGGCCCAGCCGCAGGACGCCGCGCCCGAGGCCGGCGAAGGCCAGGTCGAGCCCCGACTCACCGTGGAGCCGCCGCCCGAACTCCTGCCGCAGGCGCAGACACGCGAAGTGCCCACCTCCCAGCTCGATCCCAAGGACAGGCTGGCGCGCTGGCAGCGCCGGCTGCTGGACCTGTCGCTGCGCAATGCCCTGCTCAACTTCAAGCCCGGCAAGAAATCGCTGCTGCTGCAGGTGGCCGCGCCCGCGCTGGAGGACACGCTGGCCCGGGGCCAGGTGCTCAAGCTGCTGCCCAGCCCCGAGCTCATGCAGGGCAAGGACCCGCGCAGCCAGCCATTGCACGAGGCGCGCAGCCTGGAAGACCTGCGCGGCGCGCACGCCGAAGAGGCGCTGCAGCGGCGCGAGGTCTTCATCGACCTGGAGCCGCTGGAGCTGGACAGCCGCTTTGTGGAGCTGTTCCGCGGCGCGCGCAACGCGCTGCAGGAAGGCGGCGCCAACACCTTGTTCGTGGCCCTGGGCTTTCTGGTCTGGAGCCGGCCCGACAAGCCCGATGTGCGCGTGCGCGCGCCGCTGATCCTGCTGCCCGTCACGCTGGAGCGCAAGAGCGCGCGCTCGGGCTTCACGCTGCAGGCGCATGAGGACGAGCCGCGCTTCAACCCCACCCTGGTCGAGATGCTGCGCCAGGACTTCCAGCTGGAGCTGGGCGTGCCCGCAGGCGACCTGCCGCGCGACGAGGCCGGGCTGGACATCACCGGCATCTGGGCCCGCGTGCGCGAGGCGATCAAGGACGTGCGCGGCTGGGAGGTCAGCGAGGACGTGGTGCTGTCCATGTTCTCCTTCGCCAAGTACCTGATGTGGAAGGACCTGGCCGAGCGCGCCGACCAGCTGCGCAGCTCGCCCGTGGTCGCCCACCTGATCGACACGCCGCGCGAGCCCTATCGCTCGGAGATCGCCTTTCCCGACACGCGGCGGCTGGACCAGGAGTTCGCGCCGCAGCAGGTCTTCAGCCCGCTGCCGGCCGATTCATCGCAGCTGTCGGCCGTGATGGCCGCTGCGCGCGGCAAGGACTTCGTGCTCATCGGTCCGCCGGGCACGGGCAAGAGCCAGACCATTGCCAACCTGATCGCGCAGTGCCTGGCCGAGGACAAGCGCGTGCTCTTCGTGGCCGAGAAAATCGCCGCGCTGGACGTGGTCTACCGCCGCCTGCGCGAAGTGGGCCTGGGCGAGTTCTGCCTGGAGCTGCACTCCAACAAGAGCCGCAAGCTCGACGTGCTGGGCCAGCTGCAGAAATCCTGGGACTCGCATGGCCAGGTGGATGCCGAGGCCTGGGCCGCCAAGGCCAGCCAGCTCGGCCGCCTGCGCGAGCAGCTGTCGGCCTATGTGGAGCGCCTGCACCGGCGCCACGCCAACGGCTGGACCATCTACCGCGCCATTGGCGCCGTGGCCGGTGGCGAGGCGCTGCCGCGCTTGGGATTTCACTGGCCCACACCCCATGCCCATGACGAAGCGGGCCTGGCACTTTTGCGCGAGACTGCGGGCCGCCTGCAGGCCAATGCCCAGGCCGTGGGCGCGCAGCATCTGAAGGACGGGCCCCTGGCCACGGTGCAGGCCAGCGACTGGTCCGTGCGCTGGCAGCAGCAGATGGTGGATGCCGCCCAGGCGCTGCACGATGCAGGCCAGGGCTTTGCCGAGGCGGCGCAGCAGCTGGGCCGGCTGCTGCGCATCGAGTGGCCGGCGCTGGGGCGCCAGGCGCGCTCGGCGCTGGGCGTGATCGCACGGGCGCTGCCTGCGGCTGCAGGCCGCAACCTGGCTTTCTGCGTGCTGCCTGACGGCGCGCGCATTGGCGAATCCCTGCAATCGGGCCTGCAGCTGCTGGCGCAGCACGGTGATCTGTCCGCACAGATGCTGGCGCCCTGGCCGGCCGAGCTGCAGGCGCGCCTGGCCCAGGCACTGGACCTGCTGGCGCAGCGCCGGCGCCTGCAGGCCGGGCTGGGCACCCCCTGGCCCGTGGCCTTGGGCGATGAGCTCGAGCGCGGCCTGCAGTGCATCGACGAGATCGCGGCGCTGCGCCAGGGCCTGTCCGTCAAGTACGGCGCGGGCGTGGGCCAGCTCAATGTCTCGCAGCTGCAGCGCGAATGGGCCAGGGCCGGCAAGTCCTTGTGGCCGCTGTCCTGGCTGGGCCGGCGCAAGGTGCGCGCGGCGCTGGAGGCCACCATCGAGGGCGCGGGCGAGCCGCGCGTGGCCGATGACCTGGCCGCCCTGGTGCGCATCCGGGGCCTGCGCGAGGAACTGGACCAGATCCAGCCGGGCGCCGCAGCCGATGGCCTGTGGGCCGGACACCGCACGCGCACCGACCATGCGCGCAGCGCCTTGAAGGCCAATGCGGCCCTGCTGGCCGCGCGTGCGCAGAAATCCTTCTCGCTCGACGGCCTGGAGGCCGTGGCCGAAGGCCATGGCGGCGAGCGCTGGGCGGCCGAAGTGCAGCGCCTGCAGGCCCTGTACCAGATCGACCGCCAGCTCGATGGCTACCTGCCGCTGGCCGATGCCTGCCACGGCCTGTGGCGCGGGCTGGAAACCGATGCCCAGGCCTTGCAGGACGCGCTGGCCTTCGAGCGCGAGCGCCTGCAACTGACGCGGCGCGGCGGCCTGATGGCATCGCACGCCGCCGTGGCCCAGGGCCGCTGTGGCGCGACACTGCAGCAGGCCCATGCGCAGCTGGCGGCCCGCAGCGCCATCGAGGAACAGCTGCTGGCGCTGGACGATCTGCGCTTGCGCTGCCCCGGCGTCTGGGACGGCCTGGACACGCGCCCGCAAGCCGTGGAGCATGCGCTGCGCCTGCAGGGATCGCTGCAGGCAGGGCTGACCGGGCTGGGCTGGCAGGAGGCCGAACTGGCCCAGGCACGCCAGGCGCTGCACCAGGTGCTGGCCTTGCGCAGCGCCGAGCTGGGCGAGGGCGCCGCGATCGGCATGGCCTGCCAGCAGTTGCTGGACAGCCTGGCCGGCCTGCACGCGGCCATAGACCCCTTCAGCGCAGCGGCAGCCCATGGCGAGCCGCAGCAGCGTGCCCTTGCCCAGCGCACGGCCGAGCAGCTGGCGGCCACGGCGGGCGGCGTGCTGGCCGGGCAGGGCGGCCTGCATGCCTGGTGCGCCTGGCGCAATGCCCAGGCCGCGGCCCGCGCGGGCGGGCTGGGTGCGCTGGCCGACGCCATCGAGTCCGGCAGCCTGGAGCCGGCCCAGGCACCCAAGGCCTTCGAGGTCAACTACGCGCGCTGGTGGCTGGCGCTGGCCGTGGACGAGGACGAGGTGCTCAAGCGCTTCGTCTCTGCCGAGCATGAGCGGCGCATTGCCGACTTCCGCGCGCTGGACGATGAATTCACCTCGGTCACGCGCCAGTGGATACGTGCGCGGCTGTGCGCGGGCCTGCCGTCGGCCGACAGCATCCAGCGCAACAGCGAGTGGGGCATCCTGCGGCGCGAGATCACCAAGAAGCGCCAGCACCTGCCGCTGCGCCAGCTGCTGGAGCAGATCCCCTCGGCCGTGCTGCGCCTGACGCCCTGCCTGCTGATGAGCCCGCTGTCCATTGCCCAGTACCTGAGCGCCGAGACCAGCAACTTCGACATCGTCATCTTCGACGAGGCCTCGCAGATCCCCGTCTGGGACGCCATCGGCGCCATGGCGCGTGCGAAGCAGGTGGTCATGGTGGGCGACCCCAAGCAGCTGCCGCCCACCAGCTTCTTCGGCCGCGCCGACACCTCCGATACCTTCGACGACGACACGCAGGGCGTGGAAGGCGACATGGAAAGCATCCTGGATGAATGCCTGGGCGCCAGCCTGCCCACGCGCAACCTGTCGTGGCACTACCGCTCGCGCCATGAAAGCCTGATCGCCTTCAGCAACCACCGCTACTACGGCGGCGGGCTGGTGACCTTTCCCTCGCCCGTCACCGATGACCGCGCCGTCAGCTTCCACGCCGTGCAGGGCCGCTATGAAAAAGGTGGCGCCCGCATCAACCAGCCCGAGGCCAAGGCCCTGGTGGCCGACCTGGTGGCGCGGCTGAAGTCGCCGGGGTTTGCGCAGTCGGGTGCCACCATCGGCGTGGTCACCTTCAACTCCGAGCAGCAAAGCCTGATCGAGGATTTGCTGGACGAGGAGCGCCGCAAGGACCCGGGGCTGGAGCCGTTTTTCTCCGATGCGCTGCTGGAGCCCGTCTTCGTCAAGAACCTGGAAAGCGTGCAGGGCGACGAGCGGGACATCATGTATTTTTCCATCACCTACGGGCCTGATATCTCGGGCGCGGTGTCCATGAACTTCGGCCCGCTCAACCGCGATGGCGGCGAGCGGCGGCTGAACGTGGCGGTGACGCGGGCGCGGCAGGAGCTGCGCATCTTCTCCAGCCTGCGTGGCGAGCAGATGGACCTGTCGCGCACCCAGGCGGCGGGCGTGCGCGACCTCAAGCACTTCCTGGAATTTGCCGAGCGCGGCCCGCGCGCGCTGGCCGAGTCGCACCATGGCAGCCAGGGCGATTTCGACAGCCCCTTCGAGGCCAGCGTGGCCCAGGCGCTGGAGCGCAAGGGCTGGCGCGTGCACACGCAGATCGGCGCATCCTCATTCCGCGTGGACCTGGGCGTGGTGCACCCGGACCATGCGGGCAGCTACCTGGCGGGCGTGGAGTGCGACGGCGCCACCTACCACCGCTCGGCCACGGCGCGCGACCGCGACAAGCTGCGCGAGCAGGTGCTGCGCGGCCTGGGCTGGCAGATTCTGCGCATCTGGTCCACGGACTGGTGGGTCAACCCGGGCGGCACGCTGGAGCGCATCCACGCGGCGCTGACCGAGCTGTTGGAGCAGGACCGGCGCAAGCGTGCGGCCGAGGTTGTCGAGGCGCCGCAGGCGGCTGCAGTCGCCGAGGCAGAGCCAGCGCCAGAGACGCCAGAGACGCCTGAGGCGTCCGAGGCATCCGTGGAGGACGGCGAGGCGCATAAGGTCTGAAAGTCGGCCGTGCGCATGAAATGGGCACTTGCTGAAGCCAGAGACACCAAGGAAGGGCCGCCCCCGCACCGAGGGTGTCGTCCCCCTCCCCCGCAAAGCGGGTAGAGAGGGGGAAGGCGCGAAGCGCCTCAGGGGGTGTCAGTACTTGTCCGGAACGTACATGTGCTGGGGAACGGGGTTGCGTGTGTATTCGGGATTGCGCGTGCGCTCTGGCAGCACGATGGCCGGGTGCTCTATCTCTTCATAGGGCAGCTGCGTCAGCAGGTGGGAGATGCAGTTGAGCCGGGCCTTCTTCTTGTCCACGGCCTGCACCAGCCACCAGGGCGCCTCGGCGATGTGGGTGCGCTCCAGCATGGCTTCCTTGGCCTTGGTGTAGGCCTCCCAGCGGCGGCGGCTCTCGAAGTCCATGGGACTGAGCTTCCACTGCTTGAGCGGGTCGTGCACGCGGCCCAGAAAGCGCAGGTGCTGCTCGTCGTCGGTGATGGAGAACCAGTACTTCACCAGCGTGATGCCCGAGCGCACCAGCATCTTCTCGAACTCGGGCACGGAGCGGAAGAACTCCTCGTACTCCTCGTCGGAGCAAAAGCCCATCACGCGCTCCACGCCCGCGCGGTTGTACCAGCTGCGGTCAAAGAGAACGATCTCGCCGCCCGCAGGCAGGTGGGAGACATAGCGCTGGAAATACCATTGCGTGCGCTCGCGGTCATTGGGCGCGGGCAGGGCGGCCACGCGGCACACGCGCGGGTTCAGGCGCTGGGTGATGCGCTTGATCACGCCGCCCTTGCCGGCCGCATCGCGGCCCTCGAAGAGAATGACCACCTTTTTCTTGTGGTGCTGCACCCAGTCCTGCAGCTTGACCAGCTCGCCCTGCAGGCGCAGCAGTTCGCGAAAGTAGGTCTGGCGGCTCACGGAGTCGGCACCGTCCAGATCGTCGCCACCGCTGCTCAGGCGGGCGTCGTCTATCTCCATCTCCAGTTCTTCGTCGTAGCTGTCGAGCAGATCGCGTTCGATGCGCTGCATCAGCGAATCATGGTGGTCGGGCAGAAGTTCGTCGTACATGGTGGGGAATCTGGGCGTCCAGGAGTTGGCGCCTGGGATGGTGGCGTGGATGTGTGACGCGGCTGTGACGGTGCGGCAGGGTGAATACCCTGGCACCGCTCGCCTTCCCGCCGCCTAAAGCCACCCCGCCTTGCGGAACTTGTAGTAGAGCAGGCCGCAAACACCCAGCACGAACAGCAGTGCGGCCGGATAGCCGTATTGCCACTTCAGTTCGGGCATGTTCTCGAAGTTCATTCCCCAGACGCCGAAGAAGGCCGTGCAGATGGCGAAGATACTGGCCCAGGCTGCCAGCCGCTTGGTGACTTCGTTTTCCTCGATGGACACCATGGACAGGTTCACCTGGATGGCCGTGCCCACGGTGTCGCGCATGGTGTCGATCTGGGCGTTGATGCGGCCCAGGTGATCCATCACATCGCGGAAGTAGTCCCTGGAGCCCACGCAGATCTGGGGGACGCGCCCGCCGTTGAGCTTGCCCACGGCTTCCAGAAGGGGGGCCACGGCGTGCTTGAGGTCCATGGCGCGGCCCTTGAGTTCATACAGCTGCTTGATGTTGTCGCGCGCCGCGCCCTTGGTGAAGATCTGCTGCTCGATCTGCTCCAGCTCCACCTCCAGCGCGTCGATGATGGGAAAGTAGCGGTCCACCACCGCATCCATCAGCGCATACAGCACAAAGCCCGAGCCGTGGCGCAGCAGCTCGGGCTCGCTCTCGCAGCGCTCGCGCACGCCCAGGAAACCGCGCTTGCTGCGGTTGCGCACCGACAGCACGTAGTTGGAGCCCACGAAGACATCGACCTCGCCGTGGTTGAAGTGACCGGGCCGCTCGGGCTCGGGCTCGAGCAGGTGCATCACGGCAAACAGCGAGCTGCCGTACTCCTCCAGCTTGGGCCGCTGGTGGCCGTGCAGCGCATCTTCCACGGCCAGGGCGTGCAGGCCGAATTCCTGGCGCATCTCCTCCAGCTCGGCCGGCGTGGCGTCCGCCAGCGCCACCCAGACGAAGCAGCCGGGCCGTTCTATGTAGTTGCTGATGTCGGCGACGGGAATGTCCGCCAGCTTGGCCCCGTTTTCGTAGGCGACGCAGTTGATCAGCATGGGATATCCCTCGGTAATTCTGGTGCTGGTGATCCTGCCACAACGGGGGAGGGCGGATAGCCTGGAGCAGGTCCGGGGCTGCCGCACATGCGGGCGCCAATCAAGGGCGTGCTTCGGCTATGGTTGGGCCTTTGAGGGAGCGATGTCCGATGAGGGGAGTGAGTGGTGGAGCGGGTGAGAACAAGGGGCAGAGCCATGGCCAGGGCCAGGATTTGCCCAGACTGGTGATCCTGCCTGGTCTGGACGGCACAGGCTTGCTGCTGGCGGAGTTCGCGCAGGTTCTGTCCACGTTCTTTCAGGTGCAGGTCATCACCTATCCGACGGATGAGCCGCTTTCCTATGACGAACTGCTGGGCCATGTGCGAGCCCGTCTGCCCGCCGGGCCGTTTTTGCTGATCGGCGAATCGTTCTCGGGACCGTTGGCGTTGCGCCTGGCGGCGGAGCACCTCACGCGGGTTCGGGGCGTCATTCTGGGAGCCTCGTTCGCACGCCTGGATTTGCCCTTGAAGTCAGTCCTTTCTAGCCTGTCTGGGCTGTTGGCATGGGTCCCGGCGGCATGCGCTCCGATGTGGCTGCTCGATGGAGTGCTGAGCAATGGCCATGCGACAGCGTCCGGGCGCGCCTTGCTCAAGCAGGCCCTGCAGACGGTTGCTCCGGTGGTTTGGGCGGGCCGCGTCCGGCAGGCTCTGGAGGTTGATCTGCTGGCGCAGGGCGTTCGTGTGCGGCAGCCCTTGCTTTATCTGCGAGCCAGCCACGACAGGCTGATGCCAGCCAATGCGGCGGGCCTTGTGGCATCCATATCCGGCAATGCGCGCGTTGAAAGCATTGCCGGGCCGCATTTCATTTTTCAGGCGGAGCCCCAGGCTTGCACGAAGGCCATCGTGGCGTTTCATGAGGCCTGTGTTGCCATGGCCGCGCCACGATAGGTCGGCTTTGCATCAGACAGCCAACGCCTTCTCCCACTCGCCGCCCCTGCCAGCTCCCCGAGCCCGCAATGCCCGCGCAGCATGCGGCTGTCGTCTTCCTTGCGGAACAGGCCGCGCTTTTGCAGCATGGGGAGGACTTCGCTGGCGAACGATTCGAACTGCTGGATGAGGATGGGGGCGCGTAAGCCCAGATTTGCACATCTGGTAACAATACGTGTATAACCTGTCACGACACTGCTGGGCGCCGCCCAGCGCCTGCGATCCAAGGACTTCGATGATCTTTCGCCAGTGGGGAATTGCGTTGGGTGCGTTGGGCCTGTTGGCCTTGAGCGGCGTATCGACAGCCGGTGTGCTGGACAAGATCAATGCCGGTGGCGCGCTGGTGATCGCGCACCGGGAATCGTCGGTCCCCTTCTCCTACATCGACACGCGCAGCGGCAAGCCCGTCGGTTACGCGCTGGATCTGTGCCTTCGCCTGGCCGAGGCGGTGCGCAAGCAGACAGGCAGGAAGGACATGAAGGTGGAGTTCCTGATGGTCACGCCCGCCAATCGCATGGCCGTGATCGAGCAGGGCAAGGCCGACATGGAGTGCGGCTCGACCACGAACAACGCGCAGCGGCGCCAGACCGTGGCGTTCACGGTCCCCCATTTCATCACCGGCGCCCGGATGCTCGTGAAGGCCGAAAGCACCATCAACGCGATGGAGGATCTCAAGGGCAAAAAGCTGGTTTCCACCAAGGGCACCAGTCCGATGGCCCTGGTGACGCAGGCCAACAGGCAGCGCCTCATGGGCATCACCATTGTGGAGGCCCCCGATCACGCGAGGGCCCTGGAGATGGTGGAGAAGGGCGAAGCCGACGCGTTCGTGATGGATGACGTGCTTCTCAACGGGCTGGCCGCTGCACGGCCCGATCCACGCGCCCTGAAGGTGGTGGGCAAGTTCCTGTCCACCGAACCCCTGGCCATCATGCTGCCGAAGGCCGATACCGCGTTCAAGAAACTGGTCGATGAAGAGATGAAGCGGATCATCACCAGCCGCGAAATCCATCCCATCTACGAGAAGTGGTTCCTGCAGCCGATTCCACCCAGCTCCACGAATCTGAACCTGCCGATCAGCTATTTGCTGCGCGACTTCTGGAAGTACCCCACGGCGGACATTCTGCTGTAGGCCTGTCTGTGCAGCCGCAGCGCCGCATCGGTCAAGCCGCCAGCGCTTGCTCCCTTGGGCGCGCGGCTGGGGCATCACCTGCCCCCCTCCCCGCCAGCTCCCCCAGCCCGAAATGCCCGCGCAGCGTGCGGCTTTCGTATTCCTCGCGGAACAGGCCGCGCTTGCGCAGGATCGGCACGACTTCGCTGGTGAACAGCTCGAACTGCTGGTTGAGTATGGGCGGCATGACGTTGAAGCCGTCGGCTGCGCCGTGCCTGAACCAGTCTTCGATGATGTCGGCCACCTGTTCGGGCGTGCCGGCCACGGCCAGGTGGCCGCGGGCGCCGGCCAGGCGCTTGAGCAGGCCGCGCAGGGTGAGGCCGTCGCGCAGGCTGGTTTCCACGTAGCCCACGGCGCGGCTGCGCGAGGCTTCGACCTTGTCGGGATCGGGGAAGTCGTCGCGCGTGAGCAGGCGGTCCAGCGGCACGGCCGAGAAGTCGTGGCCGCCAAAGCGTGCGGACAGGCGGGCCAGGCCGACCTCGATGCTGGTCAGGCTGTCGAGCTCTTCCCAGACCTGGCGCGCCTCGTATTCGGTAGAGCCTATGGCGGCGCTGATGCCGGGCAGGATCACGATGTCCTGCGGGCGGCGGCCCAGCTGCTGCGCCTGTCCCTTGATGTCGGCATAGAAGGCCTGGGCCGATTCCCGCGAGCCGTGGGCCGTGAAGATGGCCTCGGCCCATTGCGCGGCAAAGGCACGGCCCGATTCGGACTGGCCGGCCTGCACGAAGACGGGCCGGCCCTGCGGGCTGCCGGGCACGTTGAGCGGGCCGCGCGTGCGGATGTACTTGCCCTCGAAGTGGACGGGCTGGATCTGCGATGCGTCGAGGAACTGGCCGGCCGCCGTGTCGTCCAGCAGGGCGCTGGCTGGAAAGCTGCGCCACAGCGCATCGATGGCGGACACGAATTCCTCGGCGATGCGGTAGCGGTCGCCGTGGTCCACGTTGTCGGCCAGTCCGAAGTTCAGGCCCGCGTTGGGCGCCCAGGAAGTGACGATGTTCCAGCCCGCCCGCCCCTTGGACAGATGGTCCAGCGAGGCGAACTGGCGCGCCAGCGTGTAGGCATGGCTGTAGGTGGTGGAGGCGGTGCCGATCAGGCCGATGCGCTCGGTGCGCAGCGCCAGTGCCGTCAGCAGCACCAGCGGGTCCAGCAGGCCCGAGGTGATCTGCTGGCCGTTCTCGGGCCCGACCAGGCTGTCTGCCAGGAAGACGGCGTCGAATTTGGCGGCCTCGGCGATGCGTGCGGCATCGACGTACAGCTCCAGGTCGGTGAGCGCCTTGCGGTTGGCACCGGGATGGCGCCAGGCGCCTTCATGGTGGCCGCGCGTCATGAGGAACAGGTTCAGGTGCAGTTGCCGAGACATGGGAGCAGTCCTTTGTTGTGTGGGTTGTTTCGCGGGCGGGGCCGGCGTCAGGCGATCTCTGTCTCGACGCCCAGGCTGCGCAGCAAGGTGGCGCGCAGCTGCATGAAGGCAGGATGGTCGGGGCGGCGGGGATGGGGCAGGTCCACGGCGTGGTCTTCGGCGATGCGGCCGTCCCTGAGCACCAGGATGCGGTCGGCCAGCAGCAGGGATTCGTCCACGTCGTGCGTGACGAGGATGACCGTGGGCCGTATGCGCTCGACCAGGCGCAGCAGCAGGCCGTGCATGCGCATGCGCGTGAGCGCGTCCAGCGCGCCGAAGGGCTCGTCGGCCAGCAGCACGTGCGGGTCGCGCAGCAGGCTGCGGGCCAGCGATGCACGCTGCTTCTGGCCGCCCGACAGCGTGGCGGGCCAGGCGCCGGCCTTGTCCTGCAGGCCCACGTCGTGCAGGATTTGCCGTGCTGCGGGCAGCACGGCACGCGCGTCCAGACCCAGCGTGAGGTTGTCCAGCACCGACAGCCAGGGCAGCAGACGCGCGTCCTGGAACAGCACGGAGACATTGCCCTGCGTACTGGCCGCGCCGCTGGACTGCGCATGGCCGTCCAGCCCGGCGAGCGCGCGCAGCAAGGTGGTCTTGCCCGAGCCGGACTCGCCCAGCAGGGCCACGAACTGGCCCGGGGCAATGTCCAGGTCGATGGCGTCCAGCACGTTCCTGCCGCCAAAGCTGCGCGTGAAGCGCTGCAGCCGCACGGCGCCCGGGGTGGGGTGATGGCTCATGATCCCAGCGACCTCCGGTAGGACAGCACGTGCGCCTCGATGCGGCGCACCACGGCGTCAGACAGCAGGCCCAGCAGGGCGTAGATGAGGATGCCTACCACGATCACATCGGTCTGCCCCCAGTCGCGGGCGCGGTTCATGAGGTAGCCGATGCCGGTCTGCGTGTTGATCAGCTCCAGCACCACCAGCGCCGTCCAGCACAGCGACACGGCAATGCGCAGGCCCACGAAGAAGCCCGGCAGCGCCCCTGGCAGCGCCACCTTGCGGATGAATTCGGCGCGTGACAGGCCCAGGGTCTGGGCCAGCTCCACATGGCCGATATCGATGCCGCGCAGGGCCGCGTGGGTGTTGATGTAGACGGGCACCAGCACGGCCGTGAAGATCAGGAAGATCTTCATGGATTCGCCAATGCCCAGCCAGATGATGGCCAGGGGAATCAGCGCCAGCGTGGGCACGGCGCGCTTGATCTGCACCAGGCCGTCGAGCAGGGCCTCGCCCGTGCGCGTCAGGCCCGAGGCCAGGGCCAGCAGCACGCCAGCCACCACGCCCAGCAGCAACCCGCTGTAGGCACGGCCTGCCGATGCCAGCAAGTGGGGCAGCAGGCTGCCGTCGGCCACCATGCCGTAGCCGGCGACCAGGGCCTGCGAGGGCGCGGTCAGCGTCTCGGGTGAGAGCCAGCCCAGGCGCGAGGCCGCCTCCCACAGCACCAGCAGCAGGCCGGGGCCCACCAGCAGCGCGCCCTGCGACAGGCGCGCGGGCACCAGTTGCACAGCGGCCCGGGTGGCGGGCGCGGATTGAGCGGTGGCTGCGGTGGCCGGTGCCAGACCGGCCGCGTTGATGTCCAGTTGCGCTTGCGTCATCGTGTGTTTTCTGGCCGGTTCATCGGTTGGCCACGATCACGCGGTCGTAGGTGGACACGAAGGAGCCGGCCGCATCCAGCCGCTGCGGCAGGCTGCCGGCGGCGTGCAGGATGTCGATCAGTTTCTGGTGGTGGGGCTGCGCCTCGGCGGCCGTCTGGAACAGCAGGTCGGACTGCGATGCCAGGATGGCCGCCGTGCTCTCCGCATCGATGCGCTGGAACTGCGTGTAGTAGTGGCGGCCCCATTCCTGCTCGTGGCCATTGCTCCACTTGCCTGCGCGCACGAAGGCGCCCAGGAAATCGACGATGGCCTGGGACTTGGCCGGGTCGGCCAGCACGTCGGGCCGTGCGTAGATGTACGAGGTGGCGGGCAGCAGCGTGCGCTCCTGCGGATCGGGCACGGGCCGCGCGCCGATCTGCTTGCCCAGGCGCGTGACATGGGGCTCCATGAGCACGGCCACGTCCACGGCCTTGGCGCGCAGCGCGTCGTTGAGTTCGGCCACGCGCAGGTTGACAAGCTTCACGTCGGCCAGCGTCAGGCCCGCGCGTGTCAATGCCTCGATCAGGAAGACCTGGCGGCCCGAGCCTTCCACATAGCTCAGGCGCTTGCCGCGCAGGTCGGCCAGGCGCTCTATGCCTGCATCGGCGCGCTGCACCAGCCGGTACTGGGCGCGCTCGCGCGTGAAGGTTGCGATGATGGGCAGCTGCACGCCGGCGGCGCGCGCCTGGATGGGCGGCGTGTCGCCCACATAGGCAATGTCCAGCGCGCCTGCGCGTATGGCCTCGAAGATGGCCGGGCCGCCCGCGAAGTTGGGCAGCTCCAGCTGAAAGCCCAGGCGCTTGCGCTCGCCGCTGGCATCCATCAGGTGGCGCAGCAGCTCGCTCTGGTCGGCAACGACCAATCGGGTCCTGGGGTCGGCCGCAGCCCGTGCGGCGGTGGTGGAAGCCAGGGCGGCAGCGGCCAGCAGAGAAGGGCCGGCCAGCAGGAAACGACGCTTGTTCACGCGCTCCATCCTCAAAAGATTGCAATGGGATGGATGCTAGTTAGCGTGCTTCAGTTGTGAAAATACCGATTCCGTATTTGCAAACGCGCGCCACGCACATGGGCGTGGCGCGGGGGGAGGTTCAGCCGAACACCGGGCGCATGAAGCTGCGCTCGTAGCTCAGGATGCAGCGCGTGTCCTCCGCGTAGCGGAAGGCGGCCTGGCACTCGGGGTCCTGCATGGACTTGATGCGGTACTCCTCGTACAGCGCCATGCTGGGGAAGCTGAACATGGCCAGCGCCACATTGTTGGCGCCTTCGGACGGCAGGAAGTAGCCGTGGTGCTTGCCGCCGAATTTCTCGACCAGCGGAATCCAGGTCTTGCCGTACTCCTCGAATTCCTTGGCCTTGAACGGGTCGATGATGTAGCGCAGGTAGCAGGTGATCATGTCTGAAAAGAGAAGGGAAGCGAAGCCTAGAGTTTGAACGATGCCGTCAGGCGGGAGAGCTTCTCCGACTCCTGCTGCAGCACCTGCGTGGCGGCCGAGGACTGCTCCACCAGTGCGGCGTTCTGCTGGGTCACGCGGTCCATGTCGGTCACGGCATGGCCCACCTGCTCGATGCCGGTGCTTTGCTCGCGGCTGGCCGAGGCGATCTCGGTCACGATGCCTGTGATGTTGCGCACCGTGGTGACCACTTCGCGCATGGTCTGCCCGGCCTGGTCCACCAGGGTGGCGCCGGCATCCACACGCTCCACCGAGGCCTGGATCAGCGTCTTGATCTCGCGCGCGGCCGAGGCGCTGCGCTGCGCCAGGGTGCGCACCTCGCCCGCCACGACCGCGAAGCCGCGCCCCTGGTCGCCAGCGCGCGCAGCCTCCACGGCCGCGTTCAGCGCGAGGATGTTGGTCTGGAAGGCGATGCCGTCGATCACGCCGATGATGTCCACCACGCGGCGCGACGAGGTATTGATCTCGCCCATCGTGCTCACCACCTGGTCCACCACGGTGCCGCCGCGCTCGGCCACCGCGCAGGCGCCCGAGGCGATCTGGCTTGCCTGCTGCGCGTTTTCCGCGTTCTGGTGCACGGTGGCGGTCAACTGCTCCATGGACGCCGCCGTTTCCTCCAGCGAACTGGCCTGCTGCTCCGTGCGCTGCGACAGGTCCAGGCTGCCCGTGGCAATCTCGCCGGCCGAGCGGTGGATGATGCCCGCCGTGTCATGGATGCGCGTCACCAGTTGGCGCAGCTGCTCGCTCATGCGCTGCACCGCCGCGATCACGCTGCCTTCCGGTGCGTGCGATGCCCCCTCCAGCCCGGTTTGCGACAGATCCCCGGCGGCGATGCGGTTGGCGATCGCTGCCGCCACGGCCGGCTCTCCGCCGATGGCCTGGAGCACGCTGCGCGTGGCCATCCAGGCGATCAACGACAGCAGTGCGCCCAGCACCGCCAGCGCCGCCACCGACTTGATGATGGTGGCGATGAAGGCCTGCTGGATGTCGTCCACATAGTCACCCGCGATCAGGTCCCAGTTCCAGGAGGTGGATCGCTTGGCATAGGCCAGCTTCTCGCTGGGCTCCTTCGCGCCGGGACGGGGCCACCAGTAGGTGAGGTAGCCGTTGCCCTGGGCAGAAGCGCCCACGGCGGCAATGCTGCGGTAGAGGTAGCTGCCCTTGGCGTCCTGGAAGCCGGCCATGTTCTTGCCGTTGATGCCCGGGCTTGCGGGGTTGTTCAGCACCACGGAATCCGTCGTGATGCTGGTGATGTAGCCCGCACCACCGGCATAGCGCAGCTGCCCCACGCGGGCAATGGCCGTGGCCTTGGCGTCTTCTTCAGGCAGCTTGCCGGCCTTGGCCTCTGCCGCAATGGCGGCAATCAGGCTGTCTGCCGAATCGACAAAGTCCCGCAGCGCCTGCTGCCGGGCCTCATAGGCCTTGCTGCGTGCCTGGTAGGCGTTGAACAGGGTCAGCGCAAGCAGCGCCAGCAGGCAGAAAACCAGCGGAGCCAGCAGTTTCTGGCGAAGGGACAGGGCAGGCATGGAAGCGGGTTCGAAGAAGAGGCAGGGACGCCGTGAATGCTACAGAAACTTCTTCTTTGGTTTCATGTGTTTACAAATTTTTCCGCGCTCGTACAGTGCCGGCGCGGCCCCGTTTCTGCGGAACCTGTCCTGCCGCTGCCAACCTCGGCACCAGCGCGTGCACCGCGCCGCCAGGTTTCCGGTCCTGCCATCACAAGGGAGAATCAACCCATGCAAGAAACTCCGCCCCCCGCCGCCCAGCCCCGCAATCCGCTGCACGGCGTCACGCTTGAAGCCATCGTCCGTGCCCTGGAGGCCCGCTATGGCTGGCCCGACCTGGCACGGCAGGTTCCGGTGCGCTGCTTCACGCTGGACCCCAGCGTCAGCTCCAGCCTCAAATTCCTGCGCAAGACGCCCTGGGCGCGCGAGAAGGTGGAAGCGCTCTATCTGGACATGCTGCGCAAGGACAGGCGCAGGCCCGCTTCCACAGACTGAAGGCGCAAGCCGGATGCCACCGGACAAGATGTCCAGTGCGCAGGCACAGGCTGTGCCTATCATCGGCACCGTCTCCGATCCCGCAACCCTTTCAGACACCGCCATGACCCAGAGCCAGAACCCTGTCGCCGTGATTGCCTCCGCCATGAAGACGCACGGCATCGTGCCTGCGGATTTCGACATCGCCTCCATCGAGGACGAGTACGCCTTGATGGCGGCACTGCGCCAGCACACCAAGGCCGCCCAGGTGAAATTGTTCGATGGCGGCATTGGCGAAGACAACGATGCCGACGAAGACTACGTGGCCCTGCTCAAGCGCTTCGCCAAGGCTTGCGGTGGCGCCATCGGCTATGAGGGCATCGAATCCGGCATGGAGGGCGACACCGTCACGCTGCGCTTCCAATCGGGCGGCCAGGAGCACAGCTGGTCCTTCGAGCAGGACGGTGACCGCGTCAGCGAGGAGTTCCTGGACTTCATCATTGACCACTCCAAGTCCTGCACGGCGGGGGAGTTCATCAATCTGCTCGACGAGAACTCGCTGCTGACAGGCTTTGTGCCCAAGGACATCTCCAGGCTGCTGTACGAGCACGACATCGTTTACTGAGTGCGGATGGCGGTGGCGGCGCACCCGCCTCGACTTCACATCACGCGCACGCCCAGCCCGCCCACCAGCTCGGCAGCCTGCTCATGCGAGATCAGGCTGCCCTTGAAATGCTGGCTGAGCGAGGCAATCGTCAAGCCGCGCAAGTCCGCCGAGCGCAGGTCCGCGCCATCGAACCGGGCATTCTTGAGATGGGCATCGCGCAGGCTTGCCTTGTGGAAAACGGCATCGCGGAAGTCGCAGCCGGCCAGATCGGCATCGCTGAAGTTCAGGCCTTCCAGCGTTTTCTTGCGGAAGGACATGCCGCGCAGATCGGCACCAATCAGCAGGGACTCATGAAAATCAATGCCCAGGGTTTGCGCACCGCCAAACCTGGCGCCGGTCAGCTTGACTTCAAGAAAGCGCGCTGAGGCCAGCTTGGCCAATTCCCAGTTGGTGTTGTTCAGGTCGCTCTGGCAAAACAGGGCATCCGTCAGGTTTGCCAGCCGAAAATCGGCGCGGCCTGCCTTGCAATGCAGCCAGCGGGTGCCGGCCAGTTGGCAGCTTTCAAAGCAGGTGTCGGCAAAACTGCACTCCACAAATTGCGCGCCCTGCAAATCGAGTTGATAGAGATTCAATCCATCGAATTCGCATTGCTCGAAACACAGGCCATGAGAGGCTTCTTGTTTCAATAGCTCCGACAAACGGTCCTCATCAAAAATCTGATTGACGATGGTTTTTGTGGAAGGCGTTGTTTGCATGGTCAATATCAGGCATGGCGTATTTCAGAAAGGCTGGGCAGTGTATGGCCTTGCCGCGCCCAGGTGTGAAATGTCCTTGGGATTTTCCAAGGGCATGCATTGCGCAGTTTGACGGATGAGAAAACCTGTGAGCACACGGGTTGCGGGCTGCTTCCGGCGCCGGTTCCGCCCTCCAGGAAGGGCGGAACCGGCGTGCCCGCGTCACCCGTGGCTGCGTACCGGGGGCTTGCTGACCAGGTCGCGGCTTGGCGGACATGCATCTGTCGAAAAACCCTTACAGGAAGATGCTATTTGATATTACAAAATGTGTCTCTCGTGGCGAGGGTGCCAGTAAATAATCTTCAGAAAACATGGTTGGCACGCCAGCTGTATTTTCACCAATGCAGTTCTCTGGCAACCTCAACGAATAATTTATTTGAAATCCAGCAAATATCTATGACCGGAATTATCCAGCAAACACTCCAAAATGATATTGATGCCTTGATCCATGATTGGATGGCCCAGGCCAGCGCGGGTGATTCCACGCTCGGGAAGAATGCTGAAAAAGATGCGCGCGGGATTATCAACGCCATTGTGGGCGCCTTCGCTTCCGGCGCCGATCCGCAAAGGTTTTCGGACGAGGGCTGGAATCCCGCGCGGCGCCTGCTGGCCGAGCTGTCCCGCACCCGCGCCGCCCAGGGCCAGCGTGCCGGTGAAACCAGCCAGTTCATTCTGTCGCTGAAAAAGCCGCTGTTCGCACACATCCAGCGCGGGCTGTCGGGCGATCCTGCTGCGGCCATCCAGGAAATCTGGAGTGCCACCGTGCTGGTGGACAACATGGCCCAGCACACGGTCAGCAGCTTCCAGCAGGCACGCGAGGAGATCATCATCCGCCAGCAGGAAGAATTGCTGGAGCTGTCCACCCCCGTCGTCAAGCTGTGGGAGGGGGTGCTGGCCATTCCGCTGATCGGCACGCTGGACAGCAACCGCACCCAGGTGGTAATGGAGTCCTTGCTGCAAAGCCTGGTGTCGACCGAGTCGGAGCTGGCCATCATCGACATCACCGGCGTGCCCACGGTGGACACGCTGGTGGCCCAGCACCTGCTGCGCACCGTGACGGCCATTCGCCTGATGGGCGCGGACTGCATCATCAGCGGCATCCGGCCCCAGATTGCCCAGACCATCGTGCACCTGGGCATCGACATGCGCGACATCACCACCAAGGCCACGCTGGCCGAGGCGCTCAAGCTGGCCATGGGCAAGACCGGCTGGCGCATCACCCGCCAGACACAGGAGTGAGCCATCCATGGACCGCATTCCAATCCTGCGCATGGGCGATGTGCTGCTGGTTTCCATCCAGATCGACATGCAGGACCAGACGGCGCTGGCGCTCCAGGACGACCTGGCCGAGCGCATCGCGAGCACGGGCGCCAGCGGCGTCATGATCGATATCTCGGCGCTGGAGGTGGTGGACTCCTTCGTCGGGCGCATGCTGGTGACCATCTCGGGCATTGCCCGCATCCTGTCTGCCGCCACCGTCGTGGTGGGCATGCAGCCTGCCGTTGCAATCACCCTGGTGGAGTTGGGCCTGTCCCTTGGCGGGGTCAGGACGGCGATGACCGTCGAGAGGGGAATGGCCCTTTTGCGGGCACAGCAGTCGGGAGCCACCCTTGGAACATGATCGCAGCGGCCAAATGCCGTTACAAAACGAGCAGCAGATTGTTGCCACGCGCCAAACGGTGCGCTCGCTTTGCCAGATGCTGAAGTTCTCGCTGGTCGATCAGACAAAGATGATTACCGCTGCAAGCGAGCTGTCCCGCAATACGCTGATTCATGGAAAAGGTGGCCACATGAACTGGGCCATCATCGAAGTCAATGGAAAACAGGCCTTGCAATTGATTTTTGAAGACACAGGGCCTGGAATCAAGGACCTGAAAATGGCCATGACCGATGGTTTCACCACCGGCATGGGAATGGGCCTGGGCCTGCCGGGAAGCAAGCGGCTGGTGAATGATTTCAAGATAGAAACCGAGCTGGGCCAGGGCACACGAGTGAGTATCACCAAGTGGAAGTAATCCGGGGCTGGACCCATCGTTCATTTCCAATAGGCGATGCGAGCCGTGTGGGCGAGGTCAGGCGCCATGTGGTTGCACTGGCCTCCGACATGGGCTGGGGCGACGAGGACATGGGCCGTTCGGGGCTGGTGGCGACCGAGCTGGCCACCAACCTGGTGCGGCATGCCCGGGATGCTGAAATCTGGATAGCCGCGCGGCCGCCCCTGCATGACATCGAAATCATCTGTGTCGACCGCGGCCCGGGCATCGAGGACATCGCCACCGCCATGCAGGACGGGGTGAGCACCGGCTCGGGCTCGCCGGGCACGGGCCTGGGGGCCATCTCCAGGGTGGCCGACGACTTCTTTGTCGTCTCCGAAGCCACCGGCACGGTGAGCCTGGCGCGGCTGCGCGAAGGCCGCAGGGCGCCGTCGGCACTGTCGCTGCGCATGGGCGCCGTTTGCCTGGCCGTTGCGCCCGAGACCATCAGCGGCGACGCCTGGGCGGTCAGGTCGGGCGCGGGGCTGGCCGAGGTGCTGGTGGCCGATGGCCTGGGCCATGGGCCGCTGGCGGGCGAGGCGGTCCGGGCGGCGGTCGATGTCTTTGCGTCGCAGAACTGGAATGGGAACGGGAACGAGAACCGGAACGGCGATGCCGATGCCGCCATGCCGCTGGACGAGTTCGTGGCCCAGGCCCATGCAGCGCTGCGCGGCACGCGCGGGGCGGCCCTGTTGGCGGTGCGCTTCGGCGCACAGGCCGTGCACAGCTGCGGTGCGGGGAACATCAGTGGCAGGCTTTTCAATGGCGTGGCCAGCCTTTCCCTGAGCAGCCAGCACGGCACGGCAGGTGTACAGATCTCGCGGCCCAGGGTGGCCGACTGCTCCAGCCTTGACCATGGCGTTCTGGTGCTGCACTCCGACGGCGTGTCTGCCCGCTGGAAGCATGAGGACTATGCGGGCCTGCTGGGCAGGGACCCCGGCCTGCTGGCCGCCTGCCTTCTCTGGCACAACACCCGCAGCAGGGATGACGCCACCGTGGTCGTCCTCAAGGCCGAGGAAGAACAATGAACGAAGACGAGCTCAAAGCTGAACTGGAACTGTGCCGCGCCGAGATCAGGTCCTTGCGCGAGGAGCTGGACGAGACCAATCGCGGCGTGGTCGCGCTCTACGGCGAGCTGGATGTGCAGGCCGAGAAGCTGCGCAAGGCCACCGAACTCAAGAGCCACTTCCTCTCCTACATGAGCCATGAGTTCCGCACGCCCATAGGCGCCATCCGCAGCAATGCGCGCCTGCTGCTGGACCATGTGGATGGACCGCTCACCACCGAGCAGACCCGGCAGGTCGGCTTCATCCAGGAAACCGCCGCCGAGTTTTCCGAGATGGTCAACGACCTGCTCGACCTGGCCAAGATCGAGGCGGGCCGCCTGGAAATCTCGCCGGGCTGGTTCGAGATGATGGATTTGTTCGCTGCCTTGCGCGGCATGTTCAAGGCCATGGCGGACAACGTGGAGTTGAGCCTGGTGTTCGAAGAGCCCGGTGATCTGCCGCGCTTCTACACCGACAACCGCAAGCTCTCGCAGATCCTCAGAAACTTCATCTCCAATGCGCTGAAATTCACGCCGCAGGGCGAGATCAAGGTGTCGGCAGAACTGGTGGGGGACATGCTGGTGAAATTCTCGGTGGCGGATACCGGCATAGGCATCGCCTCGGAATTCCACGACGCGATTTTCAATGACTTCACCCAGGTCGATTCACCCATCCAGAAGCGCCTGCGGGGCACAGGCCTGGGCCTGGCCCTGTCCAAGCAGCTGGCACAGCTTCTGGGAGGCTGGGTGGAAGTGCAAAGCGCCCTGGGCGAAGGCTCGACCTTTTCCGTCATCGTTCCCGCGCATCTTCCGGTCGATACCAAGGATCTGAAGGCCTGATACGGCCAAGCCGGTCTTCAGCCCATCAAAAACAACAGGAACATCATGCCCAAGAACACGACTGGAATGATTCTTCCCTCATTCGACCGAAGCCTGCACACCATTCTTGTCGTTGACGACAACCCTGCCACGCGCTACTCCACGGCACGGGTCATCAGGGCGGCGGGATTCCAGACGGTCGAGGCGGAAACCGGGGAAAAGGCCATTGCCCTGTCGGAGACCGGCGTGGCAGCCGTGGTGCTGGATGTGCACTTGCCCGATATCTCGGGCTTCGACGTATGCCGCACCATCCGCGGTGCGCGGCATACCAGCCTGATTCCCGTGGTGCACCTGTCGGCCGAGTATGTGAAAAGCAATCACCAGGTGGCGGGCCTCAACGCAGGGGCCGACGCCTACATGGTGCACCCCGTGGAGCCGCAGCTGCTGATTGCCACGCTGCATGCCCTGATCCGCGCACGCCTGGCGGAAGACGGGCTGCGCCGCAGCGAGTCACGCTTTCGCGCCATCTATGACCAGGCGCCGGCGGCCATGATGCTGGTCAGCGCCGGCGGCCTGATCAGCGATGCCAACTCCCAGGCGCAGGCACTGCTGCAGCGCGGCATTGACGACCTGGCGGGCAAGCCGCTGGCCGGCTTTGTTCCGCAGGCCGTTCGGGAAAAAGCTGCGCAGCAATTGGCCGAAGACCCTGAAAAGTCCTGGCGCGGCGAGTTCCCCATCCTCCCGGCAGACGGGCAGGAGCGCCTGATCTCCTGGAAGTTCTCCGATCCCATCGAGCCCGGCATCCGCCTGGCCGTGGCCCTGGACCTGACGGAGTCCCTGGAGTTCGAGAGGCAGCGCCAGCAGATGCTGGAGCAGGAGCAGGCGGCGCGCGTGGCCGCAGAGCGCATCAGCCGCACCAAGGATGATTTTGTCGCCGTGCTCTCGCATGAACTGCGCACGCCGCTGTCCCTGCTCAACGGGGGCACGCATTTGCTCAAGCGCGCCAACCTCAGCGAGGCCATGCTCAAGAAGGGCATAGATGCCATCGAGAAAGGCGTGAAGGCACAAAGCCGCATCATTGCGGACATTCTGGATATCTCGCGCCTGACGACGGGAAAACTCAATCTGCACCGCGAGGAGGTCAATGTCTGCTCATTGGCCGTGCAAAGCCTGGAGCCGTTGCGCGACAACGCCGCCGACAAGAACATCACCCTGCAGTTCGAGGCGCCGTCCGATGAAATCATGGCGTGGATCGATGTCACGCGATTCCAGCAAATCCTGTGGAACCTGGTCTCCAACGCCATCAAGTTCTCCAATGCGCGCAGCGTGGTGAAGGTGGGCCTTGAAATCAGTGACGAAAGCCTGGTGATGAGTGTGGCGGACGAGGGCGTGGGCATCGCGCCTGAATTCCTTCCCCATGTCTTCGAGCGCTTCTCGCAGGCCTCCGCCCCCGCCACCCGTGGCCATTCCGGCCTGGGATTGGGGCTGTCCATCGTCAAGCACCTGGTGGAGCTGCATGGGGGCACCGTGCGCGCCCACAGCGAAGGCGTGGGCCGTGGCGTCACCATGCGGGTGGAGATTCCGCTGCATGAGGCAAGCGCCTCCCAGGCCGACCCGATGAATGTGCATCTTGAAAATGGCGAATCCCTGAAAGGCAAGGACATCGTCATCGTTGAAGACAACGCGGACACCAGCGAAATGCTGAAAGTGGTGCTGACCGACCAGGGCGCCACCGTCAGGAGTGCCGAGAACTTCGACCAGGCCATGGCCCTGGTCCAGGCGCAGTGGCCCAGCCTCATCGTCAGCGACATAGGGCTGCCGGGAAAGGACGGGTTCCAGCTGGTCAAGGCCCTGCGCGAAGCGGAGGCCGCGCACTTTGGCGACACAAGACAGGTGAAGATCGTGGCGCTCAGCGCCTTCGCCCGGGAGCAGGACCGCACCCAGGCGCTGCAGGCGGGCTTTGACCACTATCTGGAAAAGCCGCTGCAGCCGCACCTCCTCATCCGGGTGCTGCTGGAGCAGGGCTGATCGTCTGGCCCAGCGCCTGGGCCAGGAACTCGGCCGTGACGCGCACCCGGGTCGTGCGCTGCAGGTCGGGGTGCATGACCTGCCAGACCTCGTAGTCGTCCGAGCGCTGGCGCTGGGGCCAGATGCGCAGCAGGCCTTCGCGCTCGCCCATGCTCACGGGCATTTCGCCCAGGCCGATGCCGGCCGCCACGGCCTTGCGCACCAGCAGGCTGGAGTTGGCGGCCATGGCGATCCGGGCCTGGCGCGCGGGCACATCGACCATGGTGGGAACGGGCCGCTGTTCCAGAAAGGGGCCATAGACCACGAGGTGGTGGCCGCGCAACTCGTCCTCTGCCGACGGCTGGCCAAAGCGCGCCACGTAGGCTGCGCTCGCAAACAGTCCCACGGGCCAGGCGACCACGCGGCGCACCACCAGCTCGGGTGCCTCGGGGCGAACGTTGCGAAACGCGATATCGGCCTGGCGGCGACCCAGGTTCAGCATGTGCGTGGACACCTCCAGATCCACGCGGATGCCGGGCCAGCGCTGCTGCAGGCGCTCTATGGCGGGCAGCAGGAATTCGGTGGCGATCGAGTCGGTGCTGGTCACGCGCACCAGGCCGGCCGGGCTGTCGTCCAGCCCCTCGATGCGCGTGCGCAGGTCCAGCGCCGCACCTTCCATGCGCCGCGCGGCGCCCAGCGCGGCCTCGCCAGCGGCGGTGAGCAGGTAGCCATCCCTGGCGCGCAAAAACAGCTTGCTGCCCAGCTCGGCCTCCAGCGCGTTCAGGCGCCGGCCCACGGTGGCCTGGTCCACGCCCAGGCTGCGCGCGGCGGCGCGCAGGGAGGGCGCGCGCGTCAGCGCGAGGAAGATGCGGGTGTCATCCCAGTTCATGGCGGTTTTGGTGATGCAGATTTGCAGCACTGTAGAGCGAAATCGCTGCGTTTGAGCGGCTTGGAGCAGTCGTAAGCTTTGGGTATCAGACCTTCAACCCTTTTTTGAATACTCATTGCGCAATGAAAGACAGCACAAGCATGCAAGCCATTGTTTTCGACGACTTCGGCGGCCCCGAAGTGCTCGTGGCCCGCGACGTGGCCCGGCCCGAATTCCGGCCCCATGACCTTCTGGTGCGCAACGCCGCGATTGGCGTGAACCGTGCCGATGTATCCCACCGCAAGGGCGCCTATGGCCGCGCCCACTTTGGCGAATCCGACCTCATGGGCCTGGAGATCGCCGGCACCGTGGTGGAGGTGGGCGCGCAGGTGCAGGGCTTTGCCGTGGGCGACCGCGTCATGGGCATCGTGGGCGGCGGCGCCTATGCCGAGCTGTCGCGCATCGACCACCGCATGGCCATGCATGTGCCCGAGAGCCTGTCGCTGACCGACGCCGGCGCGGTGGCCGAAGTCTTCGTCACCGCGCATGAGGCGCTGTTCCACCTGGCCAGCCTGCAGCCTGGCGAATCGGTGCTGATCCACGCGGCGGGCAGCGGCGTGGGCTCGGCGGCCGTGCAACTGGCGCATGCGGCCGGCGCGCGCGTGTTTGCCACGGCCAGCGGCGACAAGCGGGACGCCGTCACGGGCCTTGGCGCCGACGTGTTCATCGACTACCGCAGCGAAGACTTCCAGGCCGTGGTGGCCGACAGGACGGGCGGCAAGGGCGTGGACGTGGTGGTCGATTTCATTGGCGCCCCCTACCTGGAGCGCAATATGCGCTCGCTGGGCATGGGCGGGCGCATGGTCTGCGTGGGCCTGCTGGGCGGCGCGCTGGCGGCGGCCGTGCCCATGGATGTGCTGCTGTACAAGCACCTGCGGATCTTCGGGACGGTGATGAAGTCGCGCCCGCCCGAAGTCAAGCAGGCCATGGTCCAGCGCTTCGCCCAGCGCTGGCTGCCCGCGCTGGCGGCCGGCACCATCCGCCCGGTGATCGACAGCACCTACCCGCTGGCCGAGGCCGCGCAGGCGCACCGGCGCATGGAATCGGGCCAGAGCGTGGGCAAGCTGCTGCTGATCCCTGAGCAGGCAGGGCAGTAAGGCGCCTGCCCGGGGCGCGCATCCCCTGGGCAGGAATCCTCAAGTTCTGCAATATTCCAAGTCTCCGGATGCGCGCAGCCCCGCGCGCATCCAGTCTCTCAACCAGGAGCGATGACCCCGGCCGCCCTCCCGCGCCGACATCGAGCCGCCTCTCCAGGAGATATCCATGATTGTTGAAATTGCCGAGCTGAGGGTCGACCCCGCCAAGCACGAGGAATTCGGCCAGGCCCTGACCCAGGCTGTGGCCGACGTGCTGTCCAAGGCCGGTGGATACCGTGGGCACAGCATTCTTGCCTGCATGGAAACGCCCGGCCGCTACGTGCTGCAGGTGAACTGGGAGACCCTGGAAGACCACACCGTGGGCTTTCGCGAGTCACCCGCCTTCGCGCAATGGCGCGCCATCATCGGCCCGTACTTTGCGCAGGCACCGCATGTGGAGCATTTCGTGGTGAGGGATGCGCGGGCGAACTGAGCCTGGCATCTGCGGCCGCGCCGCCCGCCCTTCGTGGGCGGGGCGGGCGGGCGGGCCGGCGCTGGGGGCGGGCTTGCATACGCAGCGTTTCAGGGCTGGTATGGCACATCGGCAGCAATGCATTGATTTGATAACTGTTGATAAATGCGCTAGGCTGTGTTGCAGTTTCAAACCCCACGAGGAGGGCGCAGCATGATTTCTGCAGATTTGGGCAAGCAACTCGAAGGCTATGTCCAGCAGCTTGTCGACACCGGGCGGTACGGATCCAAGAGCGAAGTGTTGCGTGAGGGGGTTCGGCTGGTGCAGGACAGGGAAACCAGGCTGACTGCGCTCGACGCGTCCATCAGGCGCGGATTGGCTGATGCGGACGCGGGGCGCACAAAGCCAGCTGGTGTTGTGTTCGACAGACTGGAAGCCAAATACCGCGCAATGGCCGAACAGGCCGACAAGAACAACCAGTCCGCATGATTGTTGAATTCACGGGCAATGCGGAATGCGACCTGGAGCACATCGCTGACTACATAGCTCAGGACAATCCGCGCCGCGCACTGTCATTCGTGCAGGAGTTGCGTGACAAGTGCGAAGCCCTGGCACGCAGGCCATTCGCTTCTCCGCTGGTACCCCGGTATGAAGGCCACGGCATTCGTCGGCGCGTGCATGGCAACTATCTGATCTTCTACCGCGTGGCCGAGCAAGAAGAGCGGACCGTCATTCTTCACATCCTGCACGGCGCAATGGACTACGCCGCTGTTTTGTTCGAAGAGGGTGAGTAGTAGTAGCAGTAGCGGGCCAGCCCGTGCGAGCAAGGGCTGCGCACGCACTCAGCCCAGCTTGTGCCGTGTCCTGAGCAGTCCCACACCCAGCGCGATGAAGGTGCCGCCCACGATGCGGTTGAACAGCTTGGCGTGTGCCACCAGGTGGCCCTTGATCAGGGAGGTGAGCAGCACGTAGCAGGCGTGCGAGATCAGGGCGCAGACCGCGAAGGTGGTGGTCAGCACCAGGTACTGCGTGAGCAGCGGCTCGCCCGGGACGACAAACTGGGGAAACAGCGCCGAGAAGAACAGGATGGCCTTGGGATTGGTCAGCGACACGCCCATGCCCTGGGCCACCAGTTGCCAGTTCTTGCGCTCGCGCCGCTGGGTGGGGGCCAGGCCCGCATCGCTGCCCAGCAAGCCGTCCTTGCTGCGCCAGCGCTTGACGCCCAGCCAGATCAGGTACATGGCGCCCGCCACCTTCATGGCCAGAAATGCATGGGCCGACATGGCGAGGATGGTCCCCATGCCGATCATCGCCAGCCCGGACACCACAAAGATGCCGACCGAGCTGCCCAGCGAGCTCAGTGCCGTTCGCCTTGCGCCCACGTCCACCGAGTTGGAGATGGCCAGCAACACGGCGGGGCCGGGGGTGAAGCACATCAACAGCGAGACGCCGCAGAAAACAAGCCAGTGGGCGATGGTCATGATCGGGGGGAGGTCGGTGGGGGAAGACAGCCAACATTCTCGTGCAATTGGGGGGTCTTCGCGGCCTTGGCGTTGCGAATGGCACCGGCCCGTGCAAACAGCTGCATGGCCCAGCCCGCGCAGGCCGCCGCACAGGCCCAGACCAGCCCCCAGCCCTGGGCCGACAGCAGATGCGGTATGGCCAGGGGCACCAGAAAACAGACCGCGAACACGGAGGTATTGGCCATGCCCAGCGCCGTGCCCGCGCGGGCCGCACCGGCCAGCCCGGCCAGCTGCGTGTAGGCCACGCCATGCCAGGCGGACACGCAGATGCCGCAGATGCCCAGCATCACCATGAGAGCCCCGCCCATCGCAGCAGACCCGGCCGGGTGGCCGGCCCAGCTCAGGACCGCAAGGCCCGCGAACAGCGCCAGGGTGAGCTGGCAGCAGGCGCGCAGAAAGGCGGGCCTGTTCCGGTGCCTGTCGGTCCAGCGGCCGCTCCAGATCCGCAAGGCCATGGAAGCCAGTTGCACGACCGACATGAGGGCCGCCGCCGCCCCCAGACCCAACTGGGCATGGTCATGCAGGAATACCGTACCGAAGGACAGCACGGCGAACTGCGGGGCGCACAGGATGCCGATGCCGGCGGCCATGCGCCAGGCCTGCCGATCGCGCAATGGTCCGGGCGTGGTGGCTCCGGCGTGGTGCGGCGCGGCGGCCTTGCTTTGAAGCGGTGACTGCGGCGGCTCCTGAATCCACAGCGCGGCGAATGCGGCAGCCCCAAGGCACAGCGCAGCCAGCACGCCATAGACGGCGGCAAAGCCTGCATGCGTGGCCAGGCTGGTCAGCAAGGGCGCGCCGATGGCGCCACCCAGCGGCACGGCGGTCTGGCGGATGCTCATGGCCAGGCCGCGCTCGCCTTCGGCAAACCAGCCCATGACTGCCCGGCCGCTGGCGCCGTTCACGCTGCCGCCCAGCAGCCCCACCAGCACCAGGCCGCCAGCCAGCAAGCCAAACGGCGGGATATGGGCCGGCGATGGCGAAGCCCATAGCGCCATGGCCGCCAGGGCCATGGCCGTGCCGCACAGGCCGAGCAGCAGCACCGGCCGGTCACCCCAGCGGTCCGTCAGCAATCCCCAGGGCAATTCACTGAGCGCAATGCCCAGGCCCATCAGCCCCAGCGCCAGGCCCAGCGTCCGGGTGTCCAGCTGGTAGCCCGAACGCATGAGGATGGCCGTCATGGGAATCCCGCTGAAAGCCACGGAAAACGCGGCATTGGCGATGACGCCTGCCGCCAGCACCTTCCATCGGTGGCGGAGCGGGGAGGGCAAGGGCAGGAGGGGGCCCGGATCGGCGCCGGGTGCAGGAGAAGAGGAGGTCATGGGCGGCAGTATGTTGGGCCTTAACCATCCTGAAAATCACATAATTTCGTATCTACAATCCATTTTTTCAGCACGATTGGGGCTTGGCAATGACACGCGTTCTCTATGACCTGGATGTGCTGCGCACCTTTTGCACCGGCGTCGAACTAGGCAGCTTTGCCCGGGCGGCAGACCGGCTGGGCCGCTCCACATCCGCCGTCAGTGCCCAGCTCAAGAAGCTGGAGTCCCAATGCGGCACGCCCTTGCTGCGCAAGTCCGGCCGGGGGCTGGTGCTGACGGAGGCGGGGGAAACCTTGCGCGGCTACGCGCTGCGCCTGCTGGAGCTCAACGACCGCGCCGTGGCGGCCGTGCGCGGCAGCGAGCTGCGCGGCCTTGTGCGCCTGGGCCTGCAGGAAGACCTGGGCGAAAGCGTGCTGCCCCATGTGCTGGGGCAGTTCGCACGTGCCCACCCGCACGTGCGCATCGAGGCCAGCGTGGCCCGCAGCGATGAACTGCGCGAACGCATGGCCCTGGGCCAGTTCGACCTGGCGCTGCTCTGGGATGTGGGCATGAACCATGCCTGCGTGCATGGCGAGCACATCATGCGGCTGCCGCTTCAGTGGATTGGCCCGGCATCGCTGGATGCGGCCGAGGCCGGCTGGGCGCGCGGCCTCAACGGCGGGGCGCAGGGCGATGAGGCGCTGCCCCTGGCCATGCTTGAGGCGCCTTGCCCCCTGCGGGACATCGTGACGGCCGCCCTGGACAAAAAGGGCCTGGCCTGGCGGCACGCCTTCAACAGCGCCAGCCTGACCGCCGTCTGGGCCGCCACGGCGGCCGGCCTGGGCCTGTCCGTGCGCACGCCGTTCGGCCTGCCCGCCCACGTCAGGCCGCTGGATGCGCAGGCCCTTGGCCTGCCGGCCCTGCCGTCCATGGACCTGATCCTGGGCCGCGCCGCGCTGGATGCCCCGGAGCCCGTGGACCGCCTTGCGCGCATCCTGGTCGATGCCGTGCGCGAGCATGTGGGCAGGCAGGAAATCGCAATTTGAATTTATTTCTTCGTGATCAGGCCACTGAAATATTCATTCAGGTCACGAAAATCCTTCACCGTCCAGGCATGGGGCGGTACTTTCACGCCGTTTTCCCGCAAGGTCCTGGGAATCAAATCTCCATTCGGGCGAAGAATGACGGACGAGACAATCACGCCCGGATAATCATGCAGCCTTTTTCTGAAGGCGGCGGTCGTCAGGTCGGGCGTGGGAGGGTTGCTCTTGTTAGCCAGCGGGCCCGTGCCCCTGGCGTCTGCCCCGTGGCACATGGCGCATCTCGATGAATAGAGCTGCTTCCCATTGCTGTTGTCCGCAAAGCAGGTCGATGCCTGAATGGCCAACGATATTCCCAATGACGCGGCGAGGAGTATTTTCATTTGCTCGTGGATTTTTTGTATGAATCTGATCCGCCGCGATCATATTGCCTTCCACGGCCACGCTGGAAGCTTGCCCTGCCAGCCACGCGCCCACGAAAAAGCCCTGCAGTGCAGGGCTTGTGAAGCTTGTGAGTGAGGCGAGAGGGCGCGCCTGGCTTACTTCTTCGCGTATTCGAACTTGGGCAGTGCCTTCAGCGCGTCCTTGGTGGCGCCGGGCAGGGTGATCTTGTTGTTTTCCACGCGGAACTGGTTCACGGGAATGGCCACGTCATGCTTGCCCATGCCCAGGAAGCCGCCTGCGCCGATGATGGCGTACGACACGGCCTTGTCGGGTGCGACGATCACATCGTCGATCTTGCCCACGGCCTTGCCTTCCTCGTTGTAGACGCTCTTGCCCAGCACGGACTTCTTCAGGCTCCAGCCGGTGGCCACGGCCTGGACTTCAGTGGCCGCCACGCCCAGCGTGGTGGTGCCCGCCACGGGCTGGGCCCAGCTGGTGGAGGCTGCACCTGCGATCAGTGCGGCAGCGATCAAACCCATCTTCAGCGTCTTGTGACCTGTCATAGAGAACTCCTGGAAAACAAAATTTGAAGCCCTCATTAGGAGCGCTGCCCAAGCGCACGGAGATCGGAAAAGCAAGCAAAGGCCTGTCAGCCAATCGAGCGGCGCGGCGAGGAGCTTGCCTACAAGCTCCCGCAACCGTGCGCTGGCGGGGTGCAGGCCCCCAATCAGATGGCGCTCAGATGCTCATACAGAATCACCGAGCCGATGCCGATCAGCAGCACACCGCCAACGGCCTCCGCCCAGCGGCCCGCAATGCTGCCCAGCAGGCGGCCGACCATGACGCCCAGGGTCACCATGGCGAAGGTGGCGAAGCCGATGGCCAGGGCAACGGTGGTGATGCTCACATCCAGGAAGGCCAGGCCCACGCCCACGGCCATGGCGTCGATGCTGGTGGCGAATCCGGTGGCCACCAGCAGCCAGAAGCCGTGCCGGGCGGGCTTGGCCTCTTCTTCGCCGTCAGCGGCCTTGAGGGCGCCCAGCAGCATGCGGCCGCCCAGCACCAGCAGCAGCACGAAGGCAATCCAGTGGTCCCATGCCTTGACGTAGTCGGAAGCCGCATAGCCCAGCGCCCAGCCGGCCAGCGGCGTCAGGGCTTCGATGACGCCGAAGATGGCGCCTGTGCGCAGGGCTTCGGACCAGCGGGGTTTGAGCAGGGCGGAGCCCTTGCCCACGGCAGCGGCAAAGGCGTCGGTGGACATGGCAAAGGCCAGGAGCAGGATGGATGCGGCGTTCATCTGGGAGGGGTTCTTCACGGCCGGGCAAGCGCACAACGGCACTTCACCGCTGCCCGACCTTGTGACCTGTGTCGCGGTGAAATGCCGATGGTCTCGCCAACCGAAGAACGGATGCCTGCGCCACAGCATGCAGGATGCCGAGTGTGTTGACGCAGGCGCTTGCAGGTTGCAAGCAGGCTACTCCCCAAGGGATGCGTGATTCTAGGAGCGCAGGGCGTGATCGGGGCCTATGCCCCCATCGGCATGCGGCTCTCTGGAAATGATTCGTATCTTCGTGGCTGCCGCTATTTTCCGTTGGCGTACCGATTGCGCTCTTCAACGAATTTCCTGATTTCCGACGCTTCAATGGGCCTGCTGAAATAGTAGCCCTGTATTTCATCGAAACCCAGGGAAACCAGTAAATCAAAGACTTCGGCGCTGTCAACGCCCTCTGCCACCAAGCGATAGCCAAGATCCGAGGCCATGGTCATGATGGATTTCAATACGGACAGGGCCCGGTCATTGGTATCGATGTCGCAGACCATGGACCGGTCTATCTTCAATATCTCGGCAGGCAGATTCTTGAGCGATGCAAGATTGGAATATGCGGCGCCAAAATCATCCAGTGCAACCTTGATGCCGAGTTTCCTGATCTGTTGAAGCGCCTGAACCGTGCCATGGCCTGTCAGCACATCGCTTTCTGTGCACTCGATCACGATGTTTTCCAGCGGAACGCCGTGCTGGTTGCACATGGCGTTCAGGTAGTCCGGAAAATCGACCTCATCCAGATTGCGCGGGGAGATGTTGATGGAGACCTGAAGATCGAGTTTCTCGGCTTTCCAGGCCGCCACCTGCGCCAGCGCCGTTTTGATCACGAACCGTGTCAGGCTGTGGATCAACGGCGTGGCTTCAACCAGAGGGATGAATTCGCTGGGCGGGATTTCTCCCATTTGTGGATGCTTCCAGCGTATGAGCGCCTCCAGCCCCTTGCAGCTGAAACTGTGGTTGTCGAATTTGGGCTGGTACACCAGCCGCAGCTGCCCATTGCCCAGCGCACGCCCGAAGTCCCGCAGGAGCCGATAGGACCTTTGCTGGAGACTGTCCTCATTCTCCTCATAGCGGTGAAATGATCGTGCGTTGTATCCGGCCTGCTGCACGCACACCATCGCCTTGCGGATGACATCGTCCACCTCGTCCTGGTTCAGGTAGAACCGCACCACGCCTGCCCTGGGTTGAAGTTCGAACCGCAGATCGGCGCTGGTGATGGGTTTTTGCAGGTACTCCAGCAATTGGTTGACCAATGCCTCCTCATCTTCTTGCCTGCCGGCGCTGATCACCCAGGCAAACCTGGCCAGGCCCACGTGGTAGACGGTTGCGTGCGGCCCCGTCATGTCCGTGACTGCCTTGGCAATGTCACGCATCAGCTGCTCGACATAGTTCAAGCCCAGCGCATTGCTCATTTCCAGCAGGCTGGCGTGGTTGAGCACCTCCATCAATACCAGACCGCGTGCCGATCCCGGGGCCAGAATGCAAAGGCTCTTCAGGTCCAGCTTGAGTTGCGTGCGATTTGGCAGGCCCGTGACTTCGTTTATTTTTCCAATTCTGTGATGGTAGTGAAGTTGAGCCTGAACGATGGCGGCCATGGCTTGCAGTTGCTGGCCTTGCTCTTCGGAGAATGTCCTGGGCTGGGTATCGATGATGCACAGGCTGCCGATGGCGTGGCCGGATTCCATTATCAATGGCACACCTGCATAGAACCTGATATTGGGCTTGTGGGTGACCAGGGGATTTTCTGAAAATCTGCTGTCCAGGTGCGTATCGGGAATCACCATGATTCCTTCGTTTCTGATGGTGTGGTCACAGAAGGCATCCGTGCGAAGGCTGCCATCCATATCCACACCCACCGGTGCCTTGAACCATTGCCTGTGCTCGTCCAGAACCGTGATGATGGCAATCGGTGCCATGAACATGCGGCTGGTGAGCTCGGTGATGCGCTGAAATTCCTTTCTGGCATTCAGGTCCAGGATTTCAGCGGTCTGCAGTCCGAGCAGTTGCTCTTTCTCGGATTCGGTAGTCCAACGGGTAAGCATCGATTTCCTGCCTCAGTGAACCCATACTATAAAACTGCCGCGCCTTTGGGGGGCAAAGGGATTACTGGGCGTCCAGCAGCGGTAAAAGCTCCTGCAGTTTTTCCAGTGCGCCTGGGCCTTGAAGCTCGGAGATGGTGCCCAGCGGCTCCGAGTCTTCCACGATCACATAGGCCATGGACCACTTGGCAAAACGCCTTTGATCAAGGCGTGCCTGCGGAAACAGGGGCGTGAAGTTGATGTGTCTTTCGTCGCGCGAGATGGACTCCACCAGCAGCGCCAGTTGCTCTGGCGGCCCTTCGACATACTGGAAGAAGCGTTCACCGTCGAAAACCAGCATGCCCGTGATCCCGGCCGACCAGTTGAAGGTGCGCGCCGCCTTGATGATCGCCGCGATGCATGTGGTGTCAGCCCCTGGGGCCAGCTGGCTGTGATAAAGGAAACATTCGAGAGAATTTTCTTGCATACCCTCCGCCTTTCTGAGTTGTTGGGCGGCGATGGTATGCGTTGCGCGAGGGGGGGTCACGTAGGTGCGCAACCCGTTGTTGCATATGTAACCATACTGCTTGCACCCTGGGCCTGGGCGGCTGCGGGCCCAAGGACAACAAGCCCCCACAAACGCTGGCGGGCAGGGCTTGCGGGGGCTTGTGCAAGAGGAGGAGAGTGGTCCAGGCCTGGATGACGTGGCCGGCCTCACAGGCGCGGCATCGCCTTCATTGCTGCTGCTTTTGCGGCAAGGGCTGGCCTATCTGTCGCTGGTTGGCCTTGGTCTGCTGCTGGGTGTAGTTGCCGTCGCTGATGGGCTGGCCCATCTGCATGGGGACATAGGAACGGTGATGGGACCCTGCCATGGGAATGAGCTGCTTCATGGGGAGAACTCCTGATCCGGCGGGTAGCGGCTGGGGCCGATGCCGCCGGTCTTTAGGGGTTGCGGGAGGAATGCAGCAAGTGTGTGGCGCGCCGTGAAATCCGGGTGTAGGAAAGATCGGAAGCCGTGTAGTCATGCCTGCGCAAATGCAAGAAAGCGCTGACCTGCACGAAGGGGCAGGGCACCCCTTGGCACAGATCAGCGCTGTACAGGCCGCGCCTTGTCCGTCAGAACTTCAGGCTGTCACTGCCTTCCGCGCGCAGCGTCTTGGCGTCGAAGTCCACCGAGAAATGGTCGCTGGGCTTGCCCGAGCCCAGGCCCTTGAGGATGGAGAACACCTGCTTGAAGCTGTACTGGAAGGGCTGGCCCACGGGCGTGCTGTCGGCCAGCTTGTCGCCCGTTTTCTGGGGCGCCGAGGTCAGGGCAGGGAAGGCGCTCATCAGCAGGCGGTACTGCTCCACGCGCTGCTTGCCCATGTCGTTCAGCGACAGGCCGCCCGCGTAGACGGTGCGGTGGAAGTCGCCGTAGAAGGTATAGGCCGACACATTGGCCAGCGCGCTGAAGTCCACGCCCGCGGCCTGGGCCTTGGCGCGGGCGGCGTTCTCGGCCACGCTCCAGTCGGATGCCCACTGCGCGGCATTGCCGGCCACGGGGCTGCCTTGCAGGCAGCCGGCGCTGGGCTTGAAGGGCACGGCAACGCCTTGCGCGGCCAGGCCGGCGAGCTGGGCGTAGGTGACCTTGGTGTCCAGCTGGGCCATGGTCAGCATTTGCTGCAGGTTGAGCTGGCTGACCAGGTCCTTCATGTCGCAGGCCCAGTACTCGTCCAGGAAGCGCAGGCGCGACAGCTCGCCGAAGTAGCGGCTGGTGAAGTCGCCATAGCTGGTGCTGGACAGAATGGCCTTGTCCCAGCGGCGCTTGGCGTCCTCGGGCTTGCTGCTGCCTTCCACGTACTTCCATTCCATCTCGTACAGCGGAAAGAGCTCGTTGAAGCGCGGCACGTTGTTCAGCGCCACGGTCTGCACGTCCACCTTGCGCGGCGTGTCGAAGCGCACGATCTTGTACGCCGCGCCATAGACGGCCAGCGACGGCGACTGCACGTTCACCAGGTACTTGCCGCTCTTGCTCAGGTAGTCGTTGGTGCCGTTGAAGTGCATGTGGCCGCCGATGTGCAGCGGCAGGCCCGTGGCGGCCACCGCCTCGGCCGTGGCCTGCTCGGGCACGCGCGCCGTCTGGAAGGCGCCGGGCTTGAAGGCGGCCTTGATGGCATCGGTCTGGTTGGCGTAGAAGTCCATGGTCGGGTAGTGCGAAAAGGCCACCAGCTGCTTGCCCTGGGCCTTGGCGCGCGCGCTCACCGATTCGATCCACGCCATTACGCTCTTCTTGTGCGTGGTCATCTTGTTCCAGCCTGCATTGCCGGCGCCGGTGAAGCCCTTGGGCGAGTTGGGCTTGGCGGGGTCCAGCTTGTCCGGCACGAAGACGTTGGCGTCCACCGACAGCAGCCACAGGCCCTTGACGGGCTCGACCAGGTAGCTCACATCGGCAATGCTGGTGCAATTGGTGTAGCCGGCCTGCTTGAACCTGCCGCCTTCGCCTTCCTTGCAGATCTCGTAGCTGCGCTGGCCCAGCTGGGCCTGTCTGGCCGCCTCGGCATAGCTGTACTTGTCCTGCGCGTAGGTGCTGTAGGGGGTCTCCCAGTACACGTCCTTCTCATTGGGCATCAGGCCGTAGGGGGCCAGGTCGCGCAGCAGCGAGGCATAGCCTTGCTCCATCAACTGGTCGGTACAGACCACGTTGGCTTCGGCGTTCAGGCAGCCCTGGTAGTTCTTGGCGTAGACCTTGACCGTGCTGCCGTTGGCGGCCATGAAGTCGTCCTTGCCCTTTTCGTCATCGTCGTAGGGGGCGACAGGGTCATGGTTGCCGGGCGCGATGAAAAAGCGCATGCCCTTTTTCTCGTACTCGGCCAGCACGGCGCGAAAGCCGTTCACGTTCAGCGGCTGGCCGTCGTCGGAGAAGTCGCCGGGAAAGGCCACCAGCTTCACGCCCTTGGCCAGCGAATCGTCCAGCGCGGCGCGGAAGGCGAAGTAGTTCTCGTTGAACAGCCGCGTGGAAGTCAGCTGCGCATACATGGTGCGGATGGTGGCGAACATGCCATTGGCCGTGGGCACGCCCTTGAAGCTGCTGTTCTTGAGGTCGCCGTACACGTCCTGGAAATGCACATCGGCCATGAAGGCCACGGCCTGGCTGCTCGTTCCCCCGTCTGCCCTATCGCCATCGCTGCCACCACAACCCGCCAGGGCCAGCGCTGCGGCACCGGCCACCATTCCCAATTTCCAGACTTGCATTCTTCGTGTTGCGCGGGGCGCTCTGATTGACAAAGTCCGGCATTGTCTGCAGCCCATGTTTCATGGGTGTGACAGGGCAACCCAGCCAGGCGTGGTAGACGGCGTCCGGCTTTTGCAGGGGGAGGGCGCGCAGCGGGCACGCCGATTGCTACGTATCCATGGCCTGCAACCACAGGCGGAGAGTGCCCATGAATTCCATGAATCACCCCTTGCTGAGGCTGGCCGATTCAACCCCGGCCCTCAGGCCCGGCAAATACACGGATTACCGCAGGTCGGCCGTCTTGCCGCAGCTGCGCAGAATCGGCGTGTTCCGCGCGCGCCGCTTTGGGGATCTGCTGTGCGCCACGCCCGTTCTGCGTGCATTGGCTGCGGCCTGGCCCAAGGCACGCATCACCCTGGTGGGGCTGCCCGAGGCCGAAGGCCTGGCGCAAAGGCTGTCTTCGGTCGATGACTTCGAGCTGTTTCCCGGCTGGCCCGGTCTGCCCGGCGTGCCCTCGGCCAAGGCCGATGAATACAGCTTCTTCCAGCGCCGCATGCGTTCGCGCCGCTTTGACCTGGTGGTGCAGCTGCACGACTCGGGCCGCAACACCAATGCCCTGGTCGCCAACTTTGGCGCGCGCCGCAACGCGGGCTTTGCGGACCCCGATGACTGGGTGCCCGAGGCGGATGCGCTGCGCTTTGTGCCCTGGCCGGGGCAGGGCAGCGAAGTGCTGGGCCTGCTGGCCCTGACCGACTACATGGGCCTGCCGCGCCGCGGTCTCAAGCTGGACCTGCCGTTGAATGCCGATGACCGCGCCCGCGTCCGCCCGCTGCTGCCCGCAAGCCGCCGCTACGCCATCGTGCACCCGGGCGCGCGGCTGGCTGTGCGCCGCTGGTCCGCCAGCGGCTTCGCGGCCGTGGCCGACCGGCTGGCGCAGGCGGGGCTGGAAGTGGTGCTCACCGGCAGCGAGGACGAGCGCACCCTGGTCGCATCGGTGGCCGCGCAAATGCGCCACCCCGCGCTGGACCTGAGCGGCCGCACCGACATCTGGATGCTCGGCGCGGCGCTGGCATCGGCCAGCGTGGCCGTGTGCAACAACACCACCGTCTCCATGATGGCTGCTGCCCTGGGCACGCGCAGCGTGGTCGCCTCGCAAGCCGGCGAAGTGGACCGGGGCCCGCCGCTGGACCCGCAGCGCCACCGGGTCTTCACCCCCGGCAGCGATGCGCATGCCGCCGAACTGCTGGCGCAGGCAGCGCTGGCGCTGGCGGATGAAGAGCTGGCGTGAGGCATGTCCAGGGCCAGGGCACCCTCGGCACCCTCGGCGCCCTCAGTGCGGCCGCCCGGGCGCAAGCGGGACCAGTTCCATCCGGTCCCGTCCCTTGCGCTTGGAGGTGTAGAGGGCTTCGTCGGCCTGCTTGAGCCAGTGGGACAGCTCCACCCCGGGCTGGTCGAACAAGGTGGCACCGATGCTCAGCGACACCGGTTCCGGCGTCTCGAACATGGTGCGCGCCTGCTGCGCGAAGGCCTCGCGCAAGTCCTGGCCCAGCGCCTGTGCTGCGGCGTGGTCGACGCTGCGCAGCACGATCACGAACTCGTCCCCGCCCAGCCGTGCGGCCAGTGCGCCGCGCGGCAGCGCGCTGCGGATGAGATCGCTCAGGGTCAGCAGCAGGCGGTCGCCGGCATCGTGGCCGTGCAGGTCGTTGACCTGCTTGAAGTGGTCGATATCGATCAGCAGCAGGGCGCAGGGGCTGGCCGCTGAGGCCTGCTCCAGCAGCTGGGGTGCGCGCAGATAGAGCGCGCGGCGGTTGTCCAGGGCGGTGAGCGGGTCGCGGGCGGCGATCTGCGCGATGCGTTCCTCGCGGCGATGGCGCTCCGTGCCGGTCATGGACATGGCGAGCAGCATGATCGCCATCACGCCTTCCACCAGCGAGACCAGGATCACCGTGCCGTGGAAATTGGCCAGGTTGATGAAGGTGTCCAGCGCCACGGCCGAGGCGGCCTTGGCGAAATAGAACAGGCCGTGGGCCAGCAGAACGAAGCGCAGCTGCGCCGCGCCCACGCCCAGCGTGCCGCCGTGCGGGCGCAGCAGCAGGCCGGCGCGCAGGCTGATGACGGCGATCAGCAGCGACTGGATGCCCAGCATTGCCCTGGACCACCACGGTCCGCTGGGCATGAACAGCATTGCCAGCCAGACGACGGCCACCAGCCACCACAGGCGCGGCAGCCGGGTGTGCGTGAACGCGGCAACGCCGGCCAGGAACAGCCAGTGCGCGCAGATCAGCAAGCCGTTGGGAAACCAGATGCCCAGCAGCACATGGCCGCTGGAGCGCAGCAGGGCCAGCACACAGCCCACGGCGATGATGGCAAACCCCCCGCTCCACAGCAGCAGCGAGCGTTCGCGCACGCTGCCCCATTCCGCAGCCAGATACAGCGCCGAGGCGGCGGCCATGGCCGTGGTGAGAACGAGCAGGGTGAAGGGATCGAGAACCATGGACGATGAAGATATCGGCGCAGGCAGGCCCCGTGCAATAGCTGCCAGGCAAGGCGCAATGCGGCGCAGGTCGGGGCCGTCGCATTGAAATGGAGCGGAGCGCGCGGGCCGAATTGTCGCAGGATGCGGGCCTTCAGGCCCTTGCTGCGCGGCAGTCCGTTGGGTGGAAGTCACGGATCGGGCGGCCCGTGAACGGGAGCCCGTTGCCTGATTTCCGGCCTGATTTCCGTGATGCAGCCGCCGTGGCGCTGGTCAGCGCGGATGCGGCTGGAGTCTTGAACAGCCCGCCACAGCGGAGCACCGAGGGTGCGGTGACCGGGAAGCCGGCTGTCAGATAGCCGCTGCGTGCAGGCGGGTATTGAAAAGTGGCCCTTGCGTGAAGGCGGCCAGACGCTTGGCCAGCCACAGCACGGCCAGGTCCACCAGCGGCTCCACCAGCACCACGCACATGTAGGCGGCACCAAAGCTTGCGACCTCGGTCATGGTGGCCAGGCTGGCGCCATGGCCGTAGATGGCCCAGAAGGCGACCCACAGCACGATGCCGCCCTGGTAGGTGGTGGACAGGGCCAGGGCCTGCCGGTAGCTGATGTCCACATAGGCCGTGCCGGCCGGAATCAGCCGGCGCGCCAGCTGGCTCACCGCATACAGCGGCACCAGCAAGGTGGTGACGTTCATGCCGTACTGCCGCAGGTCGAAGGGTGCAAAGAACAGGCCCTGGACCAGCAGGCCGCACGCCAGGCCAATGGCCGCAGCACCCGCGCCGAACATCAGCAGCAAGGTCGAGCCCAGAATCAGATGGACCTCGGATACGCCGACCGGCTCATGCGGAAACACCTCGAAGAAGCTGAACACCAGCGCGGTGGTGATCACGCTGCGCACCAGCAGCGCGAGCGCGCCGCCGTTGTCGCGCAGGCTTTGCCGTGCCAGGGCGGCGGTCAGGCCGAAGGCCGCTGCGGCAGTGACGTAACTGAGGGCGATTTTCTCGGGGCTGACGACGCCGGGTTCGATGTGCATGGGAGGTCCTGAACAGGCAAGGTCCGTTGGAGAGCCGGCGGGCACCGACTGCGCAACGGCAAAGGCACCGAGCATAGCCGGGGACGGTGTGCTGCGCCATGTTCATTTCACGCGTGTGGCCACGCTGTAGTCACGCTGCCGCACTTCGGATAGCCATCGGTTTCACGCGCTCGCTCTCACGCCGGGCTCTCGGCCGCTTTTTCGCATGGCCAGGAATCGCTGTGCTGTTCCGCGCAGATCTCCCGTACGCACCCGCGCAGCCACCGGTGCGCCGGATCGGCATGCAGCCTCGGGTGCCACAGGAGTGAAACCGTGATCTCCGGCACAGGGACCGGAAGGGGGAAGCTGTGCATTCCGGCACGCAGGCTCCCCGTGTGCCGTTCGGGAACACTGGCGATCAGGTCGGAGGCCCGGGCCAAGGCCAGCGCCGCTGAAAAGCCGCCAACGATCGCAACGATCTGCCTTTGCAGGTCGAGAGAACTCAAGGCTTCATCGATGGGGCCCTTGTCCTGCCCTCGCCGGGACACGAGGATATGCCTGCCGGCCGCATAGCGCGCGGGCGTGATCTCGCCCTGGCTCAGCGGGTGCCCCATTCGCACGACGCCAATGAAACGGTCTCGGAACAACGCCTGCGCACGCACCTCCGGTCCTATCGTGCTCCCGACAACGCCGGTCTCCAGATCGACCGTGCCGTCGCGAAGCGGGCCGCTCCCTTTGTTTGACTTCTGCACAAAGCAAAGGCGAACGCCAGGCGCTTGCTCGCCGACGCGGGCAATCAGGTCCGGTCCGAAATTCTCCACAAAGCCTTCGCTGGTCCGCAGTGTGAACGTCCGGACCAGCTGCTGGAGGTTGGGCTGCTCGGCAGGGCGCAGAACCGCTTCCGTGTCCTGCACGAGCTGGCTGACCCGCTCGCGGAGTTCGAGCGCCCGAGGTGTGGGAACGAGGCCGCGACCGGCCCGGACCAGCAGCGGATCGCCCGTCGTCTCCCGCAAACGCGCCAACGCCCGGCTCATCGCTGACGGGCTCAGCCGCAACCGTTGGGCGGCGCGCGCCACGTTGCCTTCCGCAAGCAGCACATCCAGGGTGACAAGCAGGTTGAGATCGGGTCTTGACATGGATCGACCGTAGCACGGCGTGTGGTGACATGGCGCCAGACGCACGAATAAAGTGAAAGTGGTGCGCCTTCCGCCATGCCGGGCAGGGAACTACGCTTCCGATAGCTCAATTTCGGGAGTCACCAACGATGAAAATCACACCAGAATCAGCCACGACAGCAAGAGATGGGATAGCCGCTGACAGGGCAGAGCAGACGCCGTCGATTCGGTGGGTGCTTGCCAGCCTTTCGCTATCGATGTTGCTGTCATCGCTGGGCACCAGCATCGCCAATGTGGGGTTGCCTACCTTGGCTCAGGCGTTCGGCGCCTCTTTCCAGCAGGTCCAGTGGGTCGTCCTTGCCTATCTGCTGGCCATCACCGCCCTGATCGTCAGCGTCGGGCGGCTCGGTGACGTCATGGGCCGCCGACGGCTGCTGCTGGTCGGCATCTTCCTGTTCACGCTGGCCTCGGTCCTTTGCGGCCTGGCGCCCACGCTCCGGCTGCTGATTGCCGCCCGGGCGGTGCAGGGTCTTGGCGCGGCCATCATGATGGCCCTCACCATGGCGTTTGTCGCCGGGACGGTGCCGAAGGAAAGGACCGGCAGCGCCATGGGACTGCTCGGAACGATGTCCGCAATGGGCACCGCTCTCGGCCCATCGCTGGGCGGCGTTCTGATCGCCGGACTCGGTTGGCAGGCGATCTTTCTCGTCAACGTACCGCTGGGTATCGTGGCATGGGTTCTCGCGCACCGTTACCTGCCCGCCGATTGCCGGGGGGAGAAGACGGGGCGGGCCCGCTTCGACAATCTGGGCACCTTGCTGCTGGCTGTGACGCTTGTGGCGTACGCACTGGCCATGACGCTGGGGCGCGGAAGTTTCGGTCCGCTCAACGGGGCTCTTGTGTTGGCCACTGCCTTGGGTGCCGTGCTCTTCGTGCTTGCCGAGGCGAAAGCCGCATCGCCCTTGATTCGATTGGCGATGTTCCGTGATCCAGGCTTCAGCGCAAGCCTTGCCATGAATGCGCTCGTCTCGACGGTGATGATGTCGACGCTGGTGGTGGGGCCGTTCTACCTCGCCCGTGCGCTCGGGCTCAACGAAGCCATTGTTGGCATCGTGATGGCGGTGGGCCCGTTGATTGCCATATTGAGCGGTGTCCCCTCTGGCCGTGCCGTCGATCGTTGGGGCGCGCCATCCATGGCCATCGTCGGGCTCATCGCCATGGCGGCGGGGGCATTTGCACTGTCCGTGCTTGCGTCGATGTTCGGCGTGGCGGGATACGTTGCTGCCATCGTCGTCCTGACCCCTGGATATCAGCTCTTCCAGGCGGCCAACAACACCGCCGTCATGGCGAATGTCCGTCCAGACCAGCGCGGCGTCATCTCGGGCATGCTCAGCCTGTCGCGCAACCTCGGGCTCATCACCGGGGCATCCATGATGGGGACGGTTTTCGCGCTCGCTTCAAAGACGCCCGACATCGCAACGGCGCATCCCGAGGCCGTTGCCAACGCGATGCGGATCACGTTCGCAGTCTCGGCCGTTCTGATCGTCGTTGCCCTGGCCATGGCAATGGCAGTTGCAAGCCGTGCTCTCGCGACAAGCCGTTCGTGACGAGGCTCAGTGCACCGGCCGGCTCAGCCGCCTGCTCGCCCTCGATATCGCGTAGTTCACCAGGCAGTACAGCACCGCCACCACCAGGTACACGGGCACCAGCGCGTGGTAGTTGGCGATGAGCACCTTGGCGTTCTGCATGAGCTCGCCATAGGTGACGATGTAGCCGAAGGTGGTGTCCTTGACCACGATGACCAGCTGCGCGACCAGGGCCGGGACGATGTAGCGCAGGGCCTGCGGGAAGACGACGAACCGGAAGACCTGGACCTCGGTCAGCCCCAGGCTTCGCGCGGCATCGGTCTGGCCGCGAGGGACTGCCAGCACGCCTGCGCGGTAGACCTCGGCCACCACGGCGGCGGTGCTCAGGCCTATGGGCAGGGTCAGCATCCAGTACGTGCCGAGCTTGATGCCGGCTGCGGGAAGCACCAGAAAGCACACGTAGATGAGCAGCAGCGTGGGCGTGCCGCGCAGGAATTCGATGACGGCGATGCTGGGCCAGCGCACGATGCGGGGCCGCGCCAGGCGCCCCGCCAGCAGCACCAGCCCAAGGCTCAGCGCAATGACGGCGGCCATGGCCGAGGATGCCAGCGTGCCGAGCAGGCCCTTGGCCAGAAAGGCCCAGGTGGTGGGCCAGGCGAAGAATTCCCAGAACCGGGCCTCGAGCTGGCCTGCGGAATGAAAACGCCACACGACGCCCGCAGCCAGCGCAATCAGCCCGGCCGCGGCGATCAGGCTGACCACCTGCGTGATCTTCCTGGCCTGCGGGCTGGGCGCGCCAAACAGAATGTCTTCCAGAGAACGGCTCATCGCAGTATCCGCAGCTTCTTTTCCAGGATGGCGCCCACCCAGGCAATGAGCAATCCGGTGGCCACGTACAGGGCGGCGGCCACCGCGAACGCGGCCATGCCGGCGGCGGAGTCGTTGGCTATCTTGGACACGAGCGCAGTGAGCTCCCGGCCCGCCAGCGGCACCTGGGACGCCAGCGAGGTAGACAGCATCAGCGCAATGAGCAGCGACGTCATCGGCTGCACGACCGAGCGCAGCGCCTGAGGCAGCACCACGGCCGAGATGATCTGCATGGGCCGCATGCCCAGGCTGAGCGCGGCCTCGATCTGGCTGCCGGCAATGGTGTTGATGCCCGCGCGCAGATAGTCTGCCGTGAACGCGGAGCAGACCAGGGTCAGGGCCAGGATCACGCTGGGCTCATAGTCGATCACGACATTGAGATCGGGCAGCGCGAACACGATGAAGATCAGCAGCGCCACGCTGGGAATGTTGCGGAAGATCTCGACGTAGGCGGTCAGCACGAAGCGCAGCGGCGGCAGCGGAAGCAGCCTGAGCACCGTCACGACCACGCCCAGCAGGAAGCCGGGCAGGAACGAGAAGGCGGTGAGCTTCCAGGTCAGCAAGAGGGCCTGCCAGAAGGCAGGCCCGTGGTCGGCGAGGAGCCGGGAGATGTCACCCATCGTTCAGGGCAGGGCGGGCGGCGTGGGAACGGCCGTGCTGCCGGTGCGCTGTCCGATGGAGACGGTCCACAGCTTGGCCCAGGTGCCATCGGCTTCGATTTTCTTCAGGAAGGCGTTGATGAAGGCCACGCCGTCCGAGCCCTTGGGCAGGCCGATGCCGTAGGAATCCTGGGCGCCAAAGGGCGCGCCTGCCAGCCGCGCGTCGCCAGTGCCCAGGCTCAGGGTGTTGAGCAGCAGGGTGTAGTCGGTCACATAGGCATCCACACGGCCCTGGCGCAGGGAGTCCAGCGCTTCCTGGTGGGTCTGGAACTCCTGCACGACCGCCTTGGGCGCGTGCTGCGCCAGGATGGCGGGCCCCGTGGAGCCGGCCTGCGTGGCCACCTTCTTGCCTGCCAGATCGCTGTACGACTGCACGGTCTTGTTGCTTGCCTTGACAAGCACCCCGGCCTGCGAGGTGTAGTAGGGGCCGGCAAACGAGATCTTCTCGGCGCGTGCGGGGGTGATGGAGTAGGTGGCGATCACCATGTCCGCCTGGTTGTTGATGAGCACCTGCTCGCGCGTGGACGAGGTCACCTGTGCGAACTGGTACTTGGACGCATCGCCCAGGATGTAGCGCGTGAGCAGCTGGGCCAGGCCTGCGTCGAAGCCGCGGATCTTGCCGTCCTTCTCGTTGAGCAGGGAGAACAGATTCGAGGTCTGGGTGCTGCCCAGGCGCAGCGTGCCGGTCTGCTTGATCTTGCTGGCCCAGGTGCTCGATGCAATGGTCGCGGCGTCGGCGACGGGGCCTTGCGCCACCAGGGCGTCAAACGCCGCTGTGTTCAGGGGCGCGCCCTGCGCAAAAAGCGATCCACTGCCCACGATCGCCAGCGTCACCACGGTGGATTTCAGAATGGATTTGATGGGCATGTGGTCTTCCTGCTTGGTCTGTGATGTAAATCTGGGGATGGCTGCCAGGGGCAAGGGCCGATTATGGCGACTCGCGGCCCTTGCTGCCGCACAAGGGTTCAGTCCCTGGTCATGCGCCGGTCGTGCGCCGGTCATGCGCCGGTCACGTGCTGGCCATGCGCCGACCGGGTGCGATGGTGGGGGCTGCGGCATTGAGCGTCTCGATCGCATAGCCGGCCGCTGCCTTGTAGCGGGCCATGAAGCCCTCGCGCTCCTCGCGCGGCAGCACCTCGTCGATATGGTCGAAGACGCCGCCGCAGCGCTCGTCCACCAGTCCCAGCAGGCCGAAGGGGCCGGCCCCGCGGTTGCGCAGCACCAGGGCCGAGATGTCCTTGCACAGCCTGTCGTCATAGGCGCGCAGCGCCTGCGGGCCCACGCCGTGGTCCAGCAGCTGCGCGCCCAGCACGCGCGCGTCCACGATGGCCTGGCTGGCGCCGTTGGAGCCCACCGGGTACATCACATGCGCCGCATCGCCCAGCAAGGCCACGCGGCCGTCCACCCAGGTGGGCACGGGGTCGCGGTCGATCATGGGGTACTCGAAGACATCCGTGGCGCCGCGCAGCATGGCCGGCACGTCCAGCCAGCCGTAGTCCCAGCCGTCGAAGTGGTGGATGAATTCCTCCAGCGCCACGCGCCGGTTCCAGTCGCCTTGCTGCCAGCCGCCGTCGTTGTCCACCGTGATCTCGGCGATCCAGTTGATGGTGGCCAGGCCCGTGACGGGGTCCGGCGGCGTGATGGGGTACAGCACCACGCGATGGCGCAGCGAGCCCACGCCCACGAAGGACGCACCGGTGCGCACAGGCACGCCCGGCGTGGTGCCGCGCCACATGATGGCGCCACCCCACTGGATGGGCGGCTGAGCGGGGTGCATCTGCGCGCGCACGGCCGAGTGCAGGCCATCGGCCGCCACCAGCAGCGAGCCCTGCACCTCCAGCCGCTGGCCATCGCGGGTGTCGATGAGGGCGGTCACGCCCTCGGCATCCTGCCGGTAGCCCACCACGCGCCGGCCCAGCTGCACGGCGTCGTCGCCCAGGCGCTCCCGCACGGCGTTGAACAGCATCATCTGCAACTGCCCGCGGTGCACCGCGTACTGCGGCCAGCGGTAGCCCGCCTGCAGCCCGCGCGGCTCGGCATATACCTCGTTGCCGTTGCGGCCCACCAGCGCCCATTCCCGCGCCTGCAGGCCGATGGTGTCCAGCACATCGTTGCCGAAGCCCAGGTCATGCAGTTCCCGCACCGCGTTCGGCTGCAGGTTGATGCCCACGCCCAGCGGCTGCAGCTGCGCCACCGACTCGAACACGATGCAGGGCACGCCGATCTGGTGCAGCGTGAGGGCAGTGGCCATGCCACCGATGCCGCCGCCGGCAATGAGCACGGGGCGGGATGGATTGTTGTGTGAAGCAGCAGCAGACATGCCGGGATTGTCCATGCAATGGCTGCGGGCGGATGTCCCATCTGCGGCGCGTGCATGGCGCAAACAATGTATGATGACCATCATGCGAAACACAAATTCCAGCGCCCGGGCTTCCGCCAAGGAGGCCACGCATGAGCGCATCGTGTCCGTGGCGGCGCGTGCCATCCGCCGCAGCGGCTATGGCGGCACCGGGGTGGCGGACATCATGAAGGAGGCGGGCCTGACGCACGGCGCCTTCTACGCCCATTTCGCCTCGCGCGATGCCATGCTGGCCGAAGCGGCGGGCAAGGCCTGCGCCGAGTCCTGCGCCGCCGTCGCCGACGTGGTGGCCAAGGCGCCGCCCGGCATGGTGCTGCAGGCCATGCTGGCCGCCTACCTTTCCAAGGAACATGTCCAGCGCGCCGAGGTGGGCTGCCCCCTGGCGGCCCTGGGCTCCGAGACCTCGCGCCAGGCGGCGGAGGTGCGCCGCGTGGCCACGGGCCACATCAAGGAAATGGTCGATCTCATCGCCCGCCAATCGCCGGACTGGGGACAGCCCGGTGCCCATGAGCGCGCGCTCGTCACCTTGTCCACCATGGTCGGCAGCCTGTTACTGGCACGGGCGGTGGATGACCCTGGCCTGTCCGACAGCCTGCGCGAGGCAGCACTCAAGCACCTGACGCCGGCCAGCCATTGATGGCGCATGCCCTGTGCATGTGCCTGGATTTTTTTCGCCATTACATATGATGACCATCATATAAAGGAAAGCCATGAAGGCATTCATTCTGGAAAGCCATGGAGCGAACCGCGCCTTGCAGCTGGCAGACGTACCCGAGCCGCAGCTGCGTGACGACGAAGTCCTGGTCCAGGTCCATGCCGCAGGCGTGAACCAGCTGGACTCCAAGATCAGGGACGGGCAATTCAAGCTCATCCTGCCCTATCGCCTTCCCCTGATCCTGGGCCACGACGTGGCCGGCGTGGTGGTCAAGGCCGGCCCGAGCGTGCGGCAGTTCAAGCCGGGCGACGAGGTCTATGCACGCACGGACGATTTCCGGATCGGTACGTTCGCGGAGTTCGTGCCGGTCAAGGAGTCGTCGCTGGCGCCAAAACCCAAGGGGCTCACGATGGAAGAGGCCGCCTCCATCCCCCTGGTGGGCCTGACGGCCTGGCAGGCACTGGTGGAGACAGCGAAGCTGACGAAGGGGCAAAGGGTCTTCATCCAGGCCGGCTCCGGGGGCGTGGGCACGTTCGCCATCCAGCTGGCCAGGCACCTGGGTGCCACCGTTGCCACCACCACGAGCGCGGCCAACTTCGAGCTGGTCAGGAGCCTGGGCGCGGATGTCGTCATCGACTACCGCACGCAGGACTTCGAGGACGTCCTGCACGACTACGACGTGGTGCTGAACAGCCAGGACGGCAAGACGCTTGGCAAATCCCTGCGCGTGCTCAAGGGCGGCGCGAAGCTGATCTCCATCTCCGGCCCGCCCGATCCCGCATTTGGCAGAAACATCGCTGCGCCCGCATTCGTGCGGCTGGTGATGCGGCTGCTCAGCTCCGGCGTCAGGCGCCGGGCGCGAGGCCGTGGCATTGACTACTCCTTCCTCTTCATGCGGGCCAACGGCGGCCAGCTGCGCGAGATCACCCGCCTCATCGAAGCGGGCGCCATCCGCCCGGTCGTGGACAAGGTCTTCGCATTCGAGTCCACCAACGAGGCCCTTGCCTATTCCGAAGCCGGCCATGCCAAGGGCAAGGTCGTCATCAAGATTCGTTGAATCTGTTTTTCCCCACCCCTGGAGTGCTCCATGAAAATTGAAAACGCTGTTGTTCTCGTCACCGGTGCCAATCGCGGCATCGGCCTGGCTTTCGCGCGCGAGCTGCTCGCCCGTGGCGCCCGCAAGGTCTACGCCGGCGCGCGCGACCCCGCCACCGTCACCCAGCCCGGCGTGCATGCCCTGCAGCTGGACGTGAACCGCCCGCAGGACGTGGCCGCCGCCGCCGCGCAGGCGTCGGACGTCACGCTGGTGATCAACAACGCCGGCATTGCACAGCCCGGTGGCTTCATGGCGCCCGACAGCGAAGAGGTCGCCAGGCGCATCTTCGAGACCAACTTCTTCGCCGTGCTGCGCATGAGCCAGGCCTTCGCGCCGGTTCTCAAGGCCAACGGCGGCGGGGCCTTGCTCAATGTGCTGTCGGTGGCCTCCTGGGTGAACGGCGGCGAGCTGGCCGCCTATTCGGCCAGCAAGTCGGCCGCCTGGTCGCTCACCAACGCCCTGCGCAGCGAGCTTGCAGGGCAGAAGACACAGGTGCTGGGCCTGCACATGGCCTATGTCGATACCGACCTCACGCGCGGGCTTGACGCGCCGAAGTCCAGCCCCGAGGACATCGTCAGGCGCGCGCTGGATGGACTGGAGGCCGGGCTCGATGAAGTGCTGGCCGACGAGCTCACCCAGCAGGTCAAGCGCGGCATGACGGCGGCCCGGCCAAGCTATCTGCCGCAGGGCGCCTGAGATCGGACCGTGCCAGCCATGGGTGCCCATCCGCATGGATCGGCGTGGGCTGGCACGATCGGTCAGCGCCGGTTTGGCCTTTATTTCCATATTTGTTGAAATATCGTATGATTTGCCCATGGATGAATCTGAAGTCGTCGAATCCCTGGCCGCGCTTGCCCACCCCTTGCGGCTGCGCATCTTCCGCGCGCTCGTCGTGGCCGGGCCCGAGGGGCTGACGCCGGGCGTCATGGCAGAAAGCCTGGGCGCCGCCAACACCACGCTGTCTTTCCATCTCAAGGAACTGACCCGCTCGGGCCTGGTGACGCAGGAGCGGGCCAGCCGCAACCTGGTGTACCGCGCCGCCTATGAGCGCATGAACGGCCTGCTCGGCTTCCTGACGCAGAACTGCTGTGCAGGCGCGGCATGCGAGGTGGCCGACATGTCCTGCAAGTCCTGCTGACGCTGCTCCCCCGGTTTCCCCGCCCCGAACATTTCCTGCCATGGCTACCGACAAACCTCTGAATGTCCTGTTTCTGTGCACGCACAACTCTGCCCGGAGCATCCTGGCGGAAGGCCTTCTGAATCACCTCGGCGGCGGGCGCTTCAAGGCCTACTCGGCAGGCAGCAGCCCCCGCGACAACCAGCAGCCCCATCCGCTGGCGATTGCGGCGCTGGAGCAGGCGGGCGTGTGCACCGAAGGCCTGCGCAGCAAAAGCTGGGACGAGTTCGGCGCGCCTGATGCGCCCCCTATGGACCTGGTCATCACTGTCTGCGACAGCGCCGCTGGCGAGGCATGCCCCTATTGGCCGGGCCAGCCCGCCACCGCGCACTGGGGCTACGCGGACCCGTCGCAGGCCGAAGGCAGCGACGAAGGCCGGCAGGCCGCATTCCGCCAGACCCTGCTGGCCATGCGGCAGCGCCTGGAGCGGCTCGTCAACCTGCCACCATCGTCCCTGGCCAGGCACGCGCTGCAGCAGTCTGCCCGCGACCTGGCCCGTGACTGAAGCCTGCCACTGATACCCGCCACCGAAACCGCTGCGGCCCCCGCTGCCGCCTGCACATCCTCGAAGAAAACAGCACATGCTTGCGGCCCTCCTGATCTTTGCAGCCACCCTTGTCCTGGTCATCTGGCAGCCCGCAGGCCTGGGCATCGGCTGGAGCGCGTCGCTCGGCGCCATCGTGGCGCTGGCCCTGGGGGTGGTGCACTGGGCCGATGTCGCCGTCGTCTGGGGCATCGTCTGGAATGCAACCGCCACCTTCGTGGCGGTCATCATCATCAGCCTGCTGCTGGACGAGGCCGGGTTCTTCGAATGGGCTGCACTGCACGTGGCCCGCTGGGGGCGCGCAAGCGGCAGGCGCCTGTTTGCCTTCATCGTGCTGCTGGGCGCCGTGGTGTCTGCGGTCTTTGCCAACGATGGCGCCGCGCTCATCCTGACGCCCATCGTGATGGCCATGCTGGTGGCCCTGGGCTTTTCTGCCGCAAGCACCCTGGCATTCGTGATGGCGGCAGGGTTCATCGCGGACACGGCCAGCCTGCCGCTGGTGGTGTCCAACCTGGTCAACATCGTCTCGGCGGACTTCTTCGGCATCGGCTTCAACGACTACGCGTCGGTCATGGTGCCCGTGAACCTGGTTGCCGTGGCCGCCAGCCTGGGCGTGCTGTTCCTGTTCTTCCGCAAGGATCTGCCCCGCACCTACCCCTTGGAGCGCCTGCAGCAGCCATCGGCCGCCATCCGGGACCTGGCCACCTTCCGCGCAGGCTGGGCCGTGCTGGCGCTGTTGATGCTGGGCTTCTTCGGGCTGGAGCCGCTGGGCGTTCCCGTCAGCGCCGTGGCCGCGGCCTGTGCGCTGCTCTTGCTGGCCGTCGCCGCCCATGGCCGGGTCATCAGCGCAGGCCGGGTCCTGAAGGGCGCGCCATGGCAGATCGTCGTGTTCTCACTGGGCATGTACCTGGTGGTCTATGGCTTGCGCAACGCCGGGCTGACCGGCGCCCTGGCCAGGGTGCTGGAAGTGTTTGCGGGCGGCGGTGTGTGGGGCGCCGCAATAGGCACCGGCTTTCTGTCGGCGGGCCTGTCTTCCGTGATGAACAACATGCCCACGGTGCTGGTGGGCGCCCTGTCCATCGAGCACTCCGGGGCCACGGGGCTGGTGAAGGAAGCCATGGTCTATGCCAATGTGATCGGCTGTGACCTCGGCCCCAAGATCACGCCCATCGGCAGCCTGGCCACCTTGCTCTGGCTCCATGTGCTGGCCCGCAAGGGCATGACGATTGCCTGGGGCTACTACCTGCGCGTCGGCATCGTCCTGACCCTTCCGGTCCTTGCCATCACGCTGGTCGCGCTTGCTCTGCGGCTGAGTGTGGTCTGAACATGGGCTGAACGCCGGCCGGCCGGCGCGCTGGCGCATCAGCTGCTGCCGTCCTGCGCAGGCATCGGCACTTTGGCGCGGCGTTCAAACAGGTGGGCCATGGCCTTTGCCGCCGCCTCGGCCGCTTCAGCGCGGCGCATCTCGGCCGCGTCTTCGAACCCGCAGCCCATGGCCTGGGCCTCGGTGCCGGCGTAGTCGGCCAGCGTCTCGGCGCTGTCGCGGATGCTTTGCAGGGCGCGGGCCACCACGTCCAGGTGCCGGTGGCCCTTGGGGGTCTCCAGCCATGCCAGGGCGAGCTGGGCGATGGCGGAGATTTCTGCACAGCCTTGCTGCACGAGATGGTCCACCTGGGTGAGGGCGTTGGACAGCTGCCGGGTGCTGTGGCTGTCTTTGGTGGGGGAGGGCTGGGTGGGGTTCATGCCATGTCCCTCCGCAGTTGGCCGGGCACAAAGGGCTGGCATGAGGGAGGGGCTGCGCCAAAAGACGGCGCGCAGGCGAGAGAAACGGCGTTCATTGTTCCGTGCTCCATTGCGGATCGAAACCACAGGCCATTGCATCTGCATTGACTGATGGATTCGCTGTACCAAGCCTCGCTTTCGGAGAGGCTGTGCCGCTATACGACGGATGTTTTGAAGCATCAGCCCCGGGACAGGGGGCCGGGGCGGATGATAGCGCGGGAGGGGAGGGGAACGCCCCTTTTTTTTGGGGGGTGAGGCTTGCGAAACGTCCAGTCAAGCGCGGCACGAACGCACAGTCAAGCCGCCAGGGCTGCGCGCCCGCAAGATGGCCGGCAGTGCGCATCCACCCGTGCCACACGCTTCCATAAACATGGCTTTCAGCGCTTGATACACAAGTGCTGAAAGCATTTTTCATGGCCGATCGCGGCTGGGTGGAACACAGCTCCACCCACCCACCACATCGCCATGAAAACCCTTGCCCTTCGAATTGCCATGCTGCTGCTGACGGCGGCGGCTTCAGTGTCTGCTGGTGCAGTCACGGTATTCGACAACCTGGCAGCCGCCAATGACCCGTGGCTCATCCAGCACAACTCCAGCTACCACACCAACCTGTGGGTGGTCAACCGGATCCCGATTGGCAGCCAGTCGCTGCGCATCACGCAGGTGAAGATGAATCTCACCCAGATCGACCAGTTCGAGCTGCAAGTGTGCGCAACCGACGCCAGCGCCGCCACGCCGTTCGTGGACATGACGGCCTGCGCCCCCTTCACCGCCGACGCGGCCACGCCAGGCATGCGCGTGTTCACGGGCGACCGCATTGTGGCGGCGGGCGACTTTGCCTGGGTGGTGGTGCGCAGCATCGGTCAGACCATGATCCGCCGCCAGATCACCACGGCCACCAACGACGGGCTGACCTGGTATTCAGGGGCGAGCCACAACCCGGCCTGGGTGGCCGAGCCGCAGACCTCCATCGGCATGACGGTCGAGGCCGGTTCCGTGCAGCTCGATGGCGTGTGCGGCAGTGCCAGCAGCGCCACGCCTCGCCGCTATCCGCCAGATGCCTTGCTTTGCAGCGTGGGCACGACCAGCGGCGTGATGGGTGATACCTACTCCTTCTCCTGGGTGTGCCAGAGCAGCTACGGCGGCAACCCTTCGCCGCAATGCTCCGTGCCTCGCGCCTACCTCGTTACCTCCCAGGCCACGGGCGGCGGCAGCATCGAGGCGGGGCGCGATGTAGCGGCGGGGCAGCAGGGCAGCTTCACGCTCACCACGCCACCGGGCTATACGGTGCAGGCCAGCGGCTGCGGCGGATCGCTTGCGGGCAACACCTACACCACTGCGACCATTACCGGCAATTGCACCATCAGCGCCACCTTCGCCCCGCCGCCCACCAACGGCGCGTGTGGCAGCACGGCGCCTTCGCTCACCTTGCCAACCCTCTTGTGCAGCGCCGGTTCGGCCACCAACCAGTCTGCCGCGGCCGATGCCTTCCGCTGGAATTGCGCGGGCATCAGCGGCGGCACCACGGCCGCTTGCTTGGCACCGCGCCAATACATGGTGACAGTCAACACGGATGCGGGCATCGCCAGCGCACAGTGCACCCCGAACCCCGTGACCCATGGCTCCAGCGCCACCTGCGCGGCCACGGTGCACGACCCTGTCGCCCGCCCCTTCAGCGGCTGGGGCGGCGCATGCAGCGGCGTGGGGGCTTGCCAGCCCGTGGTTCTCGGGGCTACCACCGTCTCTGCCAATACGACGCTCATCACCTACGCCATCACCACTACTGCCACCACGGGCGGGAGCATGTCGTGCACGCCCAACCCCGTGCCCCACGGCCAGGGCGCTGGCTGCACTGCCACGCCGCAAACGGGCTTTCAGTTCACCGGCTGGACGGGCGATTGCGCGGGCACGGGTGCATGCCAGTTCACCAACGTGACCAGCGCGCACAGCGTGGGAGCCACCTTCGCGCCCATTACCTACGCCATTGCAACCCCCGCAGTCACCGGCGGCAGCGTGAACTGCACGCCCAACCCCGTTCCCTATGGGCAAGACACTATCTGCGTCGCCTCGCCCGCGATGGGCTACCACTTCACCCATTGGTCGGGCGATTGCGCGGGCACTGCCAGCGCGTGCATTCTCTACAACGTGACCAGCCCGCGCAGCGTGGGTGCCACATTTGTACTCAACACCTATTCCATCGGCATCGTCCCCGCCCCGGCCAACGGCACAGTCACCTGCACGCCCAACCCCGTCACCCACGGCCAGGATGCAAGCTGCACCGCCACGCCCGATGCGGGCTACCACTTCACCAGTTGGTCGGGCGATTGCACGGGCACGGGGGCATGCCAGTTCACCAGCGTGACCGCGTCGCGCACCATCTCGGCCACCTTCACGCCCAACACCCACTCCATTGCCACCCCCGCTGCCGTCAACGGCACGGTCACCTGCGCACCCAACCCCGTTAACCATGGGCAGGGTGCAAGCTGCACCGCCACGCCCGATACGGGTTACCACTTCACCAGTTGGTCAGGCGATTGCGCGGGCACAGGTGCATGCCAGCTAACTAACGTGACGAGCCCGCGCAGCGTGAGTGCCACCTTCGCGCTGAACACCTACCCCATCAGCATCACCCCCGCCACAACCAACGGCACGGTCACCTGCGCACCCAACCCCGTTAACCATGGGCAGGGCGCAAGCTGCACCGCCACGCCCGATGCGGGTTACCACTTCACCAGTTGGTCGGGCGATTGCGCGGGCACGGGGACATGCCAGCTCACCAACGTGGCCAGCCCGCGCAGCGTGAGTGCCACCTTCGCGCTGAACACCTACCCCATCAGCATCGCCCCCGTCACCACAAACGGCACGGTCACCTGCGCACCCAACCCCGTTAACCATGGGCAGGGCGCAAGCTGCACCGCCACGCCCGATGCGGGCTATCACTTCACCAGTTGGTCGGGCGATTGCACGGGCACGGGTGCATGCCAGCTCACCAATGTGACCAGCCCGCGCAGCGTGAGCGCCACTTTCACCCACGATCCGGTCGATGCCACCTGCGGCTCAGCGGCCAACGGCGCTGTGGCCTTCAAGCCCAGCGCGAATCTGTGCGTCACGGGCACGCCAGGGACCGTGCTATCCGCTGGCGGCCAATACAAATGGCAGTGCAGCGGTGAATATGGCGGCGCAGCGCAGCAGTGCAGCGCACCGTGGCAGGGTGCGGGCGGCAACGGCAATCTGGGGGCGGTGGAGGTGGACAGTGCGAACGGCTGGGAGATCAGCAGCGCCGCCTTTGCCTCCACCTTGCCCGCGCCCTTGCCGTCCCATGTGCGTGCGGTGCACGCGCCGCTGGGGCTGGTGCTGGGGCGTGTCGCTGGCAATGCAGATGCACAGGTGACCGTGCACTTCACCGCACCAGTGCCGCAGGGGGCCGTTTATTACAAATACGGCCCCAGCCCTGACGGGCTGGGCTGCACCAGCGCTGCCTGCGCGCAGCCGCACTGGTATGCGCTGCCCGGTGCGCAGTTTGCGCCCGACGGCCTGAGCGTGACCTTCACCCTGGCCGATGGCGGCGTGGGTGACAGCGATTCCGTGCCCAACCAGATCACCGACCCCGGCCTGCCCGTGCTGCTGGCCCCGCAGGCCATCCCCGCACTCGGCTCCTGGGCGCTGGCGCTGCTTTCGCTGCTGGCGGCGGGTCTGGTGGCTGTGCGTCGCCGCGCGTTGGGCGGTGCTTGCGCACCACTGATCAGAAAGTGAAGCCAAGCTGTCACCAAGGCAAAGCCGCCCCAGCGCCGGGTTTCAGATGAGTTGCCGGCGGGACTCAGGGGCTCCGCAAAGTTTCCTATTGCGACCCACGCATAGGCGCTGCCGAAACAGCGCCGCCGTTCAGTGTGTACAACGGGGGCCGCGACGACTTAGCGGGTGTGTACCGTCATACTTCACGCAAGCTGAATCATTTGCAAAGTTGCCATGTACACACTCCGCACATCACGTCCTGAAGATGGTGCCGCTCTGGTTGACCTTTGGCGGCGTTCCGTAGACGCCACCCATCACTTTCTCAGTCCCGATGATCGAAAGGCCATTGATGCCGAAGTGGTCGAGTTTCTGCCTCATGCACCAGTGACTGTTGCTGTCGATGAACATGACCAGCCCCATGGCTTCATGATGATCGATGGCACGCACATGGAGGCGCTGTTCATCGATCCGGATGTCCGCGGCACCGGCATTGGCCGCAAGTTGTTGCAGCATGGATTGGCGCTGCACGGGGCATTGAGCACAGACGTCAACATGCAGAACTCCCAAGCGGTTGGCTTCTATCAACGGATGGGGTTCGTTGAAACTGGACGTTCGCAGGTGGATTCCCAAGGACGCCCTTATCCTCTTATTCACCTGCGACACCAGGGCTAGCTGGAGCCAAGCCGCAGCTCGCATGGGGCCTGCCTTGCAGCAGCAACCCCTTACTGTGGACTGCTGCCCCTTGGTTGATGCTCAGATACACGGTCGGCAACCACCGTTTTGTACGCTTTTAATTTGATGGATAGACAACCAGATACAGGCATGAATTTGAAATTTAAGCGGCTCACTGAAGTTGATCCGGCTCAAATTGTTTCGCTGAACAACAATCCAGATGTGCTGCGACAAATGCCGCTTGGAATTGCGGATTTCGACCTGGCGAAAGCAAATGAATGGGCTCAGAAAAAAGATGCCCAGTGGCAGCAATACGGCTATGGGCCGTGGGCGTTTGAAATTGATCAGCAATTTGCCGGCTGGGGCGGCTTGCAGTACGAGGAAGGTGATGCTGACCTCGCTTTGGTGCTTCACCCCAAGTTCTGGGGAAGTGGCAAGGTCATCTATCAAGAGATAGTGAAACGTGCATTCACTGGCTTGGGGCTGAACTCCATCACGATTTTGCTGCCACCTTCAAGAACCAGAATAAAAGGGATTCTCAAGCTGGGATTTCGGCCAGATGGCGCATTGGATATCGAGGGGACTCGTTTTTTGCGCTATCGCCTGCATGCACCCGGCAAACCCGCTTGACCAGATATTTGAGCAGCGCGTCTTGATCCCGCGCGCTCATACCTTGGCGAGGAAGGCCGCCGCATCACCCGCTTCACACTTCCAGTCTGCGAAGACTCCAACCAGATTGCATTCCACGCAGTGGCAAGCGATGTAGTACCAGCGCACGTCGTGTGTGCCCTCGTACACGGAGACGCCGGACATCAGTTCGAACGTCTCGTTCTCGCACACGCACTCGTGTGCCTCGGGGGTGGCCTCTTCAACATATTCCGCGCTGTCGCCCATCAGGTGTTCCTGCCCGCAGTCGGTGCAGGTGCGGATGGCCACGCCGGCTTCTTCATCTGTCTGCAGCGCAAAAGTCCGGCACCCGCAATCGCATTTGGACGAGGCAAACCGGACGGCCTCATGAAGATTCGCAATGCTGTAGCTGCGCAGCTCGGCTTGGGTGTCGCCGGAAGTTGTTCCGTACCAGAACTCGCCCTTCTTCGTCAGTGCCATTGATACTGTTCCATTCTTCAAGTTGGGCTTCCCGGCAGACCTGACGCCAAGCTTTCCCGATGTTCCGGATTTTGCCTGATGGCACGGTGAATCGTCGCCAAGGGGCCGGGCCGAGGTGGACGCCGATTCTTGGAGATTGCAGCCAGCGACCATCAAGTTCAACTGTTGATCGCCGCCGATGTTCGATGTTGAAGCTCCTGCGTCCAGCTCTCAGCCTGAGACCAGTGTTCGGAAATCTGCAGCTGCCGGCTGCTCCGCAGCGGTTGCTGCCGCCCAGGGCCTCCTCGCGAGCTCGCTGCCGGTGCCGCGCGTCAGCAGCCGTGAGCACGCTTGTGCGAGAGGAAGAAGCGCAGCATCTCGGCGCTGGCGTCGATTCCTCCTGGCGTGGTGTAGCTGCCCTCTGAGCTGCCGCCGGACCATGCGTGGCCTGCGCCATGCAGTTGCCAGTGTTCAATGGCGGTACTTCCGTCGGCCGCGACATAGGCAGAGCGGGTGAATCGCTGGCGGTTCGGCGCATGGCCCTGGATGACGCGAGGTGCGCCTTGGGGACTTTGCGCGCTGCGTGCAGCATTCACCACGGCCGCGCCGTTGTCGTGGTGCACCGTCGTGTCGGCATCGCCGTGAAACACGATCACCGGACACACGCTGGGACCGCTGGCCGAGCCTGATGCTGCGCCTCTTCGCATCGCCTCGAGGGCTGATGGCAGATTGGACGCAGCACCGGCGGGCAAGCCCGAATGCACGCCCACGGCGGCGAACAGCTCAGGATAGGTGCGTCCCAATATGTCCGCCATTGCACCTCCAGCCGATAGTCCGGCGACATAGACACGCGATGCGTCCGCGCCATGGTCAGCCACCATCTGGCGTGTGAGGCCCGCCAGCAGTGCTGGCTCGCCCCGGCCCCGCTGCTGATGCTGGGCCTTGAACCAGTTCCAGCATTTTTGCGAGTTCGCATGCTGTGTTTGTTCGGGATAGAGCACCAATACACCAGCCCTGCGTGCCTGCTCATTCATGCGCGTGCCGGCGGCGAAGTCTTCCGGCCCTTGGGTGCAACCGTGCAGCATGAGGACGAGCGGCCGAGGCCCCGCTTCAAGTGCACTGCCTGGCGGCACATACAGCCGATAGGCCAGCTGCCGGCCTCCGTGCGAGTAGCTGCCGCGCAGCCATTGCTCGTCGCTGCAGGTGTCTGCCTGCGATGAGCCCGCAGGCACGGCGAGTTCGGGAGCATCGTCGATGAAACGGGCTTCGGCATCGACGATCCAGCCTTCTTCCCTGTGACTGGTTGCGGCTGTCTTGCCGTGGGGCGCGGGCGCAGGTGCGGGCGCGCTTTCGCCTCGCAACGTGCGCTGAATCAGCTCGGTTGCTTCCAGCAAATTGCCAGTGCGCGTCAGGCGTGTAGCCTCGCCCAGCATGTCGTGAAAAAGCTGTTTCATGGAGTGGTTCTCAGGTAATGCGGCCGGCCAGAGCGGCACGAACGGCGGGGCTGGCCTGGAGCGCTCCCAGCACCGTGATGGATTCGATGGTTTCTGCGGCCAGCTGCGCAGGCACGTCCTGCGCGATGCTGGCCAAGCCCAGCACCCGGATCTGCAGCTTTTCCCCGGCAGCCTGCACCCGCATGAGATCGGCCTGGGAGAAATGCTGCATACCCAGGACCAGCATCTTGCGGGCGACGACCTGTTGCAACGCGTCCGCGTGGCTGCGCAGGTGATTGCGTATCGCTGTACGGATGAAATCACTGCGGTTTGCGTAGAAGCCTTCGGCGACCAGCAGGTCGATTTGGCCCAGGTCGACATAGCCCAGATTGATGGTGAGCTTCTCGGATTCGCTCACGCGAGGGGTGGAGGTGGTAGTGGCCATGGAACATCCTTATGCCATCCATATGGATGGTTTGAGGATGGTTTCAAGGCCTGATGTTTCAATTTGGCGCTGCACGTCGTGTGGTGTCCGGTGGACGGGCTCTCCAGCGTGTCCGTTGCCATCATTGCCCTGTCACGTCTGGGCCGTAGGGTGGCCGGGCCGGGCCACCGTGCCCGGCGTTGCTCAGCCATGCGCCAGGAGGCTCCATGCAAGATTTGCAGGCAGGCTCGCCGCACGGCCCTTGCGTTTGGGGCCGGCCCGGCGAACGGTTCAATACCTGGAGTCATCTGCGAAACGGTGTCCGGCGGCGATGCGCGCAAGATTGTGGGCGCTGTGGTGTTTGGCCTGTCTCTGGCGGCGCTGTTTGGCGCATCGGCCCTCTTTCATGGCTGTACCGGGGTGCGCAAGCGTTTCTGGCAGCGCGTCGACCACGCCTGCATTTACCTGCTGATTGCCGGCAGCCACACGCCCTTTGCCTTGATGGCGCCCCCTGGCTTGTGGGCTTGGCTGCTGCTTGGCGGCGTATGGGGGCTCGCATTCCAGGGTGCGATACGTGCACTGGGTTTCGATTCGCCGCCGCGCCTGTCCCTGTACATCAGCCTTGGCTGGCTCAGCTTGGGGGGCGCGGTGCCGGTGGCCTTTCGCCATGGTGCGCAGACCCTGGCCTGGCTGCTCGCCGGCGGACTGCTCTATTCGGCAGGAACGGTGTTCTACCGTCGTCTGGCGAGCATGCGCCACGCGCACGGCATCTGGCACCTGTTCGTGGTTGCCGGCAGCGCTTGCCATACCGTCGCGGTAGCCGGTTTGCTGGCCTGACCTCCTGCCATTCATGGCTTCGACACCCCGCTGGCCGTTTTCTCGCACATTCAATAGCGGAAAGATCAAGGGGATGCCAGCATCAGCGGGTCAACAAGCACTGTGTGTGAGTAGCCATCCTCGATCCGCTTTGGCCGCAATGACCGGGCTGGCTACAGATACCGACTGAGAGTTGTCCGCGGCGAGGGGAATCGCTTCGCACGAGGAAGGTCAATGACCGGTTCCGGCAGCCGCTGACATTCGCTTTGGAACGGCGAACGACCGTACCCAGCCTGAAGCAGTCGGCAAAGCGGGTGTTACCGCAAGCAACTTCCGGCCAAAAGCAGTCGTCGCCCATAGCAGGCAGGGTATGGGCAGCGGGCTACAACGTGCTTGCCGATGACTGGTCAGCAGAATCATCGCCCGACGCCGCCGGAAGGCGTCAAAAAGTCTTCTCGAAGAAGAAACGCGTTAGATGAACCCGCTTGAACGAGAGCATCCAGCAGCGCTAGGGTCGGCGCGCGCAGCGTCGCCGACTGCAATTTTGGTAAGTCTTCGAACATCAGACGAGACACAAGCTGGTCCATCACAGTCCTCGCCGAATTCGACCTTCTGAGTGCATCTTCCAGCCTGTCGTCCATGCGCGACTGAATGAGCCTCACTGCGGCCGGCAAAGACGGTGTTCCAATCGAGAGCAGATAATCACCGTATGCCTCGAGGGCCAAGCTGCTAACAGGCAAAGCCATGAAAAGGGCGTCGACTCGTTGGCTCGCCGCTCCAAGCAACTTCCACTCCCGAAGGCCCGCCTTCCACCCTTTGCTGAGCAACAACGATCGGATCAGCGAGCCGCCCCGCGACCGTTCGTCGCGCAGATCAGGAAACCACATGGCCTTCTGCGCTTCTGTGGCGATCAAAGCCCAGAGCGTCCAAAAGGTCGTTCCATCCCCACGGGCATCCGCTGCCCGTATCAAGCCGTCGAGTAACCTGGCGAATTCGTTGGGCTCGCTGGCGACTTGGGGCAGAACTTGTTTCAGCAGAGGCCCCGCGACGGACGCGCCCGACGCGATCAAGAAGTCCGCGAAGGCATCCTGCGCGGCAATGTGCAGCTCGAAGTTTTGGTCGCGGTCTTTATGTCTTTGATCCCACCAACGCGCGAACTGATCGCCGATCCACTCAAAGAGTTGGAGGGCAATCGGACTCCCGGGTCGGGAGCGGAGGACCGGCAACAGGGTGAGCGCAAGGGTATGGTCGCGCCGCAGTAAGTGAGGATCAAGCAGCGGCGGCGCGCTACCCCACGTCGATCTGTCCGTGGCGGCAAGTCGGGCCTGACGCCAATGTCGCAACTCGGACCCTGACGGATGATGCTTCCATGGACGCTCTTCCAGTTCGGCGTCCTGTTCGCAGGTCGCACGCGCTGCTGCAATCAGCACGTGCAAAGAGAAGTTCAACAGAGACGGGGCATCCCACAGACGTTGATGCGCCAAGCTCCGGACGGCAGCTTGCTGCACATGCCGGTTCCAGTGAGTCAGCGAAACTTCGAGCAGCCGCTCGGCGTCGGGTTGGCACACTAGCGGCGCAAGAGCGCCGATCGCTGCCGCGCACTCCATCTTCCCGTCGACGGGAATGCTGCCTCCGAAAACGTCTTCGGAGGGGATCTCCTCAAGGCAATCCACAATGGTTTCAAGACACCACTGTCGATCCTCAGGATCGAGGGCGGCCCAGCAATCTCTCGCAATTGCCGCCGCCACCATCCGGCTCCCTCCCTCTAGGATTTCGCGGGTGCCACAAGCTGCGATTTGGGCTTCCACCTCTTTCGCTAACGCCAATTTTTCGCGCCACGACTCATCGTCAGCAGCGGCTCCATCGTCCTTGTGCTGGTGAGCCCAGTTTTGAAGCTCGATACGCTTCATGAACTCGACTTGGCCAGCCTGCGAATCCTGCACCAAGGTTTGGACATCTGATGGAAGCTCACCCATGGTGAATTCGACCCGGTCGCCGAGATCCCTGCGATTGTATGTTCTGAGATCCATTCGCCGCAGCGCCAGCATCCACTGTGATTGTTCTGTGCTCCGTTCCTGCTCAAGCGGCAACGAAGCGAGATAGCGGTCCAGCAACGCTTCCACAGACGCTCGCTGCGGGCCAAGCTGGAGCTTAATGGCAAGTTCTTCGAGATGTTGTTTTCGATGCGGAAGCGCCTTCGAGTCGAGCCGCTCGCGCTGGAACATCTCAGAGAAGACGTCGAAGCCACTGGGAGTGAGTACGGTCTTGTCTGTCATCATGCGCGCCACGTCCATTTGGATTAGCTCGCTGGATCCGAGGATGCTTACACAGCACGCGCCGGCTAGACCCGGGTGCGCGAGGCAGGAGCTAGCCACGACCCCCAACAACGCGACGTTGTTCGAGTTCTCCAAGATGTAATTCAGGAAGCTCTGGAAAACCTCGGGCCTTGCCGCGCCCTTCGCGATGTCGAGAAGCCATGCTTCTAAAGACATCAGGACGCACCCCATCACGGCGGGCATGACGTGGGTTCCTCGATACGTCTGCCACAGCCGTTGATTTCCCAGAACGGATCGCGCCCGGCCATCGGATAGTGTCAGCTCAATTTCGTGCGGTGGCTCGATCAGGCGCCGCTGCTGCGATTTCGCCTGGTAGTTCGAGCAGCATTGATTGATGAAATTGACGATGAACCGCACCCCCTCGGAAGGATGGGAGCGCAACAAGAACAACGTGGGCCCTTGCATCGACGACTGAGGGAAGAGGCGATGCTCGTAGCTGTGCGTTAGCCCGAACACTGCCTCCAACTCACGCGAGGAATTCCGCTGATCGTCTTCATCATTGGCGAACCACCGCCCCTGGCAGACCGCCTGGAGCTCGCGGGGGAATGCGCTGGCAAAGGCGATGGCCTTGAAAGGCTCGAAAGTGAGCTTGGCGAAGTGGCTGGCATCTTCGTCGTGTCGGATCGACCCGGGCACGGATGCCCTGCTGGCAATGCTCCTGAAGAGCGTTTCGTTCGCGCGGGGCGCTTTCATCAGGATCTCGACGAGTCGCTCTCTGGGAACCTCTAGTCCGGGCACGTCCGTGGGGAGCGCGAGCAACTTTTCTATGAGAGAGCCGACGCTTGCGGCGCCTTCGGGTATCTGTTCGCTGCCAGAAACGTTAGCGGACCAATCCTCTATGAACGCAACGAGCAGGGAATTCATTTGCCTCGGCAACGCATCCCAGCTCTCGTCCATGAACGCGAGCAGTATCGGCCAAGCGTTCCCGGTCGGAACGTGCCATCGAAGCCAAACATGAGCCCCCTGCGCTTTGGGCGAAACGGTCTTGCAGCCGACGCGGACCAGGTGCAGCACTCGTTGGAGCAACGCGGCTTCGTTAGCGAGCAGCTTGTGGACAATGGCTGTCATGAACGAGCCCGCTGCGCTCGACTGAAAGACAGCGAGCCAAGTGTCGTCGACTAGGTGCGGTGGGAGCGACTTCTCGGAGCTCACCTCGGAGATGAACTGGTCCACTACCGCCCTGTCGATGTCGAGTTGCTCTGTTAGCCACTTACGATAAGCGCGCCGCAGCGCGGGGTGGCCCCCAACCTCCCCGGCCATCGCCGCCGAGCTGCCGGAGTGCGATTCAAATCGGCGCATGAACCACTCGACGAGCCCCCAGTCCTCGAAAACGTCATGAGCAGCCGCGACCCGATGAAACTCATCGGTCACGACAAGATTGGCGTTCCCGAGCAGTTGCAGGGCGCCGTCGACGTCAGCGACTTCAACGTATGGGCGAAGCGCCCGCGCCCTCGCAATGCAGACGTCAAAGAAGACCTTTTCGCGCTTGAACGGCATGCCATCCGCGACATATGCGTCGTCGCGAACAAGCTCGCTCCACATCCTGCGCCGCAACGCGCGCTCAGTCTGTGGAATGGATTCGTCCTGCGCGAGGCGGAGTTGGGATGCGCGCGTCAGAAGAAATGGATTCCTGAGGATCGACCTCAGACTCTGATTCGCGAGCAAGGGTCGCAAAGTCGGCGCCGCGGCTTCGGCCTGCGAAAGATCCGCGTCGGAAAGGCCGCCGACCACGATTTTCGCGAAGGTGACATTGCTCGTCGCCAGCAAGCTGCGCTCGACGACCTCCGCGTAGTAGTCGCGACACGTGATCACGAGCGAAATCGAGCTGTCGTCCTTGACGCCCAGCAACAAGTCCTTGAACGCTGCTCGCTCGCTCGCCTCAAGCAATCGCTCGAGGCCATCGACAAAGAACGTCTTGCGGTGGAGCGGCAGCAAGCCCTCCAACTCTTTCCAAGTGAGATTGAGGCTCGCATTGGTCAAGACCTGATCGATGTGCGCGGCTTTGAACTCCTCTGCGGAAAAGGCGAAATTCGTCTCAGCGCTCGCCGCGCCCGACAGGTAGTTCATTCCCAACACGGACTTGCCGCTGCCGGCGGGACCGACCACGAGCACCACCTGCTGCTGCGCGATCGCGGCCTCTAGCTGGGCGCGCAGCTCGATTCGGTCGAACACGATCCCTTGCGGGCCGGCCGCCGCGAGCCGCCGCAACGTCGTCGCGGAGTGCTGTCGAAGTCTTGACAACTCGCCATGCTTGGAGGACGGGACTTGGCTGTGACTGGCCTTGGCGCGTTCCGGCAGCGAAGCGAAGTCGACGCTGCGGCCCTCAGCAGCAGCCAATCCAGCAAAGTCGATCAGTTCGCTCCAGCTCCTCGGCGCGACGTCGGCTTCCGCGCCGGCAGCCCGCAGCGAGGCGAGGAGCGTCAATATCGCGGCTGCGTCCTTCGCCGCTGCATCTTGAAAATCGAAGCTGAGAACGTGGAAGGCTTGCAAAAACCTCCATACGCTCTCATCAGCCACCGGTGAGCCGTTCGCCTGATCGATGATTGCTTTGATCGTCTCGTAGTCGGCCTTGGCTTGTTTGTTCAAGGTTCCCTGGCCTTGGCGGCGCGCCATGAAGTCGGCCGCGTCGCCCGCAGCTCTTGCTTGGCCAATCAGCCAGCGCACGTCATGCTGAATCCGATTCGTGCCCAGGAAAGTGACCAAGACGATCGCGTCGCGGCCCTGCTGGAATAGCGTCGCGTTGTTGAAGTCTGCCCAGGCGGCCGCCAGCGTCTCCCTACATTCCTCGTCGTTGACGCTGAGCGTGAAGGTTCGTTTGATCTGCGCGGCCACCTTGTGGGTTTTGCCCCCTTCCGACTGTGCCTCTACCACTAAGTCGTCGATGCGCCAGCCGAGTCGACGCGCCTGGAAGTGCACCCGTTGCGGGGTAGCGTCGGAGAAGATAGGCATGAACGACTTCGTGAGCAGCAGGCCCAGAAAATAGGCGCCAACCCGCCGTTCAAAGTCGCCCCCAGCTCCCCCCGTTGAGATCACGCTCGCCACGCTCATTTGGCCCTTTTTCTCGCACGCTTGATATTCATCCATGCTGTCGTAGATTGGAAGCGGATGCAAGTTAAAGGGTGCTTCGAAGTGCGCTTTCAGAGTGCTCTTTTAGCTATAACGCTTGGTGCGCATGAGCCTCCAACTGGATGGGCCATGAAGATGCGCCTTCTTGAAGCTGCTGTTGACGAGTGACCATGACAGTCGTGTCACGTTGATGAAGGCGTCCAGCGTCCGCTGTCGAGTGATGCCGTCGTTCTTCAATGGACGTGCGAATGACAACAACCAGCCTGAAGCAGCCAACGCAAGCGGGCGTCGCAACCAGCCGCTCCTGGCCGAACCAGCCCCCGATCACTCCATCCCAAAATCCACCCACCCCATCCCCACGCCTCGATTCACATGCCGCTGCCCACCCACCACCAACTCCGAATCCAGCGTGGCCAAAGCAACAGAGATCCAGGCACCCTCTGCGTAATGCGCGCTGTGCCACGTCAGCGATGAGCCGCATTGCTGGCAAAAGCAGCGCGTGATGCCGGGCGATGAGGCAAAGGAGCGCAATTGCTCCTGGCCCTGGGTGAAGACAAGGTCCTTGACCGGCACGCTGCCGTAGGTGGCGAATGCGGCGCCGTGGGCCTTCTGGCAGATGCGGCAGTGGCAGTGCGACACGGCCTTGGGGCTGGACCGCAGTTCATAGGCGATGGCGCCGCACAGGCAGCTGCCGGTCAGGGCAAGAGGGGGGCTATCCGGGGCGTTGCTCATGGTCAGTTGGGCGCAAAAAAGGCGCATGCAATTGTGCATGCGCCCCAATGCCGCGACAGGGACGCGCGGCAACCCCAGGAGTCATCCGTTTCGTCAGTCGCCGATGACCTGCAGCCCGCTGCCGTCCCCATGCGCCTGCAGGCACATTCTTCCGAGATCGTTGAGAAAGCGCAGCACGGGCATCTCGCCCACGCAGGCGGGGATGGCGGCCATGATGTCGTTGTGCAGTTCCAGCAACTGGTCGGAGGCCACGAACATGGCGGCGGATTCGCCGTAGTAGTGCCGCCAGAAGTCCTGCAGCAGGCCGTGGCGGGCCTTGCCTACGACCAGGGGATAGCCGTTTTCCCAGACCTGTGCGTCCATGGAAAGGCTGGCCAGGCCAGGGTCAACAGGCCGCGCGCTGGCGGGGATCAACAGTACACGTCGCATGTCCATGCTCATTTGCGTCTTCCAGGTGCGCCAGTGGACTCGGGCAACCCGGTCCGGGAGGAGGGTGAGAGGGTTCGCACCGCAGGCGGCAAGAACCGGTTCCCACTTTATTCACGTGTGCACAACAAGAAAATTACAGCTGATTACATGCAGCGAGCGATGCGCCGTGTGCCTGCCGTTCTCAGTTGCAGTTCGCCGTTCAGGCGCTGCGCGCCCCGCCTTCGATCTCGAACGGAAAGTCCCCGAAGCGCAGGCTGCCGCGCCGCCGCTCCACCAGGGCGGGCGAGGCAGCGCATTCGGGCAGGGCGCTGAGGATCTGGTGCTTGGCGCGGAAGATCTGGATGTTCACGTACGAGGGCTCCACGCCCAGCATGCGTGAGAGCGCATCCAGTTCTATCCAGCCCTGGCTTGCGGGGGCCAGGCCTTTTTCTGCGTCCTGCTGGCGCACGCGGGCCAGGGTGACCAGGGTGTAGTGGTGTATGCGTTCGCCCAGCGCAATGGGTTTGCCGTCGCTCATGACGGTCAGGCTGGCGTGCTCTTCGTTCTGGCTGACGGTGAAGCGAAAGGACACTTCCGGCGGCTTGGGCGCACGCGGGTCGAAGCTGCTTTCCCGCGTGGATTCCAGGTCGTCGCATTGCACGAATTCCCAGCTGCCAGCGGAGGTGTGGACCATGGCGCCGTCCACCAGGGGCTCGGTGCCGTCGCCGGACTCCTGCAGCCAGCGGCCGTCCTCGAAGAAGACGTTGGCTTCGGGCTCCTGCGCGTCGGGCAGCAGTGTGCCGCGCGGGTTCAGGGCCAGGGGTCCGTCCTGGGGCAGTCCCGGGCCGGGGCTCAGGCAGGTGATGGGAGGTCCCAGGTCTTCCACGGTCCAGGCCGCTTCTGCGCCTTCGCCCATGCTGAGCTTGGCGCCCACCGCCAAAACGGTCCAGCGGCCGGCGACCAGGCGCACGCCGTTGAGCATGGTGCCGTTGCGGCTCTGGTCCACGATTTCCCAGGTCTGCCGGTTCCAGCGGAACAGTGCGTGGACCTGGGAGACGTCGGGCGCCTTCATGACGGTCTGGCAGACCGAGGGGTGGCGGCCGAAGGTATGCAGGGGCCGCAGCACGACGATGCGGCCGTCGAGTTGGTTACGAAAGAGGGCCATCGCCTCGAATTCTCCTTGGGGCTTGTGTGAACAGGGGGTGGGCTGGGGGCGCATTGGCCCGGAGCCGGCAGCCTGTTGCCAAGCTGAGAGAGTACATGCCCGCTGCGCGTTTCAGTTTGTCAAACGTACAGAGCCTGCGGATTCAGTTCGGATTCCTGCAGCGGCCGGCTGCGCCAGCCCAGGGCCACGGGTACGTTGCGCAGCCGTGGATTGCCCAGTTCCGGCCAGATATGGCACAGGCCGGGAATCACGACTTTGACGGTGTGCACAGGGATGTCGGGGCGTGAGTGGTCGTAGACGATGGTTTCCAGGCCCAGGCCGCGTGCGATGTCCACGCAGCGCGCGATGGCCTGGGCAATGTCTGGCGGCGTGGTGTCCGGCGTGTGCCCAGACAGAGGCGCAGGCTGTTGCGGCGGCGCATCGGCGCTGTCCGCAGGGTGCAGGAAGGCCTGCAGTGGCTCGGGCACGGCAAAGCTTTTGCCGGCCGCGATCAGCTGGCTGATTTCGGTGAGGGCGCGTTCGCAGGCCAGGGCGCGGTCCAGGCTGCAGCCAAAGCCCACGGCCCATTGGCCGGTCTGTGCATGGCAGCCCACGGAGACGACCACCGGTATGCCGAAGTCATGCGTGATGTCCAGCAGCCAGTACGACCATTGCGGGCCGCAACTGCGGTCCAGGCGCTGGCGCGTGGTCTGGTCGATGCCTTGCAGCGCAATGGCGGGCCTGCGGATCTGGCCGTACCACCAGATGGCGGCGGCGTCGCGTTCCACCAGTTCCATGAAGCCTTGGAGGATGGCCTCTTCCCGTGTGTTGCCTGCGGCGCAGCCGTTGGAGGTCCAGCCGACATGGTGCAGGCTTTGCGCGGGCGCATGGGCCAGGCAGAAAGCCAGCGGCAGGTAGCGGCGCGCATCGGCGGTCAGGGACCAGGCGGGAGCCCACCACAGGGGATCGGGCTGGCCGGCGCTGGGGGGCGCGGCATGCGGCGGCCTGTCGGTGGCAAAGCCGGCGGTTTGCCGGTCGCTGAAGCGAGCCAGTTCCGTGGGCGCGATGCAGGGCGCGTCCAGCTCGGCGGCGGGGGCGATGACCACGGCTTCGTCGCCCTGGTGGAAGGCGGCGTAGCGCTCCACCGCTTCGCACATGGCGCTGGCGCGGGCCTGCACGGCCGACAGGCCCTTGCCCAGGCACAGCTGTGTTCCGGAGCCGGCCAGGCTGGTGCTGCCGGGGGCCGGTGTTCTGAAGATTTCGCTGCGGTAGACGGTGAGCGCTTCGTCGGTCTCGGCCGTCAGCGGCGTGACCCGGGCAATCACGCCAGTCAGCGGGCTGACGTGCTGCGACAGGCGCTGCACCGTGGTCTCGGCCGGCACGCTGCGCCAGCCGCCATCGGCGCGCGCGGCATGCGTGCCTGGAACTGGCGCAATGCGTTCGCGCTGGCGCAGGGCCATCAGCCCTGGCGTGCCGCAATGCGGGCACTGCGGGCGGGCGGCCACCGGGTGGGGCTGCTCAGGCTCCAGCGTCCACACGGTTTGCGCCGCATCGGTGTGCGCCAACAGGCGCTGCACCGTGGGCAGCAGGGCCTGCAGCCGCGTGGCGATGAGGTCGGCGCCGGCGCGCACGGGCGGGCAGCGGTCGCTGTCCTGAGCCTGGCCGTGCTTGCCGCCGCGTGCGGGATGGTTGCGTTGCCAGCGGTGTGCGAGGCAATGCCAGCAGGCCGCTGCCTGGGGTTTGAAAAGCGGTCCCGCCATGGCCTGCTCGCCTGTTGGCCGCACCAGCAGCCAGGGCCGGCCTGCGGCACGCTGGTTGGCGTCGATGGCGCCCAGGCGCGGGTCCAGATAGTCGTCGCAGAAAACGATGGTGAGCGGGGCGGGTGCCTGCGTGGCCGCGGCCGCAGCCCAGCGGCAGGCGGCTGTGCTGTCCAGCGCTGCAGTCAGCATGACGATGTCGATCTGCTCCGATGCCTGCAGGCGCGCGGGCGGGGCCGAGAAATCCGGCTGCAGATAACCGTGGCCGTTCACGTCGCTGTGCTGCACCGGCTGGACCAGGCCCTGGCGCAGCAGGGCGCCCAGGGCGTGCAGCATCTGTGCAAGCGGCGCATCGGGCGCTGCGGCGCAGTGCTGCATGAGGCTGGTGCCGGCCTGCAGCGGGGCGTTCAGCGCCAGCACGGCGGCAGAGCCCAGGGCCAGGGTGTCGCGTTCGCTGGCCAGCAAAAGGCGGTCGCCCTGCTGCACGGGCGGCAGGAATTTCTCGTGCCAGCGAAAGGCGTGGGCGAACAGGTCCGGGGCCGTGGGCTCAGGCAAGAGACGGTGCTCCGAGTTCAAGGCGGACGACGGCATAGGGGCGCTGGCCGGTGGTGGCGTGGAAGGCGGTCTCGAACAGCTGGTGCTGCTGCGAGAACCGGGCATACAGGTGCTCTTGCAGGCTGATGCGGATGGCGGGGTGGATGCGCTCTATCTGCGCGCCGTCCGCAAATCCCGAGACGACGGGCAGGCGCATTCCGCCCACCTGCATGGGCAGCCGTGCAAGGGCCGGGTGCACATGGTCGAGCACGACGGTGCACGGCGGGCTGCCGGGCGCGGCAAAGCGCTGGGCCAGCTGCTGCAGCATGGCCTCCAGCGCAGCCTGGGGAAGATAGGGGCAGACGCCTTCCAGCAGCACCAGAACGGGCTGGTTGCCGGGCAGGGCGGCGGTGTCCAGCCAGGAGGTGTCGAGGATGGAGCAGGCGAGGTTGGCTTCAGGGCCTGCAATGTATTGCGCGCGCAGGGCGATGGCGTCGGGCAGGTCCACGTTCAGCCAGCGTGCGGTGCCGGCCTCGGGAGCCAGGCGGTTGCGCCGCGTGCACAGGCCTGCACCCAGCGCAATGCACAGGCCGGACGGATGGGCGGTCAGAAATTCGGTGGTGAGCCGGTCGAACAGCTGCGAGCGCAGCACCACGCTGCGTACAAAGGCGGGGTCGGCCGCATGGGCCTCGCTGGCCTGGGGCAGGGCGGCGGCAATGCGGCGCGCCTCGGGGTCGGAAAAAGGCGGCAGGTCCGGCAGTTCCGAGGAAGCTGCCGGACCTGCCGCCCGGGCACGTGCCGCCAGCGTCAGCAGCAAGGTGGCCGTGGCCCCTTGCAGCTGCGCCGGTGCCGTATCAGCAGGTGAAGGGGTAGGCGTCACCGGTGTTGTTGTAGGAGGTCAGGGCGATGGCCCACAGGTCCTGCTCGGCGGGTGCCACCGGGTAGTTCAGCACGATGCCGTTCTTGATGGCCGTGCCGTCTGCGCGCTGCAGGTTCCATTCGCCGCGTGCCGCATCCCAGGTGAAGGCCTGCTCGGTCTCGAAACGCACCTGGAAGTTGAACGGGTTGTTGTAGCCCAGCCATTGGCTCAGCACGGGGGCCTTGTCCTTGCCGTCGTCACGCGTCAGCTCTGCGTGGAACTCGGGCGACTGCCAGGCCAGGGCGATGGCGCGCAGCACCACGCCGCCAAAGGCCAGCAGCGAGTCCGGGCCGCCGCCGGGGATGCCCAGGCCCGTGGGCAGGGCGGCCCTGAGCGTGCCGTTGCTCGGTTCCTCGAACGAGGTGCTGACGCCCATGAAGTTGGGGAACAGCTGGTAGTAGGCGGCCAGGGCCTCGGAGGCATGGGTCTGGGGCGCCTGGGGCAGGACGATGACGAATTCATCGTCAGGGCCGATCCAGCCGGCCGTGAGCACGGGCTTCCATTCGGCGCGCTGGGTGGGGTCGTCGCTCAGGCGCAGCGACACATCGACCTGGGGCCACTGGGTCGGCAGGCTGAAGTCGCGGTGCAGCATGGGCTGGATGTCGCGCTGCCCCAGCAGGTCACGGCGGTAGGCGTCATCCTGCCAGGAGCGGGCGATGGCCCGCAGGTAGGCAAGGCGGAATGCGAGCAACGGTTCAGTATTCTGCAGCTGGGTGGTCATGTGACTTCATCCTCGGTTCAAGAAAAATGCGCCTGGCCGGGCCGGGGCCCGGACAGGTGCACGGACAGTTCAGGCCGCAGCGCGGCCAGCTCACTCAGGCGCGCGGCCACGTCCGGCCTGGCGGGTGCCAGGGCCTGCAACAGGGCCAGCGCCTCGGTTTCGGTGCGGTACTTGCCGGCGGTGCGCGCAGTCCCTGCCGCCTGGGCCAGGCTGTCCTGCACGGCTGCGTGGTCGGCGCCCATGGCCAGCAGGAAGCGGGCCTTCTTCAGGTGCAGCTCGCTGCTGTGCAGCCGTTCGTCCAGTACGTCGGCCAGGCGCAGGCACTCGTCGATCTTGTCCAGGGCCTCGGCCCAGCGCCCGCTGGCCGCCAGCATTTCAGCGACGAAGGAGCGGTAGTAGGTCTGGCAGTAGCGGCAGCCCATGTCCCAGAGCAGCTGCGCCGTGCCGCTGGCGCGTTCAATGCCCTCGGCGCTGGCGCTGCCTGCGCTGTCACCCAGCGCCCAGCAGCGGATGATGTCCGCATAGCCCGAGAACGCGGGCAGGCCGTAGCGGGCCGTGATGTCCAGCAGCTCGCCCGTGGTGGCCAAGGCGCTTTCCTTGTCGCCACGTGCCTGGTGGACCAGGGCCTGGTAGAGCAGGGCCATGCTCAGGGAGGGGATGTGCGAGACCTCGTGCGCCAGGCGCACGGCGTCGTTCGCATCGGCCAGCGCGGCCTGGTCGAAGCCGGCGAACCAGCGCACCAGGGCGCGCCCGCAGGTGGCCCAGACGCGCGTGTCGAAGCCGAACTCGGCCGCATGGTGGGCATGGGCCACGGGGTCGTAGCGGGTGATGGCGTCGGTCAGCGCTTCTTCGGCCTGCTCGAATCGGCCGTCGGAGTAGTGGGCCAGGCCCAGGTAGGTCTGCGCGGCCACCAGCACGCCCGTGTCCTGCTGGCGAACGGCCTGCTCCAGCAGGCGGTGGCTGAGCTGGCGCACTTCCTCGCGGTTACTGGCCACGTGGTGGTAGGTGATCAGCATCCACAGGTGCTGCACCTGCTTGTAGTCGGCCACCGCATTGGCGCCGGGGCCGGCCAGCAGCTCCTGCGACAGCGCGATGCTTTCCACCACCTGGGCATGGGCCCAGCCGTGCTTGTTCATCAGCGCCTGGGTCACGTAGCTGTTGACGTCCAGCCGCGCCTCGCGCTGGGCCACGCCCTGGAACTGGTGCAGCCAGTCGTCGATGTGGCGCGCGTAGGCAATGGTTTCATCGTTGAGCGAGCGCAGCTGCGTGATGCGCAACTGCCGTACCGCAAGCGCCACGGCCTGGGCATGGTCGCCCGCGTCTGCCCAGTGCTGGGCCACGCCTGCGGGTTCTGCCGCAACGCGCTGGGGCTGGTGCTGCATCAGGGCCAGGGCCACGTCGCGGTGCAGCAGCCGGCGCTGCGATGCCAGCATGCATTCGTAGGCCGTGTCGCGGATCAGCGCGTGGCGGAACATGAAGGCGCCGGCGCCCGCACGTTCATCGGCAATGACCAGGCCGGCCTGGCCCAGCTGCGCCAGTTCCTGCTCGACCTCGCCTTGCGGGCGTTCCACGCAGGCGCACAGCAGGCCGAAGTCGAAGTGCCGGCCCATGGTGGCGGCCAGTTGCAGCAGCGGCTTGAGCGGGCCGATGCGGTCAAAGCGGCTGACCAGCGAGTCGCGCAGGGTCAGCGGAATGGCGGCCGGCAGCCCGGCATGGCGAAAGTCCCAGACGCCGTCCTGCTCCACCAGGTGGGCGTCCAGCAGCATGCGCGCCATTTCCTGGATGAACAGCGGCACGCCGTCGGTGCGCTCCACCACGTGGCGGATCACGGCGGGGCTGAGCCTGCGCGGCGCCAGCGTCTGGCGGGCCAGCTCGGTGGCCTGCGCGTCTTCCAGGCGCCGCACGTCCACGCACTCGGCCTGCAGGCCTTCGGGCGGCTGCCACTGCGGCCGCGCCGTCAGCACCAGCAGCACGCGCCGCCCGGGCAGGCGCGCTACCAGTTGCTCCAGCAGTTCGATGCTGGTGGGGTCGGCCCAGTGCACGTCCTCGACGACCAGCAGCAAGGGCTCGGCTTCGGACATGTGCAGCAGCCATTGCGCGGTGGACTGCAGCAGCAGCGCCCTTTGCATGACGGCGGAGATGCGGCTGGGCTCGCAGTCGCCCAGGGGCAGCGAGAGCCAGGCGCACAGAATGGGCAGGGCGGCCTCGGCATCGCAGCCTGCGGCGCGCAGGGCTTCGCGCATCTGCTCGCGGTGGTCCTGCGGGGGATCGGCTGCCTCCAGCCGCTGCCGTATCAGGCCCAGGAAAGGGGTCAGCGCGGTGTTGCGGTGCTCGGGCTGGCATTGCAGCACCACGGTGTTCGCGCCCTGTGTCCTGGCGTGGACGAGCAGCATGTCGGCCAGGCAGGATTTGCCGATGCCCGGCTCGCCGCGAATCCACAGCGCATTGCCCCCGGCTTCGCGGGCCCGCGCCCATGCGTCGTTCAGGCGCTGCAGTTCGGGTTCGCGGCCTATGCACTGCAAGGCCGCATCGGACACAGGCCCTGGCAGTGGCTCGGCCGGCTGCTCCAGCTCCAGGCGATAGGTCTGCATGCCCGTGGGCTGGCCGGGCAGGCGCAGGCTGCCGGCTTTCTCGAAGCGCGCATGGCGGGCCAGCAGGCGATGGCTGCTTTCGCTGGCCAGCAGGGTGCCCGCATCGGCGATGGCCTCCAGCCGCATGGCCACGTTGACGGCATGGCCCGAGGGTGCTTCGCCGCCGACCACCACGGCCATGCCGGTGTGCAGGCCCATGCGGATTCCGAGGTGCAGTCCGTGGACCTGCTCGATGGCGGCCGCGCGGCTGCGGCTGAGCGTCAGCAGCTCCTGCGCCGTCATGCCGGCCTGGCGGGCATCGGTGTCGCTGGTGTGCGGGTAGCCGAAGAGCACCAGCATGCGGTCGCCCAGCGTGCCCGCCAGCATGCCTCCGCGCCGGGTGGCGACGTCGGAGAACAGCGTGAGTTCCTCGCGCTGCAGCAGTTCGATGTCTTCGATGTTCAGCCCCTGCGAGGGCTGGCCTGCGGTACGTGCCGCGCTGTCCATGCCGTGGATGTCGCTGCCCGGCCACAGAGAGACGCTGCAGCACAGCACGGTGAGCTGGCGCACTTCGGAGAACACGCGTGTGGTGGCCACGGTGCGTGTCAGGTCCGCCTGCTGTACCTGGGCGGCGGCGGGCAACTGGCCCACCAGATCGTCCAGCCGCACGCGCATGAGGTCCCTGAGCAGGGCCGCCGCCGAGTCGCTGCGCTCCGCAGGCCGCTTCTTGAGCGCCTTGCGCAGCAAGGTGGCGATGGGGTGGGTGGAGATGGCCGGCGGCAGCTGCACTTCCTGCGGGCTGAGCTGGCGGTGCACGATCTCGGCCACCGAGGCGCCCTGCACGGCGGGCGTGCCCGTCAGGCATTCGAGGAACATCAGCCCCCAGGCATACAGGTCGGTGCGGGCGCTGGGCGGCTCGCCGCGCAGCTGCTCGGGGGCGCTGTAGGCCGGCGTGCCCAGGCACTCGTCGCCCATGGTGAGCTGCGAGACCTGCGGGCCGGCAAACTGCGGAATGACGGTGCCGATGCCGAAGTCCAGCACCATGGCGTGCCGCACGGCGCCCGTGGAGGTGACCATCACGTTGTCGGGCTTGAGGTCGCGGTGCACGATACCGGCGGCATGCGCGCAGTCCAGCGCATCGAGCACCTCGGCCATGAGGCGGCCGGCCTCGGCGGCAGTCAGCACGCCCTGGCGGCGGATCAGGCTTTTGAGGGTCTCGCCGGGCACATATTCGAAGACGCCGTAGACGCAGTCGCCTTGCTCGCCCTTGTCCAGCAACTGGACGATGTGCGGATGGTGCAGGGACGCGCACAGCATGGTCTCGCGGTGGAAGCGCTCCACCTGGCGGCCGCCTTCCTGGAGCCTGACGACCTTGATGGCCACCGATGCACCCGTGCGCCGGTGGCGCGCGCGGTAGACGGTGCCGTAGCCACCCGATCCCAAGGTTTCCAGCAGTTCGTAATCGGGTATTTCCAGGGGGGCTGGCGCCACCGGGGTCACCGCAGCTTGCGTGGGGTTGGTGATGGCATCGTGCATTTCAGCCTCGGTTGGGGGTCCTCCTGGAGGGTATCCAGTCGTCCATTTGTCATACGGCAGACCGTGCTTTTGATACCGTTCGTTACTATAGCGTACGTCCGAATGCAATTGACTGTTTTTGCCTACGTGCTTGCCTATGGTTGCCGTCGCCGTGGCGTCCGGCGCTCAGTCCAGTTGCAGCAGTGCGCTGACGGCGGTCTGCAGCATGTCCACCAGCTCGGGGTCCATGTAGCGGTACTCATCAGGGATATCGAGCACATGCACGCGCTTTTGCGCCAGCAGCCGGCCGAAATCGGCCTTGAGGCGGGACTGGTGCCTTTCCTCCATCACGAGAATCACGTCGGCCCAGGCCACATCGTCGGCCGACACGCGGTGGCGGGCGCCCGCACTGGTGCCGCCCGAGCGCACCTGCAAGGCAGGGTGCCTGCGCCAGACCTGCTCTGCCGTGGGGCTGCGCCACTGGTTGCGGCTGCAGACGAAGAGGACCTTGAGGCGGTTGTCATTGCGGGGCATGGCTGACAAGGGGGATGGATGGTTGAGAGGACTGGCGAGCAGTGTAGGGCGCCGCGGTTTGCAGGTGCTGCGCCATCGCCTATGATGCGCGGCACCTGTGAATAATCACAGCTACTTGCAACCCACGGAAAGGTCCACGCACCATGAACGGTCACTGTCTTTGCGGCGCAGTCAGCTTTGTCTCTCCCCAGGCCCGGGAAATCGGGGCCTGCCACTGTGGATACTGCCGGCGCTGGGGCGGTGGCCCCATGCTCGCGGTGCATTGCGGGCCCGATGTGAAGTTCGAGGGCGGCGAGCACATCGGCACCTACGCCTCCTCCGAATGGGCCGAGCGCGCCTTCTGCAGGCAGTGCGGCACGCACCTGTACTACCGGCTGCACGCCACGGGCGAGTACTTTGTGCCGGCCGGCGCCTTCGAGTCGCAGGACTTCGAGCTGGCCACGCAGATCTACATCGACAAGAAGCCCGGCTACTACGACTTCGCCAACCAGACGCCGACCATGACCGAGGCCGAGGTCATCGCCCAATACGCACCCCCGCAGGAATGAGGCACAGCCCCATGCCTCTGCACGATGACTCCAGCGGCCTGGCAATGGAGCCTGCCGCACGGCCCGGCGATCCGCTCGACCGGGTCGATACACCCAGCCTGGCGCTGGACCTGACCGTCTTCGACGCCAACCTGCGCACCATGCAGGACTGGGCCGACCGCCATGGCGTGGCGCTGCGCCCGCATGCCAAGGCGCACAAGTGCCCGCAGATCGCGCTGCGCCAGCTGGCGCTGGGCGCGCGCGGCATCTGCTGCCAGAAGGTGAGCGAGGCCGTGCCCTTTGTGGCGGCCGGCGTGCGCGACATCCTGATCAGCAACGAGGTGGTGGGACCCGCCAAGCACGCTCTGCTGGCCCGGCTGGCCCGGCTGGCGCGCAGTGCGCGCATGGCCGTGTGCGTGGACAACGCGGCCAACCTGGTGCAGTTGTCCGAGGCCATGTCGCAGGCGGGCGTGGAGATCGACGTGCTGGTGGAGGTGGACGTGGGCCAGGGCCGCTGCGGCGTCACGGGTGCCGAGGCCGTGCTGGCCCTGGCGCGGCAGGCGCACGACCTGCCGGGCGTGAATTTCGCGGGCCTGCAGGCCTACCACGGCGCGGTGCAGCACCGGCGCAGCCGCGAAGAGCGTGCGCAGGTCTGCCGGGAGGCGGCGCGCCAGGCGGCGGCATGCGCGCAACTGCTGCGCGACAACGGCATGGCCTGCCACACCATCACGGGCGGCGGCACGGGCAGCGTGGAGTTCGACGCGGCCAGCGGCGTCTACACCGAGCTGCAGCCGGGCTCCTATGCCTTCATGGATGGCGACTACGGCGCCAACGAGTGGGACGGGGCGCTGGCCTTTCGCAGCAGCCTGTACCTGCTGTCCACGGTGATGAGCACGCCCGCGCCGGACCGCGTCATCCTGGACGTGGGCCTGAAGTCCACCTCGGCCGAATGCGGGCCGCCTGCCGTGTACGGCACGCCGGGCCTGCGCTGCGTGGCCATCAACGACGAGCACAGCGTGGTGCGCGTGGAGCCGGGCGCCCAGGCGCCCGCCCTGGGCAGCGTGCTGCAGCTTCTGCCCTCCCACGTGGACCCGACTTTCAACCTGCACGACGAGCTGGTGGTGCTGCACGACGGCGTGGTGCACGCGCTGTGGCCGATTGCGGCGCGCGGGCTGTCGCGCTGAAGTCGGCATGAAAGAAGCCGCCGGCCTTGCGGCGCGGCGGCTTTTTTGCGTCTGCGGCCTGCTGTGGCCTGTGGCTTACAGCTCGATCTTGGCGCGGCGGATCACGTCGCCAAAGCGCTTGTTCTCTTCGACGATGAAGGTCTTGAACTCTTCGGGCGTGGGGAAGTAGTTCTCGTAGCCGAAGGTCTGGAACTTGGGCTGGATGTCGGGCTCGCGCAGGACTTTCATGGTGTCCTGGCGGATCTTCTCGACCACGGCGGGCGGCGTGGACTTGGAGACGGCAAAGGCATTCCAGCCGGTGACCACGGCATCGGCCGGGCCGCCCGATTCGGCCACGGTGGGCACGTCTTCATAGCCCTTGAGGCGATGGGGTGCCAGCACGGCCAGGAAGCGCAGCTTGCCCGAACGCATCAGCGGGCCGGCCGTGCCCGAGGAGCCCAGCGCAAAGGCCAGCTCGCCCGTGGCCACGCTGGTGTACAGCTGGCTGGTTTCCTTGTAGATGACGTGTTCCATCTTGGTGCCTGTCAGCGACTCCAGCAGGGCCGAGCCCAGGTGCACCGGGTTGCCCACGGACCACGAGCCGTAGTTCAGCTTGCCGGGGCGCGCCTTGGCGTCGGCAATCAGGTCGGCCACGGTCTTGTAGGGGCTGTTGACCGGCACGCAGACGAAGAAGAAGGTGCGAAACAGCGGCAGGACGACCTCGAAGTCCTTGTCGATGTTGTAGGGCAGCTTCTTGAACAGGTGGGGATAGGCGGCCAGGTGGACGTTGTCCAGCTGGATGATGTCCGTGCCGTCGGTGGCGCCGCGCTTGAAGGCCTCGATGGCGATGAAGCCGTTGCCGCCGGGGCGGTTTTCCACGATGACGGGCTGGTTCCACAAGCGCGCCAGCTTGTCGGCCACCAGGCGCGAAGTGCCGTCCGGCCCGCCGCCCACGGGGAACGGATTGATGATGCGCACCTGCTTGGTGGGCCAGTTGGCGGCGGCACCCGATTGGGCACGCGCAGGCGCCAGCGCGCCCAGGGCCAGGGCGCCAAGGGCGAGGCCCGCCTGGCGGCGATTGATGCTGAAGGCGCTGTCTTTCATGGTTTGTCTCCGAGTCGCTGTTGGGCTTGCTGGGTGGCTTGGCCCTATGCCGGGAATGCACGGGCCGCTCTTGTTTTTTACGCTCTCTTGCGGGAGCGGCTGGATCATCCAGTCGCCGCATTGTGTCAGTTCGCTGCAAAGCACCTAGCCATGGCTGCCGCTAGCAGCTATAGCAAAATGGCATAAGTGAGGAGACGATAGAACATGAATTTGCAGCAGATAGAGACCTTTGTGCATGTGGCCGAGACCGGCAGCTTCAGCAAGGCGGCCGTGCTGCTGGAGACGGCCCAGCCCGCACTGAGCCGCCAGGTGCGGGCGCTGGAGACCGAGCTGCGCGAAACCCTGCTGATCCGCACCGGCCGCGGCGTGACGCTGACCGACGCGGGCCGCCGCCTGCTGGAGCACGGCCACGCCATCATGCAGCGCGTGGCGCTGGCCAAGGAGGATCTGGGCAGCCAGCGCGACGAGCCCGTGGGCCGCATCGTGGTGGGCCTGCCGCCCAGCCTGGCGCGGCGCCTGACGCTGCCGCTGATCGACCTGTTCAGCAAGGACATGCCCAAGGCCCGCCTGGCCGTGGTCGAGGGCTTTTCCATGAACATTGCCGAATGGCTGACTTCGGGCCGCATGGACCTGGGCCTGGTCTATACGCCCGAGCCGCATCCGCACATCGAGGTCACGCCCGTGCTGGAGGAGCGCCTGTGCCTGATCGGCCCGGCGCGCACCCTGGGCGGGCGCAGCGGCGTGCGCTTTGACGAGCTGTCGCAGTTCCCGTTGATCATGCCGCAGCACGGCCAGATCTTCCGCAAGCTGATGGAAGCGCAGGCCACGCTGTCCCAGGTCAAGCTCAACGTTGTCTGGGAAGTGTCCAGCGTGCCGGCCATCCTGGACCTGGTGCGCGGCGGCTACGGCTACGCCGCGCTGACCGACAGCGCCATGCGCAGCCACCTGACCGATGCCGAGCTGGTGGGCATTCCCATCGAGTCGCCCCATGTGGTGAGCACGCTGTGCCTGGCGCAGTCGGCCAAGAAAAAGGCCACGCCGCTGATCCGCAAGACCTCGCTGGCCCTGCGCGAACTGAGCCAGCAGGTGTGCGCGCCGCTCTGAGCGGTTGCAGCGACGGCGGCAGGCCGCAGGCCAGCAGGCCTCAGAGCAGCGGCCGCAGCTCCCGCGCCGCCTCCTGCAGCAGCGGCAGCAGCTCGGCCGCCATGTCGGCGGGCGCCATGCGCTGGGGCGAGGTCACGATGTTGAGCGCGGCCACCGTGCGGCCCTCCATGTTGCGCAGCGGCACGGCCAGGGCCTGCACGGCCAGCTCATGCTCTTCCAGGGCCAGGCAGAAGTCCTGGCGGCGTACTTCGTCCAGCACGCCTTCGAGCGCTGCGCTGTCCGTCACCGTGTGGGCGGTCAGGCGCCGCAGATCGTGCGATGCCAGCCATTGCCTGAGCTCGGCCGCAGGTAGCGCGGCCAGCAGCACGCGGCCCGTGGAGGTGGCATGGGCGGGCAGGCGGCTGCCCAGGTGCAGGCCGTGGGCCATGAGGCGCTGGCCGCGTTCGTGCAGGGCGCTGCGCGCGACGATGACCACCTCGTGGCCATCGCGCACCACGCAGGAAAACGACAGCTGGGTCTGCGCCGCCAGCCGGTAGAGCACGGGCTGGACGATGCGCGGCAGCCGCGCCGAGGCCAGGTAGCTGCCCGACAGCCGCAGCACCTTGGGCGCCAGCCAGAAATGGCTGCCGTCCGTCTCCAGGTAGCCCAGGTGCGTCAAGGTCAGCAGATGGCGGCGCGCGGCCGTGCGCGTGATGCCCGAGCGCTCGGCCGCCATGGTGGCGTTCAGGCGCTGGCGCTCGGTGTCGAAGCTCTCCAGCACGGCCAGGCCCTTGGCCAGTCCGGCGATGAAGTCATCCGGGTCGATGGGAAAGGGCTGGTTCATGGGCGGGGAGGGCGGGCATGCAGGTAGTGCGCGATTGTCGCGCAGATTGCGCGATCACCGCGCAACGCGTGCTGCAGCCCCTCGTCTTTGCGCTGCCTCAAAACTAATCTTGGGCGCAGGCCATGGCACGAACCGGCCATGACATCGAACAACGCAACGGAGACAAATCAATGCGCACCCAAGTCGCCATCATCGGTGCAGGCCCTGCCGGCCTGCTTCTCGGCCAGCTGCTGTACCGCGCAGGCATAGACAACGTCATCATCGAGCAGCGCAGCGCCGACTACGTGCTGGGCCGCATCCGTGCCGGCGTGCTCGAACAGGTCACGGTGGACCTGCTGGAGCAGGCCGGTGCTGACGCCCGCATGCGCGCAGAAGGCCTGCCGCACGACGGCATCGAACTGCTGTTCGGCGGCCAGCGCCACCGCATCGACCTGCATGGCCTGACCGGCGGCAAGCGCGTCATGGTCTACGGCCAGACCGAGGTCACGCGCGACCTGATGGAAGTGCGTGCCGCCGAGGGCCTGACCACGGTCTACGAGGCCAGCAACGTGCAGCCCGTGGGCTTCGATGGCGACAGCCCCGTCGTGCGCTATGAGAAGGACGGCCAGGTCCATGAGCTGCAATGCGACTTCATCGCCGGCTGCGACGGCTTTCACGGCATCTGCCGCGCCAGCGTGCCCCAGGACAAGGTGCGCACCTTCGAGAAGGTCTACCCCTTCGGCTGGCTGGGCCTGCTGTCGGACACGCCGCCCGTCTCGCACGAACTGATCTACGCCCAGACCGAGCGCGGCTTCGCACTGTGCAGCCAGCGCAGCGCCACGCGCAGCCGCTACTACCTGCAGGTGCCGCTGACCGAAAAGGTCGAGGACTGGAGTGATGAAGCCTTCTGGAACGAACTGCGCCTGCGCCTGGACCCCGAGGCACGCGAGCGCCTGGTGACCGGCCCCTCGCTGGAAAAGAGCATTGCCCCGCTGCGCAGCTTCGTGACCGAGCCCATGCGCTTCGGCCGCCTGTTCCTTGCCGGCGACGCGGCCCACATCGTGCCGCCCACAGGCGCCAAGGGCTTGAACCTGGCCGCCTCGGACGTGGGCTACCTGTCCAGCGCCTTCGCGCAGTACTACCGCGACAAGGCGCCCGAAGGCATCGACGGCTACTCCGAGCAATGCCTGCGCCGCGTCTGGAAGGCCGAGCGTTTTTCGTGGTGGATGACCTCGCTCATGCACCGCTTCCCCGATGCGGGCGGCTTCGACACCAAGGTGCAGGAGGCGGAGCTGGACTACATCGTCAACTCCCGTGCAGGCTCGACCTCGCTGGCGGAGAACTATGTGGGGTTGCCGCTGGTGTGAGCCCAGGGCAATAGCGAGGGGCAGCGCCTGCATTGATGCGCGCCTGTCGCCACAGCATTGCGCAAATTTGCAGCCCGCCTCGCCCGGACGGGTGCGGGCGAGGAGTAAGCTTGTCGGGTTATGGCGCACATCACGTTTCCCCCTCCCTATATCGCCCCCCAGAATGCAGCGCAGTCGCTGCGCGACGCAGGCTATGCGGTGCTGCGCCCCGATGAATTCGCGGCCTGGGCAGGCGTGTCATTGACCGAGCTGCATGCGCTCGATGCCGACTGGGCCCAGCTGCCGCCCGATGCCTTTCTGAAGGACGGCGGGCGCTACCGGCGCCGCCGCCATTCCTGCTTCATCGCGGGGCAGGACGGGCTGCAGCAGGTGGAGCACCGCGCGCACTGGCAGCCGGTGGAATACAACGCCCTGCATGGCGGCATGCTGCGCATGTTCGATCCCATGCGCGACGCCACGGCGCAAAGCACCACCTGGAGCCGGCTGCTGCTGGCGCTGGCCGGCCTGTCCGACCAGGTGTTCTGCGCCCAGGGCAATGATGTGCAGCACGAGCGCTGGTTCATCGAGTCCCACCAGTTCCGCATCGACACCACGGACGGCATTGGCCGGCCCACGCCCGAAGGCGCGCACCGCGACGGCGTGGACCTGGTGGCCGTGATCCTGGTCGGGCGCGAGGGCGTGAAGGGCGGCGAGACACGCATCTTCGAGGCCACGGGCCCCAGCGGCCAGCGCTTCACGCTGACCGAGCCCTGGTCGGTGATGCTGCTGGACGATGCCCGCATGATCCACGAGACCACGCCCATCCAGCCAGAGCAGCCGGGCGGCGTGCGCGATACCCTGGTGCTGACCTATCGCCGCCAGGGTTTCCAGGGCTCGGAGCTGACGCGTCGCCGCAAGGATTGATGCAGCTCAAGACGCTGGCGCATGATGGGCGCACACTTTGGTTCATCGACCCGGCCGCCCCCGATTGTTGACGGCGGCCAAGCACAAAGGAGAAAACGCATGTTCAAGCACATCCTGGTTCCCGTGGACGGCTCCAACAGCTCGATGCTGGCGGTTCACAAGGGCGTGGAGCTGGCCAAGGCCTTTGGCAGCACGCTGACGGCGGTCTACGTGGTGGACCCCTATCCGTTCACGGGCGTGGGCGCCGACTTCGCCTACGGCCAGTCGCAGTACCTGAGCGCGGCCACGGCCGAGGCCAACACCACGCTGGACGCCGTCAAGAAGATCACCGACGAGGCCGGCATCACCGCCACCACCGTGGTGGGCGAAGGCCATGCGGTGCACGAAGGCATCGTGCGCGTGCTCGAGAGCACGGGCGCCGACCTGATCATCATGGGCTCGCAAGGCCGCCGTGGCCTGGAAAAGCTGATGCTGGGCAGCGTGACCCAGCGCGTGCTGGGCGCCGTGCGCGTGCCGGTGCTGGTGGTGCGCGAGTAATCACCGGGCCGCTCGGCCCTTCGCCGGGTGAAACGTCAACGGCTCCCTCGGGAGCCGTTTTTGTTGGTGCGCTGCAAGGGGGGAGGGCGATCAGCGATTGAGCAGCCGTGCCAGCCAGCCCTTTTTCTTGCGCTGCAGTTCCAGCTCCTGCAGCACTTCGTTCTTGAGCCTTTCCTTCTCGGCGGCAGGACTGGACTCGCGCGCCATGCGCAGATAGGCCTTGGCCGAGTCCACGTAGCCGGTGTCTTCGTTGCGGATGTGGTTGAACAGCCAGCGCGAGAGCATGCCGTGCAGCTCGGCGGCCACGTCCTCGCCCGCATCGAAGCGGGTCTGCATCTCGATCACGCGGCGCGTGAACAGCTCGTGCACCTTCTTGTGCGGGCCGGCGAACATGTAGCCGGCGCTCTCGATCAGGCTTTCCTCGAACACGAAGTGCGAGACGGTGTAGTCGATCATCTCGCCGATGACATCGCCCAGGGCCTCGCGGTCGGGCGACGAGCGCAGCTCGTAGAGCTTGTTGATGTAATCGACGATGCGGCGGTGCTGCCGGTCGATTTCTGCAATCCCGGTGTCCAGCTCGGGGACCCAGACCAGCAATGCCATGACGTTCTCCAGGAATTCGGTGATTTCCGGAGAAGTATTCACGGGACTGTCACATAGCTCCTTGATGCAGATCAGGCTGATCTGCATCAATGAAATGCGGCGTTGGCCATTGCAGGCGGTGCCGGGCATGCAGCCCTGGCACCGCAGGCATGTCACTCGATCTTGGCGCCCGAGGACTCGACGATCTGCTTGGACTGCTTGAAGTCGGCCTGGAACATCTTGTCGAAGTCGGCCACGCTCATGGACTGGGGCTCGGCGCCCTGGGTCTGGATGGCGTCGCGCACTTCGGGCATGGCCAGCAGCTTGTTCACTTCGGCGTTGACCTTGGTCACGACGGCCGTTGGCGTGCCCTTGGGCATAAACAGGCCGTACCAGGTGCTCACGTCAAAGCCCTTGAGGCCCGATTCGGCCAGCGTGGGCGTGTCGGGCAGCGAGGACGAGCGCTTGGCCGAGGTCACGGCGATGGCGCGCAGCTTGCCGGCCTTGATCTGGCCGATGGCCGAGGGCACGGAGGACACCAGCAGGTCCACGTTGCCGGCCAGCGCATCCATCAGGGCCGGGTTGGAGCCCTTGTAGGGCACGTGCACCAGCTGGATGCCTGCGGCCTTCTCCAGCAGCACGCCCGAGATGTGGATGCTGGTGCCATTGCCCGGCGAGCCGTAGGTCACCTTGCCCGGGTGCTGCTTGGCAGCGGCCACGATGTCGGCCAGGGTCTTGTAGGGCGAGTTCACGCTGGTGGCGATCACGATGGGCGTGTAGGCCACGTGGGCCACGGGCACCAGGTCCTTGACGGGGTTCCAGGGCAGGTTCTTGTAGAGGTAGGGGCCCAGGACCACGTTGTCCTTCTGGCCCATGACCATGTCGTAGCCCGTGGGCGCTGCCTTGGCGGCCTCGGTGATGCCGATGGTGCCGCCTGCGCCCGCGCGGTTGTCGGGCACCACGGTCCACTTGCTGACTTCGGTGAGCTTGTTGGACACCACGCGCGCGAGGATGTCGGTGCCGCCGCCGGGCGGGAAGGGCACGATCATGCGCACGGGCTTGTTCGGGTAGTCGGCAGCCGCACCTTGGGCGGCTGCGGAAAAGCTCAGGCCCATGGCGGCGGCCACGGCGGTGCAGGTGATCAGTTGGCGGAACATGAAAGAAGAAACTCCAGGGTCTGATGGGGCGGTGCAACCCTCTCGCAGCGGACCGGCAGTGCCGGTCCGCCCAAGCGGTGGGTTGTCGATGATCGGGGAGGGTGGTTCCGCCATCTTGCATTGGGAAACCCGCTATTTGGGCGGATTTCCGCAATCTGTGCCACAGGGGCTTCCACCAAGGAGCAGCTTGTGCCTGCTCCAGAGGGAAGCGGGCTATTTTATGCCGCCTTGGTGCCTGGCCGCAGGCCAGGCGCTCAGGCCTGCGCCAACTGCCTGTCCAGCACGCGCACCGTCTCGTACAGCACGCGCGTGCCGTCCAGCAGCTGGGCGGGTTCTATCCACTCCTCGGGCGCATGGCTGCGGCCGTGGAGGCAGGGGATGAAGATCATGCCCATGGGTCCGGTGGGCGCCATGTAGACGGCGTCATGGCCGGCGCCGCTGGGCATGCGCATGTGGGCGTAGCCCAGGTTTGCGCAGGCCTGCTCCACGCCCTGCATGACCAGGCCAGCGCAGTCCGTGGGCCGGGAGCGGCTCACGTCGGCCATCTCGGCACGCACGCGCAAGGCGGCCAGGCCGGGCAGGACTTCGGCCAGCAGTTCCTCGGGGAAGCGCTCCAGCACGCCGGCGTGGTCGCTGCGCACTTCCATCATCATCTCGACCAGGCCGGGCACGGCATTGGAGGCATTGGGCGTGAGCGATAGCCGGCCCACGGTGGCCACCACATAGTGGGGTTGGCCATTGAGCGCGGCGGCCTTGCGGTTGGCCGCATCGATGATGCGCGCCGCGCCCACCAGCGCGTCCTGGCGGATGTCCATGGGCGTGGTGCCTGCGTGGTCGGCCTGGCCGCGCACGGTGAAGCTCACGCGGCGTATGCCCACGATGTTCGTCACCACGCCGATCGGCAGGCCGCGCTGCTCCAGCACCGGGCCCTGCTCTATGTGCAGTTCCACAAAGGCGGCCGTGCCGCCGGCGCTGCGCAGCGGGCGGTCCAGCGCCTCGGGCCGCGCGCCGATGCGGCGCATGCCTTCGGCCAGGGTTTCGCCTTGCGGGTTGCGGGCGGCCAGCATGGCGGCGTCCAGCTTGCCCGACAGCGCGCGGCTGCCTATGCAGGAGATGCCGTAGTCGCTGGGTTCTTCGGACAGGAAGTCGATCACCTCGAACGGGTGCTGCAGGGCGATGCCGTTTTCGTGCAGGCAGTGCGCGACCTCGATGCCGGCCAGCACGCCGATGATGCCGTCGAAGCGCCCGCCCATCATCACGGTGTCGCAGTGCGATCCGGTGGAGATGGGGGCGCGTTGCACCGGGCCTGGGGCAGCCGGCAGGCGGCCCACCAGGTTGCCGCCTTCATCCAGATGGACCTGCATGCCCGCTGCCTCGAACTGCCCGCGCAGCCAAGCACGGGCCTGGTCGAATTCAGGGGAGAAGGCGCGGCGGGTCCACGGCACGTCGGGCAGGGTGAAGGTGGACAGGGTCTCCACGCGGCGCCACAGGCGCTCGGCATTGATGGGGGGAAGGTTGGGGGCGGAGGAAGCGGGCAGGGCGGTCATCGGTCTCGGTGGCGTCTGGGGCAGCTGGATCGGGCAGCCCGAATTCTCGCGCGAAAAAAGCAGTCCTCACGGCAGGGGGCGCAGGCCCGCCAGCAGACGCTCGAGCGTGTCGAAGCTCACGGGTTTGACCAGGTGGTGGTCCATGCCGGCTTCCCGTGATCGTCTCAGGTCCTCCTCCTGGCCCCAGCCCGTGAGCGCGATCAGCACGACCTGGTCGCGGCCGTGCTCTGCACGGATGCGGCGGGCGACCTCCAGGCCGTCCATGCCGGGCAGGCCGATGTCCAGCAGCACCACTTCGGGCCTGAACGCCGCATGCATGGCCAGGGCGCCGGGGCCGTCGCGGGCAATCTCGACTTCGGCACCCAGCAGCCTGAGCAGCATGGCCAGGGTGTCGGCGGCGTCGATGTTGTCATCGACCACCAGGATGCGGCCGAAGGCCGTTGCATCCTCGGGCTGGGCATTCGGTGCCTGTCCCGCCAGGGGCTGCGCCTGCGTGGGCAGGGGCAGGTGCAGCCTGAATTCGCTGCCCTGGCCCTTGCCTTCGCTGAGCGCCTGCACGCTGCCGCCGTGCATCTCGACCAGGCTGCGCACCAGGGTCAGCCCGATGCCCAGGCCGCCCTGCCCACGGCGGCCGTTGCGGTCCACCTGCATGAACAGATCGAACACCTTGCCCAGCAGGGCGGGCGGGATGCCGATGCCGTTGTCGCGTACCGAGACCACGGCCTGCGCGCCATCGGTCCAGGCGGACAGAACGATGTGGCCGCCGGAGTGCGAGTACTTGGCGGCATTGTTGAGCAGGTTGGAGACCATCTGCGCCAGCCGCATCGGGTCGGCCAGCAGCGACACGGGCGCAGCGGGCAGTTCCAGGCGCAGCTGGTGGCTGCCTGCCTCCATGACCGCGCCGCTGGCCGCCACCACGCCTTGCAGCACATCGTTCAGGTCCACCAGTTCCTTGCGCAACTGGACCTTGCCCGTGGTGATGCGCGAGACCTCCAGCAAGTCGTCCACCATGCGGATCATGTGGTTAACTTGGCGCTCCAGCATCTCGTGGCTGTGGCGCACGCTGTCGTCGCCGCTGGCGGTGCGCTTGAGGATTTGCAGGCCGTGGCTGATGGGTGCCAGCGGATTGCGCAGCTCATGCGCCAGCGTGGCCAGGAATTCATCCTTGCGTCGGTCGGCTTCCTTGAGGTGGTGCTCGGCCTGTTTGAGTTCGGTGATGTCCTGGATGACGGAGCAGGTGCCTATGAGCTGGCCGTCGTCATCGCGCAGCGGCGCGCAGCTGACGCGCATCCACCATTCGCGGCCATCGTCGTCGGTGTGCAGCATCTCCAGACCCGGCATGACCACTTCGCCGCGCAGCGCGCGCTTGCAGGGCCAGTTCTCGGGGGCAATGGGCTGGCCCTTGTCATCCCATCCCTTCCAGCGCGGCATGCGGTCCGCCAGGGTGGAAGGAATGGCGCGCGGCACGAAGCGGTCCATGAGCGCATTGCTCAATACCATGGTGCCGCTCATGTCGGAGACGCCCACGCCCGCAGGCATCTGGTCGATGATGGCGCGCAGCTTTTTCTCGTTGGCCTGCACGGCGGCGTGGGCCTGTTCGCGCACACGGACCAGCTGCAGCAGCGATGCGATGCGCGCCAGCAGCTCGCGCGCCGAAAAGGGCTTGACCAGGTAGTCGTCCGCGCCCGCGCGCAGGCCTTCGACCTGGGCCTCCTGGCCGGCCCGCGCGGACAGCATGATGACGGGAATGGCGCGCGTGGTCTCGTCACTGCGCAGCGCATGCAGCAGCTCGAAGCCGTCGAGCACGGGCATCATCACGTCGGCCAGCACAAGGTCGGGCCGCTGGCGGTGGATGCTGGCCAGCGCGGCGCGGCCATCGCCCACGATCTCCACTTCATACAGCGGCTCCAGCAACTGGCCGATGTAGCTGCGCATGTCGGCGTTGTCATCGGCGCAGACGATGCGGGCACGTGGGGGCAGGGCACCACCGTGCATGTCCCGCTGCATGTCCCGCTGCATGGGCCTGGCTTCGTCGCTGGCGGCCGGGGCGGGCTCGCCGGGCAGCCAGCGCAGGGCCTCATCCACCTGCGGGTGCGCGGCAGGCGGGCGCGCGGGCCGGTGCTCGGCCGGAAGATGCGCATGCCCCCTGGGCAGGCGCACGGTGAAGCGGCTGCCTTCGCCCTCCGTGCTGCTGACCGTGACGGTGCCGCCATGCAGCCGCGCCAGTTCTTGCACCATGGCCAGGCCGATGCCAGTGCCCTCGTGCGTGCGGGCCGGCTTGCCGGGAATGCGGTGAAAACGCTGGAAGAGATGGGGCAGGTGCTGGGGCGCAATGCCCGATCCGGTGTCGGTGACGGACAGCTCCACCGCACCATCAGCCCCGCCCGCGCCGTGCGCATCGGACACATCGGGCACGTCGCGCAGCGCCACTGCGATTTCGCCTTGCAGCGTGAACTTGAAGGCGTTGGACAGCAGGTTGAGCACGATTTTTTCGTACATGTCGCGGTCCACATGGACCGGTCCGTCCAGCGGCGGGCAATCCACGCGCAGCCGCAGGCCGGCTTGCTCCACGGCCGAGCGGAACATGCTGGCCAGCTCGGCCGTGGTGCGGGCCAGGTCCGTGGGCTCGTAGCTGGCCTGCATGCGCCCGGCTTCGATGCGCGAGAAGTCCAGCAGGGCGTTGACCAGTTTTTGCAGGCGCAGCGCGTTGCGGTGGATCATCTGCGTCTGCCCGGCCGGCACCTGGCCGCCGTGCTCGCGCAGGGCATCTTCCAGCGGGCCCAGGATCAGCGTCAGCGGGGTGCGCAGCTCGTGGCTGATGTTGGAGAAGAACACGGTTTTGGCGTGGTCCACCTCGGCCAGGGCCTTGGCGCGCCGTGCTTCCTGCTCGTAGGCCTGGGCGTGCGCGACCACGCTGCCGGTGTGGCTTGCCACCATGTCGAGGAAGGCGCAGTAGTCCACATCCAGCGGGCGGCGCGGGCTGACGCCCAGCACCATCACGCCCGAGACCTGGCCGTCGCCCGACCAGCGCACAGGCACGATGCGCGCCAGACGCGAGGCCTCGGGCCAGGGGCCGCCGGGCAGGGACAGGCCCAGGGGCGCCAGTTCCACATTGGCGGGCTGGGCCGGCTGGGCCGCCTGATCCGCCTGATGCACCTGGTCCGTTCGGTCCGCTCGGTCCGATGGATGGGATTGCACGGCCCGGTCCAGCGGCCAGCGCGAGGGGTCGGCCGCCAGCTCCATGTCCAGATCCATGCCCGTGGCGCACAGCATCCTGAAGGCCGGGCCGCTGGCGCCTGCGCTGCCCGCGGCAGGGGTGTCCACGCATTCGTAGATGATGGCGAAGGGCACGTCATAGGGGTTCTCGTCCAGCACGGCGCAGACTTTCTGGGCGGCGTCCCTGGCGTTGTGCATGTCCAGCGTGCGTATGCCCAGGCGGTGCAGCGTCTCCAGGCGCCTGCGGCTGACGATTTTTTCCGTGGTCTCGGTGCAGGGGCAGAACACGCCCTGCACGGTGACGCCGTCATCGGCCAGGATGGGGCCGTAGGTGAAGGTCACGAAGACCTCTTCCTGCGGCAGGTCGCGGTCGAAGAAGTAGCGGGCGTCGGTGGACCAGGTGGCCTCGCCGGTACGCATCACGCCTTCCAGCATGGGGCCGATATCGCTCCAGATCTCGCTCCAGCAGTGCGCGCCGGCCTGGCCCAGCGCCTGGGGGTGCTTGCTGGTTCCCAGGAAGGGGATATAGCCATCGTTGTAGATCAGGCGGAAGTCTTCGCCCCACCAGATGGTGATGGGAAAGCGCGAGCCCAGCGCCAGGCTCACGGCGTTGCGCAGGGTCTGCGGCCAGCCGTCCGGCGCTCCCAGGGGCGTGGCCGCCCAGTCGTGGGAACGCACGCGTGCCGGCATTTCGCCGCGCTGCGGCAGGAATCGAAAACTGTCTTCTGAGTTCACACTTTCTCCCACGGCAATTGCGGGTCTCGGGTCTCGGGCCTGGCCGCAGTCGCGGTTATTTTGACTTGGACTGGCCCGCCTGCCTGCCCCGGCCCGAGCCCGACAGCTTGCCGCCGCCGCTTTGCCTGTTCACGGTGGCCCAGGCGCGCTTTTCAGCTTCTTCGTGGCCCACGCCGCGCGACTCGTAGCTGTCTTCGATATGCCGAGCCTGGCGCTTTTGCTTATCGGTATAGGCCGATTTGTCACCTTGTGGCATGTCACTCTCCCTTGCGCGTCTGTTCCTGCTCCGGGGACGGTGGCAGCTCGATGGGCGGCGCCGTGGTGGGCGGGTCGATGGGCTCGGGCCCGCGCGGGCGGCCGGGCTGGCGGTTGGGATCATCGGGGGCCACGGGGTCGTTGGGCGTGGTCGGCACCTGGGGAATATTGGGTGCGTGGGGCAGAGGGTGGTTCATGGTGCGTGTCCTTTGGGGGGCTGGTGAGGGGGGGATGCCGGCTCAGCGCGCAGGCGTGGAGGTGGGGGCAGGCGTCGTGGCCGGATCAGCCTGCTGCGGCGCGGCGGAAGGCGCGGGCGGCGACGCGGGCTGTGTCGCGGGAGACGGTGAGGGCGAAGGCGTTCCAGTCGCTCCAGTGGCGCTGGGCGCATCCAGCCGGCCCTTGGGGGCCATGAAGTTGAACATCAGCACCAGGATCAGTGCGACGGCGGCGGTGAGTGCGCCTATGCGCAGGGGCCAGCGTCCGTCGCGGATGTGGTTGTTCTCGCTGCGCTGGCGTTCGAGGGGGGCATGCATTCGGCGGGGTGAGTTGTCCATGGCGGGCTCCTTCAGTCCATGAGCTTTCACCTTAGGCCGGGCGGCGGCCTGCAACTGTCGGACAAGGCATGCCCTGCGGGAGCGACAAGCCGCTGCACGGCGGTGGGGCTTGGCAGGACGGGCCGGACAGGCTTTTGGACAGGCACGCCGCTTGCCACAAAGCCAGGTTTCAGGCGTGGCGCCTGCGCCGGTCGGCCGGTTCTATGCGCAGCAGCTGGCGGTATTTGGTGACGGTGCGGCGCGCCACGACCAGGCCCTGGGCACCCAGCTGGCGTGCGATTTCGACATCCGACAGCGGCCGCGCATCGGACTCGGCCGCGATGATGTCGCCGATCAACTCGCGGATGGCCGTGGCCGAGCAGGCATTGCCGCTGGCGCTGAGCATGGGGCGCGAGAAGAAATGCTTGAGTTCGAACACGCCCGTGGGCGTGGCCATGTATTTGTTGTTGGTCACGCGCGAGACGGTGGACTCGTGCACGCCCACTTCCTCGGCAATCTCGCGCAGCACCAGCGGTTTCATGGCCATGGCGCCGAACTCCAGGAACAGCTGCTGCTTGCGCACGATGGCCTGCGCCACGTCGAGGATGGTGGAAAAGCGCTGCTCCACGTTGCGCACCGTCCAGCGCGCATCCTGCAGGTGGTCGGCCAGTTGGTTCTGGCCGCTGCGGCGGTGGCGCTGAAACAGCTGCTCGTAGACGCGGTTCAGGCGCACGCGCGGCACGACCGCGGGGTTGAGGTGCACGTTCCAGCCGTTCTGGCCCCGGCGCACGATCACGTCGGGAACGATGTAGTCCACGTGGGAGGATCCGAAGTTCCAGCCCGGCCTGGGATTCAGCCGACGTATGCAGTCCAGCGCCTGCGTGATCTGCGCGGGCGGCACCTGCAGCGCCCGGGCCAGCCGGGGCACGTCGCGGGCGGCCAGCGCATCCATGTGGTCCTGCACCATGGCCTGGGCCAGCTGGCGCAGGTGGGCATCGCCGATCTGCGGGCATTGCAGCAACAGGCATTCGCCCACGCTGCGGGCGGCCACGCCGGCCGGGTCCAGCGATTGCACCAGGCGCAGGGCAATGAGCATTTCCTGCGCGTCAGGTGCGGGGCTGAGGGCCAGCAGGCCGGCCAGTTCCTGCAGCTCGGTGCGCAGATAGCCGTCGTCGTCCAGCGACTCCACGATGGCGCGGGCCATGCACAGGTCGCGCGGCGTCATCGCCATCACATTGAGCTGGCCGTGCAGGTGCATGGCCAGCGTGGTCTCGCAGGCCGCCAGATCCATGGCCGTGCCTTCTCCATCCACCCCCTGGCGCGCGCCCGTATGCATGTCGGCCAGCCACAGGTCGCGGTCGTCGGCGGGTTCGGTGGCGGGGCCCGGCAGGTGGTCGGCCGGGTCGGGCGGGTGCTGCGTGCCGGGGAGATCGCGGTCCATGTCCAGACCGATGCCCATGCCGATGCCTTCATCCATGCCCGTGTCCGGGGACAGGCCTGCCTCCGGGGCCAGCCTGCCCATGCCGCCTTCCCGGTCCTCTTCACCCAGCTCCTTGCCGTCGAGCAGCCCCTGTTCGTACTCGCCGTCCTGCGCATCCTGCGGGTCTTCCAGGAACGGGTTGTCCTCCAGCTTGCTGCGCACCACGGCGGCAAAGTCCAGTGAGGACATCTGCAGCATCCGCACTGCAAGCTGCAGGCGGGGAGAAAGCGTCTGGGACTGGCGTATGTCCGCCCTGAGGTGCATGGAACCCATTTCATCTCCTTGGTGCGATGACCCGAAGACGCAAGCTCCATGCCGCCATGCGGGCGGCGAATCGTCTGGATACACTTTGGGCACGAAACCTGCTGTGGTCTCCCTGCGCAGGCGGCACGGGGCCCAGGGTTTTGCCGCCGCTGCGGGGGATCGGTTCTGGAACAGCGGGGCCGGTCATGGCGTCCACGGCAGAAATTCCCGTTTGGGCGCAAGGTTTTCTGCAAACTTTGCCATGCACCAGTCCACCAGCTTCCACACGGTCCCGCCCCCGGGGGCCCAGAATTCCGTTCCACGGGAGGCGCCGCGTGATGCCCTGCCCGAAGATCCCATGTCCATACGCCTGAGGTTGGTCCTGCTGCTGCTGGCCTTGCTGGTCTTTGTACTGGCGGCCTCGTCCTGGCTGCTGTTGCGCGCCTACCAATCCGAGCATGCGGCGCAGGAGCAGGCCGCGCGCGTCAGCAGCATGGCCGTGGCCCGTCTGCTGGACAAGGAGCCGCGCACGGCCGGCGCCGACCAGGTGCTGGCGGCCTTGCGGCCCTTGCTGGACTCCGGCTGGCCCGGCTTTCTGGTGGACAGCACAGGCCGCGCCCTGCCGGCCGGGCCCGGCGCGGCAGCCGACCTGCCTGCCTTGCCCGCCGATTTCAGCGAGCGGCTGGCGGCCAGCCTGGCGCAGGCTGCGCCCGGCGTGAAAAGTGCGGGGCAAGGCGCAGAGCAAAGCGCTGGGGGGGACGCAGGGCAGGGCGCTTTGCAGGGCTGGCTGGATCTGCCAGATGCGCAGGGCGGGCCGCTGCGGGCCTTCTTCAGCAAGTCCGCCCAGGGCTGGACCTGGGTGAGCTGGGTCCCCTGTTCTGCGCTGGACCCCGCATGCTCCCGGCCCCTGAAGGGGGTGATCTGGGTGGCCATCGTTTTGTTTGCGGTGGCGGGCCTGGGATTGGCGCGGCTGGCGCTGCGGGGCAGCGCTTCCCTGGTGTTGCCGGCAACGGGCGGCAATGCGCAAGACCAGGGCCAGGGCGGCGGCGGTGCCGGCCTGTCCGAAGGCGCTGCGGTGGACGCTGCCGGCCTCGAAGAGGCCGCTGCCCGTCTCCAGAGCGAACGTCTGCAGGTGGTGGGGCGGCTGGCAGGCCGGTTTTCCCATGAGTTCAACAACCAGCTGGGCATTCTGAGCAACAGCGCCTATCTGATAGAGCGGCGCTCCGAGGACCCGGCACTGAGCCTGCCTGCCCAGGCCATGCTGCGCTCGGTGGACACGGCCAGCCGCCTCACGCAGCAACTGCTGCGTTTTGGGGCGCACCATTGCACGCATGCGCTGGTGGTGGACCTGTACCGCTGGCTGCCCGGCCTGCAGGGCACGCTGGCCGTGGTGCTGGGCAAGCGCATGGCGCTGGAGGTGGCGGAGCCTGCCGAGGCCAGTCAGCCCGGCCAGCCGGCGCCGCGATTGGGCGTGCATGTGGACCCGGATGAACTGGAGCTGGCGCTGATCAGCATTTTTCTCGCCATCCGCGAAGCGATGACCGATGGCGCGCAGGTGCACATGGCCGCCCGGCCCCTGTCCGAGGACCTGGCCCAGGCCCAGGCCGCAGCTTCTCGCGGGAATGCGCTGGTGGAGATCCGCATCGAGGCCATGGCCCACGGGGCGGGCGCCGCCAGCACCGGCTCCGGTACCGGCGAGGCGGGCGCGCCACGGCTGGAACGTGTGGAAAGGCAGGAGCCGCCGCCTGTCTTCACTCCATTGAACGATGCCGATGCGGACGCCACCTGCGGCCTGAGCCTGGCGCGCCGCCTGTGCCTGGAGCGCGGTGGCGTGGTGCGGGCCGAGGGTGAGCATGGCCGCTGCCTGGCGGTCTCACTGGTGCTGCCGCGCGTGGCCATGGCGGCGCAGGACTGCCTGGCGCAAAGGCTGGACTGACAGGCCGCCTGGCTGGGTTTCAGCGCGGCACGCTCCGCTTGCACAGGTTGAAGATGGCCAGCAGCGCAACGGCGCAGGCCAGAGAGACGAAGATGGACATGGAGGTGGCCGGCGCCTCCGTCTGCGCATTCATGGCCGAAGGCCCCAGCATCGGCGCCAGCAGCCAGCCGCCCAGCAGTGCGCCTATGGCGCCTATGACCACGTTGAGCAAAATGCCTTGCTCGGCCTGGGTGTTCGTGACCATGCTGGTAATCCAGCCGATCAGGCCACCCACCATCAGCCAGATGAGGAAGTCCATGGCATCGCCCTTGAAAAAAAGTTACGGTTGGTGATCAAGGGCAATCGGCGTGCCCGGCTCCTGCAGGCCGTTCAGAGCCTAGGCTTGTCAGGGGCGGTGTCTTGGTCCGAGGCAGGGCGAATCTCTGCACGCTCCGCCTCATGGCCCGAAGGCGTCTGGGCATCCAGGCCCCGGTCGGGCGACTCGCTGACCTGGGGCAGGTCGGCGGCGTGCTCTATCAATTCCTCGATGATGAAGCGGCCATAGAGTTGGGCGCGCTCGGCGCCGGCGGCCTTCAGGGCATCGGCGGCCGTGCGTGCAGCCTCGTCGTTGTCCACGCGCACCACCAGCCAGTGGTAGCCGCGTTCGGCCAGGGCCTGGTGGGCCTTGACCAGGTTGAGCTCCTGGCCCACGGCGGCAACGGGGCTGGCCTGGCGCAGGTCTTCATCGATCTGGGCCAGCATTTCCCGGTCGGAATAGCGCTGGATGTCCTGGGCGGGCAGCTCCAGCGCCTGCAGCGCGGCCACGCCGTCATCGGCCTGCGCAGCTGTGGGAAACGAGACCACCATGTGGCCCACGGGCTTGAAGACACCGTAGGCGCGGGGAGGAGAGGAGTCCATGGGCTTGTCCTTGGTTGCACGAAGGTGCAAGCAAGGTGGCAAGCAGCGTGCCTGCAAGTTTGGGTGTCAGCCGTGCTCGGCGTCCGTCTCGCCCTTTTTGCCGCCCGCATAGTCCCTGAGCCGGTTGTACAGGGTCTTGAGGCTGATGCCGAGAACGGCCGCCGTGCGTTCCTTCTGGTACTTGCACTGCTTGAGCGTGGCCTGGATGAGCAGCCGCTCGGCCTGCGCCATGGTCATGCCGATGGGCAGCTGTATGGTGGCCGGCTCGGTGTCCGGCAGGTCGTAGGTGGCGGCTGCATGCGCGTGGTCGGCGGGCGCATGCGCTGTGATGGTGGGGGTGATGGGCGTGGTCGATGGCGTGGTCAATGGCGCGGTCAATGGCGCGCTCATTGGCATGGACCCCGCCTGCGGCATATGTTGCATTTGCGGCACTTGCGGCAGGTGCAGGGCGTGGGCGGCCGGATGCACCGGGGCCGGCTGCTGGGCAATGGCCACGGGCGGCCGGGGCAGCCATTCCTGGCTCACCAGCGGGCCGGGCTCCATCACATAGGCGCGCTGCACGGCATTGCGCAACTCGCGCACATTGCCGGGCCAGCTGTATTGCGCAAGCTGCTTGAGGGCCGATGCCGTGAATTGCTTGGCCTGGCCCTCGCGCTGGGAGATGGCCTCCATGAAATGCTGCGCAAGCAGCGGAACGTCGGTCAGGCGCTCGCGCAGCGGCGGCAGCTCGATGGGGAAGACGTTCAGGCGGTACAGCAGGTCTTCGCGCAGCTTGCCGCTGGCCACGGCCTCGTAGGGGCAGCGGTTGGTGGCGGCGATCACGCGCACATCGGTCTGCAGCGTCTGGGTGGAGCCCACGCGCATGAAGCGCCCGGTCTCCAGCACGCGCAGCAGCTTGACCTGCAGCTCCATCGACATTTCCGTGATTTCGTCCAGAAACAGCGTGCCCGTGGCCGCGCGCTCGAAAAATCCCTGGTGCTGGCGGTCGGCGCCGGTGAAGCTGCCCTTTTCGTGGCCAAAGATCTCGCTTTCGATCAGGTGCGGAGAAATGGCACCGCAGTTGACCGCCAGGAAGGGCCGGCTGCGCCGCTGGCTCAGCTCATGCAGGGTCTGTGCCACGACTTCCTTGCCGGTGCCGCTTTCGCCCGTCAGAAAGACCGTGACCGAGGTGCCGGCCACGCGCTCCATCTGCTGGTACAGCCGCTGCATGGGGGCCGAGCCGCCCCACAGCCGGCCAAAGCGCCCTTCCTGGGCGCAGTAGCCGGCGCCGGGCCTGTCTTGCGGGGTGATCTGGTCGAAGGCCGCGCCCGTGACGGTGCTGGTGCCCGTCTCCGGCAGGCCGGCCGTGGGGATCAGAAAGCGCGAAAGAATGTCCTCCAGCCGCCCGATGCCCACGGGCTTGACCAGATAGTCCATGGCGCCGCGGCGCAGGGCCTCGATGGAGGAGTCCAGGCTGGCGTGGCCGGTCACCAGCACGATCTGCGAGTCCTGCGGCACCTGCTGGTCACCGAAAAGGTCCATGCCGTTGCCATCGGGCAGTTGCAGGTCCAGCAGCACCAGGCTGGGCGGCTGCATGGCCATCTGCCGGCGCGCGTCGCGCAGGGTGTGGGCCACGGCGACCGAGAAGCGGTCCACGCCCACGAGTTCGCGCATGGTCGCTGCGGAATCCGCATCGTCATCGACGATCAGCACGTGGTTCATTGCATGGCCTCCAGGGGTCCTCGCCGCAACGCGTTTTGACAAAATTTCATGATCTGCCAGTTTAAGGGCGAGCATGCGGGCGTCTTTGTCAGTCCACAGGCACAGTGTTTGCCGGGCGTGCGGGAGGCGGGATCAGGGAGGCGGCTGGCGACTGGCGCGCCGGCCGCTGCGGGGCTGCAGCAGCCCCAGGAACAGGCATTCCTTGGCGCTCAGTCCGCGCGGGCGCCTGTCCGGTGCGGTGGGAATGTCCTGTCCAGGTCGCTCGCACAGGGCCAGCACCTGGGGATGGATGTAGAACTTGCGGCAAACCGCACAGGTATTGCCCAGGCGCCGGGCGACCTGCGTGACCAGAGCGTTCAACGCCGCCGCACTGGTGCCTGCGCCTTCTTGCGATGCTGCCTTGCCTGCAGTCAGCGCAAGTTCCAGCGCCAGTTCCAGCGCGTACACGCTGGCATGCCAGGTGCGGAAATCCTTGGCGCTGAAATCCGGGCCGTCTGAGGTATCTCCGGCATCAGCCCCATGGGCCGCAGCCTTGCCGCAAATCCTGCGGATGTAGTCGTTCACATGCTCGGATCGCACATGGTGGACTTCGCCTTCATCGTCGATGAACTGGAACAGCCGCTGGCCCGGCAGCTCCTGGCAGCGCTTGACGATGCGGGCCACGGCCCGGTCGGACACGCGGGCCTGCTGCAGCACGCCGCTCTTGCCCTTGAAGCTCAGCGTCAGCTCACCCGCGTGCACCTGGGCATGGCGGTTTCTGAGCGTGGTGAGGCCGTAGGAGCCATTGCTCTCGGAATACTCGTCATTGCCTATGCGCAGGGCCGTGCAGTCCAGCAGCCAGACGATGGCGGCCACCACGGTGTCCAGCTGCGGCCGGCCAGGCTTGAGGTCGCGCGCCACCGCCCGACGGATGGCGGGCAGGTGGCGGCCAAAGGCGCGCATGCGGTCGAACTTGACCTGCTTGCGCTGCTCCTGCCACTGCGGGTGGTAGCGGTACTGCTTGCGGCCCCGGGCATCGCGGCCCGTGGCCTGCAGGTGGCCCTGGGGATCCGGGCAGATCCAGACATCCACATAGGCCGGTGGAATGGCCAGTTTGCGGATGCGCGCCAGCGCCTGGGCATCGCGCACGGGCTTGCCGTCCTGTGCCACGTAGGAAAAGCCCTTGCCGCGCCGCACGCGGCGCCAGCCGGGCATGCGGTCGTTCACATAGGTCAGGGCAGGGCAGGGGCCGTCTGCGTTCGCTGCCCTGCCCCTGGCTGGCGCGGAGCTCAGTGCACCCCCTGCGGCGGCGGTGGCGGTGGGGCAATGGGCGGGTCGGAATAGGGCGAAGGTGCCGGGGCCGGTGGCGGGTCGCCCACGGGGGGAACCAGCGGCTCGGTGGGCGGCGGATTGACGGGGGGCGCAACAGGCGGGGTGACAGGTGGGGTGACAGGGGGTGCAGGTACCGAAGTGATCATGGGAGTTGCTCCTGTAGGGGGGCAGGCCGGGCCGGCCTTGGTGTTGCCGTGGCAAGCGCCATGCCTGACCCGAGGGAAATGGCCAGGGTACAAGGTTGGTTGAAGTCCGGCGCGGTGCCATCTGGTGGCAATGATGTGGCGCACGCCGGGGCGGGGGTCAGGCCAGCGTTCTCAGCTTCGCTTCGCGGGCCCAGAAGCGCTTCTTGGCGCCTTCGATGAAGGGTTCGGGCTTGTCGATGGGGAACACGCCCTCGTCCGGCGTGATGCCGGCCGTCTTCATGATGTGCTGTGTCGCCTTGCAGGCCGCAATGGCCTTGAGGTGGCCGAAGGCGTCGCGGAACCAGTCCTGCGCGGCTGCCTCACGGGCCAGCGCCTGGCCGCGCTCCAGCGTGATGATGGACACCACGGCATCGAACTGCGCGGATGGCGATCCGGCCAGCTGGCCGTCGGCCGGCAGGTGGCTGCCGTCGTCCAGCGTGGCGCCGCCGATCTTGGGCGCAATGATCTTCACGCTGGCCTTTTGCGCCACCAGCGCCTTGTGGAAGGCGGCAACGTGCCGGGCGCTGGAGCCTTCGTCCACCAGGATGGCAACGCAGCGGCCCTGCAAGGTGGGCTTCATGCGGTCGATGATGCGCGTGGCCGGGCTGGGCGGCAGCTTTTGCGGGGGCACGGCAGGCTTGGCGGCAGGCGGCAACTGGGGCAGGCCCAGGCCGTCGGCCACGCGCTTTGCCAGGTCGGCGTCAATCACCTGCAGATGGCCGACGACGGCCAGGCGCACATGCGGCGTCTGTACCTTGGACAGCTCGAACACCAGGGCGCTGGCGATGTGGGCCTGCTCCTGCGCGCTCTGGCTTTGGTAGAACATGCGCGCCTGGCTGTAGTGGTCGGCAAAGCTCTCGGGGCGGATGCGGCCCTTGGCACCCTCCTGCGCGGGCTGGGCAAAGTGCCGCAAGCCGCGGGCTGCCGAGGCGCGCGGGCTGTCGGCCTGCAGGCTGCAGGGCTCATAGGCCACGCGGCCCTTGGGCACCTCGGTCTGCATGTGGCCGTCGCGCTGGTGGTGGGCGAACGGGCATTTGGGCGCGTTGATGGGCAACTGCGTGAAGTTGGGCCCGCCCAGGCGCGACAGCTGGGTGTCCAGGTACGAGAACAGGCGGCCCTGCAGCAGCGGGTCGTTGCTGAAATCGATGCCGGGCGGGATATTGGCCGGGCAGAAGGCCACCTGCTCGGTCTCGGCGAAGAAGTTGTCGGGCCAGCGGTCCAGCACGAAGCGGCCGATCTTGCGCAGCGGAATTTCCTCTTCGGGGATGAGCTTGGTGGGGTCCAGGTGGTCGTAGGGCAGGGCGTCTGCCTGCTCCTGCGAGAACAGCTGCACGCACAGCTCCCAGGCCGGGTAGTCGCCCGCCTCGATGGCCTCGAACAGGTCGCGGCGGTGGTAGTCGTTGTCTGCGGCCTGCAGCTTGAGGGCCTCGTCCCAGACCGTGGACTGGATGCCCAGCTCGGGCCGCCAGTGGAACTTCACGAAGGTGCTTTCACCCTGGGCATTGACCAGCCGGAAGCTGTGCACGCCAAAGCCCTCGATCATGCGCAGGCTGCGCGCGATGGTGCGGTCGCTCATGATCCACATGACCATGTGCATGGACTCGGGCATGAGGGAGATGAAGTCCCAGAACGTGTCGTGCGCCGTGGCGGCCTGCGGAAAGCCCCGGTCGGGTTCCATCTTCACGGCATGGACCAGGTCGGGAAACTTCATGGCGTCCTGGATGAAGAAGACCGGGATGTTGTTGCCCACCAGATCCCAGTTGCCCTCTTCGGTATAGAACTTGATGGCAAAGCCGCGCACATCGCGCGGGGTATCCACCGAGCCTGCCCCACCGGCCACGGTGGAGAAGCGCACAAAGATCGGCACTTGCTTGCCGGTTTCGGTCAGGACCTTGGCGGTGGTGTATTGCTCCAGCGAATCTGTCAGCTGGAAATAACCGTGGGCGCCTGTGCCGCGTGCATGGACAATTCGCTCTGGAATGCGCTCATGGTCGAAATGCGTGATTTTCTCGCGCAGGATGAAATCTTCCAGCAGCGTAGGGCCTTTTTCCCAGGCGGTGAGAGAGTTCTGATTATCAGGAACCGGAATGCCTTGCTGCGTGGTCAATCCGGGGTGCTGTCCGTCGGCCTGTTGCTGTAATTCTCCGCCATGGCCTGTGGGGGATTGCTTGGACGATTTCTTTTCACCAGGGGATTTCTTAGCCACGATTTACTCCTTGAAAGAAAGAGGATGGCCTGTTGTATGAGGCAATAATTATTGGAAGAGGCGATTGGCTGAACCAAAGGGCATCGTCAGCAAAGCTCTGGAGATAAAAAAAGGGCCCAGGGGGCCCTTTGCCAGTTCACGCTATCGGCAGCTTAACGCTGCTGATGGCTGCCCTGCTTTTGCTGTTCCCCTGGTTGGTTGCGCTGGGGATTGCTCTGTTGCTGCTGTTGGTTGGGATTGTTCGGGTTGTTGGGATTGCTTTGCTGCTGCTGCCCCGGATTGTTCTGTTGCTGCTGCTGCTTGTTCTTGTCGTTTTGCTGGTTGCTGGCCGTGTTGCCTTGAGGGTTGTTGGTCTGTTGCGTCATTTCCGTACTCCTTAAGTAAACAGCGATGCCGTCATCACTGCAATTTCATTGTGCGACCGTGAAAATGGCCGGCTTGTAGGATATTTGGAAGATTACTTTTGGTAAAGCATTGGAATTTGCTATGGAGTAGCTTTGTTTCATTTTGTCGGTACAAATGGATGTGTTTCTTATAATGAAATTGCTTTTGTAAAAAATGCAGCCAGGCCAAATATGGGGTTATTTGGCGGCGGGGCGTTTTGCAGGGGGTCTGGCCGGGGTTTTTGTGGATTTTGTCGATTTTCTGGACGCTGGGGTCTTTGCATTTTTTACCGTTGACGCGGTATTTTTTTCCTTGGCTGCGGTGGCGGATGGTCCGCCTGCGCCCTTGCCCAGGCTGTTCTTGAGCAGGGCCGTCAGGTCCAGCACGGCCGCGTTGGCCGGCGCGGCAGGTGTGGTCTCCTGTTTTTCAACGTTTTGGACATCGCCCGCATGCGCCTTGGCCTGCACGAGCTGGTGGATTTCCTCGCTGAAGGAGTTGCGGAACTGGTTGGCGTCCCAGGCCTGGCTCATGTCCTTGATGAGGGCCATGGCCATGGTCATCTCGGCGCTCTTGATGCCGGCGGCCTTGGCGTCCAGCGGTGGCAGGTCCAGCTGCTCGAAGGAGCGGATCTCGCCGCCCCAGCGCAGCAGGTTCAGCACCAGCGCCCGGCCGCAGGGGATCAGAATGGCCAGGTGCTGCTTGGTCTGGATGACCACCTTGGCCACGCCCACCTTGTTGCTCTTGCGCAGGGCCTCGCGCAGCAGGGCGTAGACCTTCTCGCCACGGTGCAGGGGGGCGGTGTAGTAGGGGCGTTCCAGGTAGATGAAGGGGATGTCCTGGGCATCAACAAAGGCCTCGATCTCGATGGTCTGCGTGGTCTTGGGAAAGGCGGCGGCAATCTCTTCAGCGCTCAGCACCACGTAGCGGCCCTCCTCGAATTCCACGCCCTTGACGATGTCGGCCGTGGCCACTTCCTTGCCCGTGACCTTGTTGATGCGCTTGTAGCCCACGGGCTGCATGTTGCGCTTGTCCAGCCAGTCGAAGTCGATGTCCGAGCTGGCCGTGGCCGCGTACAGGCCGATGGGAATGTGCACCAGGCCAAAGCTGATGGCGCCCTTCCACATGCTGCGCGCGGAGGTGGACGGGCTGGATTTTGGGGAGGCGGCTTTCTTCATGGCGGTGCTTTCTTCGATCCCTGCAGGACGGTGCTCAACGCTGCGACTCGAAGCCCAGCGCCTTCATGGCGCGGCCCAGGCCCACGGCGGCCGTGCCGTAATGCTCCCAGGGGGAGTTGCCCAGGCGCAGGCGCTGGTCTACCGAGCGAATGGTCCAGTGCGCGCCGCCCGTGAGCCTGTCCAGCTCGTTCCAGGCCACGGGCACGGAGATGCCCATGCCCGGCCGCGCCCGGGCCGTCCACGCGCAGGCCGTGGTGGCGCCGAAGCCATTGCGCAGGTAGTCCACAAAAATCTTTCCCACGCGGTTACGCGGCCCGCTTTTGGCCACGAAGCGCTGGGGCACGGCATGGGCCAGGTGCTGGACCACGGCCTGCGAGAAGGCCTTGACGGTGTCCCAGTCCAGCAGCCGCTTGATGGGCACGACCACATGCAGGCCCTTGCCGCCGCTGGTCTTGAGGAAGGCCGGCAGCTCCAGCTCCTGCAGCAGCACATGCAGCAGGCTGGCGGCCTCCTGCACCTGCGGCCAGGGCACGCCTTCGCCCGGGTCCAGGTCGAAGGTCATGCGGTCGGGCCGGTCGATGCGGTCCTTGCGCGCGTTCCAGGTGTGCCATTCGATGGTGTTCATCTGCGCCGCCGCCACCAGGCCTTCGCGCCGGGACACCTCCATCAGCGGGGCATGGCCGGGGTCCAGTTGCGGCGTCAGGGCGGCGATGCCCTGCAGCGGCGCCTGGTCGAGGTGCTTCTGGAAGAACAGCTCGCCCTCGATGCCGTCCGGCGCCCGCACCATGGCCACGGGCCGGGACTTGAGGTGGGTGATCATGAAGGGCGCCACCGTGGCGTAGTAGCGCGCCAGATCCATCTTGGTGATGCCGGTGGAGGGATCGATGACCCGCTCGGGATGGGTGATGGTCATCGAGGCGGGCAGTCGCGCCGCCCTGGCGTTGCGGGTTTGCGTTCGTGCGGCGCCAGGCGTGGCTGCAGCGCTGGCGGAAGATGCGGTCGATGGCACGTGCTGTGGCTCCTCTTTGACAATGCTGCGTGCAGGCTTGTCCGCACGCAGGCCCTGGAATACGGCATGGCGGACCTGGCCGTCCTCGGTCCACTGCGCGAACGAGACCTCGGCCAGCAGCGTGGGGCGCACCCAGTGCACCCCGCTGCCAAGGCCCCGGCTGTCCGCCAGCGGCGAGGTGCCGGTGGCAAGGCGCCCCAGGCGCTGGCGCAGATCGGCCAGGGTGCGCCTGTTGAACCCCGTGCCCACCTTGCCTGCCGCGCGCAGCTGGCCGTCCTCGCCATGCACGGCCAGGACCAGGGCGCCCAGGCCCGTGCGCGTGCCCTGGGGATCGGTGTAGCCCGCGATCACGAATTCCTGGCGCAGGCCGCACTTGAGCTTGATCCAGTCCGCGCTGCGCCGCGAGGCATAGGCGCTGCCGCGCCGCTTGCCGATCACGCCCTCCAGGCCCAGCTGGCAGGCGGCGGCCACCAGGTCGGCGGGCGGGGCGTCAAAGGCCTCGCTGAAGCGAAGGCGGTCCGAAGGCGCCTTGTGCAGCAGGGCCTGCAACTGCTGGCGTCGCTGCTCCACGGGCTGGGGCCGCAGGTCCTGGCCGTCCTGCCACAGCAGGTCGAACGCGAAGAACACCAGGTGGTCGGTGCGCTCGCCGTCAAAGGCGTTTTGCAGGGCCTGGAAGTCAGGGCGGCTGTCGCTGTCCAGCATCAGCACCTCGCCATCCACCCAGCCCGATTGCAGGGGCAGCGCGGCAAAGGCGCGGGCCAGGGCGGGCATTTTGGTGGTCCAGTCCTTGCCGTTGCGCGTGAAAAGGCGAACGGCGCCGTCCTCGATGCGCGCCAGCAGCCGGTAGCCGTCGAACTTGCTCTCGAAGATCCATTGCTCGGCATCTGCAGGTGCATGGTCCACCAAGGTTGCCAGCTGCGGGGCGATGCTCTGCGGCATGGGCGCGGTGACGTGCGTAGCGACGGGCGTGGTGACGGGTGTGGTGATGGGCGCTGTGGCGGTGGGCAGGGGAAGGCCGGCCACGCTGTCGGGCATGTCCTCGACCACGTTGAATTCGCTGGCAGCACGTTCCAGGCCGTCGTGCTCCTTGATCAGCAGCCAGGCGGGCTTTTTGGCGTCGTCCTTGCCGCGCATGCGCACCAGGGTCCAGCGGCCCTGCAGCTTGTGGCCGCGCAGTTCGAACTTGAGCTTGCCCTTGCGATAGCCTTCGGCCGCATCGCCCTCGGGCAGCCAGATGCCACGGTCCCAGATGATGACCTTGCCCGCGCCGTACTGTCCCGGTGGAATCTGGCCCTCGAAGCGGTTGTAGGCCATGGGGTGGTCTTCCACCTGGACGGCCATGCGCTTGTCGGCCGGGTCGTAGCTGGGACCCTTGGGCACGGCCCAGCTTTTCATGCTGCCGTCCAGCTCCAGCCGAAAGTCGTAGTGCAGGTGGCTGGCCCAGTGCTTTTGAATGACGAATTGCAGGGCGCCCGCGCCGGGCTGCCCTGCAATCGTCTCACTGGAAGGTTCTGCCGAAGGTTCCGGTGTGCGCGTGAAGTCGCGCTTTTGCCGGTACAGCGCGAGCGAGGCCTGGGGTGTCGCCGCCTTGGCCGCCCCTTTGGTGGGGCGGGCCGGGCGGGATGCCTGGGACTTGCTGCGCGTGGCCGGCATGGCGGCATCCGTCAGTGGATGAGCGCAATCAGGATGATGATGGGAATGGGAACGCCCAGGAGAAAAAGCAGTATGGATCGCATGGCAAGCCTCCGTTGAATGGATTGAATTGGATTGATTGGGTTTCAGTGCCGGGGATTATCAAAAGGCATCGCGTTGACGACCACCCCAGGTGGCGCACAGGCTGCCCACAAAAGCGCCCAGCATCAGCGAAACAAACAGCCAGAGCATGGAATGGGCCGTGGCCTTGCGTGCCTCTTCGGCAGCCTGCTTGGCCTTTTGCTTGGCTTCTTCAGCCTTTTGCTCGGCCTGCTTTATCTGCATTTGCACGGAATCAAAGGTGCTACGCACTTTCTTTTGCGCATCTTCCACGGACATATCGGAGTTGCGCGCAATCAGCTGGGCCAGGTATTGCTCGTCGGCGGGAGACAGCTGGCCGGTGCGCAGCGACTGGGCAAAGATCACGCCGGCCTCGCGGGTGGCGCTGGCCAGGTCGGCGGGGGTGGCATTGCTGGTGGAGGTAGCGGCGCCGGAGTTGCGGAACAGGCTGCCGGTCCAGTAGGCCAGGCCCTGGGGCGAGGCGTCGGCGCCCGAGGCACCGGCCATGGCTGCGGCACCGCCAGCAGCCGCACCGCCCGCGGCGCCGATCGCGCCGCCCACCACGCTGGAGGCGCTGGTGGCCACGGTCTGCGCGGCCTTGAAGGCGCCGGAGACGGCACCGCCTGCAGCGGCGCCCATCAGGGCCACCATGGCCAGCGTGGCCAGTGCCCAGGACAGAAAGCCATGGGCCGTGTCGCGGAAGTAGACCTCGTCCGTGTGCACGCCTTGCCAGCGTGTGCGCAGCCGCCCGGCCAGATAGCCGCCCACGCCGGCCGAGGCCAGCTGGGTGAAGGCGATCCAGGCCACGGCCGTCAGGCCCAGGGCGCCGGCATCCAGGCCTTCACCGGACCATACCGACACCGACGACAGGCCCAGGCCGGTGCCCAGAATGAACAGCAGCAGCGACAGCGATGCCGCCGCCATGGCGCCGGCAAATATCGCGGCCCATGAAACGCCGCTGCGTGAGGTATCTACGGTGGCGACCGTGTTGACCACTGGCGCTTCAGCCAGGGGCGCGGATTCGGAATAGGCAATGGACATGGCCGACTTTCTTGGAGTTGAGTGCCCCATTCTTGCCAGTCGCAATAGACGCCGCTGTAGGAGGATTGGAAATGCAGGACTGGCAAACGCAGATGAAAAACGTCATCCTTTGCCAGATGACGATTTTCGAGCGAATGCGCAGGATGGATATGGAAAATGCTGCCTGCAATCGGTAATTCTTGCAGAACATTTTCCAGGGCGGATATTCGGATTATTCAGGTCAGTGCGGCGATGCCTTTTTCCATTGCCGGATATTCATCGCCGCATTGAAGCTGCCCTCCGGAAAATGCTCAGGGCTGGCGCACGTCGGCCACCACCTGCTCGCCAAAATCGGCACGCTGCAGCCAGCCCAGCACCTGGGCTGCCGCCTGCTCGGGCGTGGACAGCTTGCCGCCCTCCTTGAGCTGGGCGAAGTTGCCTGCATCGGGGAAGGCGGCGGTATCCGCGCTGCGCAGCTGCACCTGCATGTCGGTGTCGATGACGCCGGGCGCCAGCGAGCAGATGCGCGCGCCGTGGGGCTTGAGCGCCTCGTCCAGCGCCACGCTGCGGCTGAAATGGTCCATGCCGGCCTTGGCCGCGCAGTAGGAGGCCTGCGAGGCAATGGCGCGCCGGCCCAGGCCCGAAGAAATGTTGAGCACCTTGCGCGGCACGGCCGTCCAGCCCTCGGTGGCGGCCAGGAAGGCGGCCGTCAGCAGCATGGGCGCCTCCAGCCCCACGCGCATGGCCTGGGCAATGTCGGCGGGCTGCAGCTGCGACAGCGGCGCAATCTGCGGAATCACGCCCGCGTTGTTGATCAGGGTGACGCTGGCGTAGCGCGCGGCGTCCAGGCCGGCCAGCCAGTCGCCCAGCCTGCGGGCCGCGGCCTCGGGCTCGCCCAGGTCCACGCTCCACTGCTGCAGCGGCGCGCCCGCCGTGGCGGCCGCCTGGGCCAGGTCTTCGCTGGTGGAGCGCGACAGCGTGACCAGTTCATGGCCGGCATCCAGCAGTTGCCGGGCCATGGCCAGGCCCATGCCGCGCGAGGCGCCGGTAAGAATCGTCAGGGAAAGAAGAGGCGATGCATTGTTCATGCGGGCGATGGTATCGCTTGTGCCCGTGCTGCCGGCCCGGCCGCTGCCTGGGCGGCGACAGGGTCCGATGGCAGCAGCAGCTCGGCGCTGTGCGCCTGCCGGGTGCGCTCCAGCGCCTGCACGATGCGTTCGCAGGCACGCTCGGCCGCCTCGTGAAGGCTGGCGCCCTGCAGCCAGTGGCCGGTGAGCGCGGCACTGAACAGATCGCCCGTTCCCTTGGGCACCGCATCCACCCGCGCGTGGGTGATCACATGCACGTCATCGCGCGTGACCAGGGCCACGCGCATGCGCTGGGCAGGGTCGCCGTCCAGCTCGGGCGATGCGCTGGTCACGGCCACCCACTGCGTGCGGCCGGTCAGCAGGCTGCGCGCGGCCTGGACCACATCGTCCATGCCGCGCACAGGGCGCGCGGTCAGCCGCTCCAGCTCGAAATGGTTGGGCGTCAGCCCGTCGGCCAGCGGCAGCAGGTGGCGCTGGTAGGCCTCGACCATGGCGGGGTCCACATAGATGCCGCTGTCGTGGTCGCCGATCACCGGGTCCACCACCACGCGCAGGCCGGGCCGCTGCGCCAGCAGGCCGGCAACCCAGTCCGCCAGCAGCGTGGCCTGGGCCGGCCCGCCCAGGTAGCCGGCCAGCACGGCCTGCAACTGCCGCAGCCCGCCGCGCGCGCCCAGGTCCTGCAGATAGCCAGCAAACCACTCGGCGGCAATCGCCCCGCCGTGGATGCTGGGATAGTGCGGCGTGTTGCTGAACACCACCGTGGGCACGGCCGCCGCCGCCAGCCCCAGCGCCTGCAGCGTGGGCATGGCCACGTTGTTGCCAACGCGGCCGTAGACGACCTGGGACTGCACGGACACCACGTCGATGGCCAGGGGTTGCAGCATGTCTTGGGGGGCGCAGGCGTTCATGGGCGTGGGGAAGCAATGAGAGGCAGGGACGTGTTTTATAACGCCTGCGCCCAGGCCGCAGACCCCACAATCGGCCGCGCATGACCAGACCACTGTGCGATCTGCGCGTGAAAAGAAAAAGGCCCGCCGAAGGGCGGGCCCGTGGGGCGCCAGGCGCCTGTGCGTTGTCAGGCGCCCAGGTAGGCGCGGCGCACGGCGTCGTTGGTCAGCAGGTTGGCGCCGGTGTCTTCCAGCACCACCTTGCCGGTTTCCAGCACATAGCCGCGGTCGGCGATCTGCAGGGCGCGGTTGGCGTTCTGCTCGACCAGGAAGACCGTGACGCCGGCCGTGCGGATGGTCTGGATGATCTCGAAGATCTGCGCAATGATCAGCGGCGCCAGGCCCAGCGTGGGCTCGTCCAGCAGCAGCAGGCGGGGCTTGCTCATCAGCGCGCGGCCGATGGCCAGCATCTGCTGCTCGCCGCCCGACATGGTGCCGGCGCGCTGGTGGGCGCGCTCACGCAGGCGCGGGAAGAGGCCGAACACATGTTCGATGCCGGCCTCGATCTGCGGCTTGTCCAGGAAGAATCCGCCCATCTTCAGGTTGTCCGTGACCGTGAGGTCCGAGAAGATGCGCCGTCCCTCGGGCGAGACCGCGATGCCCTTGCGCATGATGTGGTGCGAGGGCAGCTGGGTGATGTCCTCGCCCTCGAACGAGATGCGGCCCGAGCTGGCGCGCGGGTTGCCGCACACCGTCATCAGCAGCGAGGTCTTGCCGGCGCCGTTGGAGCCGATCAGCGAGACGATCTCGCCCTGGTTGACGTGCAGGCTCACGCTGTCGACCGCGCAGATGGCGCCGTAGTGGGTGGAGATGTTCTCCAGTTGCAGCATGGCAGGCATCAGGCTTCTCCCAGGTAGGCCTTGATGACCCGTTCATCGTTGCGGATGGCGTCCGGCAGGCCCATGGCGATGGGCTTGCCGTACTCCATGACGAGGATGCGCTCGGACACGCCCATGACCAGGCCCATGTCGTGCTCGATCAGCAGCACGGCAATGCCGTACTGGCGCCGCAGCTGGTCGATCAGGCCCTGCAGGTCCTTCTTCTCCTGCGGGTTCAGGCCGGCGGCGGGTTCGTCGAGCATGAGCACGCGCGGCTTGGTGATCATGCAGCGCGCGATCTCCAGGCGGCGCTGGTGGCCGTAGGCCAGGTTGCCGGCCTCGCGGTTGACGAACTCGCGCAGGCCCATGACGTCCAGCCAGTGCAGGGCGCTCTCGATCTTTTCCTCTTCGCTGCGGCGGTAGCTTGCCGTGTTGAACAGGCCCGACAGCAGGTTGACGCCCGAGCGGCGGTGCTGTGCCACCAGCAGGTTTTCCAGCACCGTCATGGACTTGAACAGCCGCACGTTCTGGAAGGTGCGCACCACGCCGTGGTTGGCCACGTGGTGGCTGCTGCGGCCCTCGATGGCGCTGCCGTCCAGCGTGACGGAGCCGCTGCTGGGCTGGTAGAAACCGCTGATGCAGTTGAACACCGTGGTCTTGCCGGCGCCGTTGGGGCCGATGATGGCAAACACTTCCTGCGGGCGCACGTTGAAGCCCACATGGTCCACGGCCAGCAGGCCGCCGAAGCGCATGCACAGGTCTTTGACTTCTAGCAAATACTCGCTCATTGCCGGCCCTTGCTGCTATCTGTTGTCCCAAAAATCATGGTGTCGGCATGCCTCATGAGCGCACCTCCACATGGTGGCGGCGCATGGGCAGCAGGCCCTGCGGGCGCCAGATCATCATCAGCACCATCACCAGGCCGAAGATCAGCATGCGGTACTCGGAGAACTCGCGCGCCAGCTCGGGCAGCACCGTCAGCAAGATGGCCGCGATGATCACGCCCAGCTGCGAGCCCATGCCGCCCAGCACCACGATGGACAGGATCAGCGCCGATTCGATGAAGGTGAACGATTCGGGGTTGACGATGCCCTGGCGCGCCGCGAAGAAGGCGCCGCCCAGGCCGGCGAACATGGCGCCCAGCGTGAAGGCGGACAGCTTGATCTTCATGGGGTTCAGGCCCAGGGAGCGGCAGGCGATCTCGTCCTCGCGCAGCGCCTCCCAGGCGCGACCTATGGGCATGCGCACCAGGCGGTTGGAGATGCACAGCGTGATCACGGCCAGCAGCAGCGCCATCAGGTACAGGAAGATCACCATGTGCAGCGAGCTGAACTCCAGCCCCAGGAACTGGTGGAAGGTCGTGCCGCCCTCGGTGGAGGGATTGCGCGTCATCTCCAGGCCCAGCACCGTGGGCTTGGGGATGCTGGAGATGCCGTCCGGCCCGCCCGTGATGCTGGTCAGGTTGACCAGCATCAGGCGGATGATTTCGCCGAAGCCCAGCGTCACGATGGCCAGGTAGTCACCGCGCAGCCGCAGCACCGGAAAGCCGAGCACGAAGCCGAACATCGCGGCAGCGGCGCCGGCCAGCGGCAGCGCTTCCCAGAAGGACCAGCCGGCCCAGTGGAACAGCAGCGCATAGGTGTAGGCGCCCACGGCGTAGAAGCCCACGAAGCCCAGGTCCAGCAGGCCGGCAAAGCCCACGACGATGTTCAGGCCCAGACCCAGCATCACGTAGATCATGGCCAGCGTGGCGATGTCCACCGCGTTGCGGCCCGCGAAGAAGGGCCAGGACACGGCGATCAGCAGGGCGGCCAGGATCAGGCCGTTGCGGTGGCTGGGGCGTGCGTGTGGCAGCGAGGGCAGCGAGACCTTGGGCATCTTCGCCGCGATCAGCGGGCGCAGCAGCTGCACCAGGAAGACCAGGGCGCAGGCCCAGGCCACCACCGTCCAGTCGGGGTTGATGATGGTGCGGGTGCCGGCGCGCTCCAGGTGCAGGCCGAAGATGGGCGTGACGACCACGGCCGTCATCACCGTGGCGATCAGGGCGTCGCGCAGGTTCAAGGTGGGTTTGGCTTTCATCAGACCTTCTCCACTTCAGGCTTGCCCAGCAGGCCCGTGGGGCGGAACAGCAGGATCAGCACCAGCAGGCCGAAGGCCACGATGTCCTTGTACTCGGACGAGATGTAGGCTGCCGCAAAGGTCTCGGCCACGCCCAGCAGCACGCCGCCCAGCATGGCGCCGGGAATGGAGCCGATGCCGCCCAGCACCGCCGCCGTGAAGGCCTTGATGCCGGCCAGAAAGCCGATGAACGGGTTGAGCTTGCCCACGGCCAGCGCGATCAGCACGCCGCCCACGGCCGCCAGCATGGCGCCCAGCACGAAGGTGAACGAGATCACGCGGTTGGTGTCGATGCCCAGCAGGCTGGCCATGTGCATGTCCTGGGCGCAGGCGCGCGAGGCGCGGCCCATGCGGGAATGGCGGATGTACAGCGTCAGCAGCACCATGAGCACGATGGCGACCACGATGATCAGGATGCGCGAGTAGGGCACATAGATCTCGAAGCCACCTTCGGCGCCGAAACGCAGCGCGCCCGGCAGCAGCGAGGGCACGGCCATGTCGCGCGCGCCCTGGCCCAGGGCCACCCAGTTCTGCAGGAAGATGGACATGCCGATGGCCGAGATCAGGGCCACCAGGCGCGGGCTGCGGCGCAGCGGCTTGTAGGCCACCTGTTCCACCACCAGGCCGTAGACGCCGGTGACGAAGACCGACACCACTAGCATCAGGCCGATGATGGCCCACACGGGCAGGCCGCTTGTCGTGCCGATGGCCGACAGCGTGACCAGGCCGATGTAGGCGCCGATCATGTAGATGTCGCCGTGGGCGAAGTTGATCATCCCGATGATGCCGTAGACCATTGTGTAGCCGATGGCGATCAGGGCATAGATGGCGCCCAGGGACAGTCCGTTGAACAGCTGCTGTATCAGCTGAGGTAAGAGTTCTGACATGGTGTAATGCCGCCCCAAAACAGGAAAAGGCCTAAAAGGCCAGGATGCAGACAACCGGGACACGCGCAAGCGTGCCCCGGCCAGTCAACGAGGGGGATTACTTGGCAGCGACCGACTTGCTGCCGTCCTTGTGCCATTCGAACACCTGGAAGTCGAAGGACTTCAGGTCGCCCTGCTTGTTCCAGCCCACCGAGCCCAGAACGGTCTCGAAGTTGGACTTGTGCAGGTGGTCAGCCACCTTGGCGGGGCTGTCGCCCACGGCCTTGATGCTGTCCAGCAGCACTTGCGTGGCGGCAAATGCGGTCAGCTGGAAGGCGCCCGAGGGATTGCGCTTCTTGTCCTTGAAGGCCTTGACCACGGCGGCGTTCTTGGGGTTGGCCGAGAAGTCTGCGGGCAGGGTCACCAGCATGCCTTCGACGGCGTTGCCGGCGATGGCATTGACTTCGGGGTTGCCCACGCCTTCGGGGCCCATCATGCGGACCTTCAGGCCCTGCTCGGAAGCCTGGCGCAGCAGCAGGCCCATTTCAGGGTGGTAGCCACCGTAGTAGACGAAGTCCACACCGGCGCTCTTGAGCTTGGTGATGACGGCGGAGTAGTCGCTGTCGCCGGCGTTGATGCCTTCGAACAGGGCCACTTCCACGCCGGCCTTCTTCAGGTCGTCACGCACGGAGGAGGCAATGCCCTGGCCATACGACTGCTTGTCGTGCAGCACGGCAACCTTCTTGGGCTTGGCCTTGTCCAGGATGAACTTGGCGGCGGCCGGGCCCTGCTGGTCATCGCGGCCGATGGTGCGGAAGATGAAGTGGTAGTTCTTGCCGTCGGTCAGCGCCGGGGAAGTGGCCGAGGGGGTCACGACGACCACGCCTTCGTTGTTGTAGATCGGGGCGGCGGCAATCGATGCGCCCGAGCAGACGGGGCCGATCACGTAGCCGATCTTGGCGTTGACCACGCGGTTGGCGGCCACGGGGCCTTGCTTGGGTTCGCAGGCGTCATCGACGGACACCAGCTCGATCTTCTTGCCATTGACGCCGCCAGCCGCATTGGCCATTTCCACGGCGGTGTTCACGCCTTCCTTGACCATGTCGCCGTACTGCGTCAGCGGGCCGGTGGTGGGAACCACCATGGCGATCTTGATTTGCGCATGCGCTGTGGAGAACAAGGCGGCACCAGCCAAACCCAGGGCGGCGACGACGGTGTGCATGCGGAACGGAATGCTCATGAGTACTTCCTTCAACTTTGGGTAAAGCGTTCTGAAAAACGCGGTGGCTCCTGTAGGGGCGATCCGCGCAAAGAAGCACAGATTAATCTCCTGGTTACCAATGGCAACAGGGTATCCCGGGGCTGGCGCGCATGCAGGCTTTTCGCTAAGGGCTGGATGCCATCGCAGGCCGCTTGTCAACGCCGGTTTTGGGCGACGAAAACGCCTGATGCCGACGGTGCACCCGGACGGTGCTGCATGAAACCAATATGACCGACTGCAAGAAGGGGAAACACGTACACGGAATGTTGCATTGCAGCAACGCACCAGAGGGCGCCGGTTTGCGTGTTTCTGCGGTGGATCAAAACGGCACGGCGGATTCGAAACGCAGCGTTTGGCCCGACAGGGGATGGGCCAGCTCCAGCTGGTGCGCATGCAGCAGCAGGCGCGGCGACAGGGCCTGCACGGCGGCATCGGCGTAGAGCGCATCGCCCAGGATGGGATGGCCCAGCGCCGCCATGTGCACGCGCAACTGGTGGGTGCGGCCCGTCACGGGCTGCAACTGCACCCGCGTGGTGGGTGTGCCCTGGCCTTCGGTGGCTGCGGGCATGGCGCGCCACAGAGTCTGGCTGGGCTTGCCCTGCAGGGCGTCGATGATGCGCAGGGGGCGCCGCTCCCAGTCGGCGGCTATCGGCAGGTCGATGCTTTGCCAGGCGTCGGCCTGCTGCGCGGCAGGGCGGCCGGCGACCACGGCCACATAGCGCTTGTGCACGCGGCGCTGCGCAAAGGCTTCGCTCAGGAGGCGCTGGCTGGCCAGGCTGCGCGCCATGACCACCAGGCCCGAGGTGGCCTGGTCCAGCCGGTGCACGACCAGCGCATCGGGCCAGCGCTGCAAGGCGCGGCCGCTCAGGCAGTCCTGCTTGTCGGGACCGCGCCCGGGCACGCACAGCAGGCCGGAGGGCTTGTCCAGCACCAGCAGCTCGGCGTCCTCGTACAGGCAGGAGACACCTGCATTGGTATCTGCATCTGCATCGGCATCGGCAGCAGTACCAGCACCGATGCACTCCTGCGGCGTTTCAGTGTTCAAGCCGCTCACCGTTCATTGAGGAGCCTGTGCACGGTGGCGCACAGCTCCTCCACGTCATTGGGCTTGTGCACCAGGGCCCTGGCGCCAGCGGCCATGGCGGCCTGCTCGATCTCGGCGGTGATGTAGCCCGAGGCCAGGGCGATGGGCAGCAGGGGCTGGATGGACAGCGCCTCGTACACCAGGTCGATGCCGCTGTAGCCGGGCATGTTGTAGTCGGTGACCAGCAGGTCGTAGTCCTGGGGGGCGGCGCGCAGCGCCTCGGTGGCCTCGTGCGGATCGGTGAAGCCGCTGACCTGGTAGCCACGACGGCGCAGCAGGCGCTGCACGAGGAAGACCAGGGCCTGGTCGTCGTCCACGTACATCACATGCTGCTGTGCGGCCTGCGGGTCGGGCAGCAGGGCGAACTGCGGGCCGGTCGGGGTTTCTGCGGCTGCCAGCGGCTCCGGCAGGCTGGGCGGCGTTTCGGCTGCGGGCGCCTGGGGTGGTGCGTGCTCGGCGGGCGCCAGGGCGTCGGCCGGGGGAAAGTACAGCGTGAAGCGGCTGCCTTGCCCTGGAATGCTGTACACGTCCACGGCGCCGCCGTGGTTGCGCATGACGCCGTGCACCACGGGCAGGCCCAGGCCCGTTCCCTGGCCCACGGGCTTGGTGGTGAAGAAGGGCTCGAAGATGCGCTGCAGCGTGCGCGCATCCATGCCGGGGCCGTTGTCCTGCACCGACAGCGCCACGTAGCTGACGGGCGGCAGGCCCAGGCGCTCGCACAGGCGCTGGTCGGGGCGCACCAGGTCGGCGTCCATCTGGATCAGGCCGCGCCGCTCACCCAGGGCGTGCATGGCGTTGGTGCACAGGTTGAACAGGGCCTGCTCCACCTGCATGGCGTCGGCCAGCATGGGGGGCAGCTGCGGCGGCACATGCACCTGCAGCTCCACGGCGGGCGGCAGGGTCACGCGCAGCAGCCGCGCCGTGTCGCCCATGACTTCGCGCGCCTGCACGGGCTTGCGCTGTGGCGGCTCGTTGCGGCTGAAGGTCAGGATCTGGCGCACCAGGTCGCGCGCGCGGCGGCCGGCCTTTTCGATCTCCTGCAGGCTTTCGATGGCCGCGGCATTGCCGCCGCAGTCGGCCTTGGCCAGCTCCACGTTGCCCAGGATGGCGCCCACGATGTTGTTGAAGTCGTGCGCAATGCCTCCGGCCATGGTGCCCAGGGCCTGCATCTTGTGCGATTCGCGCAGCTGGTCTTCCAGTTCGTTGCGCTGGGCCTCGGCCTTCTTGCGGCTGGTGAGGTCGCGCGCGAACACGGTGGTGGTCTCGCCGCCGCTGTGGTGCTCGAAGGAGACACTGACCTCGACCGGAATCTCGCGGCCGCTGGCCGTGCGCGCCGTCATCTCGCCCAGCACGGCCTGCGTGGTCAGCGGTGCAAAGGACAGGGCCTGTGCCGCATCGGGCAGGAAACGCTCCAGCGGGCTGCCCAGCGCGTCGTGCGGCGGGCACAGGAACAGGGCGGCTGCCGTGGGATTGAAGACGGTGATGCGCTGGTCCGAGTCCAGGCAGATGATGGCGTCCAGCGCCGAGTTGATGACCGATTCCAGCCGCCGCTCGCTCAGGAACAGCTGGTGGTTGCGCTGCTGCAGCGCCAGGCGCTCGGCCAGCAGCGGGCCCTGGTCCACCACGGCGCACAGGTACTGGGCAATGGGCGGGCCGCTTTGCTGGGGGATGGCGATGCAGGCCACGTGCAGGTCGGCGCGCAGCTGGTGCTGCTCGGTGATCTCGAAGCAGACCTCGTGGGCCTCGGTGCGGCCCAGCTCGCGTGCGGCGGAGAAGGTCTCGCGCACGCGCTCGGCGTCGTCCGGGTGCACGAAGGGCGCGAAATTGACCAGCAGCCGGTCATGCTCGGAGGGCTGGAAGGCGCTGTGCGCCATGGCGTTGGCCTGCACCACCATGTCGTGCTCGTCCACCACCAGCAGGGGCAGGGGAATGCTGGCGAACAGGGCCTCGAAGCGCTCGGAGGCGCTTTCGGCCACGGCCTGGCTGTAGTCCAGCACGCGGTTCTGGATTTCCAGTTCGCGCTGGTAGTTGCGCAGCTCGGCCACCAGGGCCTGCAGCGGGTCGTCTTCGGGCTGGAAGAGGGGGAAGCGTTCGACGGGGGGCAGGTCGGCGCCGGGCGCCAGCAGCGCATGCAGGGGCAGGTGCTCGTCGTCGCGAGGCGGATCGGAATGGTCTGGGCTGCTCATCGCGGGCTGGCGCTGGGGAAAGCGGCACATGCCGCACAAATCCTGGTGGCCCGCGCCCGGCGTCCGGCAGATTACCGGAGCCCGGCGCGGGCAGGGCCGCAGTGTACGCGCGCCAGGCGGGGCGCCACAAGCGCCCCTTTCGGTGGCAGGTGCTTCAGCTCAGGTAAGCGTCCACGGGGATGCAGCTGCAGTACAGGTTGCGGTCGCCGTAGACGTTGTCCACGCGGCCCACCGGGCACCAGTACTTGGACTGGCGCAGGGCGGCCACCGGGTAGGCAGCGGCCTCGCGGCTGTAGGGGTGGGCCCATTCCGAGGCCAGCAGCGTCTCGGCCGTGTGCGGCGCGTTCTTGAGCGGGTTGTCGTCCTGGGGCAGGCGGCCCTGCTCGATGGCGCGGATTTCCTCGCGGATGGCGATCATCGCGTCCACGAAGCGGTCCAGCTCGTACAGGCTTTCGCTTTCGGTGGGCTCCACCATCAGCGTGTTGGGCACGGGGAAGGACAGCGTGGGCGCATGGAAGCCGTAGTCGATCAGGCGCTTGGCCACGTCCTCGGCCATGACGCCCGTGCTTTCCTTGAACTGGCGCAGGTCCAGGATGCACTCGTGCGCCACATGGCCGTGCTCGCCCGCGTACAGCGTCGGGTAGTGGTCGCGCAGCCGGGCGCTGATGTAGTTGGCGCTGAGGATGGCGGTCTCGGTGGCCAGGGTCAGGCCCTGGGCGCCCATCATGCGGATGTACATCCAGCTGATGGGCAGCACGGCCGCATTGCCCAGCGGTGCGGCACTGATCGCACCCGTGCCGCCCGCAAGGCCCGCCGTGGCATGGCCGGGCAGGAACGGAACGAGGTCCTCGACCACGCAGACGGGGCCCACGCCTGGGCCGCCGCCGCCGTGCGGAATGCAGAAGGTCTTGTGCAGGTTCAGATGGCTGACATCGCCGCCGAAGCTGCCCGGCGCGGCCAGGCCCACCAGGGCGTTCATGTTGGCGCCGTCCACGTAGACGCGCCCGCCGTGGTCATGCACCAGCTTGCACAGCTCCTTGACCTGGGTCTCGAACACGCCGTGCGTGCTGGGGTAGGTGATCATGATGCAGGCCAGGTTGGCACTGTGCTGCTCGCACTTGGCCGCCAGGTCCGCCATGTCGACGTTGCCGTTGGCATCGCAGGCGGTGACCACCACCTGCATGCCCACCATCTGCGCGCTGGCGGGGTTGGTGCCGTGGGCGCTGCTGGGAATCAGGCAGACGTTGCGGTGCGACTGGCCCCGGCTCGCATGCCAGCCCTTGATGGCCAGCAGGCCCGCGTACTCGCCCTGGCTGCCGGCATTGGGCTGCAGGCTGATGCCGGCGTAGCCCGTGGCCTGGCACAGCCAGTCGCGCAGCTGCTTGTCCAGTTCCGCATAGCCTTGCTGCTGGTCGGCCGGGGCAAAGGGGTGCACCTGGGCGAACTCGGGCCAGGTGATGGGAATCATCTCGCTGGTGGCGTTGAGCTTCATGGTGCAGGAGCCCAGCGGGATCATGCTGCGGTCCAGCGCCAGGTCCTTGTCCGACAGCTGGCGGATGTAGCGCAGCATGGCGGTCTCGGAGCGGTGGGTGTTGAACACCGGGTGCGTGAGGAAATCGCTGCTGCGGCGCAGGCCGTCAGGGATCAGCGGCTCCACGCCCTTTTCGAAGGCGGCGAAGCTGGGCAGGGCCTGGCCGTCCCGGGCGAAGATCTTCCACAGCAGCTCGACATCGGCGCGCGTGGTGGTCTCGTCCAGCGAGATGCACAGGTATTCCTTGAAATACACGCGCAGGTTGGCGCCCAGGGACACGGCACGCTCCACGATGGCCTGGGTGGCCGCACCCGTGTGCAGGCTCAGCGTGTCGAAGCTGGGCACCTCGCGCAGCGGCGCGCCCAGCTCGGCCAGGCCGCGCGCCAGGATGGCCGTGTACGAGGCCACGCGGCGGGCGATGCGCTCCAGGCCCTCGGGACCGTGGTAAACGGCGTACATGCTGGCCACGACGGCGGGCAGCACCTGGGCCGTGCAGATGTTGGAGGTGGCCTTTTCGCGGCGGATGTGTTGCTCGCGCGTCTGCAGTGCCAGGCGGTAGGCGGGCTTGCCATGCACGTCCACGCTCACGCCGACCAGGCGGCCGGGCAGGGAGCGCTTGAACTCGTCGCGGCAGGCCATGAAGGCAGCGTGCGGGCCGCCCGCGCCCATGGGCATGCCAAAGCGCTGGGTGGTGCCCACCACGATGTCGGCACCCCATTCGCCGGGCGGCGTGATCAGGGTCAGCGCCAGCAGGTCGGTGGCCACGATGAAGGCGGCCTGCTTGCAATGGGCCTTGTCCACGTCGGCGCGCAGATCGTCGATGCGGCCGCTTGTGGCGGGGTACTGGGCCAGCACGGCGAAGTAGTCGCCCTCCATCAGCTGGTTCCATTCTTCCAGCGAGTTGGCCAGCAGCACCTCGATGCCCAGCGGCGCGGCGCGCGTCTGGATGACTTCGATGGTCTGCGGGTGGGCATCGCCGGCCACCACGAAACGGTTGCTCTTGTTCTTGACGGAGCGCTTGGCCAGCGTCATGGCCTCGGCGGCCGCCGTGGCCTCGTCCAGCATGGAGGCGTTGGCAATCGGCATGGCCGTCAGGTCGCAGACCATGGTCTGGAAGTTGACCAGGGCCTCCATGCGGCCTTGCGAGATCTCGGCCTGGTAGGGCGTGTAGGCCGTGTACCAGGCGGGGTTCTCCAGAATGTTGCGCAGGATGACGCCGGGCGTGTGCGTGCCGTAGTAGCCCTGGCCGATGAAGCTTTTGAGCAGCTGGTTGCGGCCTGCCAGCGCCTTGAGCTCGGCCAGCGCCTGTGCCTCGGTGGCCGCTGGCGGCAGCGCCATGGGCTGGTGGCGCCGGATGGAGGGCGGGACGATGGCGTCGATCAGCGCATCGCGCGATGCCGCGCCAATGGCGCTGAGCATGTGGGCCTCGTCTTCGGGCGCAATGCCGATATGGCGGGCCACGAATTCGGTGGCGTTCTCGAGGGCGGCAAGGGGCTGGGTGGAGGACATCAGCATGGAGGGACCTGTCTCAAAAGCTGAAAAGCGCCAGGGCGGGCCCTGGCGCCCGTCCTGGCCGGAAAGTGGCGTCAGTTGCTCTGTGCGAAGGCCGTGTAGGCGGCTTCGTCGAGCAGCGCGGCCAGCTGGCCTGCGTCGCTGAGCTTGACCTTGAAGAACCAGCCTTCGCCCAGCGGGTCGCTGTTGGCCAGGGAGGGGTCGTCGCGCAGGGCTTCGTTGACTTCGACGATCTCGCCGCTGACGGGCATGTAGACATCGGCGGCGGCCTTGACGGACTCGACCACGCCGGCCACATCGCCCTGGTTGAAGCTGGTGCCCACGGCGGGCAGATCGACGAACACCACGTCGCCCAGCGCATCCTGCGCGTGGAGGGTGATGCCGACGATGGCCGCGTCAGGGTTGGCGGCGTTGATCCATTCGTGGTCCTTGGAATACTGGATGCTCATGGCTTGCTCCGATAGAAACTGAAAAAGAAACCTGTGAAAGGCGGTTTGAGAAAGGTCAGTGCGCACTGTAGCGGCATGCGATGGCAGGAAAAACGAATCCGCCGAACTCGATCCACGCCAAGCGCGCAGGCTGTCCTCAACCGCGGTGATAGCGGGGCGCCAAGAAGGGCGTGGCCTGCACCTGCATGGGCACGGCCTTGCCGCGCACCATGGCCTGCAGCGTGGTGCCGATGGCGGCGCTGCCCGGCTCCACATAGGCCAGTGCCACGGGCTGGTTCAGCGTGGGCGACAGCAGGCCGCTGGTGACCTGGCCGACCTTGCGGCCGCTGGCATCCAGCAGCTCCGTGCCTTCGCGCACGGGTACGCGCTCCAGGGCCACCAGGCCCACGCGCTTGCGCGTGAGCAGCTCGGGCGACTGCAGCTGGGCCAGCACGGTGGCCGCGCCGGGAAAGCCGCCTTCGCGCTCGCCACCAATGCGGCGGACCTTCTGCACGGCCCAGTTCAGGGCGGCCTCGGCCGGGGTGGTGGTCGTGTCCAGATCGTTGCCGTACAGGCACAGGCCGGCTTCCAGGCGCAGCGAATTGCGCGCGCCCAGGCCCACGGGCCTGACTTCGGGCTGGGCCAGCAGGGCACGGGCAAAGGCTTCGGCGTGGCTGGCGGGCAAGGAGATCTCGAAGCCGTCCTCGCCGGTATAGCCGCTGCGCGTGATGTACAGCTCGGCGCCTTCCCAGTCGAAGTAGCCGCCCGTCATGAACACCAGCCCGGCCGTGTCGGGCAGCAGGCGCTCCATGGCGGCTGCTGCCTGCGGGCCCTGCAGCGCCAGCAGGCCCCGGTCGAACTGGGGCTCGATTTCACAGCGCTGGCCGATGCGGGCTTCTATGTGCGCCAGGTCTTCGTGCTTGCAGGCGCCGTTGACGATCAGGAACAGGTCTTCCTCGCGGCGAACGAACATCAGGTCGTCCAGAATGCCGCCCGCGTCGTTGAGCAGCAGGCCGTAGCGCTGGCGGTGTTCGCCCAGGCCCAGCACGTCCATGGGCAGCAGCGATTCCAGCGCCGCGCCGGCATCCGGGCCGCGCAGGCTGATCTGGCCCATGTGCGAGACATCGAACAGGCCTGCCGCCTCGCGGGTGTGCAGGTGCTCGGCCATCAGCCCCTGCGGGTATTGCACGGGCATGGAGTAGCCGGCAAACGGCACCATGCGCGCGCCCAGTTCCTGGTGCAGGTCGAACAGCGGGGTCTTGAGCAGATCGGTGGTGGAGGCAGCGGTCAAGGAGGGACTCTCTTTTCGGCAAGGGGCAAGGCACAACGCCATCCCGGAATCCCGGGATGTCCTGCCCTGCTGTCCGCTTTACCTGAGAGATTCACCCGCACCTTCCATGCGTGGGGCTTGCTCCTTCGGTGGATGGGGCACACCGCCGTGCCCTGCATCTCTCTCCAGCTAGGAACGCCTGCGGCCGTGGCGGCAGGCGGTGCCAGTCCTTTTGCCTGAGCGTTCGGGACGAACCCTGCGCCTTCGGCGGTGCCGCTGCCTGTGACCATTGCGGCCGGGCGGGCACTCTCTCCTGACCGGCGCATTCTAGCTGCGGCCAGGGTCGCGCGGCTTCGGGATTTCCGCGGGCCGGCCGCAACTCCATGCGCTTGCCTGCATGGATGCATTTGCAAATCGCATAACTGTCTAAAAAATCTCCTACATTGAGATGCATCGATATATGAAATCTCGTGAGCGAGAAGGAAGAAGCGCACATGCAGCAGACGCTGGGAGACACATTGGCCTGGCCGGCACGTTACCTGCCGAACAAGGAAGCCCTGGTCGCTTGGGAGGGCGGCGAGCGCCGCGCCTGGACCTACGCCCAGCTCGATGCCGAAGTCAACCGCCACGCCCACGGCCTGGCCGAGCTGGGCATAGGCCATGGCGACGTGGTCGCGGCCTTTCTCTACAACACGCCGGCCTTTGTCTTCACCATGCTGGCGGCCGCGCGCCTGGGCGCCATCTTCAACCCCATCAACTACCGGCTGGCGGCGCAGGAGCTGGCCTTCATCCTCAAGGACGGCGCAGCGCGCGCCCTGGTGTTCGAGCACGAGGGCGGCGAGGTGGCCGCACGCGCCCAGGCCCTGCTCAAGGCCGAAGGCGGGGGTGGCACTGGCGCAGGCACCGAGCACTGGATCTTTGCCGACGATGCCCCGGCCGACCCGCTGCCGATCTGGGCCACGCAGCGCCTGTCCGCCCTGGCCAGGGGCCGCAGCAGCGCGCCGCCCCATGCCCATGTGCGCGAGAGCGACCCCTGCATCCTCATGTACACCAGCGGCACCACGGGCCGGCCCAAGGGCGTGCTGCATACGCACCGCAGCAAGCTGGCGCACAACGCCCTCATGCACCAGACCATGCAGTTCACGCGCGACGACGTGGGCCTGGCCATGGCGCCGCTCAACCACACGGCCGAGCTGCACACCAGCTTTTTGCCGCGCCTGCAGGCCGGTGCCACCCAGGTGCTGCTGCGCCGCTTTGACGTGACCGAGGCCTGGCGCCTGATCCGCGAAGAGCGCGTGAGCTTCTTCTTCGCGGCGCCCACCATGGTCACCATGCTGCTGGCCGACCCCATTGCCTCGCCTGAGCAGGCGCCCGCGCTGCGGCTGGTGGAGTACGGCGGCGCCTCCATGGCGCCGCACCTGATCCGCGAATGGACGCGCAAGGTCGGCAGCGACCTGGTCCAGGTCTACGGCACCACCGAGATGGGGCCCTGCATGTCCATCCTCCTGCCGCGCGAGCAACTCTCGCACGCGGGCTCGGCGGGACTGCCCTCCATGGGCCATGACCTCATCGTGGCCCGCCTGCGCGAAGACAACGCCCCCACCGATCCGGCCGAGGCCTGCCTGCCAGGCGAGGTGGGCGAAATCCTGGTGCGCGGCCCCTGCATGATGGCCGGCTACCTCAACCGCTCCGACGCCAACACCCGCGCCCTGGCGCACGGCTGGTACCACACGGGCGACCTGGGCCACATCGACGACGACGGCTACCTCTGGATCCGCGACCGCATCGACTACATGATCAATTCGGGTGCCGAGAACGTCTATCCGCGCGAAGTGGAAGACGCGCTGGTCGAGCATGCCGACGTGCTCGAAGTCGCCGTCATCGGCGAGGCCGACGAGCGCTGGGGCCAGATCGTCGCCGCCCACGTGGTCGCCAAGCCTGGTGCCACGCCCACGGCCGAGGCGCTGGACGCCTTCCTGGTCCACGGCGACCGCCTGGCTGCCTACAAGCGCCCGCGCCGCTACCACTTCCGCCAGGCCCTGCCCAAGACGGCCAGCGGGAAGATACAGAAGCAGTTGCTGCGGGTGGTGGACTGAGAAGGCTTCGATCCAGCATGCTGACTGCATGACGATGCGCGGTCCGGCCCTACCCCTTCATCGGACTCATCCGAAAGCAGCCTTTCCTTAGGAAATTTTGAATTGAAGCGGTTACTTTGCATTACATTTGCTTCCTTCAAATAATCTTCGGGGAGAGAGAGAAATGATCGCGTCTTACGTTCGCGCCTTGGCAATCTGCGCGGTGACGGTTCTGGCTACGGGATGTGCCCAACTGAAAGCTCCGCCTTACGGGGCAGACTACGCAGCGCTGGAGCAATTGAAGGCGGCCAAGCCGGGATCCGCCAATGTTCTGAAGGTGGAGCCGACAGATCCTGCTGCTCCGGTCAACAACCTCTCCTTGCGTGGAACGCCTCTTAATTCGGCGAGCGGCACCTTTTCCAAGTATCTGGAAGAGGCGCTGGTTCAGGACTTGAAGGAGATCTCCGCCTACGATCCCCAGTCGCACACCCAGATTGACGCGAAGATTCTTGCCAACGATATCGATATTCGCGGTTTCAGCACGGGCTCGGGTGTGATGGAGATTGAGCTTCGGGTCTTGCGCAGCGGAGAGCAGCGGCTCAAGAAGACCTACAAGGCAGAGACTAGCTTCGAGTCCAGCTTCATGGGCGCTGTAGCCATTCCTGCAGGACAGGCTGCCTATCCTCAGCTTGTTCGGGAATTGCTGCGCAAGGTGTACGCCGATCCTCAATTCCTTGCCGCGTTGGCTCCCTGACGGCTTCACAGTGAGTCGCCGAGGATAAAACCATGCGCTTTTTTTCCGCAATCATTCGAGCGGTTCTGGCATCCGTCACTTTGGCAACGTTGGTGGGATGTGCCCATCCCATCAACATCGGTGGCGATACACGACCTGAGCGTATCGAGTCGGAGTTGATCCAGAAGAAGGTTGCCTACGCCATCAGCGAGACTCAGCGAAATACCGCCTTCGTTTCACCTGCGGGAGGGGGGGACAGTGTTAGATACTTCCCTTATCGCGACCTCGAAAAAACAATTCGGGACGCATTGCGCTCTGTTTACCAGGATGTGACGCTGATTGCAGCGCCAAGCGATACGCAGGCCGTAGAGGCGGCCCGTGCGGCCTTGATTTTCATCCCCGAGATCAAAACCGATTCGGGATCGCCATCGGCGCTTACGTGGCCCCCGACCTACTTCGTCACAGAGATCGCGTGTGTGGTCACTGATGCCAACGGCAACGAAATTGGAAGAGTGAAGGCTTCTGCGCGGGGCGAAGCGGAGTTCAGCGAGTTTCTGGATGACTTCGGCTTGGCCGCCAAGCGTGCAGCCACGCAAGTAGCTCAGCAGTTGAGCAGTGAAATTCGCAAGAACGAAAAGCTGCGTTAAGGCGGCCGCGGCTGTTCGAGGCCACGGGGCTGCCTTCAAGCTTTCGCTCCAATGCCAGCCTGTCCACATGCAGGCTGGCATTTTTCATGGCCGGTTCGGTGCCGGTAGAAGTCGGCTCAGACATCAGCGACTACTGTACGGTACGACAACTCCTGGCTACCGCCTGCCGCAGCCACCGATGCATGGCATCCCCCTGCTTGCGCACATGCCAGGCCTGCTGGTAGGCGAACTCGGGCAGTTCCAGCGGAGGAGCGAAACGGCGCAGCGTTTTGTGGCGGCGCAGGTCGCCAATGGCGCGGCTGCCCACGGTCAGCACGAGGTCGGTGCCTGCCAGCACCTCCAGCGCCGCGCTCCAGTGGGGCAGGGCCAGCACCACGCGGCGGCTCAGGCCTTGGGCGGCCAGCGCCTTCTCGATTTCTTCGCTGGCGTCGGGCCGCATGGCCAGCATGACGTGCGGGCGCTGCAGCCAGTCCTGCAGTGACAGCCCGCCGCGTGCAGGCAGCACGGCCTGGTCGGCCACGCTCACGAACTGTTCCTGGAACAGATCCTGCACCTCGATGCCTTCGGGCAGGTCGGGTGCGTCGGGGAAGGGCCCCAGGGCCAGGTCCAGTTCGCCATCGGCCAGCTGGGCCAGCATCACCTCGCGCGTGGACTGGCTGATGGCCAGGTCCAGCCCGGGTGCGTGCTGGCGCAGATGCCGCATCAGCGGCGGCAGCACGATGCGCGATGCGTAGTCCGACAGCGCCAGCCGCAGCCGTCCGCGTGCGTGGGCCGGGTCGAACTCCGCCTGTGCCAGCAAGCCGTTGAGGCTGCCCAGCGCATCCGCCAGCGGTTGCACCAGGCCTTGCGCGCGTGCCGTCAGCGCCATGCGGCCACCGCGCCGCACCAGCAACGGGTCGCCCAGATGCTCGCGCAGCTGCGCCAGCGAATGGCTCATGGCCGGCTGGCTCTTGTGCAGGCGCAGGGCCGCGCGCGTCACATGTTTTTCGGCCAGCAGGGCGTGCAGGGCCAGCAGCAGGTTGAGGTCGATCCGGCGCAGTTCATCCATGCCATGAATATAGACCGTGCACACAAACGATTTCCATCAACAAGCTGGATGCGAGAGCATGCAGGCATCGATTGACAGAAGAAGAAAGGTCTTGCTGCATGACAGGTAAAAGCACATTCACCGCCCTTGCTCCCGTGGCCCTGGCGCTGCTGGCGGGGGCCATCCTGCCATTCCAGGCCGCCAGCAATGCCCTGGTGGGCCGCCTGCTGGGCCACCCGCTGTGGGGCGCGCTGGTCTCGCTGGCCGTGAGCGTCATGGTCGTGGTGCCTGCACTGTGGGTGCTGCGCGCGCCCGCTCCGGCCATGGCCCAGGCGGCAGCGGGGCCATGGTGGCTATGGATAGGCGGTGTGCTGGGGGCCATCTATGTGGCCAGCGCGGCCGCCGTCACGCCCAGGCTGGGTGCAGGCGGCTTCCTCGTTTGCGTGGTGGCGGGGCAGATCGTGGTCTCGGTGCTGGTGGACCACTTCGGCCTGATGGGCCTGGGCGCACGGCCGGTCAATGCGACGCGCCTGGCCGGCGTGGCCTTGATCCTGGGTGGCGTGCTGCTGGTGGTGCAGGGCGGGACGGCCCGTGCAGCGGCGGCCCCATGAGCGCCGCGAGCACGCCCTGCTTCAGCGGTGAAGGCCCCGGCCTTGCCCGCGTCAGGCGGGCATGCCCGGCGGCACGGCGGCCGGCCTTGCCGCTGGCGGACGTTCCTGGCGGGCATCTGCCGTGCCGGGCAGGAGCCGGCCCAGCCGGATGACAAAGCAGGCCCCGCCTCCGGCAGCCGGCTGGAAGAACGCGTCGCCTGCGTGCAGCCTGGCAATGCGCCTGACCACGGACAGGCCCAGGCCATGCCCGTTGACGTGCCGGGTGGCGCTTGCGCGTTCATAGGGCTCGAAAACCTGTCCTGCCGCTTCGGGCGCAAGGCCCGGTCCCTGGTCGCTGACGGAAATCAGCAGGTCACCGGACGCATCGCAGCGGGCGGCCAGTGTGATGTCGCCCGCCTTGGCATATTTGATGGCGTTGCCGACAAGGTTGGAGATGGCGATGCGCACCAGGACAGGGTCGCATTGCCATTGCTGCGGGCCGTGTTCCAGATCCAGTTTCAGGCGATGCCGCCGGGACCAGCCGACGAGCTCTGCAGACTCCTCCAGGAGTTCATCCAATGGCGTCTGCTCCAGTTGCAGCCGGAACGCGCCCGCGTCCAGCCGGTCGTTGATCAGGCAGGTGTCCACCAGGGTCATCAGCCGGCGCGAAGCCCTGCGTATCTGCGACGCCTGCTCGATGAGGGAATCCGCGTCTGTCGTCGGGAACGTCTGCAGCTCGGTCGCGGCGCCGTCCACGATGGTGAGCGGGGTGCGGAACTCGTGGTTGATCATGTTGAAGAACTGGCGCTGCTCCAGCCGCATCTCGCGCTCGCTGTGCAAGGCGGTCTGCAAGGCCTGCTGGGCCGTTTGCAGTTGTGCGGTGCGCTGCAGGACCTTGGATTCCAGCTCGCGCTCGGCCGCCTGGGCGCGTGACAGGGCCTGCATCCGCTCACTGCGCAGGGCGCGCTCCGCCACCCGCGTGCGGTTGGTCACCGCCATTCCCAGCAGGATGGCCTCGGACACACGCCCGGCAAACCAGAGCATCTGGGCCGATGGCAGCGCAAGATCCGGCAGCAGGCCCTGGGTTCTCAGCAGGTTCAGGATGCCCAGGGCGGAAGGCACCGCAAACGCCAGCGCGCCCGGCAGGTATTGCCACTGCCTTCGGACCACCAGCAGGTACAGCACGAAGACCGCACCGAACGATGTGGACACCAGGGCCGTGAACACCACGGCACGCGAGATCTGCGGATAGCCACCCAACAGTGCCAGGCCCAGTGCGATGGCATTCAGCCAGGCCACCACGCTGAAGAGGTGCGCAGCCCAGATCCAATGGCGGCGGAACTCGAACAATTGGCTGAAAAACACCGTCGCCACCACACAGAAGCTGCAGTAGGCGATGGACAGCGCATGCTGGGGCTGGTCGGCGCCGGGCAGCCACAGGCCTTCGGGCCGGTAACGGAAGGCGGCGTAGGCAAAGCCGGCTGCCAGGAGCGCGGCGCAAAGAATGTAGAGCCTTTCCCTGAGCCAGCACCACAGGATCAGGCTCATCAGCGTGATGGCCAGGGCCGAGCCCATGTACGCGTAAAGCAGCATGGCGGCCGGCGCCATGCTTCTGCCGGGAAAGACCGCAATGCCCTGGTCTGCCTGGGGGTTGGGCAGCAAGCGGGCGAGCAGCGCCAGAAGCGCTGCAGCTGCCAGGGCCTGCACCAGGACCTGCATCAGCCATTGCGCTGCAGCACCCGTTGGCCAGTGCCTCCGGCGGCCTTCAGTGGGATTGTCTTGGGTGTGGATCAAGGGTCCGATGGGTTGAAGTGGCGTGCGCCCGTATATGTCCGCCGTGCAGGCTTGCGGGGGGGGCCATTGTGCACCGGCGGCCATTGCGGGAAAGCGCTGTCTGCCGTCTGCCAGGTGCCCCAATGCAACAGGCCGCCCCGCTGCGGATAAGCGGGGCGGCCTGTAACGGGCTCCTGGTCTGGATCACGCATCCGGGCGCTGGCGGTAGTCGGCGGGGCTGGGTGAATGGTTTTGCTGCGCCGGTAAGCGTGCTCCCATGCAGACAAGTGTGCGCGTTTGGTCTCAGAAAATGCTGCTTTATTTCTTCAAAACAGGCGTTGCTACAGAAAATTATTCTGCGCCTGCCTGTTTTGCAGTAGATTGCCGGCCATGGACATCCTCGACAGAAAGATTCTTTCCGCTCTGCAGGCCAACGCGCGCGTCAGCCTGCAGGAAATCGGCGCGGCCGTGGGCCTGAGCGCCTCGCCCTGCTGGGCACGCATCAAGAAGCTGGAAGAGGCGGGGGTGATCGAGGGCTATACCGTGCGCCTGAACCCGCTGGCGCTGGGCCTGGGCGATACGGTGCTGGTGCAGGTCACTCTGGACAGCCATTCGGACAACACGCTGGAGAAATTCGGCGAGATGCTGGCGACCATTCCCGAGGTGGTGGAGGCGCATCTGGTCTCGGGCGAGTACGACTACCTGCTGCGCGTCGTCGTCAAGGACACGCGCGACTACGAGCGCCTGCTGCGCGAGAAGCTGTACAAGATCAAGGGCATACGCCACAGCCAGTCCAGCTTTGTGCTGCGCACGCTGAAGAAGGCCGACCTGCCGCTGGGGGTCTGAAATCCATGCCCTCTGGCCAGGCGCCGCCGCCCGCCCCCTACCGCGAACACTCCCCGCCGCCCGCCCTGCAGCCGCACTTCCAGTGCCTGTGGAGCAGCACCGTGGCCCCGGACTATGCCGGCGGCTTTCTCGTGGTGCCCGATGGCTGCGTGGACATCGTCTGCAAGGGCGGGCGGCTGCTGGCCGTGGGGCCTGACAGGGTGGCTGCGCGGCCCGCGCTGGTGCCGGGGTCCGAGGTATGGGGGGCGCGCTTCGGCCCCGGTGCGGCCAGCGCCTGGCTGGGCCTGCCCATGGACGAGATCGTGGGGCAGGCGGTGGAACTGGGCGATCTGCTGGGGCCGCGCGCGCGGAAGTGGGTGCAACGCATCAACGATGCGCAGCCGGGCGCAGGGCAGGCCGTGTTCATCCATGGACTGGTGCAAATGGGCCGCGACGCCCCGGCGCCGGACCGGCAGGCCATGGAGCTGTTCAATGTGGCGGCTGCAGCCGGGCGGGATGAATCCGGTGTGCTTGCCGCCATGCGCGCGCAGCTGGACATGTCCGAGCGCAGCCTGCGCCGCCTGTGCCACGCGCAGTTTGGCTACGGCCCCAAGACCCTGGAGCGCGTGCTGCGCTTTCAGCGCCTGCTGGCCCTGGCACGGTCTGATCGGCAGGCAGGTCTTGCGGCGCTGGCGGCGGACGCCGGGTATGCGGACCAGGCGCATCTGTCGCGCGAAGTGAGGGCGCTGTGCGGCATCACGGCGCAGGCCGCCATGGCGCAGCTGCTGGATTGAGCAGTCCGGCTGGCCGTTTTGTTCAAGACCGCTGCCACGGCGTGGCCGATGATGGAGGCTTACCAGCATTCAACGGAGCATCACATGGGCATCAGGGGCAAGAACCACCAGATCGACAACATCGAGTTCAACGTGGCCGATATTGCGCGCAGCAAGGCGTTCTACGGCGAGGCCTTCGGCTGGACCTTCACCGACTACGGCCCGAGCTACACCGAGTTCAGCGACGGCCGGCTGACCGGCGGCTTCACCACCGGCGAGGAGGTGCGGCCCGGCGGCCCGCTGGTCATCCTCTACGCCGACGATCTGGCCGAGGCACAGCGCCGCGTGGAAGCGGCCGGGGCCGGGGCCGTGATCAGCCGCGCGGTGTTCGCGTTCCCGGGTGGCCGCAGGTTCCACTTCACCGATCCGGATGGCTACGAGCTGGCCGTGTGGTCGGCCGATGCCTGAAAGCCAACAGCCCGCATCTGCGGGCTGTTTTTCATGGGGACTGGGCCGGGCGTCAGTCGACGTTGGAGCCCAGCTGCATGTCCTTGTACTTCACGATGTGCGTGCCCTTGACCAGGCGGTAGCCGCCCCAGATCAGCAGGAACAGCGGCAGGCCGATGTAGGTGGCGACCACGCCGGTCCAGTCGATGCGGTCGGCCATGAAGGCCTCGTAGTTCTGGCCCAGCGTGATCACCATGCACAGCACGAAGGCGAAGATGGGGCCGAACGGGAACCAGGATGCGCGGTAGGGCAGCTGGTTCAGGTCCAGGCCCTGGGCCTCGAAGCCCTTGCGAAAGCGGTAGTGGCTGATGGCAATGCCCAGCCAGGCGATGAAGCCCGTCATGCCCGACAGATTCAGCAGCCAGATGTAGACCAGCTGCGGGCTGAAGATGTTGGTCAGGAAGCACAGCGCCGCCACCACGGTGGTGGCCAGCAGGGCCAGCGTGGGCACGCCGCGCTTGTTGACATACGAGAACATGCGCGGCGCCATGCGCTGGCAGGCCAGCGTGTAGAGCATGCGCGTGGAGGCGTACATGCCCGAATTGCCGGCCGACAGCACCGAGGTCAGCACCACGGCGTTCATCACGGCGGCGGCCGACAGCAGGCCAGCGCGCTCGAAGACCAGGGTGAAGGGGCTCACGCTGATGTCGCCCAGATCATTCTTGAGCAGGTGCGGATCGGTGTAGGGGATCAGCAGGCTGATGACCAGAATGGCGAAGACGTAGAACAGCAAAATGCGCCAGAACACCTGGCGCACAGCGCGGGGCACGTTCTTGGCGGGGTTCTCGGATTCGCCGGCAGCAATGCCGATCAGTTCCGTGCCCTGGAAGGAAAATCCCACGATCATGGCCACGCCGATAAGCGCCGAGAAACCGCCCGCAAAGGGCGCGTCGCCCTGGCTCCACAGGGCAAAGTTGCCCCAGACGCCTTCAGGCGCGCCGCCCCGCACGATGCCCAGGATCATGAGCACGCCCACGCCGATGAAGAGGATGACGGTGGTCACCTTGATGGCGGCGAACCAGTACTCGGCCTCGCCGAAGCCTTTGACCGAGATGGCGTTGAGGCCGAACATGATGGCCAGGAACAGGGCGCTCCACAGCATGCCGTTGCCGTCGGGGAACCAGTAGGCCATGACCAGCTGGGCGGCCACCAGGTCCACGGCAATGGTGACGGCCCAGTTGTACCAGTAGTTCCAGCCCAGCGCGAAGCCGAAGCCTTCGTCCACATAGCGCGCGCCGTAGGTGGCGAACGAGCCCGAGACGGGCAGGTTGGCGGCCATTTCGCCGAGGCTGGTCATGAGGAAGTAGACCATCAGGCCCACGATCATGTAGGCCAGCAGGGCGCCGCCGGGGCCGGCCTGCGAGATGGTGGCGCCCGAGGCAACGAAGAGGCCGGTGCCGATGGAGCCGCCGATGGCGATCATGGACAGATGCCGCGCCTTGAGTTCGCGCCTGAGCGCGGTGGGAGCGGCATTCTTGGAGTTGTCTGCTGCCATGGATGTGTCGATTGGTGGATCAGATCCCGCGCGGCCGCTGGCCGGCGCGGGGGCAGGAATGCAAAACAGGAAAAACAAAAGAGCCGCTGTGTCGCGGCCCCATCAAGGTGCATGCACCACGAAAAGGCGTGATTGTCCGAGAACGCTGCCATCGTGGAAAGGCAGGAGTTTAATCCCCCTTCACCCACATAAGCGGAACTGAATCCGAACCCACTGTGTGCATGGCGCCACGCCGTCTGCGGCCCGCCTGCCTACCTACCACTGTGTCTGCGCCAGCAGCAGCTGGGCCAGTGCCTTGATGCGCGGCGAGGCCTGGCGCGTGCGCGGGTAGACCAGGGACAGTTCGCGGGCGCGGCCCTCGTGCTGGGGCAGCAGCCGCACCAGCCGGCCCGCCTGCAGGTGCTCGCGCACCGCGAACTCCATGACCTGGGCCACGCCCAGGCCGCCCAGCGAGCCTTCCACCAGCGGGTCGCCGCTGTCGAAGGTCACGGTCTGCGGCGCAGGCCAGTCCAGCATCTCGCCATTGCCGGCCAGGAACTGCCAGGGCACGCGCCGGCCCAGGTAGTGGTTGTAGACGGCCATGCAGCTGTGCTGCGTCAGCTCCTGCAGCGTCTGCGGCGTGCCGCGCGCCGCCAGATAGGCGGGCGAGGCCACGGTCACCCAGCGCAGCGGCGGCAGGGCGCGGGCAATCATGCGGCTGTCTGCCAGCGGGCCTATGCGCACGGCTGCGTCAAAGCCTTCTTCCACCATGTCCACCATGCGGTCGGTGAAGCTGGTGTCGATCTGCAGCTGCGGATGCTCGCGCAGCAACTGCCCCAGCAGCGGCACCAGCACGATGCGGCCCAGCATGGACGGCGCCGTCATGCGCAGCACGCCGCTGGGCGCACAGCGCCGGTCGCTGACCAGCTGGCGCGCCTCTTCCAGCCCGGCGATCAGCGGGGCGCAGCGGTCCACCAGCGCGCAGCCATCAGGCGTGAGCGAGACGCTGCGCGTATTGCGGTGCAGCAGCCGCGTGCCCAGGTCCTTTTCCAGCTGCGCCACGGCGCGCGAGATGCGTGGCTGGCTGGTGCCCAGCAGCGTGGCGGCCTGGGTGAAGCTGCGGCTTTCGGCCACCTTGATGAGCAGGTGCACGGCGTTGAGATCCATGGCATGTCTCCAGATTCGATTAATGCAGTTTTGCATAAGAAAAATGAAAATCTGCTGTTTATCTTCACAAGTGCATTAATTAGGATCGGCGCCATGCCAATGACCGATTCCCCCGGCGCCCTGCGCCACCCGCGCGCCGCGCTGGCGCTGCTGTCCCTGTCCCAGCTGCTGATTGCGCTGGATGCCACCATCGTCTTCGTCGCGCTCGACGCCATGGGCCAGCAGTTGCAGATGGACGCGCACCATCTGCAATGGGTGGTCAGTGCCTACAGCGTGGCCTTTGGTGGCTGCCTGCTGCTGGGCGGGCGCTGCGCGGACCTGCTGGGCAAGCGGCGCATGTATGTGGCGGGCATGGCGCTGTTCGGCCTGGCCTCCCTGGTCGGCGGCTTTGCCTCGCAGCCCTGGCAACTGGTGCTGGGCCGCGCAGGGCAGGGCGTGGCCGGGGCGCTGCTGTTTCCGGCCACGCTGTCGCTGATCAACACCTTGTATGCGGCCGGGCCCGAGCGCAACCGCGCCCTGGCCGTGTGGAGCATGGCGTCGGCCGGCGGGCTGGCGGCCGGCGCGCTGCTGGGCGGCGTGCTCACGCAGACGCTGGGCTGGAACTGGGTGCTGTGGGTGCTGGTGCCCGTGGCCTGGCCGTGTGCCATGGCAGCGCTGCGCTTTCTGCCGCCCTCGACCCAGACCGGGCGCGCCGCGCCGGGCCAGGGCTTCGATCTGGCCGGCTGCCTGAGCGTGACCGTGGGCAGCAGCCTGCTGGTGACGGCCCTGGTGCAAGGCCCTGAATGGGGCTTTGCCAGCGCCGCCACGCTGGGGACGCTGGCCGTGGCCATGGCGGCGCTGGCCCTTTTCTGGCGCATCGAGGCGCGCATTGCCTCGCCACTGATGCCGCTGTCCCTGCTGCGCGTGCCCAGCCTGCGCGCGGCCATGCTGCTGACCATGATCTTCATGAGCAGCTTTGGCGTGCAGTACTACTTCCTGGCGCTGTATTTCCAGCAGATCTTCGGCTGGAGCCCGCTGCAGGCCGGCATGGCCTTTTTGCTGCCCACGGCGGTCTGCACGCTGGGCATCCGCTGGGCCGAACACTGGCTGCACCGCTCCACGCCGCGCGCCGTGCTGATGGGGGGCTGGGCCGCAGGCACCATCGGCCTGGCCTACATGGCCTGGGCGCTGCCGCTGGGCGGCAGCTATGTCTGGCTGGTGCCGGGCTTCGTGGTGCTCAGCCTGGGCCAGGGCGCGTGCTGGACCGCCATGTGGGTGGTGGCCGGCCAGGGCGTGGCGGCTGCGCAGCAGGGCGTGGCCTCGGGCATTGCGGCCACGGCCCAGCAAGTGGGCGCGGCGCTGGGGTTGGCCCTGCTGGTCATGGTGGCCACGGCGCCGCTGGCCGGCATCACTGCGCCCGATGCGCTGCGCGAGGCCACGGCACGGGGGCTGCAGCAGGCCGAATGGGGTGCTGCGCTGATCGCGCTGCTGGGGTGGGTGGTGTCTGCGGGCATGCGCCGCGCACCGGCAAGCCAGGCCGTGCCGGGCGCGGAGCAGCCGGCCTGCTCGCCTTGAGGTCACTGGCCCGCAGTTACCATCTGCGGCTGCTTTGCACACCCCTCACCACCAACCCACATGGCAGAAACGAGCATCTCCAGCGACTGGGTCCGGCATTCGCAGCTGGGCGCAGGCCTGGAGCGCATCGAGGCCTATTTCGGCGGGCACGGCTATGCGCCCCACAGGCACGACACCTATGCACTGGGCCTGACGCTGTCCGGCGTGCAAAGCTTTGCCTACCGCCGCAGCCAGCGGCACAGCCTGCCGGGCGGTGCCATGGTGCTGCATCCCGATGAATTGCATGACGGCCACGCGGGCACCGACGCAGGCTTTCGCTACCGCATGGTCTATGTGGAGCCGGCCCTGATCCAGCAGGTGCTGGGCGGCAGGCCCTTGCCCTTTGTCGAGGGCGGGCTGTCTGCCGATCCGCGGCTCAAGGCCGCGCTGCTGCCGCTGCTGCAGGGCCTGGATGAAGACCTGGAGCCGCTGGCGCGCGACGACGCCATCTACGACCTGGCATGGGCGCTGGACGCCGTGGCGGGCCGGCGCAACATCCGGCGCCTGCCCGACCTGGGGGCTGTGGAGCGCGCCCGCGCCTGCATCCACGACGCGCTGGTGCAGGGCGTGACCCTGGATGCTCTGGCACAGGCCAGTGGCCTGGACCGCTGGCGGCTGTGCCGTGACTTCCGCGCGCTCTACGGCACCAGCCCCTACCGCTACCTGACCATGCGCCGGCTGGACACCGTGCGGCGCCTGCTGCTGGCGGGGCAGGGCGTAGCCGATGCCGCACTGCAGGCCGGCTTCTTCGACCAGAGCCACATGGCGCGCCAGTTCGCCATGGCCTATGGCGTGCCGCCGGCGCGCTGGCTCAGGCGCCTGGGCGCGGCCTGAGCTGCACGATCGTGCAAGACCGGAGGGATGGCGCTTCCTAGCATGGAGGCTTCACACGCTTTCATCAGGTCTGCCCATGACGTTCCCCGTTGGAAACCGCCCCTACGAGGCCATCAACTTCCCCGAGAAATTCAGCCGCTTCACCGGCCAGTGGAGCCCCCGCGTCGTCGCCGAGATGAACGACTACCAGTTCAAGATCGTGCGCGTGCAGGGCGAGTTCATCTGGCATTCGCATGCCGAAACGGATGAAGCCTTCCTGGTGCTGGATGGCGAGCTGCGCATCGACTTCCGTGATGGCCATGTGCTGCTGCGCCAGGGCGAGCTGTACGTGGTCCCCAAAGGCACGGAGCACAAGCCCAGCGCCGAGCGGGAAGCCCGCCTCATGCTGATCGAGCCGCGCGGGGTGCTGAACACCGGGGAGGAAGGCGGCGAGAGGACGGCGCTCAACGATGTGTGGGTTTAGCGGGACGGCGGCTGGCTGTCGCCGGGATGGCCGGCCAGCTAGAGAATGTCGCGCTCCCACTTCTGCGTTCCGTGCAGGCGGCGCGCCAGGCTGTCGATGCGCCACTGTCCCGCCTTGCGATGTACGGAGAAGCGGTGTTCGTATGCCATGGACTCGTTGGCGCGAAGAACGATGAGTTCCATCCTCGATGCGGATTGCTGGGTCACCGACAGCAGCAGGTCTTGCGCGGAGTGGTGGGTGGGTGTGCCAAAAGAGCTGTGGGCGTAGGCGCGCGGCTTGGAGGTGCAGTACTTGGCCACGATGTCCAGTTGCTCTGCCCAAAACTCAGGTGCGGATGCGGATGCGGCGTGCCTGGCGACGCCTTTGCGTTCCCAGGCTTCCATGGCCAGGATGTAGGCGCGAACCACTCGTTCAGGCGTCTGCGTTTCGGTGCCCGGTGATGTGTCTGGCCAATCCTGAGCCTGCGGTGCTACAGGCGGCGGCGGGCTGGCACTGCCAGACCTCTCCAGCAGTGCCATGACCTGCGTATGTCCCTTGGCCCGGGCCAGCGCCCAGGCGTTTTCCTGACGGAAATCCAGCGGTGCGGGATCGGCACCTGCCTCCAGAAGCAAGGCCACCAGTTCCGCGTGGCCGGCCTGCGCTGCGCTCATCAGTGCCGTGCGGCCCAGCTCGGGCGAGGCGATTTCGATGTCAGCCTTGTGCGAGAGCAGCATTGCGGCGATGGCCGCATCGCCCAGGCTCGCCGCCCAGGCCAGTGCCGTGCTTCCAAGCGCCTTGCATTGCAGGTTGAGCGATGCTCCATGGCGCAGCAGGGCGGCCACGGCCTGCGGCTGCCGCTGGATGCTCGCCTCGATCAGTGCCGTCCTGCCGGTTCCCTTGTGGCGCCAATCTATGTCTGCACCGCGGGCCAGCTGGGCCTCGATTGCAGCGACATCACCGGCACTTGCGGCCTTGAAAAGGAGATGGGACATGGGGGATCGGCTTTCTGAAGTCAAAAGGCCAGGGCAGGGGCCGTGAAAAAGGGCGCCGCAGCGCCCTTTCATCTTAGGCGGGCTGTTTCAGCCCAGCCCAGCTCAGCCCAGCAGCAGCGCGTCGTCGGCGAGCTTTTCGCCGCGCACCTTCTCGAACATGTGCAGCAGGTCGGGCACGTCCATGCGGGCGCGTTCCTCGCCGCTGACGTCGAGCACGACCTGGCCCTGGTGCAGCATCACCGTGCGCTCGCCCACGTCCAGCGCCTGGCGCATGCTGTGGGTGACCATCATGGTGGTGAGCTTGGCCTCGGAGACGATGCGCGCCGTCAGCTGCAGCACGAAGTCGGCCGTGCGCGGGTCGAGCGCGGCGGTGTGCTCGTCCAGCAGCAGGATGCGCGAAGGCTGCAGCGCCGCCATCAGCAGGCTCACGGCCTGGCGCTGGCCGCCAGAGAGCAGGCCGATGCGGTCGGTAAGGCGGTTTTCCAGGCCCAGGCCCAGGATGGACAGGCGCTCACGGAAGTTGTCGCGCATCTCGGCCTTGACGGCGCGGCTCAGGCGGCGGAAGGTGCCGCGGCGTTGGGCCAGGGCCATGTTTTCCTCGATGGTCAGGTCCTCGCAGGTGCCCGCCATGGGGTCCTGGAAGACGCGGGCCACGCGCTCGGAGCGGGCCCACACGGGCAGGCGCGTCATGTCCTGGCCGGCGATCTCGATGCGGCCCTTGTCCACGGACAGGTCGCCCGAGACGGCGTTCAGGAAGGTGGACTTGCCGGCGCCGTTGGAGCCGATGACGGTGACGAACTGGCCGTCGGGAATGTCCAGCGACATGCCGCGCAGCGCCCGCGTTTCGATGGGCGTGCCGGGGTTGAAGGTGATTTCGAGTTGTTGTGCGCTCAGCATGAGTGCAATCTCCGGTATTTCTTCGTTCAGTCGCTCAAGGCGTGGTGCTTGAACTGACGCGGTCCAAACTCAGGGACGCCTAGCAAGGGCCGCCCCGCAGCGATGGCGTCGTTCCCCTCCCTCGCGGAGCGAGTAGAGAGGGGGAAGCGGCATAGCCGCTCAGGGGGTGTCATTTCCTTTGCGCAAACTTGCGCTTCAGTTGGGGGATCACCAGGGCGACGGTCACCAGCAGGGCGGTGACGAGGTTCAGATCCTGGGCCTTGAGGCCGATGAAATCGCTGTTGAGGGCCGCTGCAATGAAGAAGCGGTAGACGATGGCGCCCACCACCACGGCCAGCGTGGCCCAGACGATGCGGCGCGAAGGCAGGATGGACTCGCCCACGATCACGGCAGCCAGGCCGATGACGATGGTGCCGATACCCATGGAAATGTCCGAGCCGCCCTGGGTCTGCACGAACAGCGCGCCGGCCAGGCCGACCAGGCCGTTGGAGATCGCCATGCCCAGCAGGATCATGGCGCCGGTGTTCACGCCCTGCGAGCGTGCCATGCGGGCGTTGGAGCCCGTGGCGCGGATGGCCAGGCCTCGCTCGGTGGCGAAGAACCAGTCCAGGCCCAGCTTGGCGATCACGACGATCACGAACAGGATGACCGGGCGCATCACATAGTCAGCCACGCTGTCTGGCTGCAGCAGGGTGAACAGCGTGGTCTCGTTGATCAGCGGCACGTTGGGGCCGCCCATGATGCGCAGGTTGACCGAATACAGGCCGATCATCATCAGGATGGAGGCCAGCAGATCCATGATCTTCAGGCGCACATTGAGCCAGCCCGTGATCAGGCCCGCGACGGCGCCTGCGGCCGTGCCGGCCAGCGTGGCCAGCCAGGGATTGGTGCCCGTGGAAATCAGGATGGCGCAGACGGCGCCGCCCAGCGGGAAGCTGCCGTCCACCGTGAGGTCGGGAAAGCGCAGCAATCTGAACGAGATGAAGACGCCCAGCGCCACCAGGCTGAAGATCAGGCCGATCTCGACGGCACCGAGCAATGAGAAAAGAGACATAGGAGGAGCGACAGGCGCGTGGGACAGAAAACGACTTAAAAAAAGGGCAGGGCCATGTTGCCATGGCGCCTGCCACCGTGGGCGCACTGCCCGGGTTGGTCCCGGGCAGGCAAACCCCGGGTATTACTTGATCACCTGGGCGGCCGACTTGACCAGCGCGTCGGACAGCTTGACGCCTTGCTTCTCGGCGGCGCCCGGATTCACGAACAGCTCCATCTTGGTGCTGACTTCGGTCTTCATGTCGCCGGGCTTTTCGCCCTTGAGGATGCGCACGACCATGCGGCCGGTCTGCTCGCCCAGATCGCGGTAGTTGATGCCCAGGGCAGCCACGGCGCCGCGCTTGACGGAGTCGGTGTCCGAGGCCACCAGCGGGATCTTGGCGTCCTGGCCGACCTTGACCAGCGACTCGTAGGCCGAGACCACGTTGTTGTCGGTGTTGGTATAGATCACATCGACCTTGCCGACCAGGCTGCGCGCGGCGCTGCTGACGTCCACGGAGCGGGGTGCCGCGGCTTCCACCAGGGTCATGCCCAGCTTGGGCAGCAGAGCCTTGAGTTCCTTGACCACCACGGCGGAGTTGGCCTCGCCGGGGTTGTAGACCATGCCCACGCGCTTGGCGTTGGGCACGACCTGCTTGACCAGATCCATCTGCTTGTCCAGGGCCAGCAGGTCGGACACGCCGGTCACGTTGTTCTTGGACGGCTCCCAGCTGGGCACCAGCTTGGCGGCCACGGGGTCGGTCACGGCGGAGAACACCACGGGCACGGTCTTGGTCGATGCGACCACGGCCTGGGCCGAGGGCGTGGCGATGGCCACGATGGCGTCAGGCTTGTCGCCCACGAACTTGCGTGCGATCTGCGCGGCCGTGCCGGTGTTGCCCTGGGCACTCTGGTACTGCCACTTGAGGTTCTTGCCGGCTTCGTAGCCTGCTTCCTTGAGCGCGGCCTGCACGCCGTCGCGCACGGCGTCGAGTGCAGGGTGCTCGACGATGGCGGTCACTGCGACCGACTTCTCGTCAGCGGCGTGGGCGCCGCCCGCGATGGCGGAAATTGCCAGGGCCAGCGCGCCCAGGGGCGCCCAAGACAAGTGCTTCATACGTGTATCTCCAACGTGCTTGTGTTTGTTCCTGTTTGCTCAGCAGAAGGCCGCACAGGACGGTCGCGGCGCTTCGCGGCAAAGTCTACTGCAGCCGCCCTGTACGCCTTGGCGTTTGGACGACCCGGTTTTCACCTATAGGTTTGTATCTAAAAATTGGCATGAAATCTGCGGGGAATGCCCTAGGTGCAACTTTTTCATGCGTGTTGGACAGGTTTGGCGGTGCAGGTTTGCGTCTTCAGGGGCTTGTTTTGGGCTTTGTCGTGCATTTTTATTGCGTGCAAGCGCCTTTCGGATGGCCTTCTATGCTTTCTGGGCCTGCATGGCTTTGACGGCGCTCAAAGAAAAAGCCTGCACAAGCAGGCTTGGGCAGGCTTCAGAGGAAGGCCGGTGTGGCGTGCGGATCACATGCCCGCGTAGTTCGGCCCGCCGCCGCCTTCGGGCGTGACCCAGACGATGTTCTGCGTGGGGTCCTTGATATCGCAGGTCTTGCAGTGCACGCAGTTCTGGGCGTTGATCTGCAGGCGCTTGCCGCCCTGGGCCGTGTCGTCCACGAACTCGTAGACGCCGGCCGGGCAGTAGCGCTGCTCGGGGCCAGCGTACTTGGCCAGGTTGATGGCCACGGGCACCGAGGCGTCCTTGAGCGTCAGGTGGGCGGGCTGGTCTTCGGCGTGGTTGGTGTTGCTGATGAAGACGCTGGACAGGCGGTCGAAGGTCAGCTTGCCATCGGGCTTGGGGTAGTCGATGGGCTTGCACTCGGCCGCAGGCTTCAGGTAGGCGTGGTCGGGCTTGTCGCGGTGCAGCGTCCAGGGGATGTTGCCCTTGAGCACGAACTGCTCGATGCCGTTCATCAGCGTGGCCGTGGTCAGGCCCTTCTTGAACCAGGCCTTGAAGTTGCGCGACTTGTTCAGCTCTTCGTACAGCCAGCTGTTCTCGAAGGCCTCTACATAGGCGCCCAGCTCGTCGCCCTGGCGGCCCGCGACGATGGCGTCATAGGCGGCCTCGGCGGCCAGCATGCCGGTCTTGATGGCGGCATGGCTGCCCTTGATGCGGCTGACGTTCAGGAAACCTGCGTCGCAGCCCACGAGCGCGCCGCCCGGGAACACGAACTTGGGCAGGGACAGCAGGCCGCCGGCCGTGATGGCGCGCGCGCCGTAGCCCAGGCGCTTGGCCGGCTTGATGCCCTTGGACTCGTCGCCTTCCAGGTAGTAGCGGATGTTGGGATGGGTCTTCCAGCGCTGGAATTCCTCGAAGGGGCTCAGGTAGGGGTTGGCATAGTCCAGGCCCGTGATGAAGCCCAGCGTGACCTTGTTGTCGTCCAGGTGGTAGAGGAAGGCGCCGCCGTAGGTCTTGCTGTCCATGGGCCAGCCGGCCGTGTGCATCACGAAGCCGGGCTTGTGGCGTGCCGGGTCGATTTCCCACAGCTCCTTGATGCCCAGGCCGTAGCTTTGCGGGTCCTTGCCGGCGTCCAACTGGTACTTGGCAATGATCTGCTTGCCCAGGTGGCCGCGGGAGCCTTCGGCAAAGATCGTGTACTTGGCGTGCAGCTCCATGCCCAGCTGGAAGTCGCCCGTGGGTTCGCCGTCCTTGCCGATGCCCATGTTGCCGGTGGCCACGCCCTTGACCGAGCCGTCCTCGTTGTAGAGCACTTCGGCGGCAGCAAAGCCCGGGAAGATTTCAACGCCCAGTGCCTCGGCCTGCTCGCCCAGCCACTTGACCACGTAGCCCAGGCGAACGATGTAGTTGCCATGGTTCTGGAAGCAGGCCGGCAGCAGGAAATTGGGCGTGCGCAGGGCGGATTTCTCGCCCAGGAAGACCATGGCGTCATCGGTGACGGGCTGGGTCAGGGGCGCGCCCTTTTCCTTCCAGTCAGGGATCAGCTCGGTCAGCGCACGCGGGTCCATGATGGCGCCCGACAGGATGTGGGCACCGGGCTCCGAGCCCTTTTCCAGCACGACGACGGAGACATCCTGGCCTTTTTCGGCCGCCAGCTGCTTGAGGCGGATGGCCGTGGCCAGGCCGCCGGGGCCGCCGCCAACCACCACCACGTCGTATTCCATGGCTTCGCGCGGCCCGTACTGGGCCAGGATTTCTTCGTTCGTCATCGGGGTGTCTCGCTTGGATATTGAAAAAACAGGATGTTCGGCAGACCGAACGTTCGTTCGGCTGCAGCGCAAATGCCGCAATGCGGTGGATTCTATGACGTGCGTGGACCCCGTCGTTGCTGATAGGTGACAGCGCGGGAATCCGCCCTGCTGCACAGTGACCGGGGGCTGCGGGGCATGGTGCCTTGCGGTGGCGCTACAACAAGGAGACTGCAGGCATGCGCATAGAGATTCCAGAATATAAAAAATGCGTTCACGAGATGCGATTCAAAGTGCGCTGGGGCGACATGGACGCCATGGGCCATGTCAACAACGCCATGTACTTCCGCTATCTGGAGACTGCCCGCATCGACTGGATGGTTGAAGCGGGCATGGCGCCTACGCCGGGCGGGCAGGGGCCGGTCATCGTCAATGCGTTCTGCAACTTCCACCAGCAGCTGGCCTATCCCGACGAGGTGCTGCTCAAGATGTACGTCAGCGACCCCGGCCGCACCACCTTCGAGACCTGGGGAACCATGGAACGCATCTCCGAGCCCGGCGTCATCTGCGCGGCCGGCGGCGGCACCGTGATCTGGGTGGACTTTCCCAGGCAGAAGGCCGTCGAGCTGCCGGGCTGGGTGCGGGAGATGGTGGGCGCAGGCACCAGTCCCGGCTGAGCGCCCGCCCGGATTCAGGCCGACTTGCGCAGCACCAGCTTCGGTCTGGCCAGCAATTGCTGGCGGGGCAGCCTGGATGAGCCATGCGCGCCAGCAGCAAGGCGGCGGCCAGCTCGCCGCGCTCGGCAGGGCGCGCATGCCCCTTTGCTCAGAGGGGGAGGGGAATTCGCGACGGATTCGTTGAGCCTTGGAGCAGTGGCTGCAGCAGTGGCTGCAGCCCGAGCATCAGATCAAGGTTCTGCACCGCCGCACCGGCAGCGCCCTTGCCCAGGTTGTCGAACACGGCGGTCAGCAGTACCTGCTGCTCCTGCGGCTGTCCGAACACCGCGAGCCGCATCCGGTTGCTGCCATTGAGCGCGCGCGGATCGAGCCGCTGCGCATCGGCATCCTCCTCCAGGGGTTGCAACTCGATGCAGGGCTGGCCCTGGTACCGCGCCTGCAGGGCAGCGTGCAGGCTGCGGGCGGTCACACCAGCGGGCAGCAGCCGCAGATGCAGGGCGATGTTCAGCACGATGCCTTGCCGGTAGTGGCCATAGGCCGGCACGAACACCGGCGCATGGGCCAGGCCGGCATGCTGCTGGATCTCGGGCACGTGCTTGTGATGCAGTCCCAGGCCATAGACCTGCAGGGGCACGGCAGTCGCGGCGGCAGCGCCCTCATGGTCCAGCAGTCCTGCGCGGCCCCGTCCCGAGTAGCCCGATACCGCGTGAATGGCCAGCGGGTAGTCGGGCGGCAGCAGGCCCGCGTCGATCAAGGGCCTGAGCAGTGCCAGCGCACCTGTCGGATAGCAGCCGGGATTGCTGACGCGCCGGGCATGGGCGATGCGTTCGGCCTGGCCTGCCTCCAGTTCCGGCAGGCCATAGACCCAGCCCGGCGCGGTGCGATGCGCAGAACTCGCATCGATCACGCGCACGCCGGGCCGGCGCACCAGCGCCACGGCCTCGCGCGCAGCCTCGTCCGGCAGGCACAGCAAGGCGATGTCGCAGTCGTTGAGCGCCTCGGCGCGGTGCGCCGTGCTTTTGCGCTGGTCGGCCGGCAGCTGCAGCAGGCGCAGGTCGGTCCGATCCGCCAGCCATTCGCGCACCTGCAGGCCGGTGGTGCCTTGGTCGCCATCGATGAAAACAAGAGAGGTCATGGGTTGCTCCGATTGGGTGTGGAGCGCATGGTGCAGCGCCTGCCGCATGCAGGCCAGTTGAATCTGACAAACTACGGATTCATGGTTTCTGAATTGCTTGCAACCTGGGACACCGCACCATGCGCGAAATCAATCTGGACCGTCTGCGCACCCTGCTGACGGTGGCCGACCTGGGCTCGTTCGCTGCCGCCGCCAAGGTGCTGCACCTGGCGCCGCCCACGGTGACGCTGCATGTGGCGCAGCTCGAAGAGCGTCTGGGAACTCGTCTATTGCACCGCGCACCGGCCGGCGTCACCGCCACATCGGCGGGCAGCCTGCTGATAGACAAGGCGCGCCAGCTCCTGGCCGAGGCCGACGATCTCCTGCAGACCGTGCAGCGCCAGATCGCCACGCGCGGGGGCCGCGTGCGCCTGGGCGCCTCCACCGGCGCACTCGCGCACCTGTTGCCCCAGGCGCTTGAAACCCTGGCCGCCCGGCATCCCGAGATCGACGTGCAAGTGGCGGTGATGACCAGCGAGGAGGCCCTGGCGCGCCTGGCTGCCGGCAGCCTGGACATCGGCATCGTCGCGCTGCCACAGCCCGTGCTGCGCGGGCTGCAGGTGCAGGCCTGGCGCCAGGACCCCGTGCTCGCCTTCATCCCGGCCGCCTGGAAGCCTCCGCGGCACATCACGCCCGCGTGGCTTGCGGCCCGCCCCCTGATCGCCAACGACCGTGGCACCCGGCTGTCGCGCCAGACCGCCGAATGGTTTGCCGCAGGCGGCGCCCGGCCGCAGGCACGGATCGAGCTGAACTACAACGACGCAATGAAGAGCCTGGTGGCGGCGGGCTACGGCGCCGCGCTGCTGCCCCATGAGGCCGGCGCACCGCAGCCTGACCCCCGCATCACCACGCGGCCCCTGCGGCCGGCACTGTCAAGGGCGTTGGGCATCGCGCATCGCAAACGGCCGGATGACGACGCGACGTCGGTGACGATTGAGGTTTTGATGGGGATGCGGGGGCGTTGAAGGGGGAGGGGGCGCCGTGCGTTCAGGGCCATGGCTGATGTTGCTTGCGCCGCATCAAGCGCGGCCTGGTCGCCCGACTTTGCCCAGGAGCTCGCTCGGGTTGAGTACGTACTCCGGGTTGTCCGCCAGACGTTGAACGGCCAAATCGATGAATGCACGGGCTCGTACTGGCTGGGACGACCTGCTTCCGAAGTAGACGAAGTAGCTGGCGTAGTCCGGCATGTGGTCCACGAGGATCGGGATCAGCTTGCCGGAGCGGATAAACGGTGCCGCGGTGACGCCCGCGAGCTGGGCCAGCGCCTTGCCGGCCAGGACGGCTTGCAGCTCAAACAGCTCGTCGTTGCTGCAGATCGTCGGGACGACTGGCTGGTCGGCGGCCTGGCCGTCGATCTTCACCCGCCACGGCAGCACTTTCCCCGTGCTCGGATGCCGATAGGCGCTGCAGCGGTGTGTGGCCAGGTCAGCCAACGACTCGGGCACACCGTGTTTCGCGAAGTAAGAAGGTGCACCGCAGATGGGCAACTGAACCGGGAACAGCCGCCGTGCAATCACGCCCTCATGGGGCGACGGGCCGAGGCGAAAGCCCACGTCCACGCGATCCTCCACCCAGTTGCCGATACGGTCGTCCAGCAGGACGTCGGGCTGGATCCCTGGATGCATATCGCAAAACTCGTCGACCAGGCGCCAGAGAATCGGCTGGAACGTGGTGCGAGGGCCCGTGATGCGCAGCGGGCCCGCAAATTCATCCCGTGCCGACTTGGCGGACTGCAGCGCTCTGTGCATTCCCGTCACGGCCGGCCGCACGTCTTCGAACAGCCGCTGTCCTGCATCGGTCAGCGACATCACACGCGTTGTCCGATGGAACAGGCGCACGTCCAGATGGGCTTCCAGCTGGGCCAATGCCTTGCTCGCCGCCTGGGGGCTGATGCCAAGGTCTGCTGCGGCTTTGCGCAGGCTGCCAAGTTCCGCTGCCTTGATAAAGGTCGTGATGGATCGAAGCTCGTTGATCGCCATGAGTGGCCTCCTCGCGGCTTTCATTGTCATTGAATTGATGCTAATTCAACAACTCAAATGCATCTATTCAGATGCCAGTCCGTTGCCTAAAGTTCGTGCCATCGAACTTCTACAAGGCAAAGCTCATGCAACACGTCGTTCTGAACAACGGTCTTCACATGCCCATGGTCGGGTATGGCGTCTTCCAGATCGCCGATGCCAATGAGTGCCAGCGCAGCGTCGTCGACGCCATCGAAACCGGCTACCGGCTGATCGACACCGCAGCCTCCTACATGAACGAAGAAGCGGTCGGCAAGGGATTGCGCTCCAGTGGCGTGCCGCGTGACCAGCTCTTCGTCACCAGCAAGCTCTGGGTGCAGGAGGCCGGCTACGAGCGTACGCAGCAAGCCATCGACAAGTCCCTGCGTCGGCTGCAGCTCAGCTATCTCGACCTGTACCTGATTCACCAGCCCTTCGGCGACGTCCACGGTTCGTGGCGCGCGATGGAGGACGCCTACCGCGCGGGCAAGCTGCGCGCCATCGGCGTCAGCAACTTCCAACCGGACCGCCTGATGGACATCAAGGCGTTCAACGAGATCGCACCGGCGGTCAACCAAGTCGAAGTGAATCCCTTCCAGCAGCAGTTGGAAGCCGTGCCGTTCATGAGAGAGATGGGTGTGCAGGCCGAGGCCTGGGCTCCGTTTGCCGAAGGCCGCAACGGCCTCTTCCAGAACGAAGTGCTGCTCGGCATCGCCCGGCACTACGGCAAGTCGGTCGGCCAGGTGGTGCTGCGCTGGCTGGTACAGCGCGGGATCGTCGCGCTCGCCAAGTCGGTCCGCAAGGAGCGCATGGCAGAGAACATCGCCATCTTCGACTTCGCACTCAGCGACGCCCACATGGCAAGCATCGCCACGCTCGACACCAACACGAGCAGCTTCTTCTCTCACCGCGACCCGGCCATCGTCAAGTGGATGTCCGAGCGCAGGCTGGACATCTGAGTGACCGCGATGAACGCCGCGCAATCCTGCCCCATCCGCAACGAGAACAAGGTCCTGGCCATCATCGTTGCCAGCTACCTGATGATCGTCGTGGACATTTCCATCGTCATCACGGGTCTGCCCCGCATCCAGGCAAGCCTGGGCTTCACTTCGGCGCAACTGTCCTGGGTGACCAATGCCTACACGCTGGCTTTCGGTGGCTTGCTGCTCCTGGGTGCCCGCGCTGGCGACATCCTGGGCCGCCGGCGGATGTTCATCCTGGGGCTGGCGCTGTTCACACTCGCCTCCGTCTCCATCGGCCTGGCGCCTGGCGCAAGCTGGTTGCTGGTCTCCCGCGCAATTCAAGGTGTAGGCGCCGCCGTCCTTGCACCGTCCACGCTCGCACTGCTGTCCACGCATTTCGCGGAGGGGCCGGGCCGCACCCGGGCGCTCTCGCTGTACGCGGCGGCTGCCGGTGTCGGCGCAACCCTGGGCCTGGTATTGGGCGGCCTGTTCGCTGATTTGGTGTCCTGGCGCGCAGGCTTTTTCATCAACCTGCCGATAGGGTTGCTGTTGATCGTCGCTGCGCGTGGCCACATTGCCGAGACCCAGAAGCATGAAGGCCAGTTCGACGTAGGCGGCGCCATCAGCTCGACCATAGGGATGACGGCGCTGGTCTACGGCCTGGTTAGAGCAGCCGAAGCTGGCTGGCACGATGGCCTCGCACAGGGGGCCCTGGTCGGCGGCATGCTGATGATCCTGCTCTTCATCGGCATTGAGCGCCGGGTCCGGCAACCCATCCTGCCGCTGCGCCTGTTCACCAGCCCGCAGCGAGCCGGTGCGTACATCACGCGCATGCTCTTCCTGGGCGGCGCCGTTGGCTTCTGGTTCTTCTGTACGCAGTTCCTGCAGGGCGTGCTGCATCTGCGGCCCATGCAAGCCGGCATTGCCTTCCTGCCCGTGACGCTGCCCAACTTTGCCTCGGCCATGGCCGTGCCCCGGCTGGCCCGCCGCTTCGGCAACGAGACGCTGCTTCTCGCCGGCCTGCTGCTCGGAGTGGTGGGCCTCGCCTGGTTGGGTCAAGCGCATGCGCTATCGAGCTATTGGACGGGCATCGCCCCGCCCATGGTCCTGATCGGACTGGGCCAGGGCTTGTTGCTGGCGCCGCTGACCGCGGCCGGTGTGGCGGGAGTGGCGCGTGAGGACGCGGGTGCTGCCTCCGGCCTGGTCAACGTGGCTCACCAGTTGGGGGGAGCACTGGGGCTTGGGCTGCTGGTTCTTGTCTTCGCCAGCGCTGGTTCGTCCATCGAGCAACAAGACAGTGCTGCCCTCGCGCATCGCATTGCTGCCGTCATGGACGTGGCCGCTCTGCTGCTCGGCCTGGCGCTGATCGTCTCGTGGTTCTTTATCGTCAAGCCGCACCGCGGCCATCAGGCGACACAACAGGAGGCGCTCTCGTGAAATCACTGCTTTCAATGGCCCTGAGCGGTGCGGTGACCGCCGCTGCGGCGCAGTCTGCCGGTCCTGGCGCAATGCCGCCCGTCGTCGAAGTTCGCTCCGCGTCTGCGCAGCAGGTCAGCGTTGGATCGGCCGAGACGTTCACCGGCGACGTCCGCATCAGCTCACCCTTTCAGGCGCTGCTCCCCGGAACGGCCGGTGGAGCGACCGTCACGTTCACGGCCCGTGCGCGGACGGCCTGGCATACCCATCCGCTCGGTCAGACGCTGATCGTCACCGAGGGACAGGGCCTTGTGCAACAACAAGGCCAGCCGGCGCTCATCATTCGCCCGGGCGATGTCGTGACCATCCCGCCCAACGTGCGCCACTGGCATGGCGCCGGGCCTCAAGGCTCCATGACCCACATCGCCATTGCCGAGAAAGAAAACGGCAGCTCCGTGGCCTGGCAGGACAAACTCTGCGAGCAGGACTACCAGGCCGCCGTGGTGAGCGCAGGCCTTTCCGCAATGACCGGCCAGAGGGCTCAGCAGCCACAGAAGCCACAGAAGCCACAGAAGGTCGTGCAGCCTGCGTCCGATTCGCTGAGCCCCAGGCAACGCGCCATTCCGCTCATCGCCGCCTTCACGGCAATCAGCGACATGCCCCGGCTGGGCATGGCACTGAACCAGGGGCTGGACGCGGGCATGACAGTCAGCGAGGCCAAGGAAGTCCTGGTGCAGCTCTATGCCTACGCGGGCTTCCCCAGAAGTCTCAATGCGCTCGGCGAACTGCTCAAGGTCGTCGAGCTGCGCAAGCAGCGCGGCCTGCAGGACGCTCCGGGTCACGACCCCAGCCGAGCCGTGTCCACCGGCCGTGAGTTGGTGCTGGCCGGCCAGGCCAATCAGACCGAGATTTCAGGTGGACCGGTCCAGGGCCCGGTGTTCGAGTTTGCGCCGATCATCAATCAGTTTTTGCAGGCGCACCTGTTTGGCGACATTTTCGAGCGCGACAACCTCGATTGGCGCAGCCGCGAGCTGGCCACGGTCGGAGCGCTGGCTGCGACACCGGGTGCAGAAAACCAGCTGCGGTCCCACATGCGAGCCAGCCTGCGCGTGGGTCTGACCGCATCGCAACTGCGGCAGCTGAGCCAAGCGCTTGCGCAAGAGGTCGGCCCCGAGGTGGCAGCCCGCGCCAATGACGCACTCGTGCAGGTCCTCGACGCTGCATCAAAAGGCTGATGATGAGCATCACCCGCCTCTTCCGCGCAGGAGCACTTGTCTTGGCTGTATCGCTGGCAGGTTGCGCCTCTCATTCGGACAGTTCGCCGAGGCCCCTGGTCATTCAGCGCCAGGGCAGCTTCGCGGTCGGTGGCGTTGTGAAGACGGTGCCCGGCGTCTACGACAACGACAAGCCGACAAGCGCAGGGCAAAGCTTCCACGGCGATCACCTCTACGCCTTCTATCAGGTCCCGCAGAATCCGAGGCCTTTGCCCATCGTGATGCTGCACGGCGCCTTCCAGTCGGCTCGGAGCTGGGAAACGACGTCGGATGGCCGCGAGGGCTTCCAGAACCTGTTCCTGCGCCGCGGCTTCCCGGTCTACCTTGTCGATCAGCCGCGCCGAGGCAGGGCCGGCAACAGCACCGTCGCCACGACGACCGAGCCGACGCCCTACGACCAGCTGTTCTTCGACCAGTTCCGTTTTGGCAAGTGGCCGAGCTATTTCGACAACGTGCAGTTCGACCGCCAGCCGGAGACACTGAACCAGTTCCTGCGCTCGGTGACGCCGAACACCGGCGCCTATGACGCCAACGTGATCGCCGAGGCGATGGCTGCGCTCTTCACCAAGACAGGCCCGGCCATCCTCTTCACGCACTCGCAGGGCGGCGGACCTGGCTGGCTGACAGCCATCAAGAGCGCCAACGTCAAGGGCGTCGTGGCGTTTGAGCCGGGCAGCGGCTTCATCTTCCCGCCGGGGGAGCTGCCGGCCGCCATGCCCAGCGCTGCGGGAACCCTGGCGCCGGAGGCTGTCTCGGCACAAGACTTCCAAAAGCTCACCCGCATCCCCATCGTCATTTACTACGGCGACAACTTCCCGACTGAGCCCACCACCGAGCGCGGCCAGGACAACTGGCGCGTCCGGCTCGCCATGGCTCGCCTTTGGGTGGACGCCGTCAACAGGCACGGCGGAGATGCGCAGCTCGTGCATCTGCCGGAGATGGGCATACGCGGGAACACCCACTTCATCATGTCCGACCTGAACAACGTCCAGATCGCGGACCTGGTGTCTTCCTTCCTCACCCGGAAGAGGCTCGATTGACCCTTTCGCCTGGTTCGCAAGAACCGCACAGATGTCTCAGTAGATCGGACGACCCATGACCCACGTATCCATTGACACGAAGCGCCGCGAGTTCCTGGGCACTTCGGCCATCGCAATTTCTGCAGCAGCCCTCGGAGTTACAGCCATGGCCCTTCCCTCGCCGTCAACAGCGGCCGATTACAAGAAGAACCCCTTCACGCTCGTCTATGGCGACGCCATCACGCAGAACCTGCCTGGCAAGGTGAACATCCACCCGGTGAAGTACAAACTTGGCGGCTTGGACATCGTGGCCAATGTCTATACGCCGGCGAACTTCGACCCGGCAAGGAAGTACCCCGCTGTCGTCGTTGCACACCCCAACGGTGGTGTGAAAGAACAGACCGCCGGTCTGTATGCCCAACGCTTGGCCGAGCATGGCTACGTGGCGATCACGGCCGATGCAGCCTATCAAGGCGGCAGCGGTGGCCTGCCGCGTTCAGTGGACACGCCGATGAACCGCATCGAGGACATTCATGGCATGGCGGACTTCATCACCACCTACGCGGGCGTCGATGCGGATCGTCTCGGCCTCCTCGGCATCTGCGGTGGCGGCGGCTATTCGCTGGCAGCGGCGAAGACGGACAAGCGCTTCAAGTCCGTCGCAACGCTGAGCATGTTCAATTCCGGCAGGGTCCGCCGCAACGGTTTCGCAGACTCGCAGCTATCCACGGTCCAGCAGCGCCTGAAGCAGGCCTCGGATGCCCGTGCTCAGCAGGTGGCAGGTGGCAAGATCCTCTACTCGGGCGATGCGGACATGACGGACGAGCAGATCGCAGCGCTGCCGTTCGAGATGTACCGACAGGGCTATGAGTACTACTGGCGCACGCATGCCCATCCCGGCTCGACCTTCAAGTACACGACGAGCAGCCTGCTGGACCTGATGCGCTGGGACGCCACTGACCAGATCGAACTGATCGAGCAACCCTTGTTGATGATTGCCGGCAGCAAGGCGGACAGCCTCTACATGACCGAGGAGGCGTTCGCCAAGGCCAGCGGTGCCAAGGACAAGGAGCTGTTCAAGATCCAGGGCGCAACCCACATTGAAACCTATTGGGTCCCTGAATACGTTGAGGCCGTGGTGGCCAAGCTGGTCCCGTTCTACGGGAAGAGCATGTGACAGGGCGGGGTGAAACACTCCGATGCAACACGGGCGTGTGAAGGCGGCTGAGTCCAATGAGAGTGAACGCCAATGCAGCCTGGCGACTGCTGGAGGGCCGCCATCGCGGCTCATGGATGGGTGCTGCCGGCCCGAACCGGGCCTTCACCAGGTGCACCAAAGCAGGTCGCAGTGTCCAGGCCCCAGGCTCCCCGGCATGATGGAGATGCCTGGGTTTTGCAGACAGCCAGCGAGCCGGCGGGTTTGTCTTCGACCTGGTATCAGGGATCTGTAGTTTGCCGCTTGACCTTCAACTCAAGTTGAAGCTTAAGCTCCATATCCTCTCATCACACAAGATGCTGCAAGGATCGATATGCAAACCATTTTGGGCGCCAATGGCCAGATCGCTGTGGAGCTGGCGCGCGAGCTCCAGCGCAACTACACGCAGAACCTGCGCCTGGTCAGCCGCAAGCCGCGCAAGGTGAACGATACGGACGAGCTGGTGTCTGCCGACCTGATGAATTCCGCGCAAACCCTGGAGGCCGTGCGTGGCAGTGAGGTCGTGTACTTCACCGCTGGCCTGCCACCAGACACCGAGTTATGGGAGCGGCAATTTCCTGCCATGCTGCGCAACGCACTTGATGCCACGCGGGCAGCGGGGGCCAAATTTGTCTATTTCGACAACACCTACATGTACCCGCAAACCGCGCAGCGGCAGACCGAGGAAACCGCATTTGCCCCGGTGGGCCGCAAGGGGCGCGTGCGCGCCTTGATGGCCGAGATGGTGCTGGCCGAGATGCAGCGCGGCGATATCCCCGTCGCCATTGCCCGCGCGCCAGAGTTCTACGGCCCCGGCAAAACCCAAAGCATCACCAATACCCTGGTGATCGGCCCGCTCAAGGCGGGCCAGAAGGCCAAAGTGCCGGTCCGTGACGACAAGCTGCGCACCCTGATCTGGACGCCCGATGCAAGCCGCGCCATGGCTGCCATTGGCAATGCGCAAGATGCGTATGGTCAGACATGGCATCTGCCTTGCTGGGACGAGCGGCTGACCTATCAGGCCTTTGTGAACCTGGCGGCTGCAACCTTTGGGGTTGAGCCGCGCTACAAGGTACTGAGCCACCTGGCCATGGTGGTTGCTGGCTGGGTCTCCAAGCCTGTGCGCGAACTGCGTGAACTACTGCCACGCTACGCACACGACAATGTGTTTGATTCGTCCAAGTTCAAGCGCCGCTTTCCCGACTTTGCTGTCACCAGCTACGCACAGGGCCTCAAGCAAATCGCGCAGGAGTCTTCATGAGTACGCCACGTGTCTTGCATGTCGTCACCAATGTCGCTCATTACGACGACCCTGCGCACGCCACAGGGCTGTGGCTGTCGGAGCTGACCCATGCCTGGGATGTGTTTGCTGCGCAAGGGTACCCGCAGCAACTGGTGAGCCCGCTGGGTGGCGCCGTACCACTGGAGCCGCGCGCACTCCAATGGCCGCACTTCGATGCTTCGGCCAAAGCCTGGCTCGATGATCCCGCGCGCATGGCCCTGCTGGCGAACACTGCGGCACCTGCCGATATCGATGCAAACGATTTCGATGCCATCTACTTCACTGGAGGGCATGCGGTGATGTGGGATTTTCCCGATAGTGCGGGGCTGCAGCGCATCACACGCAGCATCTGGGAGCGAAGTGGCATCGTCGCATCGGTTTGCCACGGCTACTGCGGCCTGCTCAATACGCAGCTCAGCGACGGCTCTTTGCTGGTCGCGGGCAAACGGGTCACGGGTTTTTCATGGACGGAAGAAATCCTGGCCGGAGTGGCCCGGTCCATGCCCTACAACGCGGAGCAGGAAATGAAGATGCGCGGTGCGCGCTATCAAAAAGCCTTGCTGCCTTTTATCTCGTATGTGGTGGCCGATGGCCGCCTCATCACCGGGCAAAACCCGGGGTCGGCCAAAGCGACTGCAAAACAGGTGGTGCAGGCTCTGGCAAGGCGCTAGGGCCGCGTTCCAAACTGCCGCAGGCCTATGCCACGCTTGCCCGCTTCCTGTGTCCGGTGCGCATGAGCTTGCCCATTTTTTCTTCAGCCGCTGCTTCAGAGGCCAGGGATTCGGATTGCTGGGCCAGTACATGGGAGAGCACGCGGCGTGCGTTGTCATGGCAATCCATGTTGTCTGGCCGCGCTTCAATATCGGACAACAAAGCCTGCAACTGCTTTTTGCTGGTTTGCAGCTTTTTCTCCATGGCCTTGATATCGGCAATTTTTTGGCGCAGCGCGCCCACGACGGCCTCATGGTCCCAGCCTTGCAGGCCGGGCGGCAAGAGTGCACGAATTTCATCCAGGCTGAAGCCCACCCCTTGCGCCATCGCAATCAGCTCCAGCATCTGCACCATCTCAGGCGGATAGCTGCGGTAGCCATTCAAGCCACGCTCAGCCGCTTGCAGCAGGCCGCTTTGCTCATAAAAACGAATGCGTGATGTGGACAGGCCTGTGCGTTTGCTCAGTTCACCAATGTTCATGCGCAACCTTCGGCAAGGGGTCCTTGACCTTCAACAAGACTTGAAGCTTATCGTACTCGCAAGCCCTTCGCTCCAGCGGCAATTTGCGGCGAGCGCGACGTGCCCTTGTCGAAGAATGCGTGCTGGCGGCCATTCAAGGGCCAAGATACCTATCTCGCATCGCCTGGCTTCCTTGTTCCACTGCGTCGCATGCAGACGTACGGCAGCACGAAGAGGTACAGACCGCTCAACAGCAAGAGAAAGAGCGGGGGCAGCGGCGAGTAGCTGACCCAGGAGGGAGGTTCCCCCTGCGCCCGGACAATGAAGTTGGCGAGGACGGTGACCGTGAAGGCGACGGACAGCCAGCGGTGGATCTGCCGGATCCGGTAGTTCTAGTTCAAGGCGGCCTCCCTTAGCGGCGCGCCTGGATCATCTTCCACCCGTTCCCCGACGGATCGCGGAAGCCTGCGTCCACGGTGCCGTACCGTGCCACGGGTTCCTGCGTGAATTCCACCCCGCTTGCGAGCATTCGGTCGTAGGCCGCGCGGCAGTCGTCCACGGTCAGTACGAGGGGCGGCATGGCGCCTTTGGCCACAATCGCGCGCACTGCCTGCGCCGTTGCTGCGTCGAGCACGGGCGGGCCGGGTGTGAACAGGCCGAGCTGGAACGACGGCTGTTCCGGGTGCTGCACCGTGAGCCAGCGATAGTCGCCGTTTGCCACGTCCGTGTGGACGCGGAACCCGAGTTTGTCGACATAGAACGCGAGTGCTTCGTCTTGATCGCGCACATACAAACCAACCACTTCAACGCCTTGAATCATGGGATCTCCTGTTGTTCGGGTTCGTTTGTATCGCTTGTTGCCCGGCGTCGCTTCTCCGAAACTGCGGTCGTGAGGTCGGGGCGATGCGCGGCGCTGACGATGCAGGCGGGCACGCGGCCCAGCTCGCGCATCGTCGCCCGGGCGCGCACCCGGACTGCGCTGGGACTGTCGCCTGTGATATCGCGGAAGGTGCGCCCGAAGGTGCCCAGGCTTGCCCAGCCTGTATCAAAGGCGATGTCGGTAATAGCCAGATCGGTTTCGCGCAGCAGCGTCATTGCCCGCTCGATGCGCCGCGTGAGCAAGTACCGGTGCGGCGGACTGCCGAAGGCCTGCTTGAACGACCGGGCGAAGTGCGCTTCGGACACGCCACTGACCTGCGCCAGTCGGCCGACAGGCCAGGCCTCGTGCGATGCGGCGTCAATGCTGTCCTTCGCGCGCAGCAGCCGGCGCAACAGTTCAGGATCCTGGTGTGCAAGGTCGTTGTTCATGCCGTCTCCGGTGCCATCGGGAAGCATTTTCGTCTCTTGGGAGTCCACGGTTTGGGAATAGACCCCTGCGCGCGAACTGTATGGATGGACAGTAGAATTTCGGGCTCGATAGTTTCCACAAGGGAAGGGTCTGGACATGTCCGCAGAACTCGAACAAGAAGTCGTCTCCATCTTCGAAGACCGCCTTTGGCATCACAACGGCTGGGAGGCCCGCGTCATCAAGAATGAAGACGACGATGGCTGGGCCGTTGCCATGACCCAGGACGGCCAGGTGGAGCCAAGCCTGGTCGGCCCGTGGACCATGGGCCGCGACAAGAAAAATCCCAAGCCGCTGGACGTTTCCGCCTTCAACACGCTGGTGAAGACGGCGCACGAGGTGATGCGCCGGCATGAGCAGCATCTGGCAGCGCAGTTGCACAAGGATGTGCAGATCGTGGTGGGCGGGTCACGCGTGACCGTCTCTCTGGATATCGAGCCCGATGAGGACAATCCCAGCGCCACGCTCACCGCCACTGCCGCCGACGGCAGCGAGCTGGCCAAGGTGGGAGTCAGGCCGGACCATCAGCTCACCCGGACGTCTGCGCAAGCCTGGGCAGAGGCAGGCTACCCCCGTCCCAGCGAGGACTGAGCCGCGGGCAAGGCCGGGGAATCAGGGGGCTGTTTCACAGCTGCCTTCCAAGGCGGATATGCGGCTTTGCGGCTTTGCCACACGCTCTAGATGTGCAGCATGGCCAGCCCGCCCACGCCAAGGCCTAGCGCGGCCACGCCGAGCATGGCGTATTCCAGCCATTTCTTCTTGGTCAGCAGCGCGATGGCTGCAAGGGCAATGGCGACCTGCAGCGCGGTGGTGGCCTGCGCCCAGCGGTGATGCAGGTGCATCTGCATCTCTGACTTCTCGTCCCATTGCCGGGCCTCGGCTTCCAGGCGGTCGGCATCGCGCTTGATGTCGTCCTTTTCCTTTTCGTAGCGCTCCACCTTGGCCTGGTAGGCCGCCCGCCTGTCCTCCGTGGTCGCCAGATCACGCGCGAACTCGGACAGCGATTGCTTGGTGCTCTTGGCCTGGAAGAAGGCCCATTGGTTGGCCGCTTCGGTCTTCTTGATGGCTGCGTCGTTCTTGTACAGCCCGGCATTGGCCTGGGTGGCGCCGCCCATGTACGCGAAGATGGCGCCCACCGTGGCGATGACTGCCGTGCACATGGCGATCTGGTTGGTCAGGCTGCCGCCGCCGATGCCGTGGTGGGCGGTTTGGCCATGCTCGCCCTGGGCAGCATGTTCGAGTTCGTGATCGTGTGGGCCGTGGACGTGAAAGCCGCCGGAAGACATAGGTGCCAATTCCTTGATGCAATGGGGTGGCGCATTATGGGGCCGGCCTGGCGGCAATCCAGGGCTCCAGGATGTGCGGGGCGCATGGCCCGCTTGGAGGTCAGCGCCTTGGCTGGCGGCCTGCAGATGGGGGAGTGGGATCAGGCGGCAGTCGCGCGGTGCGGCAGCGCTGCGAGCAGTATTTGACCTCGTCCCAATCACGTGCCCATTTTTTGCGCCATGTGAATGCAAGACCGCAGCACGCACACAGCTTGGAGGGCAGGTGGGGCTTCTTGTGCATGGTGCGGGCGTTCCTGTGGTTCAGCGCGTCAGCGTGGCCAGGGCGCGCCGGGCCAGCGCCCGTCCGCTGAGCCAGGCGCCTTCGACGCCTGCGCCGCACATCCAGTCGCCGCACAGGCCCAGGCCCGCAGGCGCGTCCCACCAGCAGCGGTTGACCAGGTGCGGTGCCGGCAGCGCATAGCGCCAGCGGTGGGCTGTGACGCGCAGGCCGCCTGGCAGAGAGTCGGACAGAGAGCCGGCCAGTGGCCCGGCCAGGGCCTCGAATGCCTGCAGCAGTTGCCGGGCCACGGATTCGGCGTCCGACTCGATGTGATCCTGGCTCCACCGTGCACTGGCATGCAGCACCCAGGTCTGAGGTCCTTGCGGCACTTGCGGCCCCTGCCGCCCTGGCTTGGCGCTGTCGCGTGCCATCCAGCACAGCGGGCCATCCGTGATTTCTGCCGCATCCCAGTCCAGCGGCAGGGGGGCGTCGGTGCGCAGCATGGCCACCCAGCAAGGCTGCATGCGCGCGCTGGCAGCCAGTGCCGCCGCATAGGGCGAGACCGGCTCCAGCAAGGCTGCCGCCTGCGGTGCAGGCACTGCCAAAACCAGGGCGCAGTATTCCGATCCGATCTGCCCGTGTTCAGCGCAGTGCACAGTCCAGCAGGCAGATTCGTACTGCAACTGCTGAACCGTGGCTTGCAGGTGCAGCCGTGCGCCATGCCCCTGTTGTGCAAGCCGCTGGACAAGAAACGCTGCGGGAGAGGTCATGCGCGGCACGCCCACCCAGCGGTCGGGGCCTGCATCTGCTGGCACCACGTCTTTGCCCTGCAGGCGCACTTCGCGCGGACGCCAGGCGGCGACAACGCCGAGCTGCTCCCACTGGCGCACCTCCTGCACAAACTCCGGGTCCTGTGCCGCAAACGATGGAGCACCGTGATCGCACTGCCACGCACCCTGCGGATCCTGCGCGCGCCGCGTGCTCATGCGCCCCGATGGGCCTCGGCTTTTCTCGAAGATATCCACGCGGCAGCCAGCCTCGGCCAGCAGCTGTGCACATGCCAGACCTGCCATTCCCGCGCCGATCACCGCGACGGGGGGTGCGCCGTTCACAAGGCCTCCTGGCTGTGCGCTTCCTGGTGGCGATCATGGCTGACCCAGATCAGCGCGCCGGTATCGACGCCCAGTTCCGCGGCCTTGGCGACGACGGATTGCAGCGTCTGCGGGGGCAGTTTCGGCTCCCTGGCCAGTATCCAGCAGTACTGCGTGTCCGGCCCGAGGACCAGCGCCCAGCGGTAGTCAGGGTCCAGGGCGGCCACATGGTAGCCGCCGTAGAACGGGCCGAAGAAGGAGACCTTGAGCGAAGCCGTGTCCGGCTTGCCCGTGAACAAGGCCTTGCCGACGGCGCGCTGCCACTGGCCCCGGGGCACGGAAAACCCCCGGTTCACCACCTTCACGCTGCCGTCTGCCTGCGGCGTGTACTCGGCGGTCACATCGGTCATGCCCCGCTCGAAACCATGGTCCAGCCGAGCCAGTTCGTACCACAGGCCCTGGTAGCGCTGCAGGTCGAACGGTGAGACGGGCGTGACCGAGCCGGGCGGGCGCATGCTGGCGCAACCGCTGGCCAGCAGGCCGGCGCCAAGGGCCGCTGCCAGCAGGGTGCGCCGCCTGGCGGTGAAGACGGGGCGGGGGGCGGGAAAGTTCATGCGTATGTCCTTGGTGTTCTTGTCGTCTGCCGCCATCGGGCGACCAGCGGTGGCAGATCCGTGAGATGGCGCACCGGCGTCATGCCCGCGACCGGGCTGGAATAAAGCGCCGGGCATGCTCCGCCGGCCCACAACTCGATGGACGGCGGCAGGTGGCTGCGCAGCTCGCCCAGGCAAGCCTGCGCCATCGCTCCGTTGTGTGCGCTGCTGAAGCTCAGCCCCACGATGTCGGCGCGATGCGCCCGCGCGGCCTGTGCCACGTCGCCGATGGGCGTCTGGGTGCCCAGCGATACGCAGTTGCAGCCTTCCAGGGCCAGCAGGGCTTCGACCATGAGCAGCCCAAGTCCATGCATCTCCTGCGGCAGCGTGGTCAGCAACACCTTGGGCGCGGGTGGCGGGGAAGGGGGGGCGAGCGAGGCGATTGCCTGCCTCAGGACGCCGGTGAGCACCTCGGTGTACAGGTGCTCTTCAAACACTTCAAAACGCCCCTGTGCCCAGAAATCGCCGACCGCCGTGGTCAGCGGGGCCACGAGCGTGGTCACGAAACCGGCCAGACCCATGCGCGACTGGGCCAGGCTCAGGCAATGCCTGAGCTGGGCGGGATCATGGGCGGCAATGGCGTTGAGCATGGGGGCGAAGCGGTCAGAGTCTGCTGCGTTCTCTGAATTTGTCCTGGACAAATCCTTGCCCGGCGAGGTGTCGGCGCGGGCCAGCAGCGTCTGCAGGCCGTCCAGATCCACGCCCATCAGCTTGCTGGGGCGCAGCCCCGTATCCATGAGCCGCCGGATCAGGGTCAGTTGTCGAACCTGGTCTGCCGGGTAGCGGCGATCGCCTGCCGAATCCCGTTCAGGCCTTGGAAAGCCGTAGCGTCTTTCCCAGACACGCAGGGTGTCCTTGGCAAGTCCGGTCTCGCGTTCGACGGCCGAGATAGGCAGCCCGGGGCCAGGCGCCAAAGGCAGGGGGTCAGAAAGTGGCGTCATTGATCTGAAGGGGACAAAACGTCCGGTCATGGCCGGGATGTTTTGAGGGATTTTCTGAATTGTCTAGGACAAAAATATGTTTTGTCCAATATATTACATAGAGAAACAAAGCGCAGGCCCGCTGGTCGCCACCCGGCAGCCGCTGGCGCGAGTGCTTTGTAGATCCCGGCCAGGAGATGACGGCCCCAGGCGCAGGCGAGGCTTCACACCATGATCGCCGCGCCCTTGTGCAGTCTTTCCGGCCACGCAGTTCGTACCGATGATCATCATGAATTTGTCCAACTGGCCACTGGCCCGCCGTCTCGCAGCTGCCTTCGCATGCGTCATCGCCATTTTTCTTCTTGTCATCGCGCTGGCCGTGAGCAGCCAGTCCCGGCTCAAGGAGGCCCAGCAATGGAACGAGCACACCTTCAAGGTCATGTCCCAGGGACAGCGCATGCTCACGGGCATGGTCAACATGGAGACGGCCTCGCGGGGCTATCTCCTGTCGGGTGACTCCCGTTTTCTTGCCCCCTGGGATGAAGGACTCAAGGAGTTCGAGGCCTCCTGGCAGGAGGCCGTACGCCTGACCGAGGACAACCCCGCCCAGCAGCGCCGGCTCGACGGTATCCGGCTGCGCCACCGTGAATTCGTGCAGGCGGTGCAGCCGCTGCAGGCGCTGCGGCGGCAAGTCCAGGACGGCACGGCGACGGTCGAGGATCTGGTCCGCGAGTTCTCCCTGGGGCGCGAGAAGGCGGCCATGGATGGGCTGCGCGCACTGCAGGCGGACCTGGTGCGAGAGGAGGAGCAGCTCATGGCCGAGCGCCTGACGCGCACCGAGTCGCTGGCGGCAATGACGCTGGCGTTCGAGCTGGGCGGCGCGCTGGTGGCCGTCGTGCTGGCCGCTCTGCTGGGTACCTGGGTCACGCGCTCCATCACCGGCCCCATCGGCCGGGCCATCCAGGTGGCACGTGCGGTGGCATGCGGGGATCTGACGCAGCGGGTGGAGGCCACCACCCACGATGAAGTGGGGACCCTGCTGCGCAGCCTCGGCGAGATGAGTGATGCGCTATCGCAGGTCGTGGCTGTCGTGCGCAGCGGCAGCGAATCCGTGGCAAGTGCAAGCACGCAGATTGCCCAGGGCAACACCGACCTGTCCTCGCGAACCGAAAGCCAGGCCAGCGCGCTTGAACAGACGGCGGCCTCGATGGAGCAGCTCGGAGCCACCGTGACCCAGAACGCAGAGGGTGCCGGCAAGGCCAACGCGCTCGCGCAGCGGGCCAGCGGCGTGGCCGGGCAGGCGGGCGAGGTGGTCACCCAGGTCGTGGACACGATGAAGGGCATCAGTGAAAGTTCGCGCCGCATCGCCGACATCATCAACGTCATCGACGGCATCGCGTTCCAGACCAACATCCTGGCGCTGAACGCTGCGGTGGAGGCTGCGCGTGCCGGTGAACAGGGCCGCGGCTTCGCTGTGGTGGCCTCCGAGGTCCGCAGCCTGGCCGGCCGCAGCGCGGCGGCGGCCAAGGAGATCAAGGCCCTGATCTCCGACAGCGTCGAGCGGGTCGAACAAGGCTCTGTGCTGGCCGACCGCGCGGGGGGCACCATGGCTGAAGTGGTGACGAGCATACGCAGCGTCACCGACCTCATGGGGGAGATCAGCGCGGCTTCCGCCGAACAACGCAGCGGCGTTGCGCAGGTGGGCGAGGCGGTCATGCAGATGGACCAGGCGACACAGCAAAACGCGGCCCTGGTGGAGGAAATGGCGGCGGCAGCCACGAGCCTGCGCCAGCAGGCGCATGACCTTGTGCAGTCCGTGAGCGTTTTTCGCCTGGGGCCTCAGGCGCAGGGTTGAGGCAGGGTTGATGCACCGGGTGAAGACACGGTGCGGGACCCTGGGAGAGCGGGCCCCTCTACAGGCGCCGGAGCATCAGCCGCTGCTGCCGTTCTGCCCGGGCACCGGCCGGCGTTCAAACAGTTGCGCCATGGCTTTGGCGGCTGCCTCGGCCGCTTCGGCGCGGCGCATCTCGGCCGCGTCTTCAAACCCGCAGCCCATGGCCTGGGCCTCGGTGCCTGCGTAGTCGGCCAGCGTCTCGGCGCTGTCGCGGATGCTTTGCAGGGCGCGGGCCACCACATCCATGTGGCGATGGCCCTTGGGCGTCTCCAGCCATGCCAGGGCGAGCTGGGCGATGGCAGAAATCTCTGCACAGCCTTGCTGCACTAGATGGTCCATCTGGGTGAGGGCATTGGACAGCTGCCGGGTGCTGTGGCTGTCCTTGGCGAGGGTGGGCTGGGTGGTGGGGTTCATGCCTTGGCCCTCCGTGTGGAAGGGGCGGCGCCAAGAGAGGGCGCGCAGGCGAGTGCGAGGAAAACGGTGTTCATGCTTGATGCTCCATTGCAAAGCGAATTCACTGGCCTTTGCGATTGCATTGATCCGTGAATTGCATTGACAGACCTCGCTTTCGAAGAGGTTGTGCCGCTGTGTGATGGAGGTGTTTTGAAGCACCGGCCCCGTGACAGGGGGCCGGTGCGGATGATAGCGCCGGCCGGGAGGGCCGGAGGCGGCATGCCCGGCCATCCGGTTTTCCGAACGACGCAGGCGTTCCATCGTTCGGATTTCCGTTCCACCTTATGCATAAAAGTAAGGTCGATATAGGCGAATCAAGCAGTTAGCGCGGGGTGCAGGTGCCGGATGCGGCTGGCACGGTCTGTGCACTGTCAGGCGCAGGCCACGTGCATCGTGGTTGTGTATGCAGGGAGACAAGCCCGTCTTCGCTGTGGCATCCGGCCCGTGGCCGGCAGCCGTGGTGGGCGGGCTCGCTTGCAAGACCGAAATACGTCCAACGAAAAAATCCGCATGAAATTCAACCGCTTGACCACCATGGTGCTCGTGGCCATGGTCCTCGGCGTGCTGGTGGGCTATGCCTGCAACAGCTACGCACCCACGCCCGAGGCCGCCAAGGAAATCGCCAGCTACTTCGGCATCCTCACCGATGTCTTCCTGCGCATGATCAAGATGATCATCGCGCCCCTGGTGTTCGCCACCCTGGTGTCGGGCCTGGCCAACATGGGCGACGCCAAGGCCGTGGGCCGCATCGGCGGCCGCGCGCTGGGCTGGTTCATCGTGGCCTCGTTCTGCTCGCTGGCCATCGGCCTGATCTATGCGAACGTGCTGCAGCCCGGCCATGGCCTGAGCGTGGCCCTGCCGTCGTCGGCCGAGGGCCTGAACCTCAAGACCTCGGCGCTGAACCTCAAGGACTTCATCGCCCACGTGTTCCCCAAGAACATCTTCGAGGCCATGGCCACCAACGAGGTGCTGCAGATCCTGGTGTTCGCGCTGTTCTTCGGCATTGCGCTGGGCAATCTGCACAACCAGGCCGCGCGCTCCATGGTGGGCCTGATGGACGAAGTGGTCCACATCATGCTCAAGGTCACCGACTACGTGATGCGCTTCGCCCCCGTGGGCGTGTTCGGTGCCGTGGCTGGCACCATCACCATCCATGGCCTGGGCATGCTGTCGGTGTTCGGCAAGTTCATGCTGTGCTTCTACCTGGCCCTGGCCACGCTGTGGGTGCTGCTGATCGTGGCCGGCTACTGCGTGCTGGGCCGTGACATCTTCCGCCTGCTGAACCTGATCCGCGGCCCGCTGCTGGTGGGCTTTTCCACGGCCAGCAGCGAATCGACCTATCCCAAGCTCATGGAGCAGCTGGAGAAGTTCGGCATCAAGCCGCGCATCATCGGCTTCGTGCTGCCGCTGGGCTACTCGTTCAACCTGGACGGCTCGATGGTCTACACCACCTTCCTGGCCATCTTCATTGCCCAGGCCTACGGCATCGACATGACGCTGACGGCCCAGATCACCATGCTGCTGGTGCTGATGGTCTCCAGCAAGGGCATTGCCGGCGTGCCGCGCGCCTCGCTGGTGGTGGTGGCCGCCGTGCTGCCCATGTTCGGCCTGCCCGAGGCGGGCATCCTGCTGATCCTGGGCATCGACCACTTCCTGGACATGGGCCGCACGCTGACCAATGTGCTGGGCAATGCCATTGCCACGGCCGTGGTGGCCAAGTGGGAAGGCGCCGTCGACCCGACCGCGGCCACGGATGACGACGAGTCCCTGCTGCCCACGGACCATTCCGAGCAAGGGCGGCCCGCTGTCTCGGCCTGAGGCCCAGGCGGCGCTGGGGGGCACTGATAACATCGGTGCCTTCACCATGCCCGCCCGCCGCCCCCTGCGCCAGCTCATCCTGCTTTTGCTGTGGCTTGCCCTGAGCGGGCTGAGCGGCTGGGGTGCGTACCTGCTGGCGCAGCGGCTGGGCATCGCCGATCTGCGTGCCACGGGCATGCACCGGCTGGAGCTGTACGGCGCCAGCCTGCAGCGCGAGATCGGCAAGTACGCCTTCCTGCCCGACGTGCTGGCACTGGAAGGCAATGTGCAAAGGCTGCTGGCCGAGCCCGGCGACGAGCAGCTCACCAACCGCGTCAACGCCTACCTGGAGCAGCTCAACGACCGCGCTGGCACGCTGACCGCCTACCTGGTCGATGCGCGCGGCCACGTCGTGGCCTCCAGCAACTGGCGGCGCTCCGACAGCTACATGGGCGAGGACCTGAGCTTTCGCCCCTACTACCGCACGGCCATGGCCACGGGCAGCGCGCGCTTCTTCGGCATAGGCACCACGCGTGGCGAGCCCGGCTACTACCTGGCCTCCACCCTGGGTGACGACACCCACACGTTGGGCGTGGCCGTGGTCAAGGTCAGCCTGGACCAGCTGGAGCAGTCGTGGTCCACGGTGGAGGCGCCCGTGCTGGTGGGCGACGAGAACGGCGTCGTCATCCTGGGCACGGTCTCCGACTGGAAATTCACCACCCTGCGCACGCTGGACGAGGGCACGCGCGCCGCCTTCGACCACACGCGCCAGTACAACCGCCGCGCGCTGGAGCCCCTGGGCCTGCAGGTGCTGCGCGATCTGGGCCAGGGCGCGCGCCTGGTGCGCATTGCCCGCCATGGCGAGGAATCGCCAGGCTCGGTCTACCCGGTCAGCGGCCGCTTCCTGGCCCAGTCGCGCCAGCTGCCTGGCACGCCCTGGACGATCACCGTGCTCTCGCACCTGGAGCAGGTCGACCAGCTGGCCCAGAGCCGCGCGCTGGCCGCGGCCGTGGGCGCGGCCTTTGTGCTGCTGCTGGCCATGATGGTCAACGAGCGCCGCCGCCACCTGCGCGACCGGCTGGCAGCGCGCGAGGCGCTGCAGGCCGCGCACGACGAGCTCGAGCGCAAGGTGGAGCAGCGCACGGCCGACCTGTCGGCCGCCAACGAGGCGCTGCAGGCCGAGGTGGCCGAGCGCACCCACGCCGAGGCCACGCTGCGCGCCGCCCAGGACGAACTGGTGCAGGCCGGCAAGCTGGCCGTGATAGGCCAGCTGTCCACGGGCGTCGCCCATGAACTCAATCAGCCGCTGACGGCGCTGCGCACCCTGGCCGGCAACAGCCAGCGCTTTCTGGAGCGCGGCGATACCGAAACCACGCGCGTGAACCTGGAGCGCATGGCGCAGCTGGCCGACCGCATGGGCCGCATCACCGGCCAGCTGCGCAACTTCGCGCGCAAGTCCAGCGGCGCCAGCCAGCCCGTGCCGCTGGCGCATGCGCTGGACAATGCGCTGGCGGTGCTGGAGTCGCGCGTGGCCGAGACCGGCGCCCGCATCCTGCGCGATGACGGCGTGCCCGAGGCCGTGGCCTGGTGCGACCGCAACCGCATCGAGCAGGTGCTGATCAACCTGATCAACAACTCCCTGGACGCCATGCGCGGCCAGCCCGCGCCCTGCCTGGAGCTGGCCTGCGCCGTGGCCGATGGCCGCGCCCAGGTCACCGTGCGCGACCACGGCCCGGGCCTGAGCGAAGCGGCGCAGGCCCATCTGTTCCAGCCGTTCTTCACCACCAAGGAAGAGGGCGTGGGCCTGGGCCTGGGGCTGGCGCTGTCGGCCGGCATCGTGCGTGAATGCGGCGGCACCCTGACGGGCAGCAACCATCCGGGCGGCGGCGCCGTCTTCACGCTGAGCCTGGCCCTGGCACCCTCCACACCTTCTGCCGACACACCATGACCGACGCCCTCAAAGTCCTGATCATCGAGGATGACCCCGACATCGTGCTCGGCTGCGAGCAGGCTCTGCAGCTCGAAGGCATCGCCTGCGAAAGCGTGGGCAGCGCCGAGCAGGCGCGCCGGCGCCTGTCGCGCGACTTCGCGGGCATCGTGGTCAGCGACATCCGCCTGCCGCGCATGGACGGCATGGCCTTCCTGCGCGAGCTGGTGGCCATGGACCCGGAACTGCCCGTGGTGCTGATCACCGGCCACGGCGACATCTCCATGGCCGTGCAGGCCATGAAGGACGGCGCCCAGGACTTCATCCAGAAACCCTTCGCCCCCGAAACCCTGGTCGGCGCCGTGCGCCGCGCCCTGGAGCGCCGCCGCCTGGTGCTGGAAGTGCGGGCGCTGCGCCAGCAGCTGGACCAGCGCGACAGCCTGGAGCACCGGCTGATAGGCCGCGCGCCCAACATGCGCCAGCTGCGCCAGATGCTCACGGGGCTGGCGCAAAGCGCGGCCGATGTGCTGATCCAGGGCGAGACCGGCACGGGCAAGGAACTGGTGGCGCGCTGCCTGCACGAAGCCAGCGCGCGGCGCGAAGGCAACTTCGTGGCGGTCAACTGCGGGGGCCTGCCCGACACGCTGTTCGACAGCGAAATGTTCGGCAGCGAGGCCGGCGCCTATACCGGCGCGGGCAAGAAGCGCATCGGCAAGCTGGAGCACGCCAGCGGCGGCACGCTGTTCCTGGACGAGATCGAGAGCATGCCCCTGCCCATGCAGATCAAGCTGCTGCGCGTGCTGCAGGAGCGTGTGCTGGAGCGCCTGGGCTCCAACACCCTGATCCCCATCGACTGCCGCGTGATCGCGGCCACCAAGGTGGATCTGCTGGAGTTGAGCCGGCAAGGGCTGTTCCGCGCCGACCTCTACTACCGCCTGAACGTGGCCACCGTCTCGCTGCCGCCGCTGCGCGAGCGGCGCGAGGACGTGCCGCTGCTGTTCGAGCACTTCGCGCTGCAGGGCGCCGCGCGCCACCAGCGGCCCGTGCCCGAGCTGACCACCGCGCGCGTGCAGCAGTTGCTGGGCTATGACTGGCCCGGCAACGTGCGCGAGCTGCGCAACGTGGCCGAGCGCACGGTGCTGGGCATCGAGACCGGCTCGCCCCCCTTCGGCCAGCCGGCCGGCACCACCGCGCAGGACGCCGCGCCCCGGCCGCTGTCCGCTGCTGTCGAGGCCTTCGAGCGCGCCCTCATCGCCGACGCCCTGCGCCGCCACGCCGGCAGCCTGGCGCGCACGGCCGAAGCCCTGTCCATGCCCAAGACCACGCTGCACGACAAGATCCGCAAGTACGGGCTGGATGGGTAGGGGCTGGTTGCCCGCCCCCAACCCGGATTTTCCGGAAACGGCCTGGCCTACCTGGATTCGTAGGACGGGCGCAGTGCCGCAATCGCCTTTTGAATCGCAGCACGCACGGCGGGCCGGTCGATCACCTCGCCACAGTGCAGCACGGGCAATGGCTTGCCCTGTCCGGGACGGGTTTCGTCGCGCATGACGGCCATATCGCCGTTGGCGCCGTTGGTGTTCTCTCGCTGCACCTGCTCGGCAATGCCCGCCAGCGTTTCGATGTCCCCGTGCATGCGCTGCACGACAACGGATGCCCAGGCATCTCCTTGGTCCTTGAGATAGGGCTCGGCCTGCTGGGTCAGGCAGCTTGCGATGGCATAGCTTTCAACGTCGCGCTGCACTTGCGTGCGAGCGCCACCTGCGGGATTCGTGTCGGGGGTGCAGCCGGCGATGGCTGGAACCAAAAGAAGCAAGGCCACGCGCATCAAGTCAGCTCCCAAATTTCGCCTGTTGAGGTTGTGAGGGTCGACTGGCCCGGCCCGGCCCGGCCCGGCCCGGCATGCGCAGCCGCTGTCTTGGCCTGGCTGTCCACAGTCCACTCCATTTAGCCAAGCAATATATGTGAAAGGCCTGAGGTACCGGGAGTACCCAGGCCCTCAGCCGTTCGCAGCCGCCCTCAACCCCGCTCCCCGAACTCCACGCTTTCGCGCGTCCAGCGCCGCGCCTGCTCGCTCAGGCTCAGTCCCAGGCCGGGGCGCGTGGGCACGAGCATGCGGCCATCGGCGATGTCCAGGCGTTCGTTGAACAGCGGCTCCAGCCAGTCGAAGTGTTCCACCCAGGGCTCGTTGGCGCAGGTGGCGGCCAGGTGCACGTGCAGTTCCATGGCGAAGTGCGGCGCCAGGCTCAGGTGGGCCAGTTCGGCCTGGGCGGCGATCTGCAGGAAGGGCGTGATGCCGCCCACGCGCGGCGCGTCGGGCATGAGGAAGTCGGCGCTGCGGTGGCGTATGAGGTCGCCGTGCTCGGCGGCGCTGGTCAGCATCTCGCCGGTGGCAATCGGCGTGTCGAAGCGCGTGGCCAGCGCGGCATGGCCTTCGTGGTCGTAGGCGTCCAGCGGCTCCTCGATCCAGACCAGGTTGAACTCCTCGAAGACACGGCACATGCGCTGGGCCGTGGGGCGGTCCCATTGCTGGTTGGCATCGACCATGATGGGCGCGGCATCGCCCAGGTGGGCGCGCATGGCCTCCACGCGCCGTATGTCCAGCGCGCAGTCGGGCTGGCCCACCTTGAGCTTGATGCCCCCAATGCCGCGCTCCAGCGAGGCGCTGGCGTTGCGCTTGAGCTCATCGAGCGGCGTGTGCAGAAAGCCGCCCGAGGTGTTGTAGCAGCGCACGGATTCGCGCTGCGAGCCCAGCAGCTTGGATAGCGGCAGGCCCGCGCGGCGCGCCTTGATGTCGTACAGCGCCACGTCAAAGGCCGCGATGGCCTGCACGGCCAGCCCGCTGCGGCCCACGGAGGCGCCGGCCCAGCACATGCGCGTCCACAGCCGCGCAATGTCGCTGGGGTCTTCGCCCAGCAGGGTGGGCGCGATTTCGCTGGCATGGGCGAACTGGCCCGGACCGCCTGCGCGCTTGGCGTAGCTCAGGCCCAGGCCCCGATGGCCGTCGCGGGTCTGGATTTCGGCGAACAGCATGGCGACCTCGGTCATGGGCTTTTGGCGGCCCGTGAGCACCTTGGCATCGCTGATGGGCCGGGCCAGGGGGAGGTAGCAGGACGACAGGCGTATCCACTGGATGCGGTCCTGGCTGGTGGTTTCGGAGAGCGCGGAAGAAGTCATGGCTGCGGGAGTGCGGTGGTTGGAAAAATGTCAGGGGCAGGCATCAGTCGATGCTGATCTTTCCGGCCTCGATGACCGACTTCCAGCGCGCGTATTCCTGGCGCTGGAATTCGGCGAACTGCTGGGGCGTGCCGGCCACCATCTCGTAGCCGATGGAGACGAACTGCTCGCGCACCCGGGGATCGTTGAGCGCCTCGACAAAGGCCGCATGGGCCTTGTCGCGCAGCGCAGGCGGCAGGCCCTTGGGCGCGACGATGGCCTGCCAGGAGGCGACTTCCACGTTCTTCACCCCGGCCTCGGCCAGCGTGGGCAGGTCCGGCAGCACGGGCGAGCGGCGCGGGCTGGTCACGGCCAGGGCGCGCATCTTGCCGGCCCGGATGTGCTGGATCACGGCATTGATGTTCTGGAACGAGGCATCGACCTGGCCGCCGATCAGGTCGGCATGGGCCGGTGCGCCACCCTTGTAGGGGATGTGCACGCCCTGGGTGCCCGTCTGCTGCCAGAACAGTTCGGCCGTCAGGTGGTCGCTGGAGCCGTGACCGGCCGAGGCAAAGCTCATCTTGCCCGGATGGGCCTTGAGGTGGGCGACCACGTCGGCCACGCTTTTGTGCGGCGAGCTTGCGGGCACGACCAGCACGTTGGGCGACTGCACGGCCACGGTGATCAGGTCGAAGTCCTTGAGCGCGTCGTAGGGCAGGTTCTTGATCAGGTGGGGCACGATGACCAGCGGGCCCAGCGAGGTGACGAGAAAGGTCTGCCCGTCCGCCGCCGCGCGCTGCACGAAGGCTGCGCCGATGGTGCCCGTGGCGCCGGCCTTGTTCTCCACCACGAAGGACTGCCTCAGCTTGTCGCCCAGCCTGGGCGCCACGGCGCGCGCGACCTGGTCGGTGGAGCCGCCGGCGGGGAAGGGCACGACCAGGGTGACGGGCCTGTCGGGCCAGGCCTGGGCCGATGCAGAAAAGGCGGTGAGCGCGGCCAGGGCCAGCGCCATGGCACGAAGAATGTGATTCATCTTGTCTCCTGATTTGTGAATGACATCGTTGTCATTTCCGAGGAAATGAAAAAGCGCCGATGCCAATTTGTAGATGCAAGGATTTGCGCTTTCAGCAAAATGATATCGTTGTCATTTTGGCTGTCAATCACGATTTCTGCGATGCAGGGCAGGCTTGGCACCCGTGCGTGGAGGGCGGTCTGCTATCTTCAGGCCCGTCCCCGATACCAGCCCGCGATCGCGCTTGCCCATGAACACACCCACACCACCCAGGCCCGCCACGCTGCACGACGTGGCCGAGGCGGCCGGCGTCTCGCTGATCACGGCCTCGCGCGCACTGGGCAATCCTTCCATCGTTTCGGAGAAGACGCGCGAGCGCGTGCGCCAGGCCGTGGAGGCCACGGGCTATATCCCCAATCTGCTGGCGGGGGGGCTCAAGTCCAGGCGCAGCCGCATGGTGGCCGGCGTGGTGCCTGCGCTGTCGGTGTCGCAATTCCTGCCCACGGTGCAGTCATTGACGGCCACGCTGGCGCAGGAGGGCTATCAACTGCTGCTGGGCCAGACCTTCTACGACGAGCAGCGCGAGGAAGAGGTGCTCAACGCCATGATCGGGCGCCAGCCCGACGGCATTGTGATGATGGGCCTGGTGCAGTCCGACAAGGCGCGCGAGCGGCTGCGCAGGACCGGCATTCCCGTGGTGGAAACCTGGGACTTCAGCGACCGGCCGCTGGACATGGTGGTGGGCTTTTCCCACCTGAAGGTGGGCAGCGCGCTGGCCGGCTATTTCCTCTCGCGCGGCCTGCAGCGCGTGGGCATGGCCACGGGCAGCGACCACCGGGCCCAGCAGCGGCGCGAGGGCTTTCTTGCAGCCTGGGGCCGCGAGGTGCCCACGGTCACCGTGTCCGCGCCCGGCAGCCTGGAGCTGGGCCGGCAGGCGCTGGGCCAGTTGCTGGCGCAGCAGCCCGATCTGCAGGCCGTGGTCTGCAGCTCGGACATGCTGGCCCACGGCATTTTGGTGGAAGCCCAGGCGCGCGGCCTGCGCGTGCCCGTGGACCTGGCCGTCTCGGGCTTCGGCAATGCCGATTTCGCGGCCCACCTGCTGCCGTCGCTGACCACCGTGCATGTGGACGGACCGGGCATAGGCCGCCTGGCCGCCGAACTCGTGCTGGCCCGCTGCAAGGGCCACAGTGCCGGGCGCTCGGCGTGCGACCTGGGGTTCGAGCTGATCGAGCGGGATTCGACCCGCCGAGCTTAGAGGGTCAGCACACGGCAGCCGCCTGGCGCTCGGCCGCCAGCCCGAAAAGGCTGCCCAGCGCGTGCTGGATTTCATCAGGCGCCAGCTGCCTGGTCTCGGTGCCGCTGGCCGTGATGGTCTTGAGCGCGTCGCCCACCAGGATCATGCGGCCGGCCGGCTGGTGCAGCACCACCACCCGCTTTTGCACGAAGATGGCGTCCGGGTGCGTGGAGTTCAGGTAGTTGGCGGGGGCGAAATCCACCCATTCCTGGGGCGACAGGTTGAAGGCGTACTGGTTGGCCCATTCACCATCCACGCGGGCCTGCAGCAGGTATTCGCCCTGGTCGTCCAGGCTCAGGCGGAAGGTGTCGCCGTCCTGGCGGACCTCGGTATCCAGCTCGTCCAGTGCCATGGGGGCGCGTATGCCGTAGCTGCCAAAGCCCAGGTCGCACAGCCAGCGCCGTCCCTCGACCTCGGCCACCAGGGCCATGTGGGTGCGGGGGCGGCGTGCCGGATAGAACATGGGCCGCGCCGCCACAAAGCGGTAGGCAATGCCCAGGGCCTGCAGCGCCATGGCGAACAGGCCGTTCACCTCGTAGCAGTAGCCGCCTCGGGCGCCGCCGAGGATCTTGCCCGCAATGTCTTCGGGCACCAGAGAGACGATCTTGCCGGCCTGCACGTCGAGGTTCTCGAAAGGCACGGAAAACAACTGCTGGCGCATCAGCGCATGCAGGGTGGCGGCACTCGCCTGGGCGGAGTCCCCGGCACTGAAGCCGATGCGGCGAAAGTAGGCCTGGAGATCGAAATTGCTGGCTTGCATGGGTTTCCTCGGGTTGCTTGATGGCTGCAACGATAAATCGGGGCCACCAATGCCTGTATAAGCAGAATCCAAGAAAACTGACCTGTACAGATTGGCATGCCCATCACCAACGAACCCTTGCCCCAGTACCGCCGCATTGCCCAGGCCCTGCGCCAGACGCTGGCCTGCGGCGCACTGCGCCCCGGCGACAGGCTGATCTCCGCCCGCAGCCTGGCCGAGCGCGAACAGGTCAGCCTGCCGACCGCGCTGGAGGCGCTGCGCTGCCTGGAGGCGGAGGGCCTGATCGTGGCGCGCCCGCGCTCGGGCTACTTTGTGCGCCAGGCAACCGGCGGCGCGGCGCTGCAGGCGTCCCGCCCGTCGTCTCGTCCCGTGCCCGTGACCCTGTCGGCCCTGGCGCGCTCGCTGTTCAGCAGCCCCGACACGCGCCTGATCCCGCTGGGTGCGGCATTGCCCGATCCGGCCTGGCTGCCCACGGCCCGGCTGCAGCGCGCGCTGCAGACCGCCGGGCGCCGCCTGGACGCGCACGGGCAGACCTACAGCATGCCGCCGGGCCGTGCCGACCTGCGCGGCCAGATCGCAGCCCGGGCCGCGCAATGGGGTGCGCGCTTCGGCCCCGATGACCTGGTCCTGACGGCAGGCGCCACCCAGGCCGTGCGGCTGGCCCTGCGCGCCGTGTGCAAGCCCGGCGATGTCGTGGCCGTGGAGCGGCCCGCCTATTTCGGCAGCCTGCTGCTGCTGGAGGACCTGGGCCTGAAGGCGCTGGAGATTGCCACCGATCCCCGCGAAGGCCTGCTGCTGGAGCCGTTGGCCGAGGCCATTGCCCGCCACCGGCCGGCTGCCGTGCTGGCATCGCCCACTGTGCAGAACCCGCTGGGCGCCAGCATGCCGGTGGAGCGCAAGCAGGCCCTGGTGGCGCTGCTGGAGCGGGCGGGCATTCCCTTGATCGAAGACGATGTCTATGGCGACCTTGCAGGCGACGGCCAGCGCCCGCCGGCCTGCAAGGCCTTCGACGGCAGCGGCAACGTGCTGTATTGCGGCTCGGTGTCCAAGACCCTGGCGCCGGGCTGGCGCGTGGGCTGGATTGCGGCGGGCCGCTTCCATGCCCAGGTGCTGCAGGTGCGCCTGGCGGGCGACTGGGCCGGTGCGCCGCTGCTGGAGGCTGCCGTGAGCGAGGTGCTGGCCAGCGGCGACTACGACCGGCACCTGCGCCGTCTCAAGTCCCGAGTGCAGGCCGGGGTGCAGGCCGTCACGGCCAGGGTCGAGGCCAGCTTTCCGCCCGGCACCCGCGTCTCGGCCCCGCGCGCGGGCTTTCTGCTGTGGGTGGAACTGCCGCGCCAGGTGAATGCACTGGAGGTGCACCGCCGCGCGCTGGAGCTGGGCATTGGCGTCAGCCCCGGCCCGCTGTTCTCATCGCGCTCGGACCTGCCCAACCACCTGCGCCTGAACTGCGCCAACGAGCCCACGCCGCGCCTGCTGGGGGCCGTGGGGCAGGTGGGGGAGATATGCCGGGGTTTGGTCGAGGGTGCTGCGGCGCGCCAGGGGGCACAGGTCGGCCAGCCTACTTCTTCTCGCGCGGCACGTGCTCCATGAGAAAGAACTCGGTCAACGCGCTTGCTTTTGAGTCGAATGTATTCGGATGGCTGAACGTTGCTTTATTGCAGGAAAAATTGCCATGCGCGCTATTTTTAAATAGAACTATTGAAATTTTGAATATGTAGGATATCTTTCATAAGAGATTGATGTTCCGACTTTTTTAGATTTATCCAATAAAATTGCATCTTCTCCAAAGATTTTTTGTCGCCGTCGATGATTTCTTTTGTTTTGACAATATGCAGTTGATTTTTCTTTCCAGAAGAGAACTCTAGTTCTAAGGAGGCAAGCAGCAAAAGATAGAGTGCAGTCTTTGCCTCGTCGTCGAATTTTCTCAATTCTAGTGCATTCAATAATCTGGGAATAATTTCAGGATCTGCAAATTCTATTTCCCAATCCTGTTCTTTGCCGCTAGTGGTTATTCCAATCAAAGTGCTGGCCATTTTGGCTGCCTTTACCGTGGGTCCATAGTATTCTGACATATTCATAGCTCAGGATATGCGGTTTTTACTCCATTGGTGCTGGGTACTATACGCACTGATGTTGCTGGTACATATTTTCCGTCAGGCATAATAATTCTGGCGGGAAAGTTTGGAGGTATTGGTACAGATATTGCTCCATTTTTTAGGTTGTTTAAATTATCAGAGATAAGCCGTGCTGCGGTCTGATCGTCGAGAAACTGCCCCGTTGGCAAACCTGATCCTGCTGCACGCTTTGTTAGGAAATCCGTCGAGTTTTGTCCATGAACTGTGAAGGTATGACCAAATTTCGCTTTAGTAATTGGAATTATGGAACTTGCGGAATTTGTTGCTCGATAAATGGAAAGACCAATACCCGCGCCTCCAGGTACCACAGGTATCGCCGCCGCAACCCCATCAATCGCGATACCCGCCGCATCCACCGTGGCACCGCTCCAGTTCCCTTCCTGGACATTGCTGACCAGGCTCTGGAAGCCCAGGGAAATATTGAACGCGTCCCAGACGGTTTCGGCAAGCTTGCCGTCCGGATCGATGTAGCTGTTGGGGTTGTTGTTGGCGTAGGCGTAGCGGTTGAAGCTGTGGATCTGCTCGGGATTCATCTCCTTGGGGTCCATGCCCGTGAACCGGCCCAGCAGCGGCATGTAGTACCGCGCGCCCATGTAGGTCATGCCCGTATCGGGGTCGTAGGGCCTGCCAGCGAACCACAGCTTGTTGTCCGCGCTGGCCGGTTCCACCTTCTGGCGGTAGCCATAGGGCAGGTAGTTTTCCTTCCAGAGGACGGTACCGGCCTGGTTGGTGGCCAGCCAGGGAGTGCCTGCCGCGTCGTTGTGGAAGTAGGTGATGGTGGCCTGGGCCAGCGCAGCGGGTGCGGTCAGCAGGACTGCCAGAAGCAGCGCGACAGCTGCGAGCAGGCGCCGGCAGGATTGGTGGATGGCGTTCTTCATCGGGCGCTCACTTTCTGTGCAATGCGCTTGCCGTTGAGGTAGATGTATTCGGTGAGCTGGCCGGAGCCGTATTCCGCGAGCAGGTTGCCGTGCACACCATGGAACTCGTAGGTGGTCACGCCTGCCTTGGTGGTGTGGGTGCGTTTCTGGTCGCCGTCGTAGGCATAACGGATGGGGGAATTGCCCCAGCAGTCGGCGCACAGCAGGTTGGGGACGGCGTCGTAGGTGTAGGACTTCTGGCTGCTCTGGATGAAGTTACCCGCCGTGTCGTAGGTGAAGTGGTTGGTCGGGCCGCCATTGACGGTGATGGAGGACAGGCGGTGGCGGCTGTCGTAGCGGTAGTCGATCAGTTCGCTGCCCAGGCTCTGGCGGGTGATGTTGCCGGAGCCGCTGTAGCTGATGCTTCCGCGCCCCCTGGAGGTGCCCATGGATACCAGTCTGTGCACGCCGTCATAGCCGAAGGTACGGTCATAGTCCGCATCGGCCCTGTCCCTCACGCTGGTGAGATTGCCCGTGCGGTCATAGGTCAGGATGGATCGGTGGAAATAGCTGCCCTGGCGCGAGGTGGCGAACGAAGCGGGAAGCAGCCTTTCGTTCTGGCCATATTCGGACTGCACTCCGTTGGCATAGGCGATGCGCTGGATCTGGCTGGACGGCCAGTAGCTGACGCTGCTGATGTAGCCGGGCATGGCCGTGGGTCTGCCCAGACTGTCCAGTGTGTAGCTGACGGTGGAGCCAGACAGTGGGTAGGTGATGGATGCCAATTGGTCATTGCCGTTGTAGCTGTAGCCAGCATTCCAATTGAAGCCACCTGCAGCCAACTCCTCCCGCGTGAGGTTGCCGTTGCGGTCGTAGGTGAAGCGACGTGTGGCTTCGGATGTGGCCGTGCTCAGCAGGCGGTGGGCCCTGTCGTAGCTGTGCGTGACGTCCGGGGTGGAGCCGGGGTAGCTGATGGACTGCAGGCGGTTGTGCCCGTCGTATCGGTATTGGATGGTGCCTACGGTCCCTGTGATCCTTGAGATCATGTTGCCTGCGGCATCGCGGCCCAGGCTTGTGGTGCCGGTCTCTGGGTGTGTGATGGATGTCAGTTGGTAGCTGCCGTTGTAGCCGTAGCTTCGTGTGATGCCCGCTTGCGTGACTGAGGTCACCAGTCCCCTGGCATTGCGGCCGATGGACAGGTTGGTGGACGGCTCCGGTGTGGAGATGGCCATCAGCAGCGGCTGGTCGGGGTCGCCGTAAGCGCGGTAGCGGTAGGTGGTTGTCAGACCGCGTTCGTCCACCACGGCGCGTGTGGCGGGGCCGTAGCCTATGCCCTGCGTGCTGCCATCCGCATGGCGTATGGAGATGACGCGGTCCAGGATGTCGTGCCGATAGGCGGTTCCTGCGCTGGTGCCCGGGTCGGATTCAAAGGTTCTGCGGCCCAGCGCGTCGACGCTGAAACTTCGCACGATGCCGCCATAGTTGACGGACACGGGCTGACCGAAGCCGTTGAAGCTGGTGGTCTGGGTGAGCGCTCCCCGGCTGACGGTGCGCGTGGTGGTGCCATGGCTGATCTGTACGCTGTTGCCTGCGGGATAGCCGACGGAGATGATGCGGTTGAGACTGTCATAGCCATAGGTCCAGGTACTGCCGTCACCCCGGGTCTCGTAAGTGACGTTGCCCGCATCGCTGACCGTCCGCGAGATGGAAATGCCCTCGGGCTGCGATTCCGATTGGGCTATTCCCCGCCTGTAGCCACCGTAGTAGTGTGTCAGCCCTCGCGGGAAGGTGGTGGCGCTCAGGTTGCCTTGGCCGTCATACGCGTGGCGGGTCTGGATGCCATCGCGGGTGATGGAGGTCATGTTGCCATTGCCGTCGAAGCTGCGCGATATGCTGCCGCCCGCATGGCTTTCGCTTTGCACCTGGCGCACTATCCATTTGGACGGGTTGATGTAGTAGCTCAGGCTGGTGGTGCGGTTGCCGCTCGATGGGCCGTATTCGGAGATCGTGCCAGGATTGCCATAGGTGTCGAAGTTGCTGTAGCGGGTCGTATAGCTGGCGTTGTCTCGGGTGATGGTGCGCTCTGCAAGAAGCGGGGCGTTGAATTCACCGATATCGACCTTGGTAGCGAAGGCGCCGGGACGGAAGTTGTTCTCGCTCGATATCTTCTGCTTGCCCCAGGTGTAGGTCTCGGTCTGGCTGCTACCCAGGCTTTTGGAGGCCAGCAGGCCCACCATCCATACGCTGCCCGAGCTAGAGTAATTGGGCCCTATGTGCCGGTAGGTCACGGTGCCTGAGGGGGTGTTGACGGTGGTTACGTCGTGTGCGCCGGGGCGTCCGGGCGCGTAGCTGAAGGACCAGTTGCCTCCCGTGCTTGTGGACTTGGCCGTGACCACGGTAGAGCGGCTGGCGGGATTGGCCTGGGTGTCGAAGTGGACGAAACCGTATTGATAGCCGATGGAGCCCCCTGAGGGTAGGTCAGGCGCCGCATGATGTGGCTGCCGGGGGTGTTGTTGAGGTTCCCGTTGTAGTCATAGATCCAGCGCAGACCGTCGGGCCGGGTGACGGAGCCGAGCTGGAATTTGTCCCTGACGTTTGAGATGCCCTGATAGGCGTAGTGGTAGGTCTGGCCTGCCGCGCTGATGGCGGTGATCCTCCGGCTCGCCATACCGCTGTCCGCATAGAAAAACTGGACTGAGCGACCATCGCTTGTGACCACGCTGGATATCTGCGGCGAGGCGGCCGCCGCGTACTGGATGGTGGCGTAGTTGCCGTTGCGGTCCGTGATGCGGCTCGTCAACCAGGCATATGTGGGATAGGGGCCGCCACCCAGATTGACCAGTTGGTTCATGTCGTAGCGCGTGCCGTCGGGTGATGTGACGGCCAGCCCACCCGCGCCGCTGGTGATGCAGTCGGCGCGCCAACGCTGCGTGGTGACCAGCAGTGGTGCGGTCGTGCCTGTGAAAGCCAGGAGCTGGCGGCTGCCGTCAGGCAGCTCCAGCACGGGGTTGTCAGCGATGGTCTGGCTGTTCTTGTTGAAGCAAATACTGGTTTCGCGGGACTTGAGCACCCTTCCAAAATGGATGTTCCAGCCCACGCCCGCCAGCGATTCATGGAGCGCCGGATTAGTGGGCTCTACCGATGTGCTGTTGTACGAACGTACTACTTTCAGGTCGAAGCCGCCATTGCCGGGCAGGTGGATATCCACGTAATGCAGTTGCAGTGCGCCGGTGAATGGATCAATGAATTCACCGAATCCCTGGTTTACATAGCTGCGATTGGGTTGAATTCCCGGATCTTTGTAGAAGTCGGGAATGACTTCCTGGGAATGGACGGGCCATGCCGCCATTGTCATCAGCAGCGCCAAGCTGCCCGCAATTGCCTTTATTGCCGGATTCATGGGTTCTCCCTGAAGAAACTGGACAGGTGCGCACGCGCGGCTCGGGCAGTTGGTTCTGCTCTTGGCTGGCTGCAGGGCCATGCTGTGCATTCTCAGGGAGGCCGGCAAGAGAGCCCCCTTGGGCGGCAGGGTGGCTTCGAACGGTTCTTTTTACGCCGGAGTGCGGGAATCCAGCTAATGCGCTACATCAGGAATCCCGTGTTAATGACTGTCAAGAAAAGAAAATAGCCAAGCGTCCATCTTGAAAAGCGCACCGAATCATGACCTTTGATCGGTATTTTTCCAGAATATCTCTCAGCTTATTTTCAGATTATTCCTAGGATCATTGGAGGCTACGGGATTGGATTTTCCATGAAGCCGTCCCACTCTGACGCCTTATTTCTTCTCGCGCGGCACGCGCCCCATGAGGAAGAACTCGGGATTGGGCTGCATGCCGGCAAAGCTGGCCATGCGGTTGGACAGGCCGAAGAAGGCGGTGATGGCGGCGATGTCCCAGATGTCCTCGTCGTCGAAGCCATGCGGGTACAGCGCCTCGAAGTCGGCCTCGCAGATTTCATGGCTTCGCTCGCAGACCTTCATGGCGAAGTCCAGCATGGCGCGCTGGCGGGCGCTGATGTCGGCCTTGCGGTAGTTGACGGCCACCTGGTCGGCCACGTAGGGCTGCTTTTCGTAGATGCGCAGGATGGCGCCGTGGGCCACCACGCAGTACAGGCACTGGTTGGCCGCGCTGGTGGTGGTGACGATCATCTCGCGCTCGCCCTTGGTCAGGCTGCCTTCCTCCTTGAGCATGAGGGCATCGTGGTAGGCGAAGAAGGCGCGCCATTCGGCGGGGCGGCGCGCAAAGGCCAGGAAGACGTTGGGAATGAAGCCTGCCTTTTCCTGCACTTCAAGGATGCGGGTGCGGATGTCCTCGGGCAGGCTGGACAGTTCGGGCTGGGGGTAGCGGGCGGTGGCCATGTGTCTTGTCTCCTGGGTGTGGTGGTTGTCGTTGCGGGCCATGTTCGCATGGCCTGCGCTGCGCGGGGTGAACGCGCATGACAGCCTGTCTGCCGCCGAGGTTGCAGATTGCGCCCGGGCTCAGGCGGGCGCCATCTCCGGCTCAGGCCGTTGTGCAAACCAGTCGCCCAGAAAGCCGGTGAGCGCGCGGATTCTGGCCGACATCTCGCTGCGCGTGGCGTGCACCAGGTAGATGTCGGCCGCAGGCAGTTGCCATTGGGGCAGGACCTCGCGCAGCGCGCCTGCGGCCAGCGGCGCGGCCACGTCCCAGAGCGAGCGCTGCAGGATGCCGTGGCCGTCCAGCGCCCAGGCCAGGGCCGCTGCGCCGTCGTTGGTGCTCATCACGCCGTTGACCTTGATGTTGTGCTCGCTCAGGCCCTGGCGCGTGCGCCGGCTCAGGCGCCAGCTGCCATAGGTTTCGTCGCTCTCGCGGATCACGATGCAGCGGTGGGCCTGCAGGTCGGCGGGCTGGCGCGGCTCGCCGTGGGCGTTGAGGTAGGAGGGCGCGGCGCACAGCACGCGGCGGTTGGGCAGCAGCAGGCGGGCGGTGAGGGCGGAGTCGGGCAGGGCGCCAAAGCGCACCACGGCGTCAAAGCCCTGCTCGACCAGGTTGACGGGCCTGTCCGTCAGCTGCAGTTGCACCTGCACCTCGGGATAGGCGCGCGCAAAGGCCGACAGCGCGGGCGCCAGCCGCTGGCGGCCAAAGCCCAGCGTGCAGGCAATGGACAGCGGGCCGCGCGCCGTGGCGCGCGTGCCCGAGATGCTGCGCTCCAGCGCCTCCAGGTCGGCCAGGATGCGCGCGCCGTCCAGCAGGTAGGCTTCGCCTTCGGGCGTCAGGTGGATGCGCCGTGTCGTGCGCTGCAGCAGGCGCACGCCCAGGCGCCGCTCCAGCAGGGACAGGCGGCGGCTGACGGCGGGCGGCGTTACGCCCATCTGCTGGGCCGCGGCGGCCAGGCTGCCTTCGCGGATCAGCAGCGAGAAGAAACGCAGGTCTGAAAAGCCGTCCATGGTGGATGCGGTGGATGGTTGATTCGTAAATTGAACTGATGGATCAATGCAGTATTTTGCTATTTATGCAGCCTGGTTTACTGATTAGCATGGCAGGCTGACAGTCATGAACAACGTAGAAGGAATCTCCGGGATGCACACAGATCCATGGATGCCGGGCCTGCGCCAGCAGCGCATCACGGTCGATGACGGGGTGGAGATCAACGCCTGGGTGGGCGGCCAGGGGCCGGCCCTGCTGCTGGTGCACGGCCACCCGCAGACCAGCGCCATCTGGCACCGCGTCGCGCCCCGGCTGGCGCAGCGGTTCACCCTGGTGCTGGCCGACCTGCGCGGCTATGGCGACTCCTCGCGCCCGGCCGGCGACCCCGAGCATGTGAACTACAGCAAGCGCACCATGGCCCGCGACCTGCTGCGGCTGATGGCCCGGCTGGGCCATGAGCATTTCAGCGTGCTGGCGCATGACCGGGGTGCGCGCGTGGCGCACCGGCTGGCCATGGACTATCCCGCCAGCGTGCAGCGCCTGGTGCTGCTGGACATTGCGCCCACGCTGGCCATGTACGAGCAGACCGGCGAGGCCTTTGCGCGCGCCTACTGGCACTGGTTCTTCCTCATCCAGCCCGCGCCGCTGCCCGAGCGCCTGATCGAGGCCGATCCCGCCGCCTATGTGCGCGAGATCATGGGCCGGCGCAGCGCCGGCCTGGCGCCCTTCGATCCCCGGGCGCTGGCCGAGTACCAGCGCTGCCTGGCGCTGCCGGGCAGCGCGCACGGCATGTGCGAGGACTACCGCGCATCGGCCGGCATCGATCTGGAGCATGACCGCGAAGACCGCCAGCTCGGGCGCAGGCTGTCCATGCCGCTGCTGGTGCTCTGGGGCGAGGAGGGCGTGGTGCACCGCTGCTTCGATCCGCTGCGCGAGTGGCAGCTCGTGGCCGACGATGTGCGCGGCCGGCCGCTGGCCTGCGGGCACTACATCGCCGAAGAGGCGCCCGATGCACTGCTGGACGCGGCCCTGCCATTTCTGCTGCAGGCCGGGTGAGTGCCGTCATTGGAGGCACTCGATACGGCATTCGGGCAAGCCGGCAAAGAGGGGAAAGGTGCATTCACGCCATATCCATGACGCCATATGCATGACGCCATAGCGTTTTCCTCCGAATTCAATTGGCATGCCAATCATGTGCGGCAATGGTAAGCAATTGAAAAATCCGGGTGCCTGTCTTGCGCGGGCAATGCCGGGGGCGCAGATCCTGAAAACCGCTGCAGGCAAGGCCTGGCAAGCCCTGGGCAGGGGCCTGCGTCCATGCGTGCCTGCGACAGGAGGCATGGCTGCGTCAATGCGCAGCCCACTGCCGATCTGTGGTGAAACGCCGAACTGATACAGTCGCGCGGCCCGCCCGAGGGGGAGGGTCTTATTCATCACGGGATATTCACAATGAGCAACAAGAAAACCGTAGTGGCCGCTGCCGTGGCATTGGCCGTCGTGGGCTATGGAGGAACCACCTGGTATACCGGCCAGCGGGCCGAGGCTGGCTACAAGGAGGCCGTGGCCGAATTGCGCAAGGTGCTGGGCGAGAAAGTCGTCGTGACCGACGAGTACCACAAGGGATTCCTCTCCTCCCAGGCCAAGCTGGTGCTGCAGTGGCCTGCGGCGGAAGCTCAGGCAGCCGAGGCGGCTGAAACGGCTGACGCGGCAAAAGCAGCCGACACAGCTGAAGCACCCGCCGCAGCAGAGCCGGTCGCTGCGTCCAAGCCCGTGCGCCTGGTGGTGGACACCACGGTGCGCCACGGCCCGCTGGCCGGTGGTCGACTGGCGGCAGCGGTTTCCGAGACGCGCTTTGCGCTCGACGGCCTGGACGAAAAGAGCACGCAGATGCTGGCCAAGGCCGCAGCCCCCACGCTGACCAGCGTGCACCACTTCACGGGCGGACAGGATGTGCGCCTGCTGCTGCCCGCCGGCGAGCTGGGCGACCAGGAAGTCACCATGCGCTGGCAGGAAATGGTGCTGGACACGTCCCTGGGCGGTGGCAGCGTCAAGGGCACCTGGCGCTGGCCCGAGGTGGCCCTGCTGGGCCTGCCCAGCCGCGACAAGTCCATGGGCGTGGAAGAGGAAGAGGGCGAGGAGGAGGAATCCGACAACGACGAGGCCCTCCCCACCCAGCCGGCCGCAGTGCCGGTGGAGCGCACCAGCATCATGCTCACGGGCCTGGAGAGCAGCTTCGAGAACAAGGTCATCGACGGCCTGTGGGGCCTGGGCCCCGGCAAGGCCAGCGTGCGCATCGCCCGCTTCGGCATGAGCAGCACGCCCGCCGAAGGTGGCGAGGCCAAGACGCTGCTGGACCTCAAGAACGTGGACGGCAGCTCGGTCATCGAGTCCGACAAGACCACGCTGGGCATGACCACCCAGGTCAAGGGCACGGGCCGCATCGGCCCCATCGATTTCGAGTCCGTGGGCTACGAGGAAAAGATCCAGCGCCTGGATATCGAGGCTCTGCGCGGCTTCCAGCGCGTCATGGTCGAGGGTTACCGCAAGGAGGGCCTGGCCAAGGCGCTGGAATCGCTGGAAGAGCAGGGCATGGGCGTGCTGATGCAGAACGCCCCGCGCCTGGTGGCGGCCCTGCCGGCCTACTCCATGAAGCTGCAGGCCACCTACCAGGGCCAGACCGGCCACCTGGAGTACGGCGCCGAAGTGCAAAGCGCGCCCACGCAGGAGCAGGTCGCCCAGGCCGGCTGGATGCCGGCGCTGCTCAAGACCTCGGCACTGCAGGCCAATGCCAGCCTGCCCAAGGCCTGGCTGGAGCCGCTGCTCAAGGCATCGGGCAAGCCCGATGTCTCGGCCGAGGATGTGGAAGGCATGCTGGGCATGGCCCAGGCCACGGGCTATGCCCGCCTGGAAGGCGACAAGCTGGTCAGCGCGCTCAAGATGCAGGCCGGCCAGGTCACGCTCAACGGCAAGCCCATCGCCCTGCCCATGGGCGCGCTGCAGTAAGCGGCCATCCACCTTCCGGGCGTCGCCCCGGAAGGGGGTCTCAGGGATGCCACTGGCTGGCGCGCACCACAGGGGCCTGTGTGCTGGCGCTGCCCGCCAGCGCATAGGACAGCTGGTTGGCCGCCGCCACCACGGTCTGCGCCATGGCTTCCAGCCGGGACTCGGGCAGGCGCGATGCCGGCCCCGAGATGCACACCGATCCCATCAGCCGCCAGTGCATGCCGAACACCGGCGCCGACACCGTGGCCACGCCCTGTTCGCGCTCGCCGATGGACCAGTGGTAGCCGCGCTGGCGGATCTGCTCGTACACCGGCCCCGGCTCGCCTGAAAACGCCAGGATCACGCGCCCTGGCGAGCCCTGGTCCAGCGGCAGCCCCTCGCCCATGCGCGCATGGTGGCGCAACGCCTGCGGCCCTTCCACGCGCACGAGGCAGGTGCGCACATTGCCTTCGCGCACATAGAAGGCCGCGCTCTCGCCGCTGGCCTGCGTGAGCGCGCGCAGCGCGGGCTCCAGCACGTTCTGCACATCGAAGCCCGCCTGGTAGCGCGCACCCAGCCAGCCTGCGGCCGGGCCCAGGCGCCAGTCCCCATCGTCCCTTTGCACCATGAAGCCCGACTGCGCCAGCGTGCGCGCCAGCCGCAGCACCGTGGTCTTGTGCAGCGTGCAGCGCCGGCTCAGTTCCGCCAGGGACAGGTGCGACTCCCCGAGGGCGAAGGCGCCAAGCAGCTGCAAGGCACGCGTGACGGCGATGACGCCGCCGTCCTTGGCCGCGCTGGCCCTGTCATCGGGTGGTTGCGCCGGGGAAGGGGTGCTGGGGGGCTTGTTCATGGTGCAAGGCATGCAATTGGTTGCGCTGTATGAAACGGCATTGTATGGGTTGAAACGTTTTCATAAAGTTCGTCCCACGCACCGCAGCCATGCGGGCGTTGGACACAACAAACGGAGACAAACCACCATGCCGATTCCCTCGCTTTCGCGTTGCCTCAACGCACGCCTTCTTGCCGCCCTGGTCGGCGTTGCTGCCATTGTGCCCATGGGTGCTGCACAGGCCCAGGACACCTATCCCCGCAAGCCCATCCGCCTGGTCGTGCCGTTCCCGCCCGGTGGCGGCACGGACATGATTGCGCGCACCGTGGCCCAGCGGCTGGCGGACCACAACAAGTGGACCGTGGTGGTGGACAACCGGCCCGGCGCAGGCGGCAACCTGGGCGTGGATGCCGTGGCCAAGGCCGCGCCGGACGGCCATACCCTGGTCATGGGCCAGACCAGCAACCTGGCCATCAACCCCTCGCTGTACGCCAAGCTGCCCTATGACCCGCTGAAGGACCTGGTGCCCGTGGCGCTGGTGTCTTCCGCACCCATCGTGATGGCCGCGCCGGCCAACTCGCCCTACAAGACCTTTGACGACCTGGTCAAGGCCGCCAAGGCCAAGCCCGACGGCCTCACGCTGGGCTACTCGGGCAACGGCACGGTGGCGCACCTGGCCGGCGAACTGGCCGAGAACGCAGCCGGCATCAAGCTGCGCCATGTGCCTTACAAGGGCGCGGCCCAGGCCATGACCGACCTGGTGGGCGGGCAGATCGATTTCTACATGTCGGCCGTGCCCACGCTGCTGGGCCAGGTGCGCAACGGCAAGCTGCGCGCGGTGATGGTGACCTCGCTCAAGCGCTCCGACCAGCTGCCGCAGACGCCCACGCTGGCCGAGTCGGGCTACAAGGACTTCGAGGCCGTCACCTGGTTCGGCGTGCTGGCCCCGGCCGGGACGCCCCAGGCCATCGTGCAGCAGCTGAACAAGGCCATCAACGACACGCTGCTGGTGCCCGAGGTGGCCGAGAAGCTGCGCTCCGAAGGCGGCGAGGTGCTGGGCGGCTCGTCCGAGAAGTTCGCCGCGCTGCTGCGCGCCGAGGTGCCGCGCTGGGCACGCATCGTCAAGGACTCGGGCGCCAGCCTGGACTGAGCCCCGGGGGCAGGGGCGCCAGCCCTTTCGCTTCCTCCGCGCTTCCTCCTCCCTTCCTTTTTCTTCCTCCATCGAGATCTCGCCATGGACTGCGACAGCCTTGCCGTGCCCGTCCGTTTGGCCTTTGCCTCGGGCGGCAGCGGAACCATCTTGCAGATGCAGGGCGAGCTGCTGCAAAGGCAGGGCGGCGTGCGCTTCATCCACGTGCCCTACGAGGGCGACACGCCCGCGCTGGCCGTGACCTCGGCGGCGCGCCTGAAGGCCCTGCCTGACGTGCCCACCATGGCCGAGGCCGGCATGGTCGGCGGCACGCCGCGGCAATTGGGCGAGCTGCAGAAATCCGACTCCGCCAAGTGGGCCCAACTCATCCGCGAGGCCGGCATCAAGGCCGACTGACGCGCGCACATCTTCCTGATCTTCCTGTTTTTCTTCCCCCCATCTCACCGAACCATCATGAGCCAACTCCCAGAAATCATCCGTGACATAGAGCGCGTGGACGCCCAGGTCGTGCAACGCGCAGCCGGCTTTCAGGCCGCCATCCTGGCCGACGTGGCGGGCCGCCGCGGCACCATGCATGCGCGCGTGGCGCCCGTGCACCAGGGCATGAAGGTGGCCGGCCCGGCCTTCACAGTCGAGGTGCGCCCCGGCGACAACCTCATGATCCACGCCGCCATTGCGCTGGCCCGGCCCGGCGATGTGCTGGTCATCGACGGCAAGGGCGACCAGACGGCGGCGCTCATGGGCACGCTGATGCTCAGCGCCTGCAAGAAGCTGGGCCTGGCCGGCGTCATCGTGGACGGCGCCATCCGCGACCGCCTGGAGCTGCTGGAGCTGGACTTCCCCGTGTTCAGCGCAGGCTTCAATCCCGCAGGCCCGACCAAGTTCGTACCGGGCCGCATCAACCACGCCATCTCCGCTGGTGGCACGACGGTTCACCCGGGCGACCTGGTGGTGGGCGATGCCGATGGCGTGGTCGTCATCGAGCGCGTCAAGGCACCCGCCATGCTGGAGCTGGCCGTGAAGAAGGTGGCGGACGAAGCCGCCCGCATCGAGGCCATTGCGCGCGGCGACACCGCATCGAAATGGCTGCCCGCAGCCCTGCGCGCGGCCGGCGTGCTCAAGGAAGGGGAAGCGCTGTGAGCACCATCATCGTCACCGGCGCCGATCTGGCGCAACAGGCGCTGGACCTGCTGGCCCGGCACGAGATCGTCTATGCGGGCAAGACGCCCACCGAACAGGACCTGGTCGCGCTGTGCCGCGCCCATGATCCCGTGGCCATCATCGTGCGCTACGGCAAGGTGGGCGCGGCCGTGATGGACGCGGCGCCCTCGCTGCGCGTGATCTCCAAGCACGGCAGCGGCATGGACACCATCGACAAGGTGGCCGCCGCCGAACGCGGCATTGCCGTGGTGGCCGCCGCTGGCGCCAATGCGGCGGCCGTGGCCGAGCAGGCACTGGCCCTGCTGCTGGCCTGCGCCAAGTCGGTGGTGGCGCTGGATGCACGCATGCACGCAGGCCACTGGGACAAGGCCACGCACAAGAGCCTGGAGCTGGGCGGGCGCACCGTGGGCCTGGTGGGGCTGGGCGCCATCGGCCTGCGCTTTGCGCGCATGGCCGATGCGCTGGGCATGCGCGTGATCGGCTTCGATCCCTTCGCAAAGAACCTGCCCCCCTACGTGCGGCCCGTGGACCTGGAAACCATCTGGCGCGAGTCCGACGCGATTTCGCTGCACTGCCCGCTGACCGAGGAAAACCGGGGCATGCTCGACGCCTCCACGCTGGCGGCCTGCAGGCGCGGCGTGATCGTGGTCAACACCGCACGCGGCGGCCTGATCGACGAGGCCGCGCTGCTGGCCGCCGTGCGCTCGGGCCAGGTGGCGGCCGCAGGGCTGGACAGCTTTGCGGTGGAGCCCATGGTGGCCGGCCATCCGTTCCAGGGCGAAAGGAACTTCTTGCTCAGCCCCCATATCGGCGGCGTGACCGGCGATGCCTACGTGAACATGGGCGTGGGCGCGGCCCGCAATGTGCTGGAGGTGCTGGCCCGCGTGCCTGCGGCGGCCGGCGCCTGAGCCAGGGCAGGGGCGCCGTGCGCGCCCTTGGCCCACGCATGTGCATGCATGTGATTTGAGGAGACAAGCGATGTCGAGGAATTTCCAAGAGGTCCGCCGCCTGGCCTTGCGCGGCGGCCTGCTGGCCGCCACGGGCCCGAGGTGCGCCAGCGCCTGAGCGACCTGGGCGCCCAGCCCATAGGAACGACGCCGGCCGAGTTCGCCGCCTTCCTCCAGAAGGAAGATGCCAAGTGGGGCGAGGTGGTGCGCAAGGGCGCCATCGTGCTGGACTGAGCGCATGGCCATGAACGCATCGACCATCGCCGTTGCACATTCGGCCGGCACGAACCGGCCTTTCCGCACGCTGCCGCCGCTGGCCTGCGACAGTCACATGCACATCTTCGATGCGCGCTTTGCACCGTCGCCGCACTGGCCGCGCACGCCGCCCCATGCCGACGTGGCCATGTACCGGCAACTGCAGCAGCGCCTGGGCACTTCGCGCGCCGTGGTGGTCACGCCCTCGACCTATGGCACGGACAACGCCTGCACGCTCGATGCGCTGGAGCGCCTGGGCGATGTGGCGCGCGGCGTGGCCGTGGTCGCCCACGACGTGGCCGATGCCGAGCTGGACCGGCTGGCCGCGCACCGCGTCTGCGGGGTGCGCGTGAACTTTGTCTCGCCGCAGTCATGGGGCGAGACCACGGCCCACATGCTGGTCACGCTGGCGCACCGGGTTGCACGGCTGGGCTGGCATGTGCAGGTCTTTGTGCAGCCCGAACAACTGGTGGCGCTGGAGCCCGTGCTGGGCGCGCTGCCTGTCCCCCTGGTCGTGGACCACCTGGGCCGCATCGACCCGGCTGAGGGCGTGGAGGGCGTGGCTGGCGTGGAGGGCGCGGCCCATGCCGCGCTGCGCCGGCTGCTCGACGGCGGCAACACCTGGGTCAAGCTCTCCGGCGCCTATATGCGTTCATCGGTGGGCGGCCCTTCCTATGCCGACACGCTGCCGCTGGGCCGCGACCTGGTGCGCGCCGCACCCGAGCGCCTGGTCTGGGGCAGCGACTGGCCGCACACCACCGAGGCGCCGGGCTCCGTCAACGACGCCGACCTAGTGGACCTGCTGCAGGCCTGGGCCGGCACGGACGAGGCCATGGACCGCATCCTGGTGGACAACCCCGCAAGGCTGTATGGCTTCGACGGCGCGGCCTGACACTCCAAGAAAGACAGACACCATGTTCCTGCTGCAAGCCCCCCAGGTCTGCGACCTCGAATCGTTCACCACCATGCCCGACGCGCTGCGCCGCCCCGAGCGCAGCGACTGGGCCGATGCCAACCGGGGCGGCGCCGTGACCGACTCCTTCCTCGAAGGGCCGGTGTTCGACGCGGCCGGCCATCTGTACGTGGCCGACATTCCCTGGGGCCGCGTGTTCCGCATCGATCCGCAAGGCGCCTGGACCCTGGTGGCCGAGTACGACGGCGAGCCCAACGGCATGAAGTTCCTTGACGAGCGCACGCTGCTGATCACCGACTACAAGAACGGCCTGATGCGCCTGGAGGTGGCCACGGGGCGCGTCAGCCCCTATCTGCAGCGGCGCAACAGCGGGCGCTTCAAGGGCGTGAACGACCTGGTCTTCGATGCCGAGGGCAACCTCTACTTCACCGACCAGGGCCAGAGCGGCCTGCACGACCCCAGCGGCCGCCTGTACCGCCTGCGGCCGGACGGCCGGCTGGACCTGCTGCTGGCCAACGTGCCCAGTCCCAACGGCGTGGCGCTGTCGCCCGACGGCCGCGTTCTCTACCTGGCCGTGACGCGCGGCAACTGCGTCTGGCGCGTGCCCCTGCTGCCCGATGGCAGCGTGGCCAAGGTGGGGCAGTTCTTCACCTCCTACGGCCCCAGCGGCCCCGACGGCTTGGCCGTGGATGACCAGGGCCGGCTGCTGGTGGCCAACCCGGGCCTGGGCCTGGTGTGGGTGCTCAACCACCGTGCCGAGCCCGTGCAGGTGCTGCGTGGCGTGCCGGGAAGCTCGCTCACCAACCTGGCCTTTGGCGGCGCGGACCGTCGCACGCTGTATGTGACGGACTCCACGCACGGGCGCATTCTGCGTGCCCGGCTGGAGGCGCCGGGGCTGGCGCTGCAAGGCTTGAACAAGGGCTGAGGCGGCCGTCGCACCGTCTCAGCCGTCGCAACCGTCCCTCAGGGCCTGGCCGGCATGTCCAGGATCTCCCGGGCTTCCTGCAGCAGGCCTATCCACAACTGCTCCTGCTGTATGCCGGCCTTGAGCACCAGGTGCTGCAGCCGCCGCTCGCGCGTGGGCGGCTTGTCCAGGAAATCGCGCCGCTCCAGGCGCTGGTAGACGTCCAGCTGAGCTTGGTGCAGTGCCAGCAGCCGCTGCACTTCGTCCTGCAGTCCGCAGGGTCCCACCACCGCCTCGGCACGCAGGCGGACCATCCATTCCTCGCGCAGCGGCTTGGGGTCTTCCTGCTCGGCCACCCAGCGCTTGAGCTCCTTGCGGCCCGTAGGCAGGATGCGGTACTGGCGCTTGCGGCCCCGGCCGGATTCGGCGGGCAGGGCCTCGATCCATTGCGCCTCTTCCAGCCGGGCGAGTTCGCGGTAGATCTGCTGGTGCGTGGCATTCCAGAAATAGCCGATGGAGCGGTCGAAGCGCTCGGCAAGTTCCGAGCCCGAGCAGGGGTGCTCGACCAAAGCGGTGAGAAGGGCGTGTGGCAGGGACATCGGCAACAAAGGGACTGGCGCTGGGCGCCATCTTACGGGCCTGCATGGAGGTGCGGCCAAGCGCTGCAGTCATTTCTGCAATTTTTTGCGCAACCAGTTGCATAAATAAAGGAGGCTAACTACATTCATGCAATCAGTTGCATAAAAAGCGAGACAGGCATGACCCACTACCCCCACCTGAATGCCGAACTGGACCTGGGCTTCACCACGCTCAGAAACCGCGTGCTCATGGGCTCCATGCATGTGGGCCTGGAGGAGGCGCCCAACGGCTTCGAGCGCATGGCCGCCTTCTACGCCGAGCGCGCGCGCGGCGAGGTGGGCTTGATCGTCACGGGCGGCATCGCCCCCAATGAGCGCGGCCGGCCCATGAAGGGCGGCGCCATGATGGTCAATGAGCACGAGGCGGACCAGCACCGCATCGTCACGCAGGCCGTCCATGCCGAGGGCGGCAAGATTGCCATGCAGATCCTGCACTTCGGCCGCTACGCCTACCAGCCCGGGCTGGTGGCGCCCAGCGCGCTGCAGGCGCCCATCAACCCCTTCGTGCCGCATGCGCTGACGGGCGACGAGGTGGAGCAGACCATCGAGGACTTCGTGCGCTGCGCAGCCCTGGCCCGGCATGCGGGCTACGACGGCGTGGAGATCATGGGCTCGGAGGGCTATCTGATCAACGAGTTCATCGCTGCGCGCACCAACCACCGCGATGACGAATGGGGCGGCAGCTACGCGGGCCGCATGCGCTTTGCGGTGGAGATCGTGCGGCGCACGCGCCAGCGTGTGGGGCCGGACTTCATCATCATCTACCGGCTGTCCATGCTGGACCTGGTGGAAGGCGGCTCCACGCTGGAGGAAGTGATCGCGCTGGCCCAGGCCATCGAGGCCGCGGGCGCCACGCTGCTGAACACGGGCATAGGCTGGCACGAGGCGCGCATCCCCACCATCGCCACCAAGGTGCCGCGCGCCGCCTATGCCTGGGTCACGCAGCGCGTGATGGGGCAGGTGGGCATCCCGCTGATCACCTCCAACCGCATCAACACGCCCGAAGTGGCCGAGCGCCTGCTGGCCGAGGGCTATGCCGACATGGTCTCCATGGCCCGGCCGCTGCTGGCCGATGGCGACTTCGTGCGCAAGACGCGCCAGGGCCGGGCCGACGAGATCAACACCTGCATTGCCTGCAACCAGGCCTGCCTGGACCATACCTTTGGCGGCAAGATCACCTCCTGCCTGGTCAACCCGCGCGCCTGCCATGAGACCGAGCTGGTGATTGCGCCCGCGCCCGCCGCCAAGCGCATCGCCGTGGTGGGCGCCGGCCCGGCGGGCCTGAGCTTTGCCGTCACCGCGGCGCAGCGCGGCCATGCGGTGACGCTGTTCGATGCGGCCAGCGAGATCGGCGGGCAGTTCAACATTGCCAAGAAGGTGCCCGGCAAGGAGGAGTTCCACGAGACGCTGCGCTACTTCCGCCGCCAGCTGGAGCTGGGCGGCGTGGCGCTGCGACTGGGCCACCGCGTGGAGGCCGCCCAGCTCATCGAGGGCGGCTATGACGAGATCGTGCTGGCCACGGGCATACGGCCGCGCGTTCCCGCCATCGACGGCGTGGACCATCCCAAGGTGCTCGGCTACCTGGACGTGCTGCAGGGCGACAGGCCCGTGGGCGAGCGCGTGGCCATCATCGGCGCGGGCGGCATCGGTTTCGATGTGGCCGAGTACCTGACCCATGCCGGCGACAGCGGCGCCGTGGCGCCCCGCAAGTTCTATGCGGAGTGGGGCATAGACACGGACTACGCCCAGGCCGGCGGCCTGGCGCAGCCGCAGGCCGAGCCCTCGCCGCGCCGCGTGCACCTGCTGCAGCGCAAGTCCACCAAGGTGGGCGACCAGCTGGGCAAGACCACGGGCTGGATACACCGCACCTCGCTGAAGGCGCGCAGCGTGGCCATGGGCTCGGGCGTGGCCTATGAGCGCATCGACGACGCCGGCCTGCACATCACCGTGGACGGCCAGCCGCAACTGCTGGAGGTGGACAACGTCGTGCTCTGCGCGGGCCAGGAGCCGCAGCGCGAGCTGCATGCGGCCCTGAGCGCGGCGGGCTGCAGCGTGCACCTGATCGGCGGTGCCGACGTGGCGGCCGAACTCGACGCCAAGCGCGCCATTCTGCAAGGCACCACGCTGGCGGCCAGCCTTTGAGGGCGCCGCCCGATTCCGTTTTCCACCTCAACCACCAGGAGACAAGCATGTCCCAGCCCCCGAAGAACGCCCATCCCGCAGTCGCCCGCTCCCTGGAGCTGTGGCATCGCATGGTTGCCGCCAGCGACCTGGGCGAGCTGCACACCATCGTCCATCCCGATGCAGTGTTCCGCTCGCCCATGGCGAACACGCCCTATGCCTCGGCACCCGCGCTGCTGCTGGCGCTGTCCACCGTGGTCCAGGTGTTCGAGAACTTCACCTACCACCGCCAGATGGCCAGCGATGACGGCCTGGACGTGGTGCTGGAGTTCAGCGCCAGCGTGGGCGGCAAGAACCTCAAGGGCATCGACTTCATCCGTTTCGACGAGCAGGGGCTGATCCGGGAATTCGAGGTCATGGTGCGCCCCATGAGTGGCCTGCAGGCCCTGGGCACGGAGATGGGCAAGCGGCTGGGCGACAAGCTTCCCGCCTTCAAGGCCGTGGCCTGAGGGCAGGGCGCGCCATGAAAAACGCCCCCGGCGATGCGGGGGCGTTTTGCCGTGGGCGTCAGCCGGTCAGAGCGTACCGGCCTTCTGGCGGGCAATGGCATCGGCCACGCCCTTGCCGTAGGCCGGGTCGGCCTGGGTGCAGTGCGCTATGTGCTTTTGCACGATGTGCTCGGACACGCCGGCGATGTTGCGCGCCGTGTTCTCGAACAGGCGCTGCTGCGCATCGGGCGTGAGCAGGCGGAACAGGTCGCCGGGCTGGGTGAAGTAGTCGGCATCGTCCTCGCGGTAGTTCCAGCGGTCGGCCGCGCCGTGCAGGGCCAGCGGCGGCTCGGCGAAGGCGGGCTGCTCCTGCCACTCGCCCTTGGTGTTGGGCTCGTAGGCGATGGTGCCGCCGTAGTTGCCGTCCACGCGCATGGCGCCATCGCGGTGGTAGGCGTGGTAGGGGCAGCGCGGCGCGTTCACGGGGATCTGGTGGTGGTTCACGCCCAGGCGGTAGCGCGCGGCATCGCCATACGAGAACAGGCGCGACTGCAGCATGCGGTCGGGCGAGGGGCCGATGCCCGGCACCAGGTTGGCCGGCGTGAACGAGGCCTGCTCCACATCGGCGTGGTAGTTGCGCGGGTTGCGGTTGAGCTCCATCACGCCCACTTCGATCAGCGGGTAGTCCTTCTTGCTCCAGACCTTGGTCAGGTCGAAGGGGTGGAAGCGGTAGGTCTCGGCTTCATGCTCGGGCATGATCTGCACGCACAGCTTCCAGCGCGGGAACTCGCCGCGCTCGATGGCTTCGAGCAGGTCGCGCTGGCTGCTTTCACGGTCGGAGGCGACCACGGCGGCGGCCTCGGCATCGCCGAAGTTCTCGATGCCCTGCTGGCAGACCCAGTGGAACTTGACCCAGTGGCGCTCGTTGCTGGCGTTGATGAAGCTGTAGGTGTGCGAGCCGAAGCCGTGCATGTGGCGGTAGCCGCGCGGAATGCCCCGGTCGCTCATGACGATGGTGATCTGGTGCAGCGCCTCGGGCAGGCCGGTCCAGAAGTCCCAGTTGTTCTCGGGCGAGCGCAGGTTGGTGTAGGGATCGCGCTTGACGGCCTTGTTCAGGTCGGGGAACTTGAGCGGGTCGCGGAAGAAGAACACCGGCGTGTTGTTGCCCACCAGGTCCCAGTTGCCTTCCTCGGTATAGAGCTTGACGGCGAAGCCGCGGATATCGCGCTCTGCGTCGGCCGCGCCGCGTTCGCCGGCCACGGTGGAAAAGCGCGCGAACACTTCGGTCTGCTTGCCGATGTCGGAGAACACCTTGGCGCGGGTGTAGCGCGTGATGTCACCCGTCACGGTGAAGGTGCCGAAGGCGCCCGAACCCTTGGCGTGCATGCGGCGCTCGGGAATCACTTCGCGGTTGAAGTGGGCCATTTTTTCCAGATGCCACAGGTCCTGCAGCAGCATCGGGCCACGCGGGCCGGCCGTGAGCGAGTCCTGGTTGTTGGCAACCGGGGCGCCTGCGGCGGTGGTGAGCTTGTGGGTCATGGTCTCTCCTTGATCGAGGGGTGGTAGCGGCGCCGGCTTGCACGCAGGCAGCGCGGCGCTTGGAAAATCAATAGCTGCGTGCTATCGAATTGCTTTTATTGTTGTTTCGTTCTATGGATGCGGCAAGGCTTTGGCGATTGGCAAATCTCAACTGCGCCATAGCCAAAAAATTTCACCGCCTCCCGCATGCGCCATGCCGGGCATGCTTTTTGCCAAGGCATTGTGTTGCGTGGGCGGATACGGCCCGTGTAGGCCGTCGCCCTGTCAGCCAGAGACCAGCTTGTGGACCAGATCGGCGGCAGTGGAGGCGCCGTACTTGCGCATCAGCCGTGCGCGGTAGATCTCCACCGTGCGGTGGCTGATGGCCAGGGCGCGGCCGATTTCCTTGGAGGTCAGCCCCTCCAGCAGGCGGGCGGCCACCTCGCGCTCGCGCCCCGTGAGCTCGGCCTTGACGGGACGGTGGGCGCTGAGGTCCTCGAAGCTCCAGATGCCCGAGGCATGCGGGTCGCTGCGGTCCAGCGTGCGGCCCGTGACATGGCACCAGAACGTTTCGCCGTTGGCGCGCTTCATGATGCGGTTGTCCGAGTAGAACCCCCGGGCGTTGAGAATGGGCGCGATGCGCGCGCCCAGCCGCTCGTACTCGTCGGCGCTGGGGTAGAGGATCTGGAAGGTCTGGCCGATCAGCACCTCGCGCGAGGCCTCGAACATCTCGCAGACCTGGCGGTTGCAGTCGATCATGGTGCGATTGCGCGAGATCACGAGGCCGACGGGGGCGGCTTCGAACGCCAGCCGGTAATCTATATCCATGGGCAAATCTTTACGAAAAACTACCTATGCAAGTACGTAGTATCGTAGCGCATCCAATCTGAAGGAGACATGTGTGAAAAAGCTCTACCCCTCCGCGGAGCAGGCGCTCCAGGGCGTCGTGGCCGACGGGCAATTGCTGGCTGTAGGCGGCTTCGGCCTGTGCGGCATTCCCGAGGCCCTGATCGACGCGCTGCGTGACAGCGGCGTCAAGGGCCTGACGGTGATTTCCAACAACGCGGGCGTGGACGGCTTTGGCCTCGGCAAGCTGCTGGAGACGCGCCAGATCAAGAAGATGATCTCGTCGTATGTGGGCGAGAACAAGGAGTTCGAGCGCCAGTACCTGGCCGGCGAGCTGGAGCTGGAATTCACGCCCCAGGGCACGCTGGCCGAGAAGCTGCGCGCAGGCGGCGCCGGCATTCCCGCCTTCTTCACCAAGACCGGCGTGGGCACCATGGTGGCCGAGGGCAAGGAACTGCGCGAATTCGACGGCGAGACCTATGTGATGGAGCGCTCGCTCGTGCCCGATGTCTCCCTGGTCAAGGCCCACCGTGCCGACAAGAGCGGCAACCTGCAGTTCCGCCTGACGGCGCGCAACTTCAACCCTGCCGCCGCCACGGCCGGCAAGGTCTGCATCGTGGAAGTGGAAGAGGTGGTCGAGGTCGGCGAGATCGCACCGGACGACATCCACCTGCCCGGCATCTACGTGCACCGCATCGTGCACAACCCGAATCCCGAAAAGCGCATCGAAAAGCGCACCATCACAGAAAAACAAGGAGCCTGACCATGCCGTGGACCCAAGACCAGATGGCCGCCCGCGCGGCCCAAGAACTCGAAGACGGCTTCTACGTCAACCTGGGCATCGGCATTCCCACCCTGGTGGCCAACCACACGGGTGACAAGGAAGTGTGGCTGCAGTCCGAGAACGGCATGCTGGGCATCGGCCCCTTCCCGACCGAGGATGCCGTGGACGCCGACCTGATCAACGCCGGCAAGCAGACCGTGACGACGATTGCCGGCTCGTCCATCTTCGGCAGCGACCAGTCCTTCGCCATGATCCGTGGCGGCAAGATCAACCTGTCCATCCTGGGCGCCATGCAGGTGTCCGAGAAGGGCGACCTGGCCAACTGGATGATTCCCGGCAAGATGGTCAAGGGCATGGGCGGCGCCATGGACCTGGTGGCGGGCGTCAAGCGCGTCATCGTGCTCATGGAGCATGTGGCAAAGAAGAAGGACGGCACGACCGACCTCAAAATTCTTCCCGCCTGCACCCTGCCTTTGACCGGCGTGGGCGTGGTGGACCGTATCATCACCGACCTGGGAGTGATGGACGTGACGCCGCAGGGCTTGAAGCTCGTGGAACTGGCCCCCGAAGTGAGCTTCGAGGACATCCAGTCCAAGACCGGCGTGACGCTGATTCGCTGATGTTGCCGTGCACGGCCTGCCTTGGCAGGCCTGCGCAACGAGAGCCCGCCTTGCGCGGGCTCTTTTGCTTATATTTCAGATTTCGAGCCAATGGGAGCCTCTATGACGGATGTCGCGGCCGTGCGCAATCCACCGACAGCGCAGGGATGGAAGGACGAGGGCGTGCATTTCCTGCGCGCCGTCACCGACATGGCCGAGCATTGCAACGTGGTCACCGGCGAGCCCATCTTCAACGACAAGGGCGTCAAGCTCGTGGACAAGGGTGCGCGCATCGACGGCAACATGTACGAGCGCCTGGTCAAGCACAAGCTGCGCGACCCCATCGACAAGCACCTGGGCGTGGACAACCGCGTGGACGTGCTGGCCATCGAGGCCCAGGCCATGGTGCAGTGCGAAACCGTGGACCTGATGCGCCGCCTGGTGCAGTCGCTGGGCGGCACGGACCGGCTGCTGGCGCCGCTGCGCCTGATGGTGCTGCCGCCGCAGATCGCCTTCAAGCTCACGGTCATGCGCGAGCAGCGGCCCGAGCTGTTCGCCCACAGCCTGCAGATGATGCTGGTGGCCATCTACCTGGCGCTGCAAAGCGAATGGAGCGAGCGTGAATGCGGCCCGCTGGCCACGGCGGCCCTGCTGCACGACGTGGGCATGCTCTACATGGACCCGGCCTGGACCGACCCCAACTACCGGCTCACGGGCGCCGAGCGCAAGCACCTGGTGGCGCACTCGGTCACGGGCATGCTCATCATGCGGGGCGCGGGCGCGTATTCGCAGGACGTGGAAATGGCCGTGCTCGAGCACCACGAGCGCATGGACGGCACGGGCTATCCGCGCGGCGTGCATGGCGAAGCCATCTCCAAAATGGGCCGTATCCTGTTGCTGGCCGAGGTGGTCTCGGCCTTCTTCGACAAATTCCAGGACCTGCCCGGCCAGCGCCTGTCGCTGATGCTGCGCATGAACCACCGCCGCTATCCGGCCGATCTGGTCGGCATCCTGCTGCCGCTGCTGTACGACGAGATCTCGCCGGGCACGCCGCTGCCGCCGCTGCAGGCCGAGGTCACGCACAGCGTGGCCGCCCTGTCGGCCGCCTTCCAGATGTGGGACACGTTCAGCCAGGCCTTCCCCGAGCGCTGGCAGGCCATGCCCGACCACCAGGCGGCTGTCTACATCGACTCCAGCATCGGCGGCCTGCAAAAGCAGCTGGCCGAGGCCGGCCTGCATCCCAGCCAGCAAACCGACCTGCTGGCCTACCTCAAGGACGATGTGCAGGGCATGAGCGAGCTGGCCCTGCTCAGCCGCGAGGCGCTGTGGCAACTGCAGGCCATCGTCAACGCCTGCCTGCGCTGCTGGCCCGCCATCAATGCCCGCACCCACGCCGTGGACACAGCGGTCGCGCAATGGTGCGAAGCCTGCATGCAGATCGACGCCACACCCCCAGCGGGCGGCGCAGCGAGAGCGCCAGCGCACTGAGACAGCCGGGCTTGCCCGGCTTTTTTACATCCGTGGATCTCTCGGAAATCAAGAGTGCTGTATATTTATACAGTATTTGAGATTTCCCCCATGACCACGCCCCACGCCTCCCAACCTGCGCAGCCCGCCCCCATGGCGGGCGCGGCGCGTGTGCTGCCTCAGTTGCAGGGCGTTTGGCGTGGCGATGGCTGGCAGCAGGCGCTGCAGCAGCGGGTCCAGCCTTCGGGCCATGCGCTGCTGGATGCGCAATTGCCGGGCGGGGGCTGGCCGCTGGGCGCCATGGTCGAGCTGCTGCAACCCGCGCATGGCCATGCCGAGTGGCCACTGCTGCTGCCGGGCCTGGCCGCCCTGATGCAGCGCAGCGCGGGCCAGGTGGTGCTGGTGGCGCCGCCTTGCAGGCCTTTTGCACCGGGGCTGGAAGCGGCAGGCGTGGCGGCGCACCGGCTGTGCTGCGTGGAGGCCGACACCCACCCCGGCGCCCACCCGGCAGGCGATGGGGCAGGGCTGGCCTGGGTCTGTGAGCAGGCACTGCGCTGCCGCGACGTGCTGGCCGTGCTGGCCTGGCTGCCAGCCGGTCTGCCCATGGCCACGCTGCGCCGGCTGCAATGGGCGGCCGCTGCGCAGGGGCGCATTCTGTGGCTGTGGCGCGAGGCCTCGGCCGCCCTGCAGACGGTGGCCTCGCCTGCGCCGCTGCGGCTGCGCGTGGAGACAGAGTTGGGGGAGCCGGGCGAAGGCGGCACGCCAGCCTGCCTGCGCGTGCAGTTGCTCAAGCGCCGAGGGCCTGCGCTGGAGCATCCCTTGAAGCTGCCGCTGCACCACTGGGCCTGGCAGGACGTGCTGCAGGCCCAGGCCCAGCGGCGCACCCGGCAGGCGGACGAGGCGCAGCGCTGGCTTCATGGACACGGGCAACTGCTGCCCGCCGAGGCGCCCGCCCTGCAGGCGGCAGCGCACACCCTGGGGTGAGATGCCATGGCACAGCCGAATCAAGCACTGCACTGGATTGCCTGGCCGCTGCATGTCGCGCAGGGCGATGGCCAGGGCAACGGCGACAGTGATGGCGAACGCAGTGCCTGCGCGCAGCAGGCCTGGTGGGCCCTGCGCTGGACGCCGCGCGTGGCCCTCTGGTACGGGGCAGGGCAGGCTGTGGCGTTGATGGAGGTGGGCAGCGTGGAGCGCCTGTGGGGCGGTCGCCAGGCCATGCTGCTGGGCCTGCTGCGCGCGCTGCGCGAACAGCAGCCCGAGGATGGCCAGGCGGGCGGCCCCCGGATGCCGTCCTGGGCCCGGGGCGCCACGGCATGGCAGGCGCTGGCGCGTCTGCGCTGGCGCATGCAGGGTACGGATTCGCGCCAGCCCTGGCCGCCTGCCGACGCACTGCCCATCTGGACACTGCCCGCACTGGAGCCGCATGCGCCGGCCCTGGAGCGCATGGGCTGCCGCCGCTGGGGCGAGCTGCGCGCCCTGCCGCGCGCGGGCCTGGCGCGGCGCATCGGGCTGCCGGCCCTGCTGGCGCTGGACCAGGCCTATGGCAGCAGCCCCCATGCGCTGGACTGGCTGGAGCTGCCCGAGCACTTTGCATTGCGCGCCGACCTGGGCTATCCGGCCAGCGACGCCCAGGCCCTGCTGCAGGCCGCCCGGCCCCTGCTGCGTGCGCTGCAGGCCTGGCTGCAGGCCCGCCACCAGGGCGTGCTGGGCCTGCAACTGCGCTGGCACCACGATCTGCGTCGCGTGGACGGCACGGAGCTGCCGGCCTGGGAAGCGCTGGACATCCGCACGGCCCGGCCCGCCCAGGCGCTGGAGCACATGGAGCGCCTGCTGCGCGAACGCCTGGCCCGCACGCCCTGGCGCGCGCCTGCGGACATGCTGGAGCTGGTGGCGCTGGACACCGCGCCTTTCGCGGCCGATGCCGGCAGTTGCCTGCCACCGGCCGCGCCCGGCCCGGCGCCACTGGGCGAGGCGGCAGGCGCGACAGACGCGGCCAGCGGCATGGCCTGGCATGAATGGGTGGAGCGCGTCTCGGCCCGCCGTGGTGCGCAGGGCGTGCGGGTGGCGCAGCTGCAATCGGACCACCGGCCCGAGGCCATGCAGCGCTGGACCCCGGCCTGCGAGGCCTTGCAGACCCCGCAGGCGCCGCGGCGGCCCGCGCACGCGCGCAAGGCGGCCAACCCCTGGCAGGGCCTGCTGCCGCCCTGGCTGCTTGATCCGCCCCAGCCGCTGCTCCTGCAGGGCAGCCGCCCCTGCTGGCAGGGGCCGCTGCAATTGCTGGCCGGCCCCTATCGACTGGAGGCCGGCTGGTGGGGAGAGCCGCAGGCCGATGCGGCGCTGGCTGTGCGCGACTATTTCGTGGCGAGCAACGCGGCCGTCGGCCATGTCTGGATCTACCGCGAGCGCACGCCTGCATCGGAGCGGCTGCCAGGCATGCCGGCCCTGCTGTCGCCCGCCGCCTGGTTTGCGCAAGGCATCTATGGCTGAACAGGACATCCTGCTGGAGCCGCCGCCCCCGCAGCTGCAGCGGCTGCAGCCCCCGCCCCAGGCCACCGGGCCGGTGTCCGGCATGGCATCGGGCCCGGGCCTGCCCGGCTATGCGGAGCTGCACTGCCTGTCGAACTTCAGCTTTCTGCGCGGCGCCTCTTCGCCCGCCCAACTGGTGCAGCGCGCCAAGGCCCTGGGCTACCAGGCGCTGGCCCTGACCGACGAATGCTCGGTAGCCGGCGCCGTGCGCGCCTTCGAGGCCGCGCGCGACTGCGAGATGGCCCTGATCCATGGCAGCGAATTCGCCTGGGGGCCGCTGCGCGTGGTGGCGCTGGCGCGCGATCTGAACGGCTGGGGCAACCTCTGCGAATTCATCAGCGCAGCGCGCGCCCGTGCCGAAAAGGGCCAGTACCTGGTCGATGCCGACAGCCCCTGGCATCTGCTGCGTGAAGGCTGCGAATGCATCGTTGTGCCGCAGCGTGCGCAGCTTTTGCCCGGCGATGTGCCCGCCATGGCCGAGGCCGTGCAGGCCGCCGTGGCGCAGCTGGGGCAGGGCTGCTGGCTGGGCGTGGAGCTGCTGCTGGCGCCCGACGACAGCCTGTGGCTGCAAAGCCTGCAGGACGTGGCAGGGTTACTGGGCCTGTCCTGCGTGGCCTGCGGCGACGTGCACATGCATGCGCGCTCGCGCAAGCCGCTGCAGGACCTGGTGACGGCGCTGCGCCTGGGCTGCACGGTGGCCGAGTGCGGCTTCGAGCTGCACCCCAATGCCGAGCGGCATCTGCGCTCGCGCTTGCGGCTGGGCGGCATCTATCCACGTGCCATGCTGGATGCAACCTTGCAGATTGCCGCGCGCTGCGATTTCAAGCTCAGTGAGATCAGCTACCACTATCCGCAGGAAAGCGTGCTGCCCGGCATGGACGCGCGCCAGACATTGGCCTGGCATACCTGGCAGGGAGCGGCGGGGCGCTATCCGCAAGGCATTCCCGAATCGGTCGCCAAGCAGTTGAAGGATGAGCTGGAGCTGATCGCCGAATGCCGCTACGAGATGTACTTTCTCACCGTGCACGACATCGTGCGCTATGCGCGCAGCGAAGGCATCCTGTGCCAGGGGCGCGGTTCGGCCGCGAACTCGGCCGTCTGCTATTGCCTTGGCATCACGGCCGTGGACCCGAACAAGACCACACTGCTGATGGCGCGCTTCATCAGCCGCGAGCGCAGCGAACCCCCAGATATCGACGTGGACTTCGAGCACGCGCGGCGCGAGACCGTAATCCAGTACATCTACGAAAAATACGGCCGCGGCCGTGCGGCGCTGACGGCCGTGGTCAGCTGCTGGCGCACGCGTGGCGCACTGCGCGACGCGGGCAAGGCCCTGGGCGTGGATGCGGTGCTGATCGATGCCATGGCCCGGCAGCACCACTGGTTCAGCGATGCCGAGGACCAGGCGGCCGAGCCGGAGCCCGAACCCGATGACCCCGCCCTGGGCTGGGTGCGCTCCAAGCTGCTGCGCCTGGCCCGGCTGCGCGAGCGGCTGGGCGACGACTGCCCGCAACTGTCGCCCCAGCGTGCGCGGCTGTGGCTGGAGCTGGCCCTGCAACTGCGCGACAGCCCGCGCCACCTGAGCCAGCACGTGGGCGGCTTTGTGCTGACCGACGGGCCGCTGACGCGGCTGGTGCCCGTGGAGCCGGCCGCCATGGAGGGCCGCTCGGTCATCCAGTGGGACAAGGACGACCTGGACACCATGAATCTGCTCAAGGTCGATGTGCTGGCCCTGGGCATGCTCACCGTGCTGCGCGGCAGCCTGCACGCGCGCGCCGCGCTGCGCGGCCCGCGCTGGGAGCTGGCCGACATTCCCAAGGACGACCCGGCCACCTACGACATGATCTGCCGCGCCGACACCGTGGGCACCTTCCAGATCGAGAGCCGGGCGCAGATGAGCATGCTGCCCCGGCTGCAGCCGCGCGAGTTCTACGACCTGGTGGTCGAGGTCGCCATCGTGCGGCCCGGCCCCATACAGGGCGGCATGGTCCATCCCTATCTGCAGGCGCGCGAGCGTCGGCGGCAGGGTGGCGAGCTGGTCCTGGAAAAGCCTGCGCTCGAGAAGGCGCTCAAGCGCACGCTGGGCGTGCCCATCTTCCAGGAGCAGGTGATGCAGATCGCCATGATCGCGGCGAACTTCTCGGCGGGCGATGCCGACGAGCTGCGCCGCTCCATGGCCGCCTGGCGGCGCAAGGGCGGCGTGCACCGCTTCGAGCGCCCATTGATCGACGGCATGCTGGCCAACGGCTACAGCGCTGATTTTGCCCAGGCCATCTTCCGCCAGATGCTGGGCTTTGGCGAATACGGCTTCCCAGAAAGCCATGCCTACAGCTTCGCCATGCTGGCCTATGCCAGCGCCTGGCTCAAGCGCCATGAGCCGGCCTGTTTCCTGATGGCCTTGCTCAATGCCCAGCCCATGGGTTTCTACACCCCCTCGCAGCTGATCCAGGACGCGCGCCGCCACGGCGTGCGCGTGCTGCCCGTCGATGTGCGCCACAGCGACTGGGACTGCACGCTGGAGGCGCCGCACGAGCGCATTGCCGGCGTCGAGCTGCCGCAGCCGGCCGTGCGCCTGGGACTGTGCATGGTGGCGCAGTTGCCAAAGACTTCGGGCGAGCGCGTGGCGCAGGTCCGCGCGCAGGCGCCGTTCAGGAGCACCGAGGACCTGGCCCTGCGCGCCCGGCTGCAGCGCGCCGAGCTGCAGGCCCTTGCGGCGGCCGATGCGCTGCAGGGCCTGTCAGGCCACCGCCGCCAGCAGATGTGGGATGCAGCGGCCCTGCAGGTGCAGCCGCCGCTGTTCGCGGGCGTGCCTGTGCATGAGGCGCCCGTGCAACTGGCCGCCGCGCCCGAGGGCGAGGAAATCCTGTTCGACTACGCGGCCACGGGCCTGAGCCTGCGCCGCCACCCGCTGGCCCTGCTGCGTGACCGCCTGCGCCGCCACGGGCTGCGCACGGCGCTGGAGCTGCGCGACACGCTGGCGGGCATGCGCGTGCGGGCCTGCGGCATCGTCACCGTGCGCCAGCGCCCGCCCACGGCCAAGGGCACGGTCTTCATCACGCTGGAGGACGAGACGGGCACGGTCAACCTGGTGGTCTGGCCCGATACCGTCACGCGCTGGGGCGAGCCCTTGCTGGGCGCGCGGCTGCTGGCGGTGGAGGGCATCTGGCAAAGCAGCTCGGATTGGGGCGGCGGCAAGGACTGCGGCGAGCCAGCGCCTGCAGAGCAGGCCAGCCAGGAGGTGCCCGCCGTGCGCCATCTCATCGTGCACCGCGCCCGTGACATGAGCCGCTGGCTGGGCCGCCTGGGCGGCGCCGGCGTGGCGAGCCGCAATTTCCACTGAGGGCTGTTGCTGCCGCTGCAGGCTCAGGCCATGCGGTCGTCCGCGCGGATGTCGGGCATCTGGTCGATACGCTTGCCGAACCAGCCTATGCGCTCGGTCTGGCGCACATCCAGCCTGGGCACGTAGGGCTTGATGTCGAGCACGGGCGTGCCGTCGAGCATGTCGTTGCCCAGGAAATGCAGCAGCAGTCCTTCTCGCCGCACCAGGCGCACGATGGACAGGCCCAGCCGGTTGGGCCGCGCCGGGGCGCGCGTGGCGAACACGCCGTGGCTGCTGTCGTCCATGAAGGGCACGACTTCCAGCTTTTCCACGGCCTGGTGCAGGTGGGTGATGAGGATCAGGTAGTCAAAGCCTTCGATGTCGCGCAGCCCGGCCTCGAACTCGGGCAGCAGCTCCACGCGGCCGGCCTCGTCGGCCGCGCCCGCCGTCTGTATGGGCATGCCCACCGGGTCGGTGAAGCGGCTGCGCACATGGCCGATGGGGCGGCAGGCGACGGCCTGCGCCGTGGAACCGGCCGCGCTCATGCGCTCGTTCCCTGGGGATTGAGCAGGCGTGTCAGCGCGGCGATATCGGCCGCCGCCGCCATGCGCGCCGTGGTCTCTATGGAGCGGTAATGCCTGACGATGGCTTCGCCCGTGGAGGTGAGCGATGCGCCGCCGCCATGGGCGCCGCCGGCGCTGGTGTTGACGGCCGGCGTCTGCAGCGCGCGGTTCATCTCGTCGACCAGCACCCAGGCGCGCCGGTAGGACATGCCCAGCGATCGCGCTGCAGCCGAGATGGAGCCCGCCTCGGCAATGGCTTCGAGCAACTGCACCTTGCCGGGACCGATGGCAATGGTGCTGTCGTTGTATACGCGCAGGCGGAACTGGACTTTGGAGGACATGGGGAAAAGACTTGGCACAGGAGAAAAGCGAACGTCAAGGTTAAGCGAAATCAACGGCTTGCGCCGTCACAGGGGCTAAGGGGAAATACGCAATGCATGGATCGCTACAGCGAAGGGGTGCTCTGGCAGGGCGTTCCTGCACACGGGCCGTCGGGGCCGGCGCGCTGGCGCTGCCGCCAGGGCGCCCGCTGCCTGCGCATCGTCTGCGAGTGCATTGGCGAGGCTCTTGACTTGCCGGCGCCGCGTCTCGATGCCTGTGTGCTGCGGCGCTATTTCGTCACATTGCCACCGGGTTTGCTAGCCTTTTTGCGCCAATGCAGCGCGGCGCTTGCCGCGCATCCGGGCCACGCGTTTACTTCTTGCTGCTTTCTGCCAGCAGGCGCTGGCATTGCGCATCTTCCTCGGCGGCCGGCACCGTCAGCGGCACCAGCGCCAGGGCGGCGGGTGCCACCACGGCGGCGGCCACGGCCGCGCCCGCGCGCAGCAGCAGCGGGCCGGGCTCCACCCCTACCTTGGGCTGGGCGAAACTGCCGCGCACATACAGCGGCGTGCGCAGCGAGAAGAACTTCCACTTCAGCGACTCGGGCACGATGCGCAGGTCCATGGTCTCCTGCGCCAGGCTGATCTGTCCGGTGGCCTCGATGATGGCCTCGGGCGTGGCCAGCTTGACGTTGCGGGTGCGCGCAATGCCCTGCTTCACGGTCAGGTCGGCAACGGCGCAGTTGAGCTGCACTTCCTTGTCGGCGCCGAACAGCTTGGTGACGATGACGCTGCCCAGGTTCAGCGCGGCCAGGTCCAGGAGCTGCTTGCTGAAGCGGCCATCGCGCACATACAGACGGATGTCGCCCGAGCTGGTGCCCAGCCATTCGGCAATGGACTGGCCCCGGCCCTCCAGCCCCAGCGCGCCGTCCATGCTGCCCAGGCTTTTCTTCATCAGTTCGATCTCGGGGAACAGGGCCGACAGCTGCAGCCCCTGCACCTTGCCCTGGAGGCTGGCCTTGGGCGGCTTGGCACCGCTGTCCACCACGGCCTCAATGTCCAGCCGGCCCTTGGCCATGCCGAAGCGCAGCGGGGACAGGCGCAGCACGCCGTTGTCCATGACGGCATGCACGCTGAAGTCCTCGATGGGCAGGGCCTGGGGGCGCTCGATGCGGTCGCTCTTGAAGCGCACATCCATGTCCATGGCGTTCCATTTGCTGGTGTCAAAGCGCTGCGTGGGCAGGGCCTTGCCGCTGGCCGCCTGCCGGGTCTTCTGTCCCTGCTTGGTGGACGGTGCTCCCACCACCGGCCCCAGGTCGGCCAGGCGCAGCTTGCGCGAGGCCAGATCGCCGCTGAGCTTGGGGCGCGGCTTGCCCGATGCGTAGTGCAGCGTACCGCGCAGATCGCTCTGGCCCACGCGGCCATCGAATTCCTCGTAGTCCCAGACGGCGCGCCCCGGCTCCAGGCTGCCGACCAGATGGCCATTGGTGTCGAAAGGCGGTGTGCGCGGCAGCAGCAGACCCGTCAGCGGGAACAGGTCGGCCATGCTGGAGCCGCGCAGGCGCACCTGCAGGTCCATGCCCTTGAGCGCCCTGGGATTGTCGAGAATGCCCTCGGCCCGGGCGCGCAGGCTGCCCGCATGGGCCCACAGCTTCACGGGAAAGCGTGCCTGTTCGCTTTGCAGGTCCAGCACGGGGCCGATGAGGCCCTGGGCCTCGACCGTGGCCTTGGCGATGCGGCCGGTCAGGCCGACGCGCATGCCATACGGAAAGTCTGGACTGGGCGGCTGCACAAGGCTGTCCAGACGTGCGCGCACCGCCATCTGGCGCACGCCATCGCTCCAGCCCACCAGGCCGCCGCGCAGGCTCAATTGCGCTACCTGAAAACGCCAGCGCGGCCCTGTGTGCTCGGGGCGCTTGAAGGTCCAGTTGTTGCTGCCATCCTTGCGCCGGGCAAAGACCAGGTCAGGGCCTTCCAGTTGCAGATGGTCCAGCAGCACATGCCGGCCCAGCAGCGGCCACAGCCGCAGGCTGGCCGTGGCGCGCGCGGCCGTGGCCATGGTGTCGGCGTCGCGCGGGGGTGGGACCATTTTCTCGTCGGCCAGGACGATGCTGTCGCTGTCGATCTTGGGCGCGGAAGGGCTGGCCTGCGAGTCCTTGTCCTTGCCTTCGTCCTTGTCCTTCGCCTTTCCCTTGGGCTGTTCCTTGGCTTTCTCCTCGGGCAGGCGGCCCTTGTTCAACTGGTCGGGCGGCGCAGGCAGGGCGGGCAGCTCGGCACTGCCCTTGGCCGGCTCCTGCTCAACCTCCCAGCCCTCGGGCTGGCCCAGGGTCAACTGCTCGGCCTGGACGGTGACGCCAGGAATCCAGTGACGCCAGCCCTGGTCCAGGGGCTGGGGCCAGGTCCAGCGCAGGCGCAGGTCGCCTTCAATGGCGAAGTGGCGGCCTGTGCTTTCGCTGACGCGCTCGTTGACCCAGGGCTTGGCCCGGTTCCAGTCGAAGGTGGCGATCAGGACCACAACCGCGGCGAGCAGCAGCACCAGGGCCGACACCGTCCACAAAAGGGCGCGCAGCCAGCGGCGGCGGGCTGGGCGGTGGGGTGCTGGTGTGGCGGGGCTGTGGTTCGCTGTGTCGGTCGCTGTGTCTGTCATGGCGCAGGGGGGCCGCTAAATGGGGTTCGGTCCATCCTATCGCCATGAAAACGCTTGCCAAGGCCCGGGACGCGCTGGCGGGCAGCCGGCAGGCCCGCATACAGGAGATTGACCTACAGCGCGGCCTGCGGCGGGGAAGGGGCCGTCATCACGGCGTCTCCTGGCCCTGGCGCAGCCGGGTGGATGCCAGGGCGGCCACCACCAGCAGGCCCGCCATGATGAACAGGCCGTTGCGCGTGCTGCCCGTGGCCTGTTCGATCATCCCCATCACCGTGGGGCCGATGAAGCCGCCCACCAGGCCGCAGGTATTGACCAGGGCTATGCCGCCCGCCAGCCCCGCGCCCGCCAGCCGCGAGGCGGGAAACAGGAAGACCACGGACTGCACCACGAAGAACATCAGCGCCGTCAGGCTGAAACCCAGCAGGCCCAGGGCGGGCGAGGCCTTGCCCGCCAGCGCGGCCACCAGCAGGCCGGCGGCCATGGTGGCCAGGCCCGCCAACAGCATGCGCCGGCAGCGCTGCGGGTGGGTGGCAAAGCGCGGCAGCCAGGCCGCACCGATGGCCGCTGCGATCCAGGGCACGGAGTTGAGCGTGCCGATCTGCAGCGGCGAGAGCTGGCCGTAGGTGCCGATGATGCCCGGCAGGAAGAAGATCACCGTGTAGATGCTGATCTGGTGGCAGAAGTAGACAAGGATGGCCAGCCAGATCTGGCGGTCGCGCAGGCAGTCCCGGAGCGAGTGGCCCACCTGGCCGGCGCTGGCCTGCTGGTCCTGCTCGGCCTGCAGGCGTTGCAGTACCTCGCGCGATTCGGCGGCCGTCAGCCAGGGCGCGCTGGCCGGGCCGTCTGGCAGCTTCTTCCAGACCACCCAGGCCAGGGCCACGGCGGGCAGGCCCTCGATCACGAACATCCACTGCCAGCCATGCCAGCCCAGGAAGCCGTCCATCTGCAGCAGCGCGCCGCCCACGGGGCCGCTGAGGATGTTGGCAATGCACACGCCCAGCAGGAAGTAGCCGATGGCGCGGGCCCGTTCCTCGCGGCCGAACCAGTAGGTCAGGTACAGCATCACGCCGGGGAACAGCCCCGCCTCGGCCGCGCCCAGCAGCACGCGCATCACGTAGAACGAGGTCTCTCCGGTGATGAAGGCCATGCCGGCCGACAGCAGGCCCCAGGTCACCATGATGCGAGTGATCCAGAAGCGCGCGCCCACCCTGTGCATGATGAGGTTGCTGGGCACTTCCAGCAGCGCATAGCTCAGGAAGAACAGCCCCGCGCCCAGGCCGTAGGCGGCCGCCGAGATGCCCAGGTCCACCTCGATGTGCGACTTGGCCAGCGCGATGTTGGTGCGGTCTATGAAGCTGATCACATAGGACAGCACCAGCAGCGGCATCAGCCTGCGGAAGATGCGGGCGTTGAGCAGCGATTGCCTGTCGCCGGCGGCAGGCTGCGGCCGTGCGGGCGGCGCGTGAACAGGGGAGGGCGATGGGTGATGGACCATGGCAAATCCTTGGAAAGATGGGTGGAGGAAAGCGGAGTCAGGCGGTGGCGGTGGAGGCGGCGTTGCCGCGCGTGCCCAGCTGCAGGGCCACGCCGCCCAGCGCGCAGCCGGCCATGACCAGGAAGCACAGGGCATAGCCGCCGGGGCTGGTCCAGCCGCCGCCCAGGGCGATCAGGCTGCCCATCAGCACGGGCGCGATGCCGCCGCCCACGAACATGGCGGTGGTGATGATTCCGTTGGCCGTGGAGGTGGCCGCGGGCTGGGCGCAGTCCGAGGCCACCGCGTAGTAGATGGGCCAGACCGCATTGGCGACCAGGCCGAACAGCAGCTGCATCACCACGACCAGGGCCATGGTGTCGGCGAAGTAGAAGGCGCCCACGCTGGCGGCCATCCACAGGCCGCAGATCACCAGGGTGACGCGGCGCCCGATCACGTCCGACAGGGCCGGCCAGACCAGCTGGCCCACGATGCCGGTGAGCGTGAACACCACGCTCATGCCTGCCGATTCGGCCAGCGACAGGCCCATGATGTTGTAGAGGTAGGCGGGCAGCACCACGTTGATGCCCATGTAGACCACCTGCGTGAGCAGGGTGTTTCCAGCCGTCAGGGCGATGCTGCGGTTGGCCAGCGTGCTGCGCAGGGTGCGCCAGGCCTGGCCTTTTTCCACCTGCGCCGCCACGCTGGCCTGCGGCGGGGTCATGCCCCGGGCGGCGATGTCGGCATACAGCAGTTCCATCTTCTGCGGCGTGGAGTAGCGCGCCCAGAACCACATCAGCGGGATGGCGACGACCAGCGCGACAAAGAACACATAGCGCCAGTTCTCCTCGCCGAAGGCATACAGCACAAAGCCGGCGACCAGGCCGCTGAGCATGGCGCCCACCGGATAGCCCGTGTGGTGGGCGCCCAGCGCGAAGCCGCGCCGCTCCACCGGCCACCACTCGGCGGTGTTGCTCACGCCCACAGGCTCGCCCCAGCCGGCGCCCAGGTTGACGCCGACGCGCAGCGCCACGAAGCCCGCCAGGCTGCCGCTCAGCGCCTTGAAACCCGAGGCGAACGACAGCGCCGTATAGCCCAGCACCAGGGGCACCTGAAAGCGTGCGCGCTTCCAGCCCGCGCCGTAGCGGTCGCTCCAGATCGCGCCGGGAATGTCCAGCACGGCCAGGGCCAGCATCACGATGGTGGCCACCGTGCCCCATTCGTCGGCCGACAGGCCGAAGTGCCGGGAGATGGTCGGCCCCAGCCGCAGCACGATCTCGCGGTCATAGGCATTCAGTACCCAGATCAGCCAGCAGACCAGCAGGGATACCCATGAATAGCGGTGGATCTGGCGCAGCGAAGCGCGCGGGGCCTGGGCCATGACAGTCTCCCGGGCACCAGCGGTGGGTGCCGTTTCATTGTTGTGTGGATGAAGGCGCCGCTTCGCGGGGCGGGCGGCGTTGCGGTGCGAAGGCTCCGGGCCTGCATGCCCGGCTCCGCGCTCAGGCGCCGAAGCGCTGCTCGGGCAGGCCACGCACGCCCAGCCCCTTGACGGCAAACAGCGCGCCACGGGACTGGCCGTCGCCCGGGAAACGCGGCAACGGCGGCTTGCCCATGGAGGTGACGTACAGCGTGTCGAGCCCGGGCCCGCCGAACATCACGCTGGTCACCTTGCGCACCGGCATCTCTATCACCCGGTCCACCCGGCCGTCCGGCGTGTAGCGCACCAGCTGGCCCGCGTACACCAGGGCCTGCCACAGGCAGCCTTCGGCATCGACCGTGGCCCCGTCGGCCGCGCCACCACCGCTGGTGTCGACCGGGGCAAAGGTCCGGCGGCCGCTGGCATGGCCCGTGGCCGTGTCGTAGTCGTAGGCCCGGATCTCGCCGCTCCACGTGTCCGAGAAATAGAGCGTCGTGCCGTCCGGGCTCCAGCACGGGCCGTTCGAGCAGATGATGCCCTCGTCCAGCACATGCAGGCTCAGGTCCGTGTCCAGCCGGTACAGCCGCGCCGAAGGCTGCTCCTCCAGGGTGTCCATGGAGCCGAAGACGAAGCGGCCCTGCCGGTCCACCTTGCCGTCGTTGAGCCGGTTGCCGGGAAGGTGGGACTCAGGGGCGACGACCAGCTCCAGCTCGCCGCTTTCCAGGTCCAGCGTGTGCACGCCGCCGTGCAGCGCCACCAGGGCCGAGCGGCCGTCGCGGCGCAGTGCCATGGAGCCAATCTTCTGGCCGACTTCCCAGGCGCGCAGTTCCCGCCCGTCGGCCGTGCAGCGGAAGATGCGGCCGTCGAAGCTGTCTATCCAGTACAGGCGCTGCTGCCCGACGTCCCACAGCGGGCCTTCGCCCAGCGTGGTCTTGAGGTCGGCGACGATATCGATCTGCATGGGAGTCTCCTGTTCGGTGGCATGGGGGCTGGCCCGGGAAGGCGATTCAGAAGGCCACGTTGGCCGCACCCTTGAGGCCCAGCATGCTGCGCGCCTCGTCAGGCGTGGCGACGTCGACATTCAGGGCCTCGAGCACGGTGCGGATGCGGCGCACCTGCTCGGCGCTGGAGGTGGCCAGCTGGCCCGGGCCTATCCACAGAGAGTCTTCCAGCCCCACGCGCACATGCGAGCCCATGGCCGCGCCCATGGTGGCCAGCGGCAGCTGGTTGCGCCCGGCGCCCAGGATGGACCACTGGTAGTTGCTGCCCAGCAGGCGGTCGGCCGTGCGCCGCATGTGCATCAGGTCCTCCGGGTGGCCGCCGATGCCGCCCAGGATGCCGAACACCGACTGCACGAACACGGGCCCCTGCACCAGCCCCCGGTCCACGAAATGCGCCAGGTTGTGCAGGTGGCTGATGTCGTAGCACTCGAACTCGAAGCGCGTGCCCTGGGCCTGGCCCAGCCGCAGGATGCCTTCGATATCGGCAAAGGTGTTCTTGAAGACCAGGTTGCGGCTGTTTTCCAGGTGCTCGCGTTCCCAGGCGTGTTCCAGGTTCGGGAAGCGCTCCAGCATGGGGAACAGGCCGAAGTTCATCGAGCCCATGTTCAGCGAGGCCAGCTCGGGCTGGAACTCGGTCACGGGCCGCATGCGCTCTGGCACCGTCATGTGCGGGCTGCCGCCCGTGGTGATGTTGACGATGGCATCGCTCTCGGCACGGATCGCCTTGAGAAAGGGGCGGAACAGCTCAGGGTCCTGCGAGGGGCGCCCGTCGCGCGGATCGCGGGCATGCAGGTGCACGATGGCGGCGCCAGCCTCGGCGGCATCGATGGCGGCGCGCGCAATCTGCTCGGCCGTCACCGGCAGGTGGGGCGACATGCTGGGCGTGTGGATGGCGCCCGTGGGCGCGCAGGTGATGATGGCTTTTGTGCGGGTGGCCATGGAAGATCCTTGCGAACGGTGAAAAAGGCGAGAGGAGGGGAGGAGAGGAGGAGAGGGCGCTCAGCTCAGCGCCTGTGTCAGCCCATCGACGGCCAGCTCCTGGCCCGTGACATGGCCGGCCAGCGGGCTGGCGGCAAACACGGCCATGTTGGCAATGTCGCGCGCCGTGGCCATGCGGCCCAGCGCGGCCTGGTGCGTGTAGCTGCGCGTGACGTCCTCCAGCGGCAGGCCGCGCGCCTGCGCCTTGGCGGCAATCACATCGCGGATGCGCGGGCCGTCCACGGCGCCCGGCAGGATGGCGTTCACCCGGATGCCGTCGGCGCCCAGCTCCAGCGCCAGCGACTTGGTCAGGCCGATCACCGCCCACTTGGACGCCGAATAGGCCGTGCGGCCCGGCATGCCCAGGTGGCCTGCCGCCGAAGACAGGTTGACGATGACCGCCTGCCGGCCCTCGCGTGCCGATTGCCGGAGCCGGGGCACGGCCAGCCGCGTGCACAGGAAGGCGCCGGTGATGTTCACATCCAGCGTGCGCTGCCAGTCGGCCAGGTCCAGCGTCTCCACCGCGCCCGTGGGGCCGGCCACCCCGGCGTTGTTGACGAGGATGTCCAGGCCGCCCAACTCGTTGTCCACGGCCTTGAACAGGGCCTGCACCTGCAAGGCATCCGACACATCGGCAAGACGGCCGCTGGCGCCGGGCAGGGCGGCAGCCAGCGCATCCAGGCTGGCCTGGGCCACGTCACAGACCATGACGCGCGCGCCGGCCTCGGCAAAGGCGCGGCTGATTTCCAGGCCGATTCCGGCGGCGCCCGCCGTCACCAGGACGCGCTGGCCGGCCAGAAGATCGTTTTTCCACATGCGGGGACTCCTTGGGAACTCAAACAAAGGTGAAAGGGATTCGGGTTGGGTTTGGATTTTGTATCTGTGATCACAGATCAAATATGGTGAATACCCTATGCGGCATGACAGCGGCGGCGCCGCGCTACCATCGCCGCCATGGCCATCAACGAACTAGTCACCCCACTCAAACGGCAGACCCTCAGCAGCGATGTCTATGCACAGCTCAGGGAATTGCTGATCACGGGCCAGATGATTCCGGGCGAGCAGATCTCGCTGCGCACCACGGCCAGCGCGCTGGGCGTCAGCGTCATGCCCGTGCGCGAGGCCGTGCACCGGCTGGTGGCCGAGCAGGCGCTGGAACTCACGCCCAACCGCGCGCTGCGCGTGCCGTTGATGACGGAAAGCGCCTTCCGCGAGATCACGCGCATCCGCGTCAACCTCGAAGGCCTGGCCACGGAGCAGGCGGCACGGCAACTGCCGGCCGCCGAGCTGGAACGCATCGCCGCCCTGCAGGACCGCTTTGCGGCCGAGATGGCCAGCGCCGCGCCGGACGGCGGGCGGCTCATCGCCTTCAACAAGGATTTCCACTTCGCCGTCTACAGCGCGGCCGGCATGCCCATGCTGCTGCAGATGATCGAGGCGCTGTGGCTGCGCATAGGTCCCATCCTCAACCACGACATGCGCTCGGGCTCGCGCCGCGTGAGCGAACAGGTGGCGGTCGGCCACCATGCGCGCCTGGTCGAGGCCCTGCGGCGCGGCGATGCGCCAGCCGCGAAGGAGGCGCTGCGCGGCGACATCGAAAGCGCGGCCGACTACATCGTGTCGGCGGGCGTGCTGGTGACGGCGGACGGTGCCGCGGGCGGTGGGGATGACGGCGCGCCGGAAGTCCTGCGCCGCTAGAATCGCCGCCCCATGCACAACGCCCACGACCCCAAGGTTCTTCCCATACGCGACGGCGTCAGCCCCAGCTGCGTGGTGCTGCCCAGCCAGGGCGGCGGGTTGCTGATCGATTTTCTGGCCGAGCGCCTGCCGGCCGTGGCGCGCGAAGACTGGCTGCGGCGCCTGGCGCTGCGCGAGGTGGTGGACGAGCATGGCCGCGCCGCCGATGCAGGCACGGCCTTTGCGCCGGGCCTGCGCTACTACTACTACCGCGAGCTGCAGGCCGAGCCGCCCATTCCCTTCGAGGCCGAGGTCATCCACCGCGACGCGCATCTGCTGGTGGCCGACAAGCCGCATTTCCTGCCCGTGGTGCCGGCCGGGAAGTACCTGCAGCAGACGCTGCTGGTGCGGCTCAAGCGCGAGTTCGACCTGCCCGAGCTGTCGCCCATCCACCGCATCGACCGCGACACGGCGGGACTGGTGGTGTTTTCGGTGCAGCGCGCCACGCGCGGCATCTACCAGGCGCTGTTCCGCGACCGCGCCATCCACAAGACCTACGAGGCCGTGGCCCCCTGGCGCGAGGACGTGGTTTTCCCGCGCACGCATGAAAGCCGCATGGAGGAAAGCGGCCATTTCTTTCGCATGCACGAGGTGGCCGGCACACCCAACACCCGCACCCACATGCAGGTGCTGGAGCAGCACGGCCCCTGGGCACGCTACCGGCTGGAGCCCGAAAGCGGCAAGCGCCACCAGCTGCGCGTGCACATGGCCGCCCTGGGCCTGCCGCTGTGGGGCGACGGCTTCTATCCCGAAGTGCATGACACGCCCGAGGGCGACTACTCGCGCCCGCTGCAGCTGCTGGCGCGCAGCCTGGCCTTCACCGATCCTCTGGACGGCCAGTCGCGGCGCTTTGACAGCCGCCGCCAGCTGCTGCTGCTGACCGACCTGTAGAGGCTTTTCCACTGCCGGAAACCGCTGGTTTTTTGCCCATGGCCCCGCCATGGGATAGGCCGGTTGCGGACATTTAACGGACAACTTTGTCCGATAATTGTCCGCATGACTTCCAAAAGACCCAGTGCCGATATCCGCCGCGCCCAGTTGCTGGACGCGGCCGATGCCGTGTTTTCCGAGCATGGCGTGACCGCGCCGCTGGACCTGGTGGTCGAGCGCGCCGAAGTCGGCCGCGCCACGCTGTACCGGCAGTTTCCTGACCGGCGCGCGCTGATGCTGGCGCTGCTGGAGCGTTCGCTGGACAACATGCGCCTCGCGGCCGAGGCCATGGCCGAGGATGACGATGCCTTCTACAAGCTGCTGTCGCGCCTGGCCGAGCGCATTGCGGTCTCGGCCCCCATCACCGATTACTGGCGCACGGTGGAGCGCGGCGACGAGGTCATCGCCCAGGCCCGCGTTGCCATGTGGCAGATCTTTCGGCCGGCCATGGACCGGGCCGTGGCCTGTGGCCATTGCCGCCAGCCGCTGACGCAGGCCGAGCTGTCCCTGGTCTTCGGCATGCTGGGCGCCTCGCTGCGCGGCGAGACGCCGCAGCAGCGGCGCACGCTGGCGCGCAAGGCGCTGCAGATCGTCTGGCAAGGCCTGAAGGCCTGACATGGCCACCACACCCACTCCACCGGGGCCCGTGCTGCCCCCGTCGCCCCCCGTCGTCTACCTCAAGCCCCCGCCGGACTGGGAAGAGCATGAAAAGCCCAGCCTGCCGGGCTCGCCGTCCATGCCGCTGCACCAGCCGGCCGTGCGCGCCGCCTATGGCCTGATCGCCGTGCTGGTGGCGTTGACGGGCGGCCTGGGCAATGCACTGTTCACGGCCAACCTGCCCACCATCCAGGGCCAGATGGGGCTGACGTCTTCCGAGGCCGCCTGGCTGACCGGCGCCTACGTCATGCTCAACATGACGGCCAACCTGCTGGTCTACAAGTTCCGCCAGCAGTTCGGCATGCGGCTGTTCGCCGAGATCGGCCTGGGCCTGTATGCGCTGCTGACGCTGCTGCACCTGGTGCTGGGCAGCTACACCAGCCTGCTCATGCTGCGCGCGGCCAGCGGCCTGGCGGGCGCCACCTGCAGCACGCTGGGCACGCTCTACATGCTGCAGGCCGCGCCGCGCAAGCATGTGCTCAAGATGCTGGTGATCGGCGTGGGCCTGGGGCAGATCGCCACGCCGCTGGCCTGGATCCTGTCGCCGGGCCTGCTGTTCAACAGCGAGTGGCACAACCTCTATCTGTTCGAGGCCGGCCTGGCCCTGATCTCGTTCGCGGGCGTGGTGGTGCTCAAGCTGCCGCCGGGCGTGCACATCCGCAGCTTCGAGCGGCTGGACTTCCTGACCTTCTTCCTCATGGTGCCCGGCGTGGGCCTGCTGATCGCCGTGCTGGTGCAGGGCTACAACCACTGGTGGCTGGACACGCCCTGGCTGGCCTGGATGCTGATCGGCTCCATCGTCCTGCTGAGCGTGGCGCTGTACATCGAGCACCACCGCCGCAACCCCATGCTGCAGACGCGCTGGTTCGTGCTGGCGCCCACGGTGCGCTTCGTGATCGGTGCGCTGCTGCTGCGCTTTCTGACCACCGAGCAGACCTATGGCGTGATCGGCATGCAGCGCATGCTGGGCATGACGGTGGACCAGATGCAGCCGCTGTTCATCGTCATCCTGCTGGGCACCATCGCAGGCATTGCCGTGTCGGCGCTGACCTTCGGGCTGGAGAACATGGGCAAGCAGATCGTGGGCTCCATCGTGCTGTTCGCGCTGGCGGCCTGGCTGGACCACAGCCGCACCAGCCTGGCCCGGCCCGAGGACTTCTTCGGCAGCCAGTTCCTCATGGCCGTGGGCGCGGGCCTGTTCATGGGGCCGCTGATGCTGATCGGCGTGGTGCAGGGCCTGAAGTTCGGCGCGCACTACATGCTGACGGCCATCGTCACCATCTCCATGACGCAGGCCATGGGCGCGCTCATGGGCTCGGCCCTGCTGAGCACCTACCAGATGCACCGCGAGCAGGTGTATTCGGCCGCCATCGTGGCCGATGTCGATCCCACCGACCCCATCGTGGCCGACCGCCTGCGCCTGCAGCAGCAAAGCCTGGCCCGCGTCATTGCCGACCCGGCCCTGCGCGCGGCCCAGGGCACGGCCCAGCTGGCGCAGGCCGCACGCCGCGAGGCCAATGTGCGCGCCTACAACGACGTGTTCGCGCTCACGGCCGGCGTGGCCGTGCTCTACCTGCTGTGGATGCTGGCCCTGGCCGGCCGCGCACGCCAGCGCGCCTTCGTGGAGCGCATGCGCGCCGCCGCAGCCGATGCCTCGGCCATGCGCGGCACCGATGCCGCCGCGCCGCAGGACGCGCCGGGCCAGCCGCCCACCCAACCCGTCGCCCGCGCCTGAAACCGTTCGCCCAGAGAAAAGACAACAACATGAGTGACTCCGAAAATACCAATGGCGGCACGGCCGCCTCTGCCTCGCCTGCGCCGGCTCCCGCTGCGGCGCCTTCGCCCTCGCCCTCGCCATCGCCATCGCCATCGCCATCGCCCAAGCTCATCAAGCCCTCGCTGCGCAGCGTGCTGGTGATGCTGGTGGTCGCACTGGCCGGCGTGCTGCTGGTGCTGCGTGCCTGGAACCTGTTCCCCTTCGCGGGCACCGTGGTCAGCACCGACAACGCCTATGTGCGCGGCGCCGTCACCGTGCTCGCGCCCCAGGTCAGCGGCTATGTGACCGAGGTGCTGGTGCAGGACTACGAGAACGTCAAGGCCGGCCAGCCCCTGGTGCGCATCGACGCACGCACCTACGAAGCCGCCCAGGCCCAGGCCCAGGCCCAGCTGGCCAATGCCCGCGCACAGCTGGCCAATGCCGACCAGACGCAGGCCCAGAACCGCGCCACGCTGGGCGCCAGCCGCGCCGGCCTGGCGGCGGCGCAGGCCGAATCCGACCGTGCGGCGGCCGAGCTGCAGCGCGTGCAGGCGCTGTCCGAGCGCGGCTCCGTCTCGCTCAACGAGCGTGACAAGGTGCGTGCCACCGCGCGCCTGGCGGCCACCAACGTGGCCAAGGCCCAGGCCGACATCGAGATCAACGCCCAGAAGATCAAGGCGACGACGGTGAACCGCGCCTCGCTCGAAGCCCAGGTCCAGATGGCCGAGGCCCAGCTGCGCCAGGCCCAGATCAACCTGGACAACACCGTGGTGCACGCGCCAGGCGATGGCCAGGTCAGCGAAGTCGGCGTGCGCCGGGGCCAGTACGTCACGGCCGGCTCCCAGCTCATGTACGTGGTGCCGCACACGCTGTGGGTGGTGGCCAACTTCAAGGAGACCCAGACCGCCCAGGTGCGCATAGGCCAGGCAGTGCGCTTCAGCGTCGATGCGCTGGGCGGCGCCCACCTCACGGGCCGCGTGCTGGAGATCGCGCCGGCCACGGGCTCGGAATTCAGCGTGCTCAAGGCCGACAACGCCACGGGCAACTTCACCAAGGTCGTGCAGCGCCTGCCGGTCAAGATTGCAATCGATCCCGACCAGGAGCTGGCCGCGCGGCTGCGCGCGGGCATGTCGGTGGTGGTGCGGCTGGATACGGCGCAGCCTGAGTCCCAACCCGCACAGCAGCCCGCACGGCAACCCGCACTACAACCCGCACCCCAACCGGAGGCCCGCCCATGACCGCCCGCGCACTGGCCATGGCCATCGCCTGCGCCACCGCGCTGGCCGGCTGCAGCGTGCCGCCGCTGAGCACCGCGCCTGAAGCGGCCCGGCCCGTCATGCCCGCCCAGTGGAGCGGGGCAGGGCAGGAGCCGGCCGCCGCCGTCCAGGCATCGTGGTGGCAGGCCTTTGGCGATCCGCTGCTCACGCGCTGGGTGGAACTGGCCCAGTCCCGCAACAACGATGTGCTGCTGGCCCTGTCGCGCGTGGATGAGGCGCGGGCCAACCTGGATGTGGCAGGCGCTGCGGGCCTGCCCCAGCTCTCGGCCACGGCCGGCGCCTCCACGGGCCGCAGCCTGGGCGCGCGGGGCCTGGCGCACACGCGCTCGGTTCAGCCCGGCCTGCAGGCCAGCTGGGAGCCTGATCTGTGGGGCCGCATCGCCCACCTGGAAAAGGCCGCCGCCCTGCGCCTGCAGGCCAGCGAGGCCGACCGCGACGCCGTGGCCCTGGCCGTGGCCGCCACCACGGCCCAGGCCTATGTGGGCCTGCGCTCGCTGCAATCGCAGCTGCAAGTGGCCCAGGCCACGGCCCGCTCGCGCGAACAGGCCCTGCGCCTGGCCGATGAGCAGGCGCGCGTCGGCTACACCTCGCAATTGCAGCTCACCCAGGCCCAGGCCGAGCTGCAATCCGTGCAGCAGGCCGTGGAGCAGCTGGAGCTGTCGCTGGCGCGCCAGCGCACGGCGCTCCTGCTGCTGGCCGGCGGCGAGGGTGACGAGCAGGCAGCCGCGCTCATGGCAACAACCGACGGCCAGTCCGCTGCGCTGGGCGCACCGCCGCCTGCGCCGGCCGCCGGCCTGCCTTCTGCCTTGCTGCAGCGCCGCCCCGACATTGCACGGGCGCAGCTGCAGCTGGCGGCCGCCGACGAAAGCCTGGCCGTGCAGCGCACCGCCTTCCTGCCCCAGGTCTCGCTGACGGCCAGCGCCGGCAGCCTGCTGGTCAACGCCCTGCAATACCACCCGGCCACGGTCTGGGCCCTGGGCGGCAGCGTGCTGGCGCCGCTGTTCACGGGCGGCCGGCTGCAGGGGCAGTTCGACGCCGTGACCGCCCAGCGCGACCAGGCCGCCTATGCCTACCGTGGCGTGGTGATCAAGGCCCTGGCCGATGTGGAAAACGCCCTGGTCGGCACCCAGCGCCTGCAGTCGCAGTGGCAGCACGCCAGCGAGCGCGAGGCCGTGCTGCAGCGCTCCCTGGGCTTTGCCAAGGACCGCTACGAGGCCGGCTACGCCAGCTACCTGGAAGAGCTGGACGCCCAGCGCAATCTCTTCCAGGCCCAGCAGGAAGTCATACGCCTGCGCCAGAGCCAGCTGGAAAACGCCATTGCGCTGTACCAGGCGCTGGGGGGCGGCTGGCAGGCCGACGCTGCACCTGTCGCCAGCTCCGCCCGCTGATCAGACCTTCTCGATGCGCGCAGGCAGGCCCTGGCGCACCGTGGCGCCAGACACCCAGTCCACCCACACGTTTTTGCAGCCGGGCCGCGTGGGATCGGCAAAGCCCAGGTCGTTGAGGTTCACGCCATTGGCATGCTCGGCGTTCACCGGCATGGGCTGGCCGTCGATGCTGTGGCGGCCTGCGCCCAGTTCGCGGTGGCCGTAGCCGTGCTCGATGGCCACGGTCCCCGGCATCACGCCGTCGCGCACCATGGCCACGGCCGTCACCGCGCCGCCCGGCGTGCGGATGCGCACCGTGTCACCGTTGGCGATGCCCAGCCGCTCGGCGTCATCGCGGTGCAGGGACACCGGGTTGTGCGGATGCACCTGGCGCAGCCGCGAGACGGCAATCGACATGGAACTCATCAGGTTGGACTTGTACGAGGTCAGCAGCAGCGGCCATTGCTGCTCGCCGAAATGCGTGCGCATGGCGCTGCCGTCGGCCAGCCGCGCCGGATACCAGGTGGGGCAGCCGCTGTAGCGCTCGCCCGTCATGGCGTGGCGCATGCGGGCCAGCTCCTCGCTCCACACCTGCAGGGCAGGCGCGTGGGCCTTGCGGGTGTGGCCGTCCTTCCAGGCGTCCTCGATGCGGTCGAAGCGCCCGCCGCGCGTCAGCAGCATGGCCACCTGACGCCATTCATCGTCCTTCAGGCGCTGGCGCAGCGCGGGCACCAGCCTGTCCACGCCGGTGATGGCGATGTCGTCATCGCTGGCCGCCGGCACGGGCTTGCCACCTGCCCAGGCCACGTTGGCCAGGGCGTGGATGAAGAAGTCCTCGGCCGAGCGCAGCGCATGGGGCTGGCCCTGGGCGTCCTTGATGGCGGCCTCGCCAAAGCCGGGCAGGCCCAGCCGTTCTGCCACGGCAAAGAGGAAGCTCTCCACGTTCACGGGCTGGCCGCCGGCCGTGCGCGCCACGGCGGGCTGCACCACGGGCCAGCGCACGGTGGAGCTTTTGGCCACCACGTCGGCCCAGGGCGCCGAGATGCCCCAGCTCTCGTAGGTCACGGTATCGGGCACGATGAAATCGGCCAGCGCGCTGGTCTCGTTGATGAAGGGATCGATGGAGACGATCAGCGGCAGCTTCTTCGGGTCCTTGAGATCGTCCACCAGCGCGTTGCGAAAGCCCGCAATGCCGTAGACGGGGTTGCTCATGTGGTTGATCCAGGCCTTGGCGCGATAAGGGTAGCCGGCCAGCGCGCTGGCCAGCATCTCGCTGGACAGGCCGCCCACGGCCGGGTACCACGGGGCCTGGGCGGCGGGGTAGTCCTTCGCGCCCTCGGGCTGGCCCTCGCGCTTGCGCTGGAATTCCGCGCTTTTCTCGTAGGGCTGGCGGTGGCGTGACAGCGCCAGGCCGCGCGGCTTGACCTTGCCGTCGAAGTTGGCGAAGTCGTAGCGCGGGCCCGGGCCGAAGGGGCCGAACGGGCCGGCATCCAGCACCAGGCCGCCCTGCACGTTGAGGTTGCCCACCAGGGTGTTGAGCATGCTGATGGCGTAGGCGGTGTAGAAGCCCGCGCCGCTCATGGTGCCGCCATGCGCATCGGCCACGGCGCGCTTGCCATGGCTGGTGAACTCGCGCGCCAGCGCCTCGATCTCGCCGCGCGCCACGCCGCACAGCGCCGCGTATTCGTCCAGTGTCTTGAGGCTGGCCTGCTCATGCAGCTTGGCCAGCGAGGAGCAGACCGACAGCTCGGGGGCCTGGTCCGCGCCTTCTGCCTTCAGGCCGGGCACGGCCACGCGGGCGCGCACCATCAGCTGTGCAGGCTCGGCCTGGGTGTGCGGCGCCAGGCTGCCATCGGCACGCTGCACCACGAACACATCCTGGGCCGGCTTGCCGTCTTCGGCTGGCGCGGGCAGGGCCCAGCCCAGGTCGGCGCCGCGCAGAAAGCTGCCATGGCGCGGGTGGCCGGGCTCGTTGACCAGCAGGTGCGTGGCATTGCTCCAGGACGCCTCGCCCGCCGCCTGCATGGCGGCCGGGCCGGGCTGGGCGAGAAAGCCCGTGTCATGGCGCGCCTCGTCCAGGATGACGCGGATCAGCGCCATGGCCAGGGCCAGGTCGCTGGCCGGCTTGACGGCCAGCCAGCGGTTGCCGCTGCCGGCAGCCAGGCTGGACGAGGTCGGCAGCACGGGCGAGACCACCACGTAGCGGAAACGGTTGTCCTCGCGCGAGCGGGCCTCGGCCAGTTCGCGGCCCTGGCGCTGGAAGGGGTTGCCGGACTGCGCGGGCGCCGCGCCGATGAACAGGCCGAAGCTGGCATGGCTCCAGTCCGGCTTGCCGTGCGGCATGCCGGGCAGGTCGCCGAGCGCGGCAGCTGCACCCACACGAAAACTCTGGCCGCAGTAGGCGCCGTGGTTGCTGACGTTCACGGTGCCGAAGGACGGCCCCGCAAAGCGGCGCAGCAGCTGGGCGCGGCCTTCGTTGGAGGCGTCGGTCACCAGCAACTGGTTGGAGCGCGGGCCGAACTCGGGGTTGTCGGCGTCCAGCGGCGTCCTGGTGTCCCAGATGGCGCGCAGGCCCTCGACCTGGCCTTCGCCGAACAGATCGCCGCCCTCGCAGACTTCCTGCACCAGCTGCTCGAAGGAAATGCTCTGCCAGCGGCCGCTGCCGCGCGGGCCCACGCGCTTGAGCGGGGTGAGCACGCGGTGCGGCGCGTTCTGGTGCTCCAGCATGGACGAGCCGCGCGCGCAGGACGTGGCCCGGCCCTCCAGGCCCAGCTCCTTGCCCAGTTTGGCGTAGACCTCGCGCACGGGTTCTTCCATGGCGGCCGGGCGCGTGGTGGCCAGCGGGTGGTAGGGGTTGCCTGCCACGCGCAGGATGCGGTTGCTGGCGGTATCGACACGCACGCGCACGCCGCACTGCGTCCAGCAGCCCAGGCAGCTGGAGGGGCTGACCACCTGGCCGGGCTGGGTGGCGAGCGCGCCCGTGGCCGGGTCGATGCGGAACTCGGGCGTCAGCGAATTGCCGCGCGTGGCGCTGGCCGTGGGCGTGCCCGAGGTGCCTGCGACCAGGCCCTTGGCACCGCGCGCCAGTGTTTCACCGTAGCCGGCCGCAAAGGCGGCCAGCCCGCCGGCGGTGAGGCCCCCGCGCAGCAGCAGGCGGCGGCGTGTGGCCTCGGCATCCAGGGAATCTTCGGGAGCTTGGGGGAGTTTCTTCTTGTCGGTCATGAAAGGCTTTCTGTGGCGCGGCCGGCCGGTGGCGGGCCGCGCTCCGTGAATGGGTGAGGGGGCGTCAGGGCGGCGGTGTCAGAGGGCGCGGGCCGCGGCCGAGCGCGCGGGAAACAGCTCCAGCGCCCAGGTGGCCAGCGTCACCAGTGCAATGCACAGGCCGGCCACGCCCAGCATGCCCAGCAGGCCGTCGCCGCCCAGCGGCATGTGGTAGATGTACAGGCCCGCGCCGTACTTGGGCACGCCTTGCACGCCCATGAACAGCGCCCAGCGGAAGGCCCAGGCCGCGGCGGCCAGGCCCAGCCCCAGGGCCAGCGTGTAGCGCGGGCAGGCCATGCGCTGCCCACCCCGCACCAGGGCCCACAGCAGGGCGGCACCGGCCACGGCCGAGCCCAGCATGCTCAGGCGCCAGACCGGAAACTGCTGCCACAGCTGCAGCGCCGCCTGGAAGGAGCGGCCCTGGCCCAGCCAGCCGGCAACGGCCCAGACCGCCACCATGGCCAGCAGGCACAGCGCCAGCGCCAGGCCCAGCACGCGCAGGGCCTGCAGGGCGCCGGCATCGGGGCGGTGGCGGGCGGGCAGAAAGCGCGCCGTCACCAGCATGCAGCCCACCGTGGCCAGCCAGCCCGTGAGTGCCAGGTTCAGCGGCACCCACAGCGTGTTCCACAGCGGGCGCGAGCGCACGGCCATCAGCTCGGCGCCGGTATAGGCGGTGATGGTCAGCGCCGACACGGCCAGCAGCGGCGCCAGCCAGCGCAGCCACTGCGGCCGGCCCAGCCACCAGGCCAGCACGAAGGCCAGCGCCAGCCCCACGAAGACGGGCAGCAGCAGGGCGCCCACCGACATCCACGACCACGGCGTGAAGTGCGCATAGAAATGCCAGAAGCGCGCAGGCTGGTGCAGGTCGGCCAGCAGCGACACGGGTGCGGCGATGGCGCTGACGGCCAGCACCAGCACGGCGGCCGGCAGCAGGCGCGCCATGGCGCTGCCGCGCGGCGCCCAGGCGCAGGCGGCGGCCAGCAGGGCGGCGCCCGTGGCAATGCCGGCCAGGAAGAAGTACTGCACGGCCCAGGGCAGCCAGGCCGATTCGTAGGCGGGGGTCAGGAGTTCGACGATGTGCATGGGGTGCTCCTTGCGTTCAGTGGGAAGTGACCAGCCGCACGCTGGCCTGCCCGTCCACGCCGTCGACGAAGGCGTCGGGCAATCCCAGGTAGTACACATGCGGGTCCGTGCCCATGGCGGGCTTGAGCACCTTGAGGTCCTTGGCGTGCTCGCGCATGCGCTGGCGGATCTCGCTGCCCTCGTCGTTGAGGTCGCCGATCACGCGGGCGCCGCCCACGCAGCTTTCCACGCAGGCCGGCAGCAGGCCGGCTTCCAGGCGGTGCTCGCAGAAGGTGCACTTGTCGGCGGTCTGCGTCTCGTGGTTGATGAAGCGTGCGTCATAGGGGCAGGCCTGCACGCAGTAGCCGCAGCCCACGCAGCGCTCGTTGTCCACCAGCACGATGCCGTCGCTGCGCTGGAAGGTGGCCTGCACCGGGCAGACCGGCACGCAGGGCGGGTTGTCGCAGTGGTTGCACAGGCGCGGCAGGTTGAGCATGGCCGGCGGCAGGTCCTCGTTGCCCGCGTGCTGCACCTCGTACTGCAGCACCGTGGTGCGGAACTGGCCCAGCGGCGGCAGGTTCTCCATGGAGCAGCTCACCGTGCAGGCCTGGCAGCCTATGCAGCGGCGCAGATCCACCAGCATGCCGTAGCGCCTGCCGGCCTCGCCGGGGCGGCGCGGTGGCTGGAAACCCGTGGTGCCGGGCGCGGCCGCCGCCACGGGCAGGGCCACGGCCGCCATGGCGGCGGCCAGCAGGTCCTGCAGGAAGCCGCGCTTGCCGGCGGCGGGCTGCGCATGGGCGGCGGTGCGGGCGGGGATGTCCTGGGAGGAGGGCTTGCAGCTGCAGTCGTTGCAGCCGCTGCCGGCGCGGGATGTTTTTGGCATGGCCTGTCTTTCATCGTCCTGCGGCCACGGAGGGTGGTCGCTTAAACTCAATAAAGCATTAAAAATATGCTTTTTATATTGAATTTAATATATGAAATTCAGGGCTTTGGCGGCTTGATGTGAGTCAAGCAATGGGCTTTCCAAGTGCCTGCAGAGTGCTTGCAAAGTGCCACCGACTGCCTGCCATGGACAGGCGCCCAAGGCAGTCCATAGCGTGTGGCGCAGGGATTAAGACGGGGTTAACAGGGTGACTGCATTCCTCGGGAATGCAGGGCGCGTATCGGAAATCACCCTCTTGTTTCCGTGCGCGGCCCCGGTCTACGCTGCTTGTGTCGCCACTGCCAAGGAGTTCTCCATGAACCATGCCCTGAACAGCCTTGCTTCGGAACTGGACCTTGCCGCCGAAGCCGGCGAGCACCTGAGGCTGCAATTCACACAGGCCTGCGTGGACCGCATCGCGCACCTGCTGGAAGACCCGGACGTCATCCGCTGCGCACAAGGCCTTCGCCGCTACCTGGACGGCCAGATCGACAGGCAGGAGCTGGACCGCCTGGCCCGCGAGGCGGCCAGCCTGGCCAACCACCACCAGGGATCACGCTCCCTCGACGGCTGCGGCCATGCCGCCGTGTCCGCCACCTATGCCACGGCCCATGGGCTGGCGGGCCGGGCGCTGCAGGCGGCCGACTATGCGGCCTACGCCATGGTCTATGGCGAGGGCGGCCACGGCGCCGTCACGGACCGCGAATCGTTCGAGCCTGAATACCAATGGCAGGCCCGCTGCCTGGCCTCGCTGGCGCAGGCCGCTCAGCAGCGCACGTAGCACCAGGCCGACTGCTGCAGCAGGGCCAGTGACTCGATGCCGCCCTGCGGCAGCACGCGCATGCCGGCAGGCGCCTCGCGGCCCAGCTTCTTGAGCGTGTTCGGGCAGACCAGCGCATGGGCCAGGGCGGCCGCATCCAGATGCTGCGGCGTGCCCGGCGCGGCGTCCAGCAGCGCCTCGACGGCCGGGCCGTTGATGACGATGCGGACCTCGGCACCGGGCCGGTCCTGGCGCAGGTTGGCCAGATTGCTGCGCGCACGGGCCAGGGCGCCGGGCGTGGGCGCATGCAGCACGATGCGCAGCGGCGGCGCATCCGGCCGGGCGGGGAACAGGTCGCTCCAGTCGTTGGAGGCGGTGGAAGCGGCGGGAGAACGGCTTGTGCTCATGGTCGTCCTCGTCATTTCCTGCCGCGCGGCCCCATGACCTCTTCCAGCAGGCCCGGCGGCAGGCCGGTGCGCACCTGCACCAGTCCCTTGTCATCCTTCCAGACCAGGGCCGGCGTGGCACGCAGGCCCCAGGTGGACATCAGCGAGGCATGGTTGGCCAGCACCTGCCGCGTGGCCTGCGGCACCGGGGCCAGCGGCGTGGCGCCCGCGCCCTCTGCGCTGGCGCGGCCGGCCTTGGCATAGGCGCGTGCGTGCTCGGCCAGGGCCTGCTCGGGCTGGCGCGCGGTCAGCAAGGCGGCGGCCTTGCCCTCGCTGCTGGGCTTGAGGATGCCCACCAGAATGTGGCGCAACTGCACCTGGCCGCTCTCCACCCAGGGCCGGGCATCGTTCCACAGCTGGTTGCAATAGGGGCAATTGGGGTCGGTGAACACATAGACCGTGCGCGGCGCGTCGGCGCGGCCATCCGGTATGGACTGGGCGCGCTGCACATCGCCCCACAGCTGCTCGCCCATGGGCTTTTGCACGGCGGCCTGCAGGGCCTGGGCGTTCACGTCGCGGCCCTGGGCGTCGATCACCGTGCCCAGCACCCAGTGCTTGCCGTCAGGCATGCGGTAGATGGGCACGGGCTGGCGGTCGCGGTAGGCGGCCCAGGCCTTGAGTCCGCCCACGGCCGGCAGCGGTCCCACCAGGGTCAGTCCCTGCTGGGCCAGGAAATCCTCCGATGGCAGCTCGGACGCCGCAGCCGGCAGGGCCAAGGCTGCCGACAGGGCCAGGGCTCCTGCCAGTGCAGGCAGGGGAAACAGGGGGGAAGCGCTCATGAACATTCCTTCAGATGCTGGGCCAGGCTGGCGCGCGACAGCTCGCCCATGCGCATGCCGCACAGCCGGCCGTCGGCGCCATAGAAATAGGTGGAAGGCAGGCCCCGCTGGCGCCAGTGCCGGCCGGCCTGCTGCTGCGGGTCGAACAGCACCTGGGCCAGCGGCAGCGGGGCCGTCGCCTGCTCGCGCTGCAGGTAGCCCATCACGGCCTCGGCTGACTCGCCCTGGTTGATCCAGATGAAGCGCACATCGGGCCGTTGCTGCTGGGCCTGGGCCAGCACCGGCATCTCGCGTCTGCAAGGCGGGCACCAGGTGGCCCAGAGGTTGATCACCATGGGCTTGCCATCGGCCTGCTGCAGCTGCTGCAGCGAGACCGGCTGCGCCTGCCCGTTGACCAGGGTGAAGGCCGGCAGGGCCGGTGCATCTGCGGAGGGCAGCGCCTGCAGCAGGCTGCCCAGCACCAGCAGGGCCGCCCCCGCGCCCAGCGCCAGCCCTGTGGCGCGGCGCAGCACCGGGGAGCGGCGGCTGCGCCACAGCATGTACAGCAGCGCGGCCAGCAGGCCGGCCCAGAGGTTCCATCCCCCGTCGCGGATATCGACGACACGGCCTGCGAAGGCCGGCATCCCGCTCCAATCCCAGGGGGCCGGCGCGACCTCGGTCCACCACTGCGCTACATAGGCCAGGCGCGCCGCCAGCAGGCCGGCCAGGGTGCTTTGCCACAGCAGCGCATCCACGGCTTGGCCCGTGCGCCTTTCATTCCTGCGCGCCAGCCACTGCGCCAGCAGCCAGGCCAGCATGGCCACCACCACGCCCATCGGCAGGACCAGCGGCCCCAGCGCCAGGCTGGCAGGCAGGTGCAGCCAGGCGCCCAGCGCCGATAGCGCTGACGGCCCGCCAGGCTCTGCCGCTCCGGCAAGAACAGGCGAAGGCGCCAGCAGCAGGCCGGCAAGCAAGGGCAGGAAGGACGAAAGAAGAGGGGATGACCGGAGATGCATGGAAGGGAGTTTCAGCCATGCAGGCTGACAGGTCGTGGATGCTGGCAGCGGGGAATTAACGGGGGGTTAACGGCCTCATGGCCATCAGGCTGCGACCGGTCCATTTCGCCCAACCAATCCCATGGCCGCAGACAGCAGCAAGGCCGCAGCGGCAAATCCGCCAGACAGCCAGAGCGTGGCGTGCAGCCCCCAGCCATCGACCAGTTGGCCGCCTGCCCATGAGCCCAGCGCAATACCGATGTTGAAGACGCCAACGTACAGCGCCGTGGCAATTTCCACGGCGCGTGGCGCAGCCTGCATCATCCAGGTCATCAGTCCCACCGATACGCCGCCGTAGGCCAGGCCCCAGACCAGCAGCACGGCGCCACCACCGGTTGGCGATGCGCCCACGGACAGGAACAGCACAGGCGCCAGCAGCAGGCCCAGGGCGATCGCCGCCAGACTCGGCACCGTGCGGCGCGCCGCGATGATGCCCGCCAGGAAGTTGCCCGCAATGCCCGCGATGCCGTAAGCCAGCAGCAGCGCGCTCATCCATTGCGCATCGAACCCCGACACCGTCAGCAGCAGCGGGCGCACGAAAGTGAAGGACATGAAATGCCCGGCCACCAGCAGCAGCGTCAGTGCCAGCCCGGCCTGCAGCCTGCGGTTGGCCAGCTGATGGCTGAACTGGCGCAGGCTGGCCGAGCCTGTGGCAGGCAGGGCGGGGAGAACGGCCACGTGCAGCGCCAGCACCAGTGCGCTGAAGCCTGCCATGCCACCAAAGGCCCAGCGCCATCCCGCGAAATCGCCGATCAGCGCGCCCAGCGACACGCCCAGCACCGAGGCCGCCGCCACGCCGCCAAAGATGATGGAGGTTGCCAGGCCCATCGACGCCTGGGGTACCAGCCGTGCCGCCAGCCCGCCCGCGATTGCCCAGATGCCGCCCATGCAAAAGCCCACCAGGACGCGCGCGGCCAGCAGCCAGATCAGCGACGGCGCCAGCGCCGAGGCCAGGTTGGCCAGCACGAGCAGGGCCAGCAGTCCGCACAGGATGCGGCGCCGGTCCATGCCACCCGCCGCCATCACCACCAGCGGCGCGAACAGCGCGGCCAGCAGCGCCGGCAGCGAGAGCATCAGGCCGGCCCTGCCCATGGAGGTGCCCAGGCTGCCGGCAATGGATGTGAGCAGGCCGACCGGCAGCATTTCCGTGGTCACCACGGAAAAGGTGGCCAGGCCCACGGCGGACACGGCCAGCCACGGGCGGCGCGCGGCGGGTTCGGGCCGCGTGGAGGAAGACGAATTCATGGTCCAGATCCCTTCAAACAGGTGGGGGGTGTTGCACCGCCGTCGCGGGACAGAGAAAATACATACGCTGCGTATGAATAGAATCCTATATACATACGCGGCGTATGTAAATAATCATGCACGCCGTATGTAAGGAGATTGGCCATGGTTCGCCGCACCCGCGCCGAGATGGAAGAAACCCGCGCCACGCTGCTGGCCACGGCCCGCAAGGCCTTTGGAGAGCAGGGCTACGCCGATGCCTCCATGGACGATCTCACCGCGCAGGTGGGCCTGACGCGGGGCGCGCTGTACCACCATTTCGGCGACAAGCAGGGCCTGCTGGCGGCCGTGGTCGAGCAGATCGATGCCGAGGTGGATGAACGCCTGAAGGCCATCACCGCCCATGCCCAGGATCCCTGGCAGGGCTTTCGCAGCCGCTGCCAGGCCTACCTGGAAATGGCGCTGGAGCCTGAAATCCAGCGCATCGTGCTGCGCGATGCGCGCGCGGCTTTGGGCGGTGCGCTGCCGCAATCGCAGCGCCACTGCATTGCGTCCATGCAGGCACTGATTGCGGACCTCATGGCGCAGGGCATCGTGGCCCGGGCCGATCCGCAGGCGCTGGCATCGCTGATCTACGGCAGCCTGGCCGAAGCGGCTTTCTGGATTGCCGAGGGCGAGGACGCCGACCTGCGGCTGGAGCGCGGCGCGGCGGCGCTGGACCTGCTGCTGGGCGGGCTGCTGGCCCAGCCCTGAGCGGGCCACCTGGCCGCATTCTTGTGCGCGTGCCTGCGAAATTCCGCCCGCCGCCGCGCCAGCGCGGCAAATCTGCGATGCTCAGTCGCTTTTCGTTCCCGACTTGGATACAGACGGCGGGGCCTGGCGCCAGGCCCTGCGGACAACAACATGCATGTTCTCTTGGTGGAAGACAACGCGCTGGTGGCCAGCGGCGTGCGAGCCGGCCTGCAGCTGCAGGGCTTCGGCGTGGATACCGTGGCCTCGGCCGGGCAGGCGGATGCGGCCATCCGTTCCTCGCATTTCGATGCCTGCGTGCTGGACCTGGGCCTGCCCGACGAGGATGGCCTCTCGCTGCTGGCGCGCTGGCGCGGCCAGGGCCTGCAGGTGCCCGTGCTGGTGCTGACGGCGCGCGATGCCGTGTCACAGCGCATCGAAGGCCTGCAGACCGGCGCCGACGATTACCTGGTCAAGCCCTTTGACCTGCACGAACTGGCGGCGCGCCTGCATGCGCTGCTGCGCCGCGCGGCCGGCCGCAGCGTGGACTGGATCGAGCTGGGCGAGGTGCGCATCAACCCCGCTGCAGGCCACATCCAGCGCCAGGGCCGCACGGTGGAGCTGTCGCGCCGCGAGTGGTCGCTGCTGCGCGCGCTGCTGCAGTCGCCGGGCCGCATTCTGAGCACCGAGCAACTGCGCGACAGCCTCTACGGCTACAGCCAGGACGTGGAGAGCAATGCCGTCAACGTGCATGTGCACCACCTGCGCCGCAAGCTGGGCCATGAACTGGTGGAGACGGTGCGCGGCGAGGGCTATCGCCTGGGCCTGCACCCATGATGCGCAGCCTGCGCGTGCGCCTGCTGGCATGTCTGTGCCTGGCGCTGTGCACGCTGTGGGGCGGGGTGGCGGCCTGGATGTTCTCGGACATGCGCAACGAGCTGCGCACCGTGCTGGATGACCGGCTGATCGCCTCGGCGCGCATGGTGGCCGGCATCGTCCACCAGTTCCGGCCTGCCCGGGAGCTGCCGCAGGACTGGAGCCCCATGCTCAACGTGATCGCGCGCGACGGCGTGGCCTGCGAGGTCAGCCTGGTGCGCGGCGAGGTCCAGCCCGTGCGGCCCGAATCGGCCCTGCCGCAGGTACTGGCCAAGACCGAAGGCAGTCCCGTGTTCCCGCAGAGCATGCCGCTGGGCTTCTCGACCATCATCAAGGGGGGCAAGCCCTGGCGCACCTATGTGCTGGAGGACCACGGCGTGCGCATCGCCACGGCCGACCGCATCGATGTGCGCGAGGGCCTGATCCACGGCTTTGCCTACACCATCGTCCTGCCCTTCGTGCTGGCGCTGCTGGCCAGCATGGGGCTGATGTGGTGGGCCGTGACCCAGGGCCTCAGGCCGCTGGAGGCCCTGCGGCGCGAACTGGCGCGCCGCCCGCCCGGCGACGACTCGCCCGTGGCCCAGGGCCTGCAGACGCGCGAACTGGCGCCGCTGGTGGGCACGCTCAACCAGCTGCTGCACCGCGTGCGCGCGGCCATAGACCGCGAGCGCCGCTGGAGCGACGACGCCGCCCATGAGCTGCGCACGCCGCTCACCGCCATCAAGACCCATGTGCAGGTGGCGCAGATGGCGCTGGCGGCGCCCGGCATGCCTGCCGGCCTTCTGGCCGCGCCGCCCGGCTCCATGGCCCGCGATTCGCTGGCCCAGGCGGGCGAGGGCGTGGAGCACCTGCAGCACACGCTGGAGCAATTGCTGCTGCTGGCGCGGCTGGAGCAGCATGAACCTGGCGCTGCCTCCGTGCTGGCCTGCGGCGATGCGCCTGCCGATGCGCTGCAGGCGCTGGACAAGGCCTGGCAACTGGCTGTGAATGCCGTGAGCGCCCAGGCCCCAGCGCCCGCGCTTCGTACATGGCTGGACAACGGCCAGCCCGTGCAGGACTGGCCGCTGGCCATCTCCGAGCCCCTTCTGGTCTCGGCCCTGCGCAATCTGCTGGAAAACGCCCTGCGCCATGCGCCGCAGCATCCCGTGGAACTGGCCGTGCGCCCCATTGGCGCCATGCCGGGCAAGACGCAGCAGCCGGGCACAGGCTATGTGGAGTTCACCGTGGCCGACCACGGCCCGGGGCTCAGCGCCGAGGAATGCGAAGAGGCCACGCGCCGCTTCTGGCGCAAGCGTCCCCAGGAGCATGGCAGCGGCCTGGGCCTGCCCATCGTGCAGCGCATCGCCGAATGCGCAGGCGGCTGCCTGCTGCTGCAGCCGCGCAGCCTGTGGCGGCCCGAGGAAGGCCAGGCCAGCGGCCTGGTCGCGCGCCTGTACCTGCCGCTGGCGGACGGTCCGGGCCCGCAGGCCCCGGCCGCCGGCCCATTAGCGCTGGCCCATTAACGCCGGCTTAATCTCGGTTCCGTATCGTGCGGGCCTGGCTGGCCAGCCCTGCGGGCATTGCGCCTTGCGGGGCGGCGGCCGGTATCCCTATTCGACCCTGTCCGCCGCAGCCGTGCGCTCCTGGGTGCGTGGCGCGGACGCATGGCAGGGCAAATGCCTCTTCCCACGATGATCCGCATGAACAAACAGACCCTGTCCCGGTCGTGCATCGCCATCGGCATCTGCATGCTGATGGGCAGCGCCTGGGCGCAAGACGCCGCGCCCAAGGCTCCAGCGCCCGCAGCAGCGCCCACAGCTGCGGTGCAAGGCAGTGCAGCAGCCGGCCAGAAAATCGCCCAGTCGGGCACGCCCCAGGGTGCGGCGGCATGTGCCACCTGCCACGGCGCCAAGGGCGAGGGCATGGCGGGCTTTCCGGCCCTGGCCGGCCAGCACGCCGGCTATCTGGTGCGCCAGCTTCAGCACCTGGCCGACGGCAGCCGCCAGGCCCCCGTGATGGCGCCCATGGCCAAGGCCCTGTCGGCCCAGGACCGTGCAGATGTCTCGGCCTACTACGCCAGCCTGCCGCTGCCCATCCAGCCCGTGCGCGGCCCCCTGCCCAAGGGCAAGGACGATGACGGCGCCTGGCTGGTCGAGCGCGGCCGCTGGGCGGACGGCATTCCCGCCTGTGCCCAATGCCACGGCCCGGGCGGCGTGGGCGTGGGCGCCGATTTCCCGGCCATCGGCCACCTGACGGCCGACTACATGCAAAGCCAGGTCGCCGCCTGGAACAAGGGCCAGCGCGAGGCCGGCCCGCTGGGCCTCATGGGCAAGGTCGCGCAAAAGCTCACGCCCGCGGACATCCAGGCCGTGGCGGCCTACTACGCCCGCCTGCATGGCGCCAGCACCAGCCCCAGCCCCAGCCCCAGCACCGCAGCCACGGCCTCCGCGCCAGCCAAACCCTGATGGACCGGGAGCCGAACATGTCCGACACACAACCCACCCGCGCCTCTCAAAACTCCAATACCGCCGAGTACGTCGTCGTCGCCTGCCTGTTCGCCGGCCTGGCAGGCGCGCTCGCCTATGGCATGTACATCAGCCAGCCAGACATGCCGCCTGCGCCGGCCCGCGTGGGCGCGGTCCCCGCTGCGGCTGCCACCGCAGCCAGGGCCGATGCAAATGCGAATGCCCAGGTCACTTCCCAGGCCGTGAAAGTGGCTGCCGACGGCGGAGCCTTCACACCCCCCGGTGCCCGCGACATCCCCGACACGCCCATGGGCGAGTGGATTCGCCGTGGCGAGGCCATCTTCCTGCGCACGCCGGCCAACGCCGTGGGTTTTTCGGGCAACACCCTCAACTGCGTGAACTGCCACCTGGACGCAGGCCGGCTCAAGGGCGCCGCACCCATGTGGGGTGCCTACCCGCTGTATCCGGCCTACCGCAAGAAGACCAACCACGTGGACACCTTCGCCGAGCGCGTGCGCGGCTGCTTCATGTACAGCATGAACGGCAAGGCCCCCGACGACGGCCACGACATCCTCGTGGCGCTGGAGGCCTACGCCTACTGGATGGCCCAGAAGGCGCCCACGGGCGAGAAGCTGCCGGGCGCGGGCTTCACCAAGGTGGGCAAGGCCGCGCAGGAGCCCAGCTTCGAGCGCGGCGCCAAGGTCTACGAGGCCAAGTGCGCGCTGTGCCACGGCGCGCAGGGCCAGGGCCAGGAAGCGGGCGGCGTGACCGTGTTCCCGCCGCTGTGGGGCAAGCAGTCCTACAACTGGGGCGCGGGCACGCATGAGGTGGACAAGGCCGCCAGCTTCATCAAGGGCAACATGCCCTACGGCAACCCCACGCTGGACGACCAGGAGGCCTGGGACGTGGCCACCTACATCAACAGCATGGAGCGCCCCCAGGACCCGCGCTTCACCGGCAACGTGGCCGACACGCGCAAGCAGTTCCACGACACTCCGTTCTCGCTGTACGGCACCGAGGTCAACGGCCGGCTGCTCAAGGGTCTTTGAGCAGGTCGGACAGGCAACGGCAGGCCGGGCGCAGGCCTGCGTTGCCGTGCATGGCAGGGCGCTGACGGCCGCCCTGCAAGCACATCTGCGCCGGTGCGGCCTTTGCACCAGACGGCGTACGGTCATCGGTTTGACGGCCGGCATTTCATGATTTAATAAGAATCATTCTCACTGATTTGCCAGCGCATCCGGCTTGCATCGCAGCACACCGCCTTGCCGGCAAGCCAGGCCCGTGCCGCACAGGGCCATGCGCAAAGGCCTTCGCGCGACCACCGCGCAATGCTCAGGTTTGCCGAGGAAACCATGACCCAGACCTTGGACGACATTCAGCAACTGGCGCATGAGCACCAGGTGCTGCTGCGTGGCTACGGCCATGCCCAGTTGCGCAGCAGCGAGCTGCTGTGCCTTCAAGCCCAGGAAATAGAGAGGCTGCAAAGGCTGGTGATCCGCCAGCGCGCGGCCTTGATGGCCAAGGAAACCCAGCTGCTGTGGGCGCGCGAGGAGCGCGAGGCGCTGGAGAAGGCCATTCCCGGGCTCTCGCGCCGCGTCACATTGGCACGGCGCGTGGAGTCGCTGCTGGTGCGCGTGCAGGACCTGTTGCGCGAGCGCGCACGCTGGCAGCGCCAGACGGCCGCGCCCCTGGCGCAGCCCGCCATGCCTGCGCGGGAGCCCGAGCAGGACGCCGAGGCCTTCGAGGCCAGCCTGCGCGAGGCCGATCTGGTGATCTGCCAGACCGGCTGCCTGAGCCACGGCGAGTACTGGCGCGTGCAGGACCATTGCCAGCGCACGGGCAAGACCTGCGTGCTGGTGGAGCAGCCCGATGCGCTGCGCATCGTCCGCATACACCGGGGTGCCGAAGGCGGCGACAACCCCGCCATGACACTGACACACGGAGACACCACCGCATGACACGCAGCAAGATGCCCCTGAGCCCGGGCGGCGAACCCGAACTGCGCAGCGTCGGCCTGAAGGCCACGCTGCCGCGCATGCAGGTGCTGGAAATCTTCAGGCAGAGCGCATCGCGCCACCTGCATGCCGAGGACGTGTTCCGCCTGCTGGCCGAGCGGCGTGCCGAGGTGGGCCTGGCCACCGTCTACCGCGTGCTGTCGCAGCTGGAGGCCGCAGGCCTGCTGCTGCGCCAGACCTTTGAAAGCGGCAAGGCGGTGTTCGAGCTCAATGAGGGGCCGCACCATGACCACCTGATCTGCCTGCAGTGCGGACGCGTGGATGAATTCAGCAACGACCACATCGAGGCGCTGCAGCACCAGGTGGCCCAGGCCCACGGCTACCGCCTTGCCGACCACCGCCTGGCCCTGTACGGCCATTGCGGTGCGTGCTCGCAGCTGCCACCCGAATCACCGGCACAGCCCGAGCAGGCAAGGCAGCCTGCGCTGCAGGACAACGAATGAGCACCAACGACAGATCCCTGACCCCCGAGCAGCGCGCCGCGCTGGACCTGCTGATGTCGCGCCAGTCACGCTGGCCGCTGCAGGAGCCGGCGCCCGGCCCTGGCGTGATCGACACCGTCATCGACGCGGCCTTGCGCGCCCCCGACCACGGCCAGCTGCGCCCCTGGCGCTTCGTGCTGGTGCAGGGCGATGCGCGCCATGCGCTGGGCGAGGTGTTCGTGCAGGCCGCCAAGGCGCGCGACCCGCAGGCCGACGCCGAGCGATTCCGCGCCAAGGCCCTGTCCGCCCCGCTGATCATCGCGCTGGGCGTGCACCTGCAGCCCGAACACAAGGTGCCTGAAAGCGAGCAGCTGCTGGCCGGAGGCGCTGCCGCCATGAACATGCTCAACGCCCTGCACATCCTGGGCTTTGGCGGCTTCTGGGCCAGCGGCGCCAACAGCCACGATGCGCGCGTGCGCGAGGCCCTGGGATTCGAGCCCCATGACCGGCTCGTCGGCCTGCTGTATGTGGGCACGCCCGTCTCGGCCGGCCGCGAAGCCCTGCGGCCGCCGCGCAACCGCTTTGTGCGCGAATGGCAGCCCGGGCAAGACCTGGTGCAAGGCCTGTCCCTGGCCCTGTCCTCCAGCGCGGCCGACGAAGGCTGATCCTGGTTCCCTGAAACAAGGATGCCCGGCTAGACCGGGCATCTTTCATTGCGGCTGCGCAATCGGCCTAAGCCGCCGTCTCGACCGACTTCAACTGGTAGATGGCATAGAAGTGCACGCCAAAGGTCCAGCGGAATGCCGGCCCCACCAGCGAGTAGGGCGGGCCGTAGCCTTCCATCACCTGGTGCGCGGCCACCAGCTGCAGGCGCGGATGGGCTTGCGCCAGATCGGCCTCGCGGCGCAGGCCCCAATGGAACTGGGCCTGGGTGAGCCGGACCGAGGGGTGCTGGCTTGCGCGCCCGGCGGCCAGCCAGCACATGGCGTCGAACACCAGCTCCGACCCCGGCGGGCTGCATTGCGCAAACGTGGTCCACAGAGCCTGTATCTGCTCTTTTTGCAGGTACATGGAAACGCCTTCGGCCATCATGAAGACGGCAGGCCCTGACCTGTCGGCCGGCAGTCCCAGCCGCTGCCACCAGTCGGCGTCGGCCAGGTCGAATTCGCGGATCTCCTGGCGCTCCGATTGCCAGGGCAGCAACTGCCTGCGCAGTGCAACGACCGGCCCAAGGTCCGCATCCGTCATATGCATCTGCCCGTTGTCCAGCCATTGGAAATAGTCGCTGAGGCCGCAGCCCAGGTTCACCACATGGCCCTGCGGCTGGCGCCGGAGAAAGTCCTGCGCCAGCGCGCGAAAGCAGTGCGTGCGCGCCAGCACGCCGTAGATGCTCTGCCTGTCCTGAAGCCAGCGGCTGCCGTCGTCGCCCAGCTGGGTCAGCGTGTCCAGGGCATGGGCATCGCTGACGGCCATGCCCGGAAACAGCCGGTCGCCCAGGGCGCGGGCGGTCAGCGGAATGCGCAGCGTCTCGCTGACGTCGGACAGTTTTTCCTGCCGGGGCGTGGAGGGCGGCGCATCGGTGAAAGCCGGGCCGGCCGACGGTGCAAGAGGTTCGGGCATTGCTCGCTCCTGTGGTGCGCTGCAGGCCAGCATGCCATGCCTGCGCACGTCATGAACCAGTTAACGGAAATCATTCATATTGGTTTGATGCAAGGCTGCCACGGCACGACACGTGACGCTGCCATGGCCATCATGCGCGAAGTCCGTTCAGAACCGGCAGTCCGCAGTCTGCACCAGTTGCGCAAAGGCGCCGCCCAGCGTGCGGTTGTGGTGGCCGATGATGAGCTCGGCCTGCAGCAGCGGCGAATCGGTGGTGGTATGGGCATCCGCCACCAGCACCGGGCGAAAGCCCAGGCCGGCTGCGGCACGGCAGGTGGTGTCCACGCAGAACTCGGTCTTCATGCCGGCGATGACCAGTTCGGCAATGCCGGCTTCGGCAAGCCAGGTGGCCAGGCCGGTGCCCTCGAAGCAGCTGGGCCGTGTCTTGTCGAAGACGCGGTCCCGCTGCGCATCGATGCCCAGCTGCGGCAGCAGCTGCGTGAGCGGGCTGCCCGGGGCGATCGGCGAGCCTGCAGGGCCGGTGTGGCGCGCAGCGAAGATGGGCGCGCCGGCTTCACGGGCGCGGGCGATCAGTTGTCGGGTGTTCGCCAGCACGCGGTCCTTGTCGAACGGCGCATCGCTGCCGTTGAAAAGACCTTGCTGCATGTCGATGACGAGCAGGGCACGCCGTGGGCCGTCCGGTGTGGCCGTCGAGGAGGGGGAGGAAGCGGCGGACGCGACGGAAGGGGCGGAAGGGGGAATCTGCATGAAGTCTCTCCGGTGATGCCCTGGATGCACGGAGAAACGCAAAGGCCCCGTCCATCGTGGGCGGGGCCTTGGGGGATGGTGGCTGCCTTGCGGCGCTCAGGTATCCGTCCACGGTCCGCCGTTGGCGGTCGTGGTGGTGGTCGTGAGGCGGTGCGTGGCAAAAACCATCCGCGCATCCTGAGGCCGGCGATGCGGCCTGTCAACCCTTGCGTGCGCGGGCCTGGCCCTCACGACTTGTTGACCTTGTGGTCCTCGCCCTTGGCTTCTTCCATGGCCTCGGGCTCCAGCTCCTCGGCGGAGCGATTGAGGTGGATGAAGGCGCCCCAGCCCAGCAGCAGGACACCCACGGCGCTGACCAGGGCGGCGGGGTAGAGCAGGTGGGCGGGTTCTTCCTGCGTCTTGAAGGCGGCGACCAGGGCCTCCACGGCCAGCGCGACGACCAGCACCACCAGAAAGCGCGAGAGAAAGCGGCGCACGCGCGTGGGGCCGCTGATGTGGGCCTCGCGTATGACTTCCTCTTCGGTGATGGTCTGGGCGATCTGCAGTGCAACCACGCCGGAGGCCAGGATGCCCAGCGCCTCGACGATGCGCAGGCCCGATTCGCCATCCACGCCATGCGCCATGGCGTTCCAGCCCTTCAGGCCCGCGATCCAGAGCAGGGCCACGGCGGCCAGCGAAAACAGCAGCGCGATGAGGGCGTGCAACACGGTGAAAAGGGTATGGATGGCTTTCATGGCAGAGGGCGGAGAGTGGGCCGTGGCGCATGTTTCCACGGCGCCGGCGCGCCGCTTGTAGGAAGCGGCGAACAGCGGTGGACAGGCGGCCTGCCTGTCTGCGGTTCACGGGCATGGATAGAATCCGAGGACCATGTCCAGATGGTTCATCGCGGTTTTCTCCCTGCACTTCGTCGTCAGCGTGGCCTTGTCCACGCTGGGGCTTGCGCCATGGCGCGCCCTGCCGGACGAGCCATGCGAGCCGCCCGGTGTCCACTCGCGCGCCGCCTGCGCTGGCCCGGAACGCGCGGCGGCGCCGCGGGTGGACACGGTCTCCCTGCTCGATGACTTCGACCACGCGCTGATGGACGATCAGCAGGACCTCCCCGATGTCGTGCACGCCGTGGACGGCATGCCGGCACCCCGTCTGCAGGCCGGGCGCCACATCACCGCCAGCCTGCGCGAAGGCCCTTGGCGCAGCCTGGCCCCGCCCGACCGGCCTCCCCGGGCAGCCTGATCCCCATTACCGTTTTTCTGACCTGCAGTGCCCTGCGCCTGCGGTGCCTCTGCCGCTTCGGGACCCTGTCCTGAATGCCCGGCTGCCGGGCTGGCCCCTGGCTTTCCTTCTTCCCGGACCCATCGCCGCATGGGCCCTTTCTGCCGCAGCTGCGGCTCCCGGTTCCCACAACACGCATCATGGAAATTGCCATACTTTTTGCGCTGATCCTGCTCAATGGCGTCTTCGCCATGTCCGAGATCGCGCTGGTGACGGCGCGCAAGGCGCGCCTGCAAAAACTCATTGACGAGGGCGATGCCGGCGCCGCCGCCGCCGCGCAGCTGGGGGCCGATCCCACGCGCTTTCTGTCCACCATCCAGATCGGCATCACCTCCATCGGCGTGCTCAACGGCATCGTCGGCGAGGCCGCGCTGGCCGCCCCCCTGGCCGAGTGGCTGCAGCGCCTGGGCGTGCCCGCGCCCTACGGCGGCTACACGGCCACGGCGCTGGTGGTGGTGCTGATCACCTACTTCTCCATCGTCGTCGGCGAGCTGGTGCCCAAGCGCATCGGCCAGACCTACCCAGAGACTTTTGCGCGCCTGATCGCACGCCCAGTCAACTGGCTGGCCCATCTGACCAAGCCCTTCGTGGTGCTGCTTTCCGTGTCCACCCATGCGCTGTTGCGCCTGCTGGGCGTCAAGGAAAACAGCGGCAGCGCCGTCACCGAGGAAGAAATCCACGCCATGCTGGCCGAAGGCACGACGGCCGGCGTCATCGAATCGCACGAGCACACCATGGTGCGCAACGTGTTCCGCCTTGATGACCGCCAGATCGGCTCGCTGATGGTGCCGCGCAGCGACGTGGTCTGCCTGGATGCGGATGCGCCGTTCGAGGACAACCTGCGCGTGATCGAGCAGTCCGACCACGCGCGCTTTCCCGTGGTGCGCGGCGGCATGGACTCCATCATCGGCGTGCTCAACGCGCGCCAGTGGCTGTCGCGCGCGCTGCAGGGCAAGGAGCAGGGCCTGACCGACCAGCCCATGCAGACCGCGCTCTATGTGCCCGAGACCATCACCGGCATGGAACTGCTGGAGAGCTTTCGCCTGTCCGACGTGCACATGGCCTTCGTGATCGACGAGTACGGCGAGGTCCAGGGCATCGTCACCCTGCAGGACCTGGTGGAAGCCATCACGGGCGAATTCCAGCCGCGCGATCCGCGCAACTCCTGGGCGCTGCAGCGCGAGGACGGCAGCTGGCTGCTGGACGGCCACATCCCCGTACCCGAACTCAAGGACCGGCTGGAGCTGGCCACCGTGCCCGAGGAAGAGCGCGGCCGCTACCACACGCTGGCCGGCATGGTCATGCTGCTCACGGGCCGGCTGCCGCGTGTCACCGACACCGTGCAATGGGAAGGCTGGCGCTTCGAGGTGGTGGACATGGACGGCAAGGCCATCGACAAGGTGCTGGCCATGCGCGTGGACGTGTCGCTGCAGGTACCGGGTGATGAAGACGGTGGTGCGGCCCATGCCGCGCGCTGAACGCCGGGGCCCGCGCGGCGCATGGAAACTGCTGGCATGCGCGGCGGCCGTGGTCTTCATGGCCGCCTGCCTGGACGGCGTGCAGGGCTACCCGCAGCAGCAGGCACCCATCATCAGCCCCTACGACATGACCCAGGAGCAGCGGCTTGCCGAAATGAACGTCATGGGCGCGGCCGGCCATGCCGACCATCGCTGGACCTACGAACTGCGCCCCGGCTGCGTGCTGCGCGTGGATCTTGACGGCCCGCAGGGCCCCAGGCCTTCGCATGACATCGCCCTGCTGGGCAGCGTGGTGGCCGTCACGGCCCAGCGCGAACGCGGCAGTTTCCGCGTGGAGCTGCAGCCCGGCGACGGCCTGCAGGCCGCGCGCTCCCTGGTGCTGGAAAGCGCCAAATGGGCCGACGCCAGCTGGACCCAGCTGCTGTTGCGCCTGATGCAAAAGGGCTGCGTGGAAATGCAGGGCCGCTCGCATGGCAGGGCCACCAGCAGGCACTGAGAGGCCTCGCAAATGAAAAGCGGCACCGAAGTGCCGCCGTATGGAATGCGGGGCACAAGGCCCCGCGCCAAGGCAGATCGCCGGCTTACTTGGCCAGCGTCAGCGTGCCCTTCATCAGCGCGGAGTGGCCGGGGAAGGAGCAAAAGTAGCTGTAGGCCTCGCCGGCCTTCAGGGCGGCGGTGGAGAAGGTGACGGAATCGCTCTCGCCGCCGCCGATCACCTTGGTGTGGGCGATCACGCGGGCATCCTTTTCCTTCACGAAGTCCTTGGCCGCACCAGCGGCGATGCCGTCATTGGCCACGGGCTGCAGGTCGGCCGTCTTGCTCAGCACCCAGTTGTGGCCCATGGCCGTCTTGGGCAGCTTGCCCACATGCTTGAGCTTGACCGTGAACTGCTTGCAGCTGGCGGGCACGCTGATGGTGGGCTTGTTGAACTGCATGGCGTCGTTGCCTTCGATCTCGACGGCGCAGTCGGCGGCCAGCACAGGCGCGGCGACGGCAGTCATTGCGAGGGCCAAGAGGACGGGCTTCCATTGCTTTGCCATTATTTTCTCCTTGAAAAGCGGGTGAGGTGGCTGGCATCCGAGGGCCATGGACCGGCAGGCGGTCTGTCGCCATGGATGCTTTGTATGGCTGCCTCAAGCATAGACAGGATCGGGGGCGGCAGGTTGATTTGAATCAAGTCAAAAGAGTTCGAAGACTTGCGCTTGGAGCATGCGGTATGGCGTCGCGCATGCAGGGCATGCATTCGGGCTGCCGCAGGAAAACGGTTTTTGCCGCCCGTGGTCTTTTGGCGACGGGCAACCCCACAGCTCGCATGCCTCTACTCACGTCAGTCACATTTGGGTACGATTACTGAAAATAGAGGGAATGTATGAGATTTCTTGTTTTCATAGGCTCAGTCATTGGCGCCATCTTTTTGCTGACGGCGTTCTTCGTCGACAGCTCCCATCAACAGGCGGCGCTGGCGGCCATGGCCTGCGCCAGCGTCCTCATTCCCTATGTGCTGTTCAGATTGCACTCGATCGCCGTCGAGCATGACCAGCTCGACCAGATCCTGCAACTGGTGCGAAAGTCCGGCAGCCAGGGCGAGGGGCTGGCGCAGGGAGGCGATGGGCCCCCTGAGGCGAGCGGGCCTGTGGCGCCCAGGTCCTGGATGTCCTGAGGCCTGGCATCAACAGGTCTGGGGGGTGTCAGGCGAACTGCACCACCACGCGCCGGTTGGTGCGGCTTTTCTTCTCGATCTTGGTGACGGCCACCGTGCCTATCTCGGCCGTGCTGCGCACATGCGTGCCGCCGCAGGGCTGGCGGTCCAGGCCGGGGATGTCGATGATGCGGATCGTGGAGGTGCCGCCTGGGGGCGTCGCGCCTGCGGTGCGCACCAGGTCGGGCTGTGCAGCCAGTTGCTCGGGCGTGATGCGGTCCACGTTCACGGCATGGCTGGCGGCGATCAGGGCGTTCAGGCGCTCCGTCAGATCGGCCTTGTCCAGCGTGGACTCGGGCAGGTCGAAATCCAGGCGTGCTGAGTCCGGCGAGATGCTGCAGCCCGTCACGGGCACAGGCACCAGCACGCCCAGCAGGTGCAGGCAGGTGTGCAGGCGCATCAGCCGGTGGCGTCTGTCCCAGTCGATCACCACCTGGACACGTTCACCCACCTGGGGCGGGGCATCGGTCTGCAGCACATGCAGGATGCGCTGCCGGTCATCGGCATAGACGGTGTCGATCAGCGCCAGGCTGCGGCCATCGGCCAGGGTCAGCGTGCCGGTGTCTCCGGCCTGGCCGCCGCTGCGGGCATAGCAGACCGTGGCGTCCAGCTCGATGCCCTCGGCGCTGACGGCCGTCACGGTGGCTTCGCAGCGGTCCAGGTAGGCGTCGTCGTCAAAGAGCTTGTGCGTCTGGGACAGGGGCATGGGCATGGGGTGTCTCTGGGGTAATGTCGCGGTCCATGGTATCGGCGGCATGGCAGGGCCGGGCAGTACGCCTGGGCGAAAAGTCCCCAGTACAGTCCATGGCCCGCAGCGGTGGCAGTCGCCTGCTTGACAGCCTGTCAAGTGGGGGTGCCCGCGACCTGACAAGATCGGCGCCCGCACCGCGTGCGTACCGGGGAACAATGGCGTGGCCGTTGCGGATGGCGCTACAGATTTTTCCAAAGCTGACGACATACGCAGGGCATGAATCTGTGAGTTTTCCGAGGGACTGTCCGAATGGATCAAGAACCTTTGCGTCCATCCCGTGCAGGCTCCACCCCCGTCTCCATCCCGGCAGGCCCTGGTTTGCGGCTGCCCACATTGTTCATCTCCTCATCTTTATGAGCACTACCGATCTTCACGCAGCTTCCCTGAGCGATCTCTATGACCGGCTGGACGAAGGCCTCAGCGAAGAGGCCTTTGCCGCCGAACTTGATGCCCGGCTTCATGACGGGCGGGCCGATGAGGCACGCACCTTCCTGCGCGGCTGCGAGGAGCGTTGTCTCAACATCCTGGGGCATCTGAGCGGCAGCGACGCACCCTGGTCGCGTGACGGCGATCGCTGGCTGGCCTTTGCGCGGCTCACCGTGCCGCGCGGCCATGTGCTGTCGGGCCGCAGCGAGGAGCTGACCAATGCACATGTGGCTGCCGAAGTGCGCGTGCTGGCCGAGCAATGGCTGGCCCACGCCCGCAGCGCCGACCTGCCTGTGTACAAGGGCATAGGCTTGGTGCTCGGCAGCCTGCTGCCCTGGCTCAGCTATCCCGGCATGCCCTATGACGAGGTGACGTCCACGCTGGACTGGGCGCTGGCGCTGCGCGAGGAGGCCGGGTTCCGCCGCAACCATGAGTACCACGCGGCCTGGAAGCCCCTGGTCGCCCAGCTGAACGATGCCGACCTGCTGCGCTACGCCGCCGTGGGCGGCAAGCTGTTCGACGATGTGCTGGACCACTACCGCAACGAGCGCCAGCCCATGCAACCCAAGGGCCAGGGCTGGAAGGACTGGCTGCCTTTCTTTGCCGAGCATCCCCAGCTCTTCGACAAATCCTACATAGATGATCCCGACCTGATCGGGCAGCGCTGGGCCAGTGCCGGCGCGCCCCGGCGAGAGGAACTGGCCGCGCTGCTGCTCAGCCAATTGACCTACTCCCAGCGCGCCGAGCGGACGAGCGCATTGCAATTGCTGGACCGCCTGATGGCAGAGGATCCCGCGCCCTTTGCCAAGCAGCTGCGTGAGAACGGCCGCTACCAGATCAGCCTGGCGCTGGCCATGCATGTCATGAAGCAGGACGATGCCGCCTTGCTGCCCCTGCTGCTGCCCGCCATGGCCCAGCGCTGCGACCGCGAGGACGAACTGCGCCGCTACCGCAGCGTGATCCGCGAACTGGTGACCCGCCGCCCGGCCGATCTGGCCGAGGTGCCTGTCAAGGACCTGGTCAATGTGCTGCCCGTGCTCGACACCGCCAGCCTGAAGGCCGCGCTGCCCACCTTGACCCCGCTCATCGCAGGCAGCAGCGCAAAAGGCCTGCGCGCCGCCATGGCCGGTCTGGCCGCCCATATTCCGCTGGCCAGCTTGGTGGATGCCGGCTGGCTGAACAAGCCGCCCAAGAACCTGCTGCTGACCTGCCGCGACGTGCTGCTGGCCCACCCCGACCCCGCTGTCGGTCCCTTGCTGGCGCAGTTGCTGGCCGGCGGCAAGCTGGATGCGGCCTCGGCCAGCAGCGTGCAGCAGCGGCTGCAGCAGTTGGGCCTGACAGGGCAGGGCGCCTCGACATCGGAAGAAAGCCAGGCAGATGCCGCATCGCCAGCGTCTGCCGCTGGCGGCGTGGATCTGGAAGCCCAGCTCGCCTCCATCAAGCGCCTGAGCGCGGCCATCAAGCCTTTTGACACGCCCGAGCTGCTGGCGCTGTGCGCGCCGCTGTCCGAACACGCGGCCCGCGTGCTGCTGCACGTATCCGCCATTGCCGAAGGCGGCCTGCCGCCGCTGGCCGGCGAGCTGCTGGCGCGCATTCCGGCCGACAACCGTGCCCGCCTGGCGCTGGCCCTGGTGCAGCAATGGATTGCTTCCGAGGGCGAGCCCAAGCAGCGCTGGGCGCTCAGGCTGCTGCCCGGCCATGCCGATGACCGCGTGGTCGATGCGCTGGTGTCCGCCGTCCAGGCCTGGAACCGCCCGCGCCTGCAGCGCGCGGCCGCCGCCGTGGAGCATCTGGGCGAGGTGGACAGCCTCTACGCTCTGCTGCGCGTGCAGGAGATCTCCGAGTCGCGCTCGCTCAAGGACCAGGTGCAGCGCACGGCGCGCATCGCCCTGCGCGCTGCCGCTGCCCGCCGCAAGATGAGCGTGCCCGAACTCTTCGACGAGCTGACCCCCGACTTCGGCCTGGGCCAGGGCCTGACGGTCACGGTCGGGCCGCAGAGCTACCGCGTGGAGCTGCAGGGCGATCTGAGCCTGCGCGTCATCAACGACAAGAACAAGGCCAGCAAGACCATTCCTGCGGTCAAGGACGAGGCGCTCAAGCCCGAATGGGAGGCCGCCACCGCGCAGCTCAAGACCCTGGCCACCAGCCTCAAGACCGTGGTCAAGCAGCAGGCGCCGCGCATGCTGGCGGCCCTGGTCAGCGGCAAGCGCTGGCCGCTGGATCGCTGGCAGCGGCTGTTCGTGGCCCACCCGCTGCTGCGCATCGTGGGGCGCAGCCTGATCTGGCGCGCAGAGGATGCGCCGTGCCTGGCGCGCACCAGCTTCCGCCTGGCCGAGGACTTCTCGCTGGTCGATGTGGAGGATGAAACCGTGACCCTGCCAGCTGGCTGCAGCATCAGCCTCTGGCACCCGGCCACGGCCCAGCCCGGCGAGCGCGAAGCCTGGCAGGCCTACATGGCCGACTATGAGCTGGAGCCCCTGGTTGACCAACTGGGCGCCTGCGCCGAGCAGCCCGCGCCAGGCCAGTTCAAGAACGGCATGCTGCTGCCGCCCGCGCCGATCACGCTGGCGCAGGAGCAGCTCGGCGGCCTGCTCAAGAAGTTCGGCTACCGGCCCGGCCCCGTGGGCGATGGCCCCAGCATCAATGAGCATGTGTGGCGCCTGCCCGCGCTGGAGCTGAGCCTGGAGCTGTCGCACGGCTATTTCCCGCCCTACCTGGACCTGGGTCTGCCCGTGGCCGTGGAAGGCCTGCGCGTGCACGACCTGAGCAAGGAATACGGGGCCAGCGCGGACCCGGCGCGGCTGCCCAAGCCGCTGCTGGCCACGCTGCAAGGCCAGTGGCTGGCCCTGGCGGCCAAGGCGGCAGCCTGAGCCTTTGTGAACCTTTGCTCCCTTGAAACGTTGGCCGCCCGACCGCCCATCACCGAAAACTCCACAGACCATGAGCAACAACGAGACAGCAGCGCTTCCCCTGCAGGCTTTGTACGAACTGCACACGGCCGCGCCGGCCGGGCGCGAGGGCATGCCGGCCTTTGCCGCCGAACTGGCAAAGCGCCTGGCCCAGGGGCGCGATGCCGAGGTGGCGGACTTCCTGCGCGACAGCAGCAGCCTGTGCCAGGAACGGCTGCACCAGTTGCCCGGCGAGCATGCGCCCTGGCAGCGCGACCACGCGCTGTGGCTGGCGCTGGCGCGCATCAGCCTTCCGCTGGGACAGTTCTATGGGGGCAACTCGGGCGTGCCCCGGCGCAGCGCCGAGCTGACCGCGGAGCTGACGGCACTGGCCCGCGCCTGGCTGGATGACTGGGGCAGCCGCAGCCACCAGCCCTGGAGACTGCGCGATGGCTACGACCTCGTGCTCAGGCAGGTGTTTGGCGTGCTGGGCCATGAAGGCATGTCCAGTGCCGAGATCACCGGCCTGCTGCGCTGGGCGCGGGAACTGAGCGCAAAGGCCGGCATTGCGCCCGGCGCGCAGTACTACTGCCAATGGCAGCACCTGCTGCACCAGCTGTCCGAGCCCGAACTGCTGGCCATGGCCATCGAGGACGGCGGCGGCCAGCTCAGCCGCGACATCGTCCAACGCCAACTGCCGCTGCAGCGCACGCGGCCTGCAGGGCAGCGCTGGGCGCTGTGGCGGGATTTTTTTGCGCAATTCCCCGCCGTGCTTGACCAGCTGCGCCTGCCCGAGCCCGTGCTGATTGCATCGCGCTGGGAGACGGCCGATGCCGCGCGCCGCGACCTGCTGGCCCAGGACCTGTTCAAGGCCCTGTGCTTTGCCTCGGACGATGACTGGCCGCATGACCGTGCCCTGGTGGAGCGCATGCTGCAGACCGACGCTGCGCCCCTGGTCGCCTGGTTCAAGCAACTGGGCCACCTGGCGATCAATCCCGTCGTGGCGCAGCGGCTGTGGGACGCCCGGTGGCCGGCCCTGCTGCCGCTGCTATTGCCGGCCTGCGCAGACGGCTGCAAGCACGAATCCGACCGCGCCGGCTACGCCCCGGTGGCCGAGACCCTGCTGGCCGACCGCCCTGGCGACCTGGCCCGGCTGGCCGCCGGCCCGCTCACGCACCTGCTGCCCGCGCTGCGCGTGGACACGCTGCAGCGGCTGCTGCCGCAACTGGGCAAGGCCGCCTCCAGCAGTGCCTCCAAGGGCTTGCGTGCGGCGCTGGCCCAGGCCCTGTCTGCCTTGCCCGTGGATGCGCCCCAGGCCGCCGGCTGGCTGGCCAAGCCCAACAAGAACCTGGTGCTGGCCTACCGCGATGTGCTGGTGGCCCATCCTGATCCGGCGTCTGGCAGCCTGCTGTCGGCACTGCTGTCCGGGGGATTGCTGGAGGTGGCCGAGCAAGGCCCGGTGCAGGCGCGCCTGAAGGATCTGGGTGCCACAGCCCCGGTTGCGGACGCAGCCAGGCCACCTGCCGGCGAGGCCGTGCCAGCCGGCAGCGATGCCGGCTCCCTGGCAGAGCTTGAAGCCCAGGCCGCCAGCATGCAGCGCCTGTCGCCCGCCATTGCCCCGCTGGACCAGCCGGCGCTGCTGGACCTGCTCGCGCCCCTGTCGGCCCAGGCCGCGCGCGCGCTGCTGCACCTGGCGGCCACCAGTCCGCAGGAGCTGCCTGCGCTGGCCCACCACCTGCTGGCCCAGGCCAGCGCCGAGAACCGTGCGCGGCTGGCCCAGGCCCTGGTCCAGCACTGGGTGGCTGCCGATGGCGCGCCCGAATCGCGCTGGGTGCTCAAGCTGCTGCCCGGCGCGGCGGACGACCGCATCGTCGATGTGCTGTCCTCGGCCGCCCTGGCCTGGCACAAGACGCGCAAGGAGCGTGCCGTGGTCGCGCTGCAGCAGCTCGGCCGGCTCGACACGGTCTATGCCCTGTCCTGCGTGCAGGCCCTGGCCACCGGCAAGACGCTCAAGCCCAGCGTGCTGGCCGCTGCACAGGCCGTGCTGGCCGAGGCCGCCACGCGGCGCGGCATGGCGCTGGCCGACCTCAGCGACGAGCTGACCCCGGACTTCGATCTGGGCCGGGGCGTGCAATTGCAGGTGGGCGCGCAGACCTATGACGTGCTGCTGCAGGGCGACCTGTCGCTGCGCCTGCGCACGCCGGCCGGCAAGCTGGTGCGCAGCCTGCCGGCCCTGGCCGACGAGGGCCTGCGCACGGAGTGGGATGCGGCCGACGCGCGGCTCAAGACGCTGTCCAAGGGCATCAAGGCCGTGCTGCAGCAGCAGGCGCCGCGCCTGCAGTCCTGCCTGATGCTGGGCCGGCACTGGCCGCTGGACACCTGGCGCCGCCTCTTCCTGGAACACCCGCTGCTGCGCGTGGTGGCACAGGGCCTGGTCTGGCGGGTGGAGCCCGCGGCCGGCCAGCCGTTCAGCCTGCGCATTGCCGAAGACCTGTCCCTGGTCGATGCCGAAAGCGACGCGGTGCAACTGCCGGCCGAGGGCCGCATCGCCCTGTGGCACCCCGCGCAGGCCACCGACCAGGAGCGTGCGCAGTGGCGCGAATGCCTGGCCGACTACGGCCTCAAGGCCTTGATAGAGCAGGTCGATGCGCCCGCCGACCTGCCGCTGGCCAGCCAGTGGCAGCAGGAGCTGCTGCAGCCCCTGGCACCGATACGGCTCACGCAGCAGGCGCTGGACGGCCTGGCAGGCCCATGGCGCTTTCATGCCGGCCCCGTGTGCGATGGCCCCGGCATCTACCTGCACCTGCGGGACTTTGCCGTGCAGCGCTGGCGCGTGGAACTGCTGCACAGCGCGGCCATGCCGTACTACGAGCCCGGCCATGAGATCGACATCGAAGGCTTTGCCCTGCGCGACATGGCCGCCGACCGCCTGCTGCCCCCGGCCGAATGGCCGCTGCCGCTGCAGGCATCGCTGTGCGCCATGCTCCAGGCCCTGGCCTCGCGCGCCGCGGGCGCGGCAGCCGCAGCGGCTGCAGCCCAGGTTTGACTCCCTCCAGAACCCCTGAATCCATGACCTCTTCGACCCTAGAACACACCGACCAGGCCACGTTGGAGGAACTGAGCGCCTCGCTGCCACCCGCCGAACTGGTCCAGGTGCTGGCCAGCCGCATGCGCGCGGGCCGGCATGACGAAGTGGGCGCCTTCACGCGCAAGGCCTTCGACGACTATTCCAACCCCATCCGCGCCCTGGGCAACTTCGATCTGCCCTGGACCCATGACCATGACCTGTGGCTGGCCTTCGCGCGGCAGACCATCCCCTTCGGGCGCAGGATCGACGGCAGCCTGGACGGCGACATTCCACGCCACAGCCCCGAGCTTGCGGCCGAGTTCGAGCAGATGGCGCGCGCCAGCCTGGCCCGTCCACCTGCGCCGGACGGCGACAACGACTACCGTGAAATCCGCATCCTGGACATGTTCGGCTGGCTCTGGTACCCGGGCATCAGTCGTGAACGGGTGATGCAGCTGCTGGACTGGGCCGCAGAGCTGAACGTCCAGTCCGGTAGCGGGTATGACAGAGCCGACTGGAAGCTGCTGCTGGGCAGCCTGGACGACCAGGACCTGATGGAGCTGGCCGAGCGCGGAGGTGCGCTCTATGCCGACATCCGCGATGTCTACATGAAGCGGCACCGCGACGTTCCGCACCCGCAGCGCTGCGCGCCCTGGTACGACTTCTACCGCCGCCATCCCGACTGGTTCGACGACAAGCCCATCAACGAAGACCCGGGCCTGATCGCGCTGCGCTGGGACCTGGGCGCCGATGCCCAGCGGCGCCTGGAACTGGTCAACCTGCTGCTGGGCAGGGCGGACCGCGAGCCGGCTGATTACTTCATCCCCATTTTCGACCGCCTGGTGCGGGAGGATGCCGCGCCCTTCGTCGCCTGGATCGAAGGATGGCAGCCCAAGTACCACTTCGATGCGGTGGTCGCCCAGCAGATCTGGAAGGCACGCTACCCGGAGCTTTTGCCCCATCTACTGCGCTGCATATTGCAGGTGTCGCGGATCGAGCCCTTCATCGGCCTGCTCAACCAGATGCTGGCCGCGCAGCCCGACTACCTGCGCGAGATTCCCACCGTGCGCCTGGCCCCGCTGCTGGCGCAGCTGGACCCGTCCATGCTGCATGCCCGGCTGCCCCTGCTGGGCGAACTCCTGGCGGCCAGCAGCTCGCGGGCGCTGCGCGAAGCGGTGGCGCGCTTCATGCAAGGGCTGGATGCGCAGGCCGTAGGCGCTGTCTTCGAGTCCAACGCCTGGCTGCAGCGGCGCGAGAAAGCGATGCAGCTGGCCTGCCGCGACATCCTTCTGGCCCATCCCGACCCCGGGGTCGCACCTCTGCTGCAGGCGCTGCTGCGCACGGGCCTGGACCTGGGCTCCGAAAGCATGGTCGAGGGCCGGCTGCTGGCCCTGGGCGTCCCAGTGCCGGGCGCTCTGACCGTGGCGCAGGGGGAGGAGGGCCGGGTCCCGCTCGATGCGCTGGAGGCCCGCGTGGCGCGCTTCAAGCGCTTTTCCAGCAGCATCAAGGCCTATGACCAGCCAGAGACCTTGGCCCTGTTCGCGCCGCTGTCCGGGCATGCGGCACGCACCGTGCTGCACCTGGTGGCCACGGCCGAGGAAGAGCTGCCGCCGCTGGTGGAGCAGTTGCTGGCCCATGTGCCGGCCGAAAGCCGCGCCCAGCTGTCCCTGCACCTGGTCAATGCCTGGGTGGCCCTGGAGGGCGAGCCCAAGGCGCGCTGGGCGCTGCGCCTGGCCACCGGCCATGTCGACGACCGCCTGGTGCAGACCCTGGTGGCCGCCGTGAAGGCCTGGGGCTGGAGCAAGAAGCTGCGCGCCATCATCGCCGTGGAGCAGCTCGGTGCGCTGGACACGCTGTACGCGCTGTCCCAGGTCCAGACCCTGTCCACCTCGCGCAAGCTCAAGGACCTGGTGATTGAAGCCACGCATGACGCGCTCAAGGCGGCCGCCCAGCGGCGCGGCCTGACCCTGATCGAGCTGTATGACGAGCTGACGCCCGATTTCGGCCTGGGCGGCGAAGGCCTGGTGCTGGAGGTGGGCCTGCAGCGCTACCGCCTGCAGCTGCAGGGCGACCTGAGCCTGCGCGTGGTGGGCGACAAGGGCAAGGCCTCCAAGACCCTGCCTGCGCTCAAGGACGAATCGCTGCGCCTGCAGTGGAATGCGGCCCAGGCCGAATTCAAGACCGTTGCCGCTGGCGTCAAGGCCATCGCCAGGCAGCAGGTGCCGCGCCTGGGTACCGCCTTCATGACGGGACAGCGCTGGTCCGTCCCGCGCTGGCGCAGATTGTTCCTGCTGCATCCCCTGCTGCGCATCGTGGGCCGCAGCCTGATCTGGCGGCTGGAACAGGGCGCGAGCTTTCGCATTGCCGAGGACTTTTCCCTGCTCGACGCCACCGACGATGCCGTGGAGCTGCCCGACGATGCGCAGGTGCTGCTCTGGCATCCGGTCGATGCCGCAGCGGGCGAGGTTGAGGCCTGGCGCACCTGCCTGGCCGACTACGAGCTGCAGCCGCTGATCGACCAGCTGAACGCAGGCGCACAACTGCCCGAAGCCAGGCAGTGGAAGAACCATGCACTGCACCCCGCCGGCCCGCTGCAGATACGCCAGGGCGCGCTGTCCGGCCTGCTGGCCAAGTGGAACTACCGCCCCGGCCCCGTGGGGGACGGCCCCGGCATCTACGAGCACAAGCTGGACCTGGCAGGCCCGCAGCTGTACATCGAACTCCACCACGGGCGCTACCTGCCGTTCATGGACCTGGACAACCGCGTGGACATCACCCATGCCGTGGTCTACGACAGCAGCCATCGCGGCGAAGAGGGCCGCTGGCCCCGGCTGCAGCCGCAGCAGTGGCCGCGCGCGCTGCAGGCCACGCTGATGGCGCAGTTCGCGGCCATCGCCGCCAAATCGGACAGCACCAAAGAGAGCGACTGATGGCCACCAAACGCATTGCAGCGGCCACCCCGGAGCCTGCCGCCCAGCGGCTGCCGGCCGAGATGGCCCACGCCCAGGAACTCGCGGCCCTGCAGGCCGCCGACCAGGGCCCGCGCCCCGACGGCTGGCGCCTGAGCCCGCGCTCCGTGCGGCGCTTCATCCTGGGCGGTGCGGAACCTGACGGCGGCGGGCCGGCCATCGCGCGCAAGATCCACGGCAACGATGCCCTGGTCGAGCGCGCCATCGTCACCCTGGCCGGCCAGCGCGGCCTGATGCTGGTGGGCGAGCCAGGCACGGCCAAGTCCCTGCTGTCCGAGCTGCTGGCCGCCGCCATCAGCGGCGACAGCAAGCTCACCGTGCAGGGCGGTGCCGGCGTGGTGGAAGAGCAGATCCGCTACGGCTGGAACTACGCCCTGCTGCTGCGTGACGGCCCCGGCCCCGAAGCCCTGGTGCCCGGCCCGCTGCACCGCGCCATGGGGGAAGGGCGGCTGCTGCGTTTCGAGGAAATCACGCGCTGCTCCACCGAGGTGCAGGACTGCATGGTGCCCGTGCTCTCCGAGCGGCTGCTGCAGATTCCCGAACTCAAGCACGAGCAGCCCTGGCTGCTGGCACGGCCGGGCTTCAATGTGATTGCCACGGCCAACCTGCGCGATCGCGGCGTCAACGAGATGTCGGCCGCGCTCAAGCGCCGCTTCAACTTCGAGACCATGCGCCCGCTCGAAGGCGTGGCCGCGCAGGCCGCGCTGATAGGGCAGGAGGTGGACCGCGCACTGGCGCAGCAGCGCATCGGCACCACCGTCGCGCCCGATGTGCTGGCCCTGCTGGCCACGGCCTTCCAGGAGCTGCGCAGCGGCAGCGTGGAGGGCACGGCCGTGGAGCGGCCGGGCACCGTGCTGTCCACGGCCGAGGCCATCGACGTTGCCTTCAACGCCGCCTGCCAGTGCTGGTACTTCGGGCAGGAGCAGGTGGGTCCGGCCCACCTGGCGCGCCACCTGCTGGGCACGGTGATCAAGGATGACGACGAGGACCGGCGCCGTTTCGCCGAATACCTGCGCGTGGTGGCACGCCAGCGCGCAGGGCAGCCGCAGTGGCAGGACTTTGTCGCAGGCGGCCGTGAGCACTGATGCTGCCGCGTGGCTGGCGCCGCTGCCGCAGCTGCGCCTGGTGCCCGTGCGCCACCACAGCCCGCGCTGCGCCCACCACCTGCGCGCGCTGATGCGCGAGTTCAAGCCCACCCACGTGCTGATCGAAGGCCCGGGCGAGCTCGATGCCCTGCTGCCCGCGCTGCAGCACGCCCAGGCGCGTCCCCCGCTGGCCGCCTACCTGCATGCGGCCATGGCCGGGCCCGGCGCGGCCGAGCAAGACTGGCGCTGCCGTTGCTACGTGCCCTTTGCCGCCTTCTCGCCCGAATGGGTGGCCCTGCGCGAGGCGGCGCGGCTGCGCAGCGCCGTGCGCTTCATCGACCTGCCCTATGCCGACAGGCTGGCGCAGGCCGCGCAGCTGGACTACTTCGCCTGCGCGCCCGAACCCCTGCTGGCCGACGAACCCGCGCGGCGCGCGCCCGATGTGCTGGCCGGCCTCATCCAGGCCAGCGGCTGCCGCGACTTCGAGGAATGGTGGGACCGGCATTACGAATCTGGCAACGAGGACGCCTCGCCCCAGGCGTACTTTGCCGGCGTGCTGGCCTTCAGCCAGCTGCTGCGCGAGCGCGAGCAGGGCGCGGGCGGCAGCGGCATGGATGCCGAGGACGTGGCCCGCGAGGCCCACATGGCCGCCCAGGTCAGCGCGGCCCTGGCCGAAGGCGGGCGCTGCCTGGTGGTCTGCGGCGGCTTCCATGTGCCCGGCATCGTTGCCGGCCTCTCGGCCCCCGCCCGGCCTGCGGACGCCAGGCCCGCCATCGATGTGGGCGTGCACCTCATTGCCTACACGCTGCAGCGGCTGGAGCGCGCCAGCGGCTACGCGGCCGGCATGCCCATGCCCGGCTATTACCAGGGCGTTTGGCAGGCGCTGGAGCAGGGCGCTTCGCAACCCGATGCCCAGGCCTGGCCCGAGATGGCGGCACGCACCGTGAACAGCCTGCGCGCCCGGGGCATGCCCGCCAGCCTGCCTGACGCGGCCGAGGCCGTGCGCCTGGCCCATGGCCTGGCCGCCTTGCGCGCATGCCGCGGCGGCCGGGCCGAGCTGCTGGAGGCGCTGGACAGCGCCGTGTTCAAGGAGCATGCCCAGGCCCTGCGACCGCAGCCCATGGTGCAGCAGGCCGGGGAGCAGACCGGGCAGCAGATTGGTCAATGGCTGCTGGACGCCGACGACTACGGCCAGCTGCCACCCAACGCGCCGGCCGCCCCGCTGCTGGTCGATGTGCAGGCCTTCTGCCTGCGCCACCGCCTGCCCGTGCGGCCCGCCGCACCCGTGCGCAAGGAGCTGGACATCTACCGCAGCGCGCGCCACCGCCGGCTGTCGCAGGGGCTGCACCGCCTGTGCTACCTGGGCGTGCCCTATGCGCAGCGCCTGGCCGGGCCGGACTTCGTGGCGGGCACGGGCCTGGCGCGTGTGCGCGAGGTCTGGACGCTGGGCTGGCAGGTCGAGACCACGGTGGCCCTGACCGAGGCCATGTGCCACGGCTCCAGCCTGGAGGAAGCCGCGGTGCACCTCGTGCGCGAGCGCCTGGCGCAGACGGCCCACACGGAGCCCGCGCAGCGCGTGCTGGAGGTGCTGGTCATGGGGCTGGACGGCATCGCCCAGCAGGTGCTGGACACCGTGCAGGCCTGGATGGAGTGCAGCCACGACGCGCTGGCCCTGGCCCGCGCCACGGGCTGCCTGGCCCTGGCCTACGAGGCCCGCCATGCGCTGGGCGGCGTGGGCCTGGCGCGCCTGCTGCCGCTGCTGCAGCGCTGCTTTGCCCAGGCCTGCCTGCGCCTGCCCTGGCTGGGCGAGGGCGATGCATCCCAGCAGGCACAGGCCCTGGATGCCCTGGCCGATCTGCACGGCATGGTCTGCCGCCACGCGCCCTGGGCCGACGCCGGCCTGTTCCACGATGCCTGTGCCGCCTTGCATGAGGCAGGCGCCGACAGCACGCCCGCGCGCGTGCGCGGCGCCACGGCCGGCATTCTGAGCATGGCCGGCCGCTGGCAGATCGCGCAGACCGATGCCGCCCTGCGCGCCATGCTGGGCTTGGCGCAGGTCGATGGCGCCGCCATGGGCGAATACCTGCAGGGCTTTTTGCGCGTGGCCAAGGGCTGGCTGCTCAGCCATCCGCCGCTGCTGCGCCTGCTCAGTGACGGCATTGCGCACTGGCCGGAAGACGCCTTCCTGGCCGGCCTGCCGGCCTTGCGGCTGGCCTTTGCCCAGCTGACCCGTGCCGAACTGCGGCAGCTGGCCGGGCGGCTGGCGGGTCTGTCGGGCGCGGCCACGCCACCCGGCGCAACCACGCTGGGCCCGGTGCACCTGCCATCGGACCAGGCCCTGGCACACAGCCGCGCCTTGGCGGCCCAGGTGGGCCGGCTGCTGCAACCCTGGGGACTGTCATGAGCCGGGAAGATCCGCCAATGCACGAATCGCCAATGCACGGGCCGCCAATGCAGGAACAGGCAATCGATGCCGCCACCCTGCGGCGCTGGCGCCTCATCCTCGGGCCCGAAGCCGCCCAGCCCCTGACTGCCGCGCAGCCGCTCGATGCCGCCGATGCGCGCCGCGACGCGGCACTGGACTATCTCTACCAGCGCGAGCACCGCCTGCGCGAGCAGCCCGACGGTGCAGGCACCGACGCCTGGCAGGGCACAGGCGGGCTGTCCGCGCGCCAGGGCGGCAGCGGCGTGCCCGAGCCGCAGGCCGTGCACTGGCTGGGCGAGGTGCGCGACCTGTTCCCGCGCAGCGCCGTGGAAGCGCTGCAGCGCGATGCGCTGTCGCGCTATGGGCTCCATGGCCTGCTCAGCGATCCCCAGGTCCTGGCCGAGGCCACGCCGAGCATCGAACTGGTGGCCGCCTTGATGGCGGTGCGCACCAGCCTGCCCCCTGCCGTTCTGGCCGAGGCCCGCCGGTTGGTGGCGCGTGTGGTGGCCGATCTGCAGGCGCGGCTGTCCTCGCGCGTGCACTCGGCCCTGGGGCGGCGGCGCAGGCGCCGCAGCAGCCGGGGCCAGGGGCAGATGAGCGATCTGGACTGGCCGCGCACCCTGCGCCACAACCTGCGCCACTACCAGAGCGAGGAGCAGGTGCTGGTGCTGGAGCGCCTGTTCTTCAGGGAGAACGAAGCACAGCGCCTGACCTGGGACCTGTGGCTGGTGGTGGACCAGAGCGGGTCCATGCATGAATCCGTCATCCACAGCGCCGTCATGGGCAGCATCTTTGCGCGCGTGCGCGCCCTGCGCACCCATGTGCTGCTGTTCTCCGATGCGGTGGCCGATGTCACCGGCCAGCTGCATGCGCCCGAAGAGCTGCTGCTGGGCGCGCAACTGGGCGGGGGCACCAACATCGGCGCGGCACTGGCGCATGTGGCCGGGCAGCTTGCCGCGCCGCGCCGCAGCGTGATCGTGCTGATCACCGACCTGTACGAAGGCCATGACGAGGCCCGCGTCATCGCCGAGGCCGAGCGGCTGGTTGCCAGTGGTGCCCGCGTGCTGGTGCTGGCTGCGCTGGACCGCCGCGCCCACCCCGACTATGACCGCGACCTGGCCGCGCAACTGGTGGCGCGCGGCGCCCAGGTTGCCGCCATGACGCCTGACCATCTGGTGGATTGGCTGGCCCGGGCCATGCAGGGAGGGCGATCCTCATGATGCAGGAATGGCTGCGCACCCTGGACGATGACGCCATTGCCGACTGGGCCAACAAGGGCCTGCTCAAGCGCGGGGCCAAGGCCATGGCGGCGGTGGATGCAGGGCAGTGGGAACTGGCGGCCAACCAGGCCCGCGCCGGCATCGAAGGCCATGTCCAGACCCTGGCCGGCGCGGGCTTTGCCACGCTGCAATGCAGCTGCCCCGCCTTTGGCCCCTGCCACCATCTGTGCGCCTTGCTGCTGGGCCTGCGGGCGCGGCTGGCCCACGAGACCCCGGCCGATGGCATGGCCCAGGCGCCCGCTGCCCCGTGGCTCGACGGCGATGCCGGCGCCGTGGCCCAGGCCTTTGGAATGGCCGCCCAACGAAAGGCCCTGCGCTGGATGGCCCAGGGCTTCGAGGCAGTGCTGGAAGAGGCCCCGGCCATGCTGATCGGCGAACTGTCCAACCCCGACGAAGTCACCGTGCGCCTGCCGCGCGCCGGCGGCCTGGCGGCGGCCAGTTGCAGCTGCAAGGCAGCGGCCTGCGCCCACCGCGCCCTGGTGGCATTTCAGGCCCGGCGCCTGGCGGGCGCACCCATGCCGGAGCTGCCGGCGCATGCGCTGGAAGCCGGCGCACTGCAGCGGCTGGCCCAGGCGCGCCAATGGCTGACCGGCTGGGTGCTGCAGGGCCGTGCCGGCATGAGTCCGGCCTTCCTCGACCAGGGCGAAGCGCTGGCCACCGAACTGCGCCAGGCCGACCTGCCGCGCCCTGCCAGCGTGCTCAACCTGCTGGTACGCGCCTTGCGTGACGAGCGCGCAGGGCGTGCCGGTGCAGCCGAACGCGTGGCGCCCTTGCTGGCCGCGCTGTGGATGCTGCTGCGCGGCCTGGCGCAACAGCCCATGCCACGGCCCCTGAGCGAACTGGCGGGCGTGCACAGGCGCAGCTACCGGCGCGTGCAAGGCCTTTGCCTGCACGCCGTGGCAGCCGAGCTATGGCATGCGCGCGGCGGGCAGCGCGGGTTTTCCGTGCATTTGCAGGACGCGGCCAGCGGTCGGTATCTGACCTGGTCCGCATCGCGCGCCGAAGGCTTCGACCCGGAGTGGGAACCGGCCGGGGCGCTGGACTCGGAAACCCTGGGCGGCCTCACCGCAAGGCAGCTGCTGCAAGGCCCCCATGTGCTGCTGGACGGCTGGGCCAGCGACGATGGCCGCCTGTCGGCGCGCGACGCCACGCGGCTGGCACCGGCCCAGGCGACCGGCCCGCTGCCGACCCGGGCGACCGGCGCACAGCCGGTGGCCGACGATCCCCAGGCCCTGCTGCAGCGCCATCTGCAGGAACTGCATGCCGACCCCTGGCGCCAGCAGCCGCCCCTTTGGGCACGGCTGCAGGTGGCCGGCAGCGGCCTGGCGCAGCGTGACGAGCTGCTGCAGCGCTGGACGATTGCATTGCAGTCGCCGGTGCCCGGGCCTTCCCTGTCCCTGGTGGGCGATCTGCACGGCATGCAGGGCAGGGCGGGTGAGGCATTGCGCAGGGAGCTGGCGCGCGGCCGCGTGCTGCGGGAAGTCTTTGGCCGCGTGGAATTCGTGGCAGGGCAGCTGCAGATTGCCGTGGCTTCCGTGCGCTGGCGGGACAGCGCGCACTGGCACCATCCCAGCACGGCCTGGCCGCCGCCGCTTGCCGAAGTCGGTGTGGAGAAGGCTCCATGAGCAATTCAAGCAAAGCAAGCAACGAGAGCACCACCGCGCCGCTGCGCCATTGGCTGGCACAAGGCCAGGCCTGGCTGGCCGACATGCAGGCCGCAGGCCTGGCGGGTGCCGGCGCACCGCTGCTGGCCGCAGGCCGGGCCTGGGCCGACGAGGGCGCGCTGCTGGGCTGGGGCGCCCTGGCAAGGCAAATGGACGGCGTGCTGGACCCGCAGCTGCCGCCGGCGGAGCGCGCGGCCGCCCTGCTCGATATCGCGGTCTGGGTCATGACCGCGCAGGGGCTGCAGGCCGGTGCGGATCAGTCCTTGCCCTGAAAAAAGCCATTGAGTTCGGCGCCCGGCGTGGCCTGGGCGAACGCGTCGAAGCGCCCCGTCTCGGCAATGGAGCGCGCCGCATGCAGAAAGCCGCCCCAGGCCGCGCGCGCCAGTGCGCCGCCCACGCTGATGCGGCGCACGCCCATGGCCTCGGCATCCTGCAGGCTCCATTCGCTGGCCCCTCCGATCAGCAGATTCACCGGCTTGGGTGCCACGGCCGCCACCACGGCACGGATCTGCTCGGCGCTGCGGATGCCGGGTGCGTACAGGCAGTCCGCGCCGGCCTCGGCATAGGCCTTGAGCCGGGCAATGGTGTCGTCCAGATCGGGCCGGCCCACGAAGAAATTCTCCGCACGCCCGACCAGCAAGGTGCCGCCACCGGCCTCGTCGATGGCGGCACGGGCGGCGCGCAGCCGGGCCACGGCTTCCTCGATGCTGCGCAAGGGGTTGGCTGCATCGCCCGTCGAGTCTTCGATGGACAGGCCCGCCACGCCGGTGTCCACGGCCATGCGCACGCTTTCGGCAACCTCCTGCGGGTCCAGGCCGAAGCCGCTTTCAAAGTCCGCATTCACGGGCAGATCTGTGGCCGCGACCAGGCTGCGCAGATGCTCCAGCGTCATCCCGCGGGAGATGGCGCCATCGGGCTGGCCCAGCGACCAGGCATGGCCCGAGCTGGTGCTGGCCAGCGCCTTGAAGCCCAGGCCCTGCAGCATGCGGGCGCTGCCCGCATCCCAGGGATTGGGCAGCACAAAGCAGCCCTGGCGGTGCAGGGCGTGGAAGGTGGCGCGCTTTTGTTCGGTGGTGGGGGTCATGGGGGCACTCCGTTGCGGGGTCAGGGCGCTGGTGGAAACAGCAGGGGCCGCGCGGCCAGGGACGGCAGCACGCAAGCCACATCATGGGCGCAGTCCGGCACCACGACGAAGCGGCGTGGCCGCTGCGGCGCAAGCAGCTCGCGCTCGTAGGCCGCGAAGGCGTGGCCTCGCTGCAGCCGGAACGGGCCTTGCAGCATGGCGGCGCAGGACTTGTCGAGGATGGGATAGAACGCGCCCTTGTCAGCGCTGCTGTCCAGGGCGCCTTCCAGGTAGTCGATCTGCGCGGCCGCATAGCGGGCCCGTGCGGCAGCCGCATCGCGCCCCAGGTGGCCGGGCAGGTCCTGCAGGCCGTACTTCCAGCGGTCATGGCCCGGGCAGGCGCTGGCGGCGGGCGGCACCTGGAAGACAAAGCTGCACGCCCCCGGAAACGCCGCGCCTGTGCCGCAGGCTGCCCAGTCGGTGCTCTGCCCGGCCATCTGCGGCTGTGGCCGCACGGGATCGAAATACAGCCAGGTGCCCGGGTCGGCGATCACGTAGCGCAAGGTCACGGAGCCCGGCGCATCGGCCGCAAAGGCCACGCTGTGCTGCAGCATCTGCGCCCCTGCCGAAAACCCCGCCAGGGTCACGATGCGCAGGCCGGGCCAGCGCTGCACGAGCTCGGCCACCAGCGCATCCAGCGCGGCGAAAGAACCTATCGGATGCGGCCCCAGCGAGGGCTCGCCGGCCAGCCAGCCCGCGCAGGTCCATGCCGCGTCTGCGTTCCCGGCTGCGGGCACGCCACGGCTGTGGCAATGCGCAGCCTGGTCCTCGGGCACCTGGTACAGCGGGGCGATGACCAGGGTGTCCTGCAGCCGCTGCGCGCCTTCGGCGGCCCGCAGGCCGGCCTCGAAGCTGCGGTTGGCATCGCGCGGATGCCCGTGCATCACCACCAGCGCGGACCGGGGCATGGCGCCGTTGCTGGCCCCCGGCGCCTGCGATGCGTAGTAGCGCATGCGCCCCGCGTCGCCGGGCAGGTTGAAGGATTGCAGGCAGGCGGTGTCGGCCCGGTGCCTGCAAACGGAAGCATCGGCGGATGCAGTGGCAGACGCAGCCGCGGTGACAGGTTCGGGTGCTGGCGCTTGCGCCAGCGCCTCGACCGAGATCGCCAGAAACAGCAACAGCAGGGAGCGCAGAGGACGGATGGACGGCATGTGCGGGACGTCATTCGCAGGGGTGGGTCGGCCTGCTAGTATGCGGGCGGCCGCAAGCCATGGCCTGGCTTGTTTCTCAAGACCCACTCCCTTGTCGCATATGCCACTTCTGCCGCGTTTCAGCCTTGTCCTCGCCTGTCTCGCACTGCCGGCCTTCGTTCACGCCGCAGACTTCGACAAGAAAAACTGCACCTACAAAGGCATCCGTCTCTACGGCAAGGTCCAGATCGTGCACTCCTTTCCCGACATCAAGGTCCAGGCCACCAGCTCTTTCCCGGACCTCAAGGTCAAGGTGGTGGACTCCTTTGCAGACAGTTGCGGGGAGTGGAAGATCGTCACCTCCTTCCCCGACTTCAAGGTCCAGATGGTCAGTTCCTTCCCGGACCTGAAAGTCGACATGGGCAGCTCGTCGCCCGGCGTGCGATAGCCGCCTGGCACTGTCCAGCATTGCCCCATCGCAGCACCGTGACCTCCTCCACACCCGACGAATTCGAAGCCCTGCACGACCAGGCCTATGCCGACATGGAACGCGGCGCGCTGGCCGAGGCCGCCCAGGCCTTCGAGGCGCTGGCAGCCCACATGCCGGACAACCGCCACTACCACTACATGCTGGGCCTGGCGCGCAAGTACCAGCGCGATTGGCAGCCATCGCTGGAGCACAACCTGCGCGCCATTGCACTGGCGGGCGAAGACGATGAAGCCAGCCTCTGGAATGGCGCCATCGCGGCCACGGCGCTGTCCGACTGGACCACGGCGCGCAGGCTGTGGAAGGCCTGCGGCATCCAGGTGCCCGGCGAGCAGGGCCCCATCGAGGGTGACTACGGCGTGGCCGTGGTGCGCCTGCACCCCTGGCAGGGCGGCGAGACCGTGTTCATGCGCCGCATCGACCCCGTGCGCGCCCAGTTGCTCAACGTGCCGCTGCCCGAAAGCGGCCATCGTTTCGGCGACATCGTGCTGCACGACGGCGCCTCCACCGGCCAACGGTTCAACGGCCAGCGCGAAGTGCCGGTCTTCAACGAGCTGCAGCGGCTGGAGCCCTCGGCATTCCAGACCTTCGTGGTCTTCATCACCTGCGCCAATGCGCAGGACTTGCAGGAATTGCTGGGTACCGAAGCCCCGGGCATCGGCTATGCCGAGGACTGGACGGCCAGCATCCGCCACTACTGCATGCGCTGCAGCTACGGCACGCCCCACCAGCATGCCGAGGCAGCTTCGCCACGCGAGGGCGAACCGTCCTGGCAGACCGATCGCAACCTGGGCATCGCCGCAGTGGACCGCGCCGCCGTCGATGCCGTGCTCAACGCATGGCAAGCCGGTGGCGCCGGGCGCCGTATCGACGCAGTGCAGACCCGCGAACTGCCCGTGCCCGACGAGGAAGAAAGCTGGGCCTGGTGGGTAGGGCCCGAGGGCGCGGAGGATGAGGCGCCGTAGCTGAGCAATGCGAGCGAGCATGGCCCGCAATGATCACCGACCCTGTGCGCGGGCCCCCTCAAGTCCGGGCGCGTGAAGCCGGACCCTGAAGCCTTCCGACACGCTGTAGCGAGGGATGCCGTGCCCCTCATACCGCCGCATCAGGCAAAGAAAGCGGTGCTTGAGCTGCATGGCCGCGCTGAACTCTTCCCAGGCGATCAGCGCACAGGGTGAATCGCCGTAGGTACTGCAGATGCGCACCTGGCGCTGGTCCGGCTCCATCTGCGCCCAGCCGTCCTCACGCAGGCTGACTGCGCGCACCTGAGGATTGCGCAGATCCAGAAGCTCGGCGAGATAGGGCAGGTCCAGGTCGTTGAGCCAGTGGTAGTTGAAGAAGTGGTGCATCACGTCCAGTGCATCGGGCGAGCCCCTGGCTTCGAGATCCATGTGCATGCGTGCGATGCCATTGCAGACGCTCATGCCCCGCACACGCACGGCGCTCAGCTGGATGTCTTCGGTGGTGTTCTCGCAAGAGAGGGTGTGCAGCATGCTGTCTGGTGAGGTGGGACGGATACGGTGCTTGCCAATGTAGCGTGCGCGGCCCCGGATGGACGATGGACTTGCTTGATCCGCGACGGATTGACCTTGGCCGTGCGTTGAAGTGATGTGGCAAGCCGACATCGGCTTTCTGCAAGCCACGTCCATCCACATCCTTTCAAGGAGAAACACCATGTCCCTGCGCAAAGCCTTTATGCTCGTCATTGCCACTGTTTCGTTGGCCGGCCTCGGCAGCGCCGCATCCGCCGCCACCTGGGACCAGGCCCATCCGCGCCGTGCCGAGGTCAACGGCCGCCTGGCCAACCAGGACCGCCGTATCCACAACGAAGTGCGCAAGGGCGAGATCAGCCATGGCCAGGCGGCTGCGCTGCACCAGCAGGACCGCAACATCCGCCAGGAAGAACACCTCATGGCCAGCCAGAACGGCGGTCATATCACGCGCAGCGAGCAGCATGTGCTGAACCAGCAGGAGAACCAGGTCAGCCGTGAGATCGGCCACTGAGCTGCCGCCGGTCAGATCTCGCCAGTTCTTGCGCACATGACACAAGGGCCGGCCGCCTTGAGGCGCCGGCCCTTTTTCATGTTGGCGTGCGGCCCGCGTTCAGGCTCTCAGCAATGGCGGCAGCGACCGCGCCGGGGCACCGCCTGGCAGGGCATGGCCTTGGGGGAACAGGTTGCGCGCCAGCCGCTGCGGGTCGATGCCGAAGCACTCGCCGGCTGCCGAGGCAATCAGCGCATCGACGCTGGTGGTCGGTTTCAGGTCCCGGTTCTCCAATAGCTGGGCGGGCTGCAGGCCAGGCCAGTCGGCCAGCACGCGGCCGCCCTGAACCGCGCCGCCCATCAGCATGGCGACGGCGCCTGTTCCGTGGTCGGTGCCGCCGGTGCCGTTGGCCGCAGCCGTGCGGCCGAACTCGGTGGCCACCAGCACCACGGTCTGCGACCAGGCATCGCCGAGGCCGTCATGCAGCGCCGCAATCAGTGCATCGAGGTTCTTGAGCTGGGCTGCCAGCCGGTTGTTTTGTGCACTGTGCGTGTCCCAGCCGCCGGTTTCGATCATGGCGATGCGCGGCCCGTCCTGGCGGGCAAGAAAGCCGGCTGCCAGCTTGCCCAGGCTGGCGCCATCCGGGCGCGGCCGGTTGTTGCCACCGTCCATGGCCACGCCGCGCGTGTCCATGGCGGAAGTCCAGAGAGCATGCAGCTGCGCATCTCCCTCGTAGAGCCTGGCCACGCGCAGCAGCAGGTCGTCACTGGCCTGAGGCAGGGAGGAAGGCGCGTAGGAGGCCACTTGCGCCGGCCCGCGCAGCGCCATGGGCACGGTGGGCGCGAAGGCAATGGCCTCTTCCCGGTGCGGCAACTGGGCGACCAGGCGGTTGAGCCAGCCGTCCTTGACCTGGTAGGGCGCGCTGCCTCCGGTTTCCAGCACGTTCTGGCCGTCGAAATGAGAGCGGTCACTGTAGGGCGATGCGACCGCGTGCACGAACAGCGCCTGGCCCCGGGCGTAGAGCCTGCCGGTCTCGGCCAATGAGGGATGCAGCGCGAACATGCCGTCCAGCCGCGTGGCCGCAGCCGTGTCCACGGCGATGGCGCCGCGCAGCCGGGCGTAGCCGGGGTCGGCATAGGGAATCAGGGTCTCCAGCCCGTCGGCCGCGCCGCGCTGGATGATGAACACGAAGCGGCGCTCGGTGGCTGCACGCGCCAGCGCCAGGTGGGGCGCGGCCAGTGCCAGCCCGGTGCCTGCGGCCAGCAGGCCCAGGAAATGTCGGCGATTGCGCCTGGCCATCGTGCTGGGCGCGATGTTCGTGGCGGTCGTATGGATCGTGGTCATGGTGTTCACCTGCGCAGGAAGTCGGGCGAGACCAGCAGCAGCGCGAGTGCGCCGCTGCCGCTTTCGGATCGGGCAATGGCCTCGGCCGTGCCCGCGCCCAGTGCATCGCCGGGCAGCAATCGGGGTGCCAGCGCGCGCGCATCGACGCTGTTGCCGGCCTGGGCTGCGAGCCGCTGCGCCAGCTCGACACGGCGCACCAGCGCATCGGGCGCAGCCCAGCTGGCGGCGATGTCGTCGTAGCCGGCCGGCGAGCCGGGGCGCCACACCGGCTGGCCGAGCTGGTTGAGCAGGCCGGCGGCCTGAGCACCCTTCAACTCGCGCCGGCCCAGTGCGCGCATGGAAGAGACGGCCCATTCCCAGGGTGTCTTGAACTTCGTGGCTGGCGCGGCCCAGGGTTCTGGCGAATCGATCAGCGCGCGGTAGACGGCTGGCAGGTCCCCGCCGCTGCGCTGGTAGGCGGCCGCAAGGCTCTGCACCAGCGCGGGCGGCGGATCGTCGGCGACGAAGTGTCGTGCCAGCTTGGTCGCGACATGGAGCGCGGTAGCGGGGGAGGCCGCCAGGTCGCGCAGGATGGCCAGCGCCTGCTCCTGCCCGCCTGCGGCATAGCTGCGGCCCAGCAGGCGGCGCGGTCCGGGCTCGTGCAATGCCGGGCGGTACTGGAAGCCGGCGCTGGCGGCCGGGCTGCCTGCGTCATTGCCCAGGCTCCAGCCGGTGAGCGCGCGGGCGAACTCGGTCACGTCCTGCTGGGTGTAGCCGCTGCGCGCGCCCAGGGTGTGCAGCTCCATGATTTCCCGCGCCAGGTTTTCGTTCAGGCCGCGTGTCTTGTCCGGGTTGCGCCGGGCGGCGCGCTGTGCAGCGGGGCTGGCGGGTCCCACCGACTGGGCCTGGTCCAGATAGACCAGCATGGCCGGGTGGCGCACGGCGGCAAGCAGCAGGTCCTCGAATCGGCCCAGCACGTGCGGGCGTATGGCCTCGGCCTCGTATGCGCCGGCCAGGTCGAGCACCACGGGCTTTTCCACCGAGACCGCGAAGTGGTTCGACCAGAAATGCACCAGGCGTTCCACAAACGGCGCGGGTGTGTCGATGGCGCTGGCCAGGCGCGCGTTCACTGCGTCCAGGTAGCCGTTGCGTGCGCCACGGCGCAGCTGCTGGCGGGCGGCGGCGCGCTGGTCTTCAGGCAGGCTGCGCAGCTCGCGCTGCCGGGACTGGTAGTCGGACAGCAGCGCGTCCGTGTCCGCGTGACCGGCCCAGGCAGGGGGCTGTGGCTGGTAGCGCACGAACTGGTCCAGCAGCCAGCGCTGCGGGTCGGCGGGCAGTGCGTCGTCAGGGCGGGCACCCAGGCCGAAGCGGTTCAGGGCGATGGCGGCAGAATTCATGGCTTCACCTCGAAAAATCGCGGGCGCGGCGGGCGCGGCAGGCGTGTCCTGTGCTCCTCAGCGCCTGGCCGGGGATGCGGGCACATGGAAGGGGCCTTGCTGCGCTGCCAGCCCCTGCACCAGTGTCTGTCGCTCGGCCGGCGTGAGCTGGGCCGCGAAGTCGACCACGTGCGCCTCCACGCGCTCGCGCACCGCCGTGTCGGCGGCCCGGGTACGTGCCAATGCAGCCTCGACGGCAGCGCGATCGAACTGCGGCGCAGCCAGCAGGCGAACCACCTCGGCGCGGCCTTCGCGGCTGCCTTGGGTCAGCGCAGCAGCCTCGCGCCGCACTTCACGCAGTCCTGTGCGGAAAGCCTGGCGCCGCTCGGGCGGCAGGCCGTCTGCGGCAAAGCGCAGTCCGCGCGCAGTGGCCGGGGGGCTGCCCGCCGGTGCTCCGGTGGGTGTTCCTGTCTGCGTGGACGTGGCTACCGACCTGGCCTCGGCCTGGTGTGCCCACCAGCGCCAGGTGCCACCGGCAATGCCGCCCACCAGAAACAGATTCAGCAGGGCAGAGGCCCACAGCCAGCGGCGCAGGTGCGTCGTGCGGGGGGCATCGCCGATGGGGGATTCGTTCATCGTCATTCCTCGCTTCCTTCCACCAAGGCGCTGCCCGTGTCGAAGGCGGTGCCGGGCCACCAGCCGCCTTCGGACTGTGCCGGCCGGGCCGTGGGAAAGACCGTGCCTATCAGCAAGGCCACGGCCAGGGCGCCTGCGGCCACACCGGCCAGGCCCGCACCGGCGATGCTGGCGCCGGACCACCAGCCATGCCAGGGCTTGCGGCCGCTGGCGCGCACCGGCTGTGCGGGCGCAGTACCACGGGGCCGCGGCCATGCATGCGGCGATGGTTGACCTGGTGCAGTCGCCATGCCTGGGCGCGCTTGCAAGCCGGCCAGCACTGCGCTTGCCAGCGCTGCGCTGGGGGGCGCGACGGCATGGCTGCCCAGCAGCGTGTCGAGTTCATTTGCACGGGCGAGCACGGCCTGGGCCGCAGGCGCAAAGGCCGGCTGTTCCATCAGCGCACGTGCCGCAGCCTGCTCCTGTGCCGGCCAGCGCCGCAGGTCGGCGCCCCAGGCGTCGGCCAATTGTTCAAAGCGTTCTGGCGTCATGGCGGTGATCCTCCAGGGTCTGCGGGTGCGGCGATTGCGCTCGTGCTTGCGTCCTGCAGGCGGGCGCGCAAGCTGCGCCGCGCACGGGCCAGCAGGCTTTCCAGGGCATCCACGGAGACGCCCATGAGTGCTGCCGCCTCGGCCTGGGGCAGCGCCTGGTAGTAGTGCAGCACCAGCGCCTCGCGCTGGCGCGGCGGCAGTGCATCCAGGGCAGCGGCGACCCGGGCACTGTGCTGCGCGTGGTCCAGCTGCTGCTCCGGTGTGGGGCCGGGGTCGGCGAAGGCGGCGGCTTCGGCGTGCTCGTCCAGCGCTTCTTCGCGCCGCACCGCGCGCCGTCGGAGCCGATCGCGGCACAGGTTGAGCACCACCTCATGCAGCCAGGTGTCAAAGCGGGCCTGGCCCGGCCGCCAGAGGCCAACCTGCTGCCAGGCGCGCACCAAGCCTTCCTGCGCCACCTCTTCAGCCTCTGCCCGGCTGCCCAGCAGGCGCTGGGCCAGACCCAGCATGCGTGGCAGCTTGCGCTCCACCAGTTCGCGGGCGGCCTGCGGCTCACCGCGGGCCAGTCTCGCCAGCAGGTCGGCATCCGGGTCATCGATTTCAGCCAAAGGGCATCGGTGTAGTGGCGGGGTCAGCCAGTGTCGCGCGGCTCAACGCCAGCCGCGATGCCAGCCGTAGACCGGATGGTGCCAGCCCCAGCCGTAGCGCGGGTGGTATTGCCATACGAAGCCGACGCTGGGCATCGGATAGGCAGGCGCCACATAGGCGACGCCCGGCGGCACCACGTAGGGTCCAGGCGCCACGGGCGCAACAGGCGCTACCACGCAGCCGGCCAGCGCGGCCAGGCTGCCGGCGGCAAGCGCCAGCGCAAGCGGACGGACAGCGCGGCGAACAGTCAAACGCAATGAGGACATGAAAGACTCCTGCATCGGCCACATCAAGCGGCCTTATTGCGTTCAACGCGCGGGCAGCACGGATCCGTCGCGGGGGAGAGAAAAAATGTCGCGGAGAAAAGCGGGGGAGAGGTCGGCGGAGGGAGAGATCGGGCCCGCGCGGAAGGCGGCCCGTGGGATATCAGTGGCGGATGTGCATCCGGGACTGATGGACTTTGCTCCAGGAAATCTGGAGCGGGCGAAGGGAATCGAACCCTCATCATGAGCTTGGGAAGCTCAGGTCCTGCCATTGAACGACGCCCGCTTTGGCTAAGTCATTGTCAAAGCACGGATTTCTTCGCTAAGTGCTTGTTTTTCCTCGAAATCTCGCGCCGTTCTTGCCGCAAAACTTCAACTTAGCATCCAACGAAATCTATCTACACTTAGGACTTTGGCGTAGGTTTTGGCGTAGGTTTTTGCTCCCTACGCCTTTGGCAATCAAACCTACGCCATGACTCTGGGGGGATTCTAGTGCTATTCGATTCACGGTCCGCAAAGCAGCTTCAGCCAGGCTCGCATCTGCTAGTCCAGGGGTGTGATGGATTGCGATTGGTCGCGTCCCAATCGCGCAAGACCTGGACCTATCGCTACAAGGATTCTGCTGGCCTCATGAAGCAGGTCAGGCTCGGCCATTGGCCGGAGATGTCGCTGGCTGAAGCCGTTTCGGCTTGGGGAGAAAAGCGCGATGGCCGCAGTGCTGGAGTTGATCCAGTTGCAGCGCGTCGCCAAGCAACCATGGCCAAGAACGGCCCAGCAGTGGCGACAACCGTCCGTGCGCTGCTGGAAGGCTTCCGCGATCACCTGGCGGGGCTGCGTCAAGCCGAGGGCGCGGCCCGGGCTTGGAGCGCTTTGGAGCGAATGCTGGATGAGGAGCCGGAGCTTGCGAGGACAGCGCCGCGTGACGTGACCCGCGCCCAAGCCTACGACGTGCTCGACAAGCGGCGAGACCTTCCTGCGGCAGCCAAGAAGCTACGGGCACTGCTGGGGCAGGCGTGGGATTGGGGGCTCGATGCAGGGAAGATCGATGGCGCGGCGCCGAACTGGTGGCGTAGCCTTCTCAAGGGCCAACTGCGTTCAAAGGGGAAAATCGTCGGGGGGGAGCATGTGGGGTTTCGGCGCCGGGTGCTGTCTCAGGCGGAGCTGCGCAAGCTCCTGCCCTGGGCCCGGGCCAATATGTCGCAGAGCGCGCTGGATGGGCTGCTGCTGTACCTCTACACCGGCATGCGGGGTGTCGAGATTTTTGCATTGCGCACTGAGTACGTGGCGCAGGAGGAGGATGGCTGGTGGATCACGTTCCCCGCCCACCTGCTCAAGATGGAACGGGATGCAGACACTGTGGACCACCGTGTTCCGCTGTTCGGTGAAGCGCTGGAGATCGTGCAGCGCCGCGTAGCCGGAGCATGGGAGGGATGGTTGTTCTTCACGGGCCGGGGTGGGAAGTTCCGGCCGTACCACCGCAACACGTTCTCCAGCTACGTCTATTCGTTGATGCCGGAGTCCGCCAAGGCCAAGCGGCGTGCCGGCGATGGCCTGATCTGTCCTGTGGTGGATTGGTCGCCCCATGCCTTGCGGCGCACTGCGCGCACGCTGCTCAGCGCAATTGATTGCCCGGAGGATGTGGGCGAGGCCATCATCGGCCACAAACCCGGGGTCATGGTGGCCAGCTACAACCTACACACCTTCGATACCCAGAAGCAAGTCTGGGTGAAGCGGCTGTACCAAGCCGTGCGCAAGCTTGAGGGCCTGCCCGCTTAGCCAGGCGGTGGTGGGGCTGACTTGCCGGGCTTCCCTGCGCGGCCGTAGCCGCTGTCTGGCGGCGGCAGGCACTCGGATGGTGGCCGCGACATCACCCAGGCCTCCACCTCTGCAACGATGAAGCCCACGCGGCGCGCACTGAGCTGCCGAGGCCTGGGGAAATCGCCGGTCTGCACCAGCTTTTGTATCTGCGACTCGGACAGGTCCACCGCCCGCGCTGCCTCCTGAAGGCTGATCGAGATGGGGCGCATCGTCACGATGGCCAGTGCATCGCCGCCGCCGGCAGCTTCGATTTTTTCTTTCTTGGTCATGGCGTGTTCCTCCAGTGCCTGCAGATGAGGCCAGGCGTGAAAAGGCCCGCCGGAGCGGGCCAGGTGATTGGTTCGTCGTCGCGGTGCGGCGCACGCTTGTCGCGCCATTCCTTGGGCTTCTTGCTGGGCATTCAGGTCTCCTCTGCGGCTCGGTAACCGGCCTCAAATGCGTCCACGATGTTTGCGGCGCCGCCGGCCTGCAGCCAGGCCTCGCACTTGTCGGCCAGGGCGTCGGGCGGCAGCGGCTTGCGCGCCTCCAGCTCTGCCCGAGCCAGCCCGGTGCTCATGTTGTCGATCTGCGATATGACGCCGCGCAGGTCATCGCAGAGGCCGAACTTGACCGCGCCACTGGCATAGTCCGGATCGCTGCTGTAGTGCTTCTGGAAGAGGCTCATCGCCAGGCTGCTGGCCTCGCTCATGGCCTGAGCCTGATCTACCCGCAGGCGCTCGTCGTCGTTGCGCGGCGTGGTGCGCCCAGCCACGCCGGGAGGCGCTTCCAGGGCGGGCGCGGCGAGGTGCATCTTGGCGACTTCGTTTGCAAAGACCGCGCACTGCGCGCCGAAAAAGCCGCCGCCGCGCGTTTCGGCCCAGAGGCGCAGGGACGTGGAGATGAAGACCCGAGGATCTCCGCCATACAGCTGCGTCAGCTGGCGGTCGAACCTCGCACGCTCGCCGGGATTCTCGGGCAGCACGTCCCAATTAATCTCGCTGCCGGCCGGTCCCGCGAAAAGGGCAGGAGATGCGCCGGCTTCCAAGGCCTCGCAGAGTTGCAGCATCAGTGCCTGCTCAGTCCTGCCACGCACCCGGGCCCAACCGCTGCGCAGGTACTCGCGGCATTCCTCGACGGTCAGATCGTCTCGCTCCCGTGCACGACGCACGGGCCGTGTTGCCGCCACATATGGCTGTTCGCGCAGCCACCATGCCACGGGGCCGTCCTCGGTGTCATGGATCGACACCAGGCACCAGCCGGTCCCCTCAGGCGATGCGGGCGCCCAGGCTGCGAAGTTGAATTCCTTGGCATCGTAGTTGCCAGCCATCGCGTCATAGGCATCCACGTCCAGTTGATCCTGTGCCGACACGCCCACCAATTCCAGGCCCAGCGCCTCGAAGAACTTGGGCGGGTTCATGCCCTCGTCTAGCCAGGGCAAGTCGGGGTGCTCGCCGAGACCCTGCGCATCGCGCTCGATGGCGCGGCCGTCGAGCATGCGCGCCTTCCAACAGCCATCGAACACCGTGGCGCCGCCAGCGCGCAGCTGCTCGATGGCGGCAATGATCGGCTCGGCGCCGGGGTCAATGTCCGAATTGATGCCCAGGCAGTCGCTGACTTGGCCCAGGGCCTCACAGGCTGCGTTGAACATGCGGGCGTACTGCTCGATGGTGGTGCCGGCCAGGGTTGCGGGCTGCTCGATCTGGGCCGGGCGCTGGCTGCCAGTGCGCGCATGCTGGACCTCGGCAATACGGACCATTGCGGCCCAAGCCTCGTGCAGTTCCTGGGTGTTGCAGCCGATGAAGGGGCGCAGCAGGGCGGTGCTGGGTTCGCGCGGGATCAGGATGTGGGTCATGGTTTGCTCCGTTCGATTTGCCATGCGGTGGCGGTTTTGGAAATGACGTGGACGGCGAGCAGCAGTAGCTGGCAATCGGCCTGGGGACGGGTCGGGGTCATGCGAAAACAGTGCGGCCCGCGCGTGGCGGGCCGGGTTGGTGGGATCAGGCGGCCCGGCGTAGCTGCCAGGCCGTGGACTCGGGTGAGTTGAGGGAGACGATCTGCTGCATGGGCACGGGGCTCACGGAGTTGCCGACCATGCGCACCTGGGCGGTCTTCGTCAGGGCCTTCCCGCTGGCAGTACGGTCAATTACATAGTTCTCAGGAAAGTCCTGAGCGTTGTAGAGCTCACGCGGCACCAGCATGCGCAGCGTGATATCCACGATCACCCAGGGCTCGCCCTTGAGCCACACGGTCACGAGCGCCAGGCGGTCGCGCGTGGTGATCGTGGTCATGGGGTCGCGCAGGTCCGCCCACTGGCCGCCGCTGGCGTGGTAGCGCATCAGGAAGGCGGCGCAGCGCAAGGCGCCGGCCTCCTGCTCGGGCGACAGGTGGTACTGGATCAGGGCATGGTGCTCGGCCCCGGCTGTGACCGTGGGCACGGGCTCGCGCATGTCGCGGCCCACGCTGTTCCTGCGCAGCGTGCACAGGTGCGCGGCGATCAGCTGCTGCTGGCTGCCGCTGGTGGTCACGGTAGATACCGGGTCACGCAGGTCGCGGGCTGGCGTGCTGTTGAACCCGCCGTTGGCCTGGACCATGAACGAGGATGCCAGGCTCTGGCCGCCGCCGCTGGCCGTCACCGTGCCCAGCGGTCCCCGGATGTCGTTGGCTCCGTGGCTCCAGCGCTTGTTGCCGTCCTTGCCCTCGCCGTGCCCGGCCTGCACCAGGTATGCCGAGCTGACGGCGTGCTTGATGCCGCCGGCCACGGCAGTGCCCAGAGGTTGGGACAAGTCGAGCACGCGCGGTGCCTGGCCCTTGGCCTCGCCGTAGCCCATCTGGATCAGGGTGGGGGACACCAGGGCGCGGCAGCCGCCTTTTTCCGTGGCGATGGTGCTCATGGGCCGGTCGAGCAGCTCGATCTTCCCGCCGTGGGCCATGTTGACGATGAACGGCCGGGGGCTGTTCAGCACAAACTTGTCCAGGCCATGCGCGATCCGCCGCATGGTGGCCGGCGCCAGTTCCTTCTTGCGCCCGAAGATGCTTTGCCCCGGGATGCTCCAGTCGATGCACTCGGCTGCCTGGCGGAATGGCTTCTGGCCCGCCTTCGGATTCTTCCAGTGCGTCTGCGCTGGCCACACGATGGGCAGGCCGTCGCGGCGCGCGATCAGGTACAGCCGTGTGCGGGTGCTGCGCGAGCCCAGGGTGGCGTTGCAGATCACCCGCCATTCCACCTTGTAGCCCAGGTCGCGCAGCGCCTGGATGAAGTGGCGCCAGTTGCGGCCCTTGTGCTTGGGGTTCGGCACCAGGAACTGATTGCCGCGCGGCACCACTTCGCCGGGCTCGGCCACGCGAAAGGTGGCTTTCCCCGTGGCGGGGTCCGTGATGCGGTCCAGCGTGATGGCGCGGCCGGTGGCTGGATCGCGTTTCGCAATCAGCGGGGACCACTGCATCATCTGCTCGACGTTCTCTAGCGTGATGACATCGGGCTTGGTCTTGCCGGCCCAGCGGATGACGATCCACGCGAGCGACCGGATTTCCCCGTTGCGGGGCTGGCCGCCAAGGGCCTGGCTGTGATGCGTGCAGTCGGGCGATGCGTGGAGGAGGCCCACCACCTCGCCGCGTGTCACGGCCAGGGGATCCACTTCGCGGATGTCGGAACGGTAGTGCCTGGTCTGCGGGTGGTTGACCTCGTGCATGCCGATGGCATCGGCGTCGTGGTTGATGGCGACATCGACGGGCCGGCCGATGGCCTGCTCAATGCCGGTCGATGCGCCGCCGCCACCGGCAAACAGGTCGATCACCAGCTTGGCAGCGAGGGGCAGGAGAAATTGAGGGGTGAGCATGCGGCTCCTTGAAATTTGGGCCAAAAAAAAAAGCCGCTCGCGGCAGGGCCGGGCGGCTTCGGGATTGCCTCCGTGGTCGGAGGCTTATGGTGAAATTAGGGCTCTACAAAAAAGGAGCAGAGATGGACCGGTGCGACCCTGATGCCGAATACAAAATGGATCTCCGGCAGGTATCGTTTAACTTCTGGGTAGAAGATGGGCGTTACAGCGGCACCATCTCTGGGGAGGCACTCGACAAGCTGGCAGGCGGGGATGCTGGTCTTCGTGCCGGCTGCCTTGATTCCTATAAAAAGAATTGGGAGCAGATCCACGGTATCGCTTCGTTGAAGTTAGCAGCAGGACTGGCTCCCCAGATTTCGTTGCTTGACGTGTAAGGACAGGTGTCCCATGCGCGCTGTGTGGTCCTGAGTTTCAAAGCACGAATAGAAAGGGATCTTGGGGCAAATGTTTCGCGGTTAAAGAAATGTGAGGTTATGTTTCTTGGATGTTGGCTAGGAATGCTGATTGCTCAGAGAGATGGCAGGCTTGAATTTCCGAGCCTGAAGTCAAAGCTCATGAAAGGAACCAGCAATGGCACAGCATGAAGACCACGGCCGACAAGGTCAGAACCGTCAACAGCAGCAGGACTCTGGCGACGGAAACGGCCGACGCGATCAGTTTGACGAAAGCCGCCGCTCCTACGCAGGACGCGGGCAGGACCAGTGGCGCGATGAGGGCCAGTGGGAAGGAAATCGCAGCGGCTACTCAGGTAGTCAGCAAGGCGGTGGATACCCCGAAAGGGGCTACCCTGGCGGGCAGCAGTCCGCCTATCAGGGGTACCAAGGCGAACAGCAAGGTGGCTACGGCGGCGGATACGGGCCAGCGCCTGGTCGTCGGGAGTTCGGATACGGCGGCGGCAGCGGATACGGCGACCAAGGCTATGGTCGTTCTCGACAAGATCAGGGCTACTCGCGCCATTCGCAGCAAGGCGGATGGGGCGGCCATGAACGCAGTGATTTTGGCCGAGATACTCAAGGCTGGGATCGTGGAGCGGGTGGAAGCAATTACGGCAATTCTGACCAGCAATATGTACGTCAGGGCCGGACAAGTGAACCGTTCGACCCTGACTATCATCAGTGGCGTCAGGAACAAGTTGATGCCTTGGATGAGGATTACCGCAACTGGCGAAACGATCGCTACAAAAAGTTCTCTGACGAGTTCAACAAGTGGCGCACAGAGCGCGACGCTCAACGCGGCAGCGACAAGAGCGGTGGTTCCGGTTCAGCCTCTGGTCAACAAGGGACAACTGGCAAGGAACATAAATAATCCTTCGCTTGATGTACTGATTCCGTAGTTCGCCGGCCCCCAAGATTAGATGCCTGGGGGCCGGTGGTGATTCAGCCAAGCTTTTTGGAGATCTCCTCATGGACCTTCGGATACGCGAACCTGAGCTACAGGCTATGCATGTCTGGCACGCGAGCATGGTGGTGCTTGCAAAACCCGGAGAAGCAATTGGAGTGCCCATATTTGAAGCACCTGCGGTTGCTCCTCCAGTTTCATCACCTGTCGGGATCGAATTTCCCTATCACCTGTTGGTTATCGAAGTCGATAATCCTGAGGACAGCGCTACTCAAGATCGCATTCGTTGTAGGTTGAGCGAGTTTGACGTTTAAGCGCCTGCTTTTTCCCGGATAAGAAATTCCGCGCGGTCCTTGCCGTTGATCCAGTTCGGGGGCTTGCCCCGGCCGGTCCAGGTGGAGCCGGTGGCGGGGTCGCGGTACTTCGGGGCGCCCACGCTGCCCTTGGACTTCGCGGGGCCCTGCAGGTCCTCTGGCGTCAGGTCGTGCTCGCGGATCAGCTCGCGCACCTTGTTGATGGCATCGGCCTTGGCTTCGGCCTGGGCCTGGGCGATCTGGGCGTCGAGTTCGGCCTTGCGGGCCAGCAGGGTCTGGTATTCGGTCATTTCAGGGTTTCCTTTCTGGGACGGGGTGATCAGTGGCCGCAGGGCAGGGCATCGCCGCGGTGGTGGTCTTCGGGCAGCTCGGCGCCGCAGCCGAAGCAGTGAGTGGGCTTCTGCTCGTCCCACCACAGTGCTCGGGCACGTTCGGCGGCGCGGCGCGCGGCCGGCAGATCGCGCTCGGCGCGCGTGGGCTGGTGTTCGGGGTCTTGGTTCATGCTGTCGAGGCCATGGCCGCCGGGCGCTGCATCCAGATGCTGGCGAGCGTGTCGGTGACGCGTGGGCGGGAGAGGTTGCGCTTGCGATAGCGGCGGTACTTGTCACACACGCAGGCGTTGCACTGGTCGGCCAGCCCGTCGGGGCTTTTGACCAGTGCGCGGAAGAAGCCCACGTCGGCGGGCCAGGGCTCGCCGCAGGAGGTGCAGACCTTTTCGGAGGCGGTGGCCATGTCAGAACGGCACATCGCCTGCCTGCAGGCCAGGAGCTCCAACGGCTTTCACGCCATGTCCTTGTCCTGGGAGAACAGACCGACGGCCATCAGCGTCCTGCGCGGAAACCATGCCCTCCTTCTCCATGCGCTCCAGCAGACGGGCCGCGCGGTTGTAGCCGATGCGCAGGTGCCGCTGCAAAAAGGAGATCGACGGTTTGAGGTGCTGGTGCACCAGTCCCGCCGCCTGCTGATAAATCGGGTCCGGGCCGTCCGCCTCATAGTGCGCGGCTGGCTCGGACGACGCAGCGAGCGATGCCGGCAGGGCATGCCCCACGCCTGTTCGACCCTCGCCGCCCAGCGCTTCAATCAGGGCGGGGATGAGCTTCCACAGCTCGCCCGTGGTGATCGCAACGTCGGCATCGAAGCCGCCATCGCCATCCTTGGACTCGGTCACGACATCGAGCATTGCAACCTTGCGCAGCTGCAGGCCTTGGGTCAGCACGAAGCTCACGCGGTCGTCCCAGGTCAGCGCCAGGCGCGTGGGCAGCTTGCCGTGCTCGATATGCTGGCGCACCTCGTCGATGTCCAGCGGATGGCGGCCGTAGCGCACGACCGATTTCGACTCGTCGGCCGATTTCAGCTCGCATTCCCGGTCCACGCTGAAACCTGTGGGGGCCTCCTGAGAAACGAGCCAGTGCGCCATGGCGGCCTGGGCGCTGGTCTGCGTATCGACCAGGGCCAGCGCAAAGCCTGTGAGGCCCTCCACCAGCGAGCTGACCACCTCGTCGGCGCGCGCCTGGCTGCCCGTGTCCAGCACCAGGGTGCGGGCCTGCGGGTCCAGCCAGACCCACATGGCGCCCTGCTTGGTGAAGGCCATGGGCAGCAGGTCCAGCTTGGCCTCGTCCTTGAGTTCCTTCTTTTCCTTCTTGCCCGGCTTGCGGCCTTCGGTGGCCTCGATGTGGGCAGCCTTTTCGTTGACGCGGCGGTTGAGCACGCTGGCCGGCAGCATCTTGGCCTCGGTCATGAAGCGCATCACCCACTGATTGGCCACGGACTCGGCCAGCGGGCCATGG